>Ga0116227_10017023_pt1 | contig 10257 bp, 7 predicted proteins | sample S1TSphgellanicum_FD_89693 | JGI IMG/M metagenome (GOLD analysis project Ga0116227, IMG submission 89693) | Host-associated microbial communities from peat moss isolated from Minnesota, USA - S1T2_Fb - Sphagnum magellanicum MG | ecosystem: Host-associated > Plants > Peat moss > Unclassified...
AGGGTGTGACCAGAGCCTCAATTTTCCAGATATTGCGCCCGTGGATAGTCGCGCGAATAGACCGGTTCGGCCAAGAATTTTTTCGGATCATAGGTCCAGAACTGGCTGACATTCGGATAGGTCTTGATGATCGCATTGACGAGCCGGCCGTCTTTGCGGGTCACCTTGCGAATATAAACATTGCCGACGACATTGCCGTATTCGTCGAAAGAGACGGGACCGCGGCAGGTCTCGGCCTTCACGTGGTGCAGCGCGTCCATGAAGACGGTCTTATCCTCGAACTTCCCGTCGATCGATTTCAGCGCGGCATCGAGCACGGCGCCGTTGGCATAGGTCGCGGCAGCATAGAAGCCGGGGTCGTAGCCGTATTTCTTGCGGAAGGCCGGCGCGAACATATTGTTTTCCGGATTGTCGAGCTCGGCCGAATACCAGCACGAGGTGATGATGCCGAGCGCCTCGTCGCCCATGTTGCGCAAGACTGCTTCGTCGAGATGCGTCATGCCGCCGACGATCGGCAGTTTCGAGCGCAAGCCGTATTCGACGAATTGACGGGTGAAGCGAAACCCGTTCGAGCCTTCGAAGGCGGCATAGAGCGCATCGGCCTTGAGATCGAGCTGCGCGATGAAGGTCGAGTAATCCGGCGCGACCAGCGTCGGCCATAGCTTCTTGACGATCTTGCCGCCGTCTTCTTCGAAGACGCGCTGGAAGCCGGCGCACATTTCCTGTCCATAGGCGGTGTCGCTGGCAATCGTCATCATGCGCTTGTAGCCGAGCTCCTTCGCGCAATAATCGGCGAGCGGATGGGCGCATTGCGCCGAGGTCGACGTCGCGCGGACGAACCACGGAATGCGGGCGCGCTGCGTCATATCCTCGGCTGCAGCGACCGAAAGGGTCGGCATTTGCTGCTCGTTGATATAGTCCTGGATCGCCAGTGCCTCGAAAGCGGCGAGCGGACCCATGAAGCAATGGACATGATTCTTCTCGACGAGCTCTTGCGCCTTCACCCGCGCCGTCGCGGGATTCGACGCGCAATCGGCGACGATGAGATCGACCTTGCGTCCGCCGACCATATTGGCATGCTGCTCGAGATACATGAGGAGCCCGCGCTCCATATCGATGCCGCCGGAGGCGACCGGCCCCGTCTTATCGGCAAGAAGGCCGATGCGGAAAGGCGCGCTCGATTGCGCGTGGACGGCGGGGCTTGAAAGCGCGGCAAAGCCGGCCGCAGCCGCGCCTTGCGCAAATCGACGACGTGACAAGCTCATGGCATTCCTCCCTGATGTGATGGCCCGTTCGGGCTCATTCGCATAGCTGGGCGCGTGTTCGCGCCAAGCTTTCCATTCTGCAGTTGGCGATCTTTGCGTCGCCCATCGCTTTATGACGATGCCAGCCTAGGCCGCGCCGTAGACGCGTCAAGCTAAATGCAGGCGTTTACATATCGAGCGTCGCCATCATCGGCGCGCCATAGCGATCGCCATGCACGCTCGGCACGTTGCTCTCGATCTCGTCAAGCTCAGCGGTGCTGAGCTTGACGTCGAGCGCTGCGATATTCTCCTTCACCGCTTCGAGCCGACGGCTGCCGGGAATAGGCACGATCTCGTCGCCGCGGGCGAGCACCCAAGCCAGCGCGAGCTGCGCCGGCGTCACCCCCTTTTTCTTCGCGATCTCGATCATGCGCTCGGCAAGCGCTTTGTTGTTGGCCAGATTGTCGCCTTGGAAGCGCGGCATCATCTTGCGCACGTCGCCTTCGGCGAGGTCGGATTCGGTCATTACCTTGCCGGTGAGGAAGCCGCGCCCGAGCGGGCTATAGGCGACGAAGCCGATCTTCAGCTCGCGCAAGGTCGGCAGCACGCTTGATTCCACGTCGCGCGACCAGACCGAATATTCGGTCTGGACCGCGGCGATCGGATGCACGGCGTGGCCACGCCGGATCGTCGCCGCGGAGGCTTCCGAAAGACCGATATGCTTGACCTTTCCTTGCGCGACGAGGCGGCTCATCGCGCCGACCGTGTCCTCGATCGGCACGCTCTTGTCGATGCGATGCGCGAAATAAAGATCGATGCAATCGATGCCGAGCCTTTTCAGCGAGGCTTCGCAGGCTTTCTGCACGTAATCGGGATGGCCATTGATGCGACGCGACCCGTCCGCCAGAAACTCCTGCCCGAATTTGGTCGCGATGATCACTTTGTCGCGCAATGGACGCAGCGCCTCGCCGACGAGCTCCTCGTTGCGGTAGGGGCCATAAGCATCCGCCGTATCGAAGAAATCGATACCGAGATCGACGAGGCTGCGCAGCAAGGCGATGCCGGCTTTCTCGTCCGAGGCGCCGTAGGTGCCGGAGAGGCCCATGCAGCCATAGCCCATCGCGGCGACGCTCAGGGGACCGAGTTTGCGTTTTTCCATGGAAGCGATCCTTGAGGGAGGTATTCCACCGCGTGACGCGGAGGTGAGAAGCGCGGCGCCTTTACAAATCAAAAGCGCCGCGCGAGTCTGAGGCCACAGTGAAAATAGAATGGGGAGACCATGCATGCATGTCTTTAGCCTTCAAGCCGAGCAGAGGTTCGATCCCGCCAAGCATGTCGAAAACATTCTCGGCAAGATCGACGAGGGCGACGTCTCGGTCGCCTGCTGGAATCCGGGGCAGGTCAGTCCCTATCATTGCCATCCTCATGCGACGGAAATCTATTTCTGCTTCGAAGGTGGCGGCAAGATGAAGGTGCCGGGCAAGATCGTCGACATCGTGCCGGGCTCTTTCGTGGTGCATCCGCCGGGCGAGATGCACGAATATGAGAACGGGCCTCAGCGCACGCTGCTGTTCCGCGTGCGTTACGGTCGCGACTTTAGCTGGCATACGAAGGAATGGCGTGGTCATCCGGATTGGCAACTCTCTGCCGCCGACGCTGCTTATTTCGAGCAGCACCCGATCGTTGAAGCGGCGTAGAAGGGACGCTTGTCACGACGCGCGCTCACGTCTTTGCCGGGATGACGGGCAGGATGACGTAATTCTCCTGCCCCGGCGCGCTGTGAAGGCGCGTTGTGCCGCCGAAGATGGAAGCCGGCCGGTCCTTTTCGTCATTGTGCAGGAATGGCCCGCAGCCGGTGAACTCGTTCTTCATGTTGGAGAGCCGCCCGAGCGCGCGGCTGCCTTTATAGACATAGTCCTTGCCGCGGATTGAGAGCGCGATGCGATAGCCGGCCGGCACGACGATCGAGGTCGGCCAGATCTCGATATCGAGCTCGACCGGCGTGCCGGGCACGAGCGGCATGAGCTCGTCATGCGTATGGTAAGGACGGTAGAACGTGCTGAGCGTCTCGTCGCGCTTGCGATGCGAGGCCCGCAGCCAGCCTTGCGCCACCGGCGTATTGGGATCGAGCGCGCCGTGGAAAACCACTTCCTCGCCGTCCGGCGCAAAGACCTGCAGGACGAGGAAGAGATCGGCGTCGCTGGTCGATGACGAGACGAACAGCTTGGCCGCGGACGGGCCGGTCAGCTCCATGTCGTGGTCGAGCGGCGGCAGGCTGAAGGTGAGCCCGTCGCCGAGCGCCTCGAAATCGAGGCTCCCGGCAGCCGCCGGCGCTTCGCGCACGAGGCTTTGCGTCGCAAAATCGAGATAGAATTTTTGCCAATCCGTGCGGGCGAGCGGCCATTCGTTCTCGTGCCGCTCGACGAACTTCTCGTTCGGATGGCGGATCTGCAATTGCAGCTTTGGTTGCTTGGCCCAGCCCGTATCCTCGCCTTTGAGGAAATGTCCGAAGAAACGCTTCTGGAGATCGTTGCCGTAATCCGTATAGAAGAGCGTCCAGTGGCGGTCGCCATGCATCTCGAGCCACTTCTCTTGCGATGCGGCGCGCACGAAGCCTTCTATGTTGCCGCGCAAATGCAGTCCGTTGCCACCCCAATTGCCGCAGGAGAGAAGCGGCACCTTGACCTTGTCCCAATCGGCGGAGCGGCCGCGATGATAGGGATCGTCGAGGGGATGGCCGGCGATCTCTTCCCCGAACTGACAGCGGAAAGAGTTGAGCTCGTCCTGCGACAAGGTTTCGGGCCCGCAAACGAGATCGCCATTGATGCCGCTGACCGGACCGTTGCGGCCGAGGCCGTGCTGCACGGTCTTCACCTGCATGTCGTACCAATTCGTCTGGAAGGTCGAGAGAATGCCGCCGTGATGGTTCTTGTCGCGATACCAGTCGCCGGCGCCTTCCCAGATGCAGATGGCGGCAAGATGCGGTGGTTGCAGACCGGCGACCTGCCATTGGTTGATCGCGTAATAGGAGATGCCGGCGAGCCCGATCTTGCCGTTGCTCCAACTTTGTTGCGCCACCCATTCGATGCACTGATAGAAATCCTGCGTCTCACGCGGCGAGAAGCAATCGATAAAGCCTGGCGAGCGCCCGGCGCCGCGGCTGTCGACGCGCACGCAGATATAGCCGTCCGGCACCCATTTCTCGGGATCGACGACCTCCCAGCTCTGATATTTGTTGGTCGATCCGGCGGCGACGTCGGGATGCTCGCGCACCATGATCTCCCAGGCGCTCGGATAGCCGTCTTGGAACGCGAGCCATTTGGCATAAGGGCCATAGGAGAGGAGCGCCGGATAAGTGCCGATCTTCGTTGGACGAAAGACATCGGCGCGCAGCACGATGCCGTCATCCATGGTGATCGGCACGTCCCAGTCGATGGTCATGCCGTCACGCGTCTCGGTGGTTTCGCGCAGATCGACGAGCACATTCATGTCGTTCATGGCAGTCCTCCCTGACGCCGCCGCTCGATCTTATGATCAGCTTATTTTGATTATTGAGCTCTCAGTCAGTTTAGGCACGCCGCATCGCGCCGCGCAAGCGTTGCATGAGCGCAAGCTACCTTCTCACGTTGGTTTGAGGCGGGAGGTACGACATAGAAAGTGGGAGCTCCCACTTTTAAAGTTGGGGTTCTAACTATCCGCGCAAGCATTGACGCTCCTGATCTGCGGTGCGATGGATGCCGGCGAGCGAGCCGCGCGAGACGGACGCGACGAGGGAGCGGGACGCGCATGCGATATAGGGAAAAGTCGGAGATCCGCGACGGGATGCGCATCGATTGGGACATGCCGATCACCATGGATGACGGCATCGTGCTCCGCGCAGATATTTTTCGTCCGATCGCCGCCGGCCGATATCCGGTGATCATGACCTATGGCCCTTACGGCAAATGGCTGCATTTCGAGGATCTCTACACGCATCAATGGCGCCTCATGTGCGCCAACCATCCCGACGTGCCGACCGGTTCCACGAACAAGTATCAGAACTGGGAAGTGGTCGATCCGGAAAAATGGGTGCCGGACGGCTATGTCTGCATCCGCGTCGATAGCCGCGGCGCCGGACGCTCGCCGGGCATCATGGATATCTGGTCGCTGCGTGAGGCGCAGGATTTCGCGATCTGCGTCGAATGGGCGGGCGAGCAGGATTGGTCGAGTGGCAAGGTCGGCTTGAACGGCATCTCCTACTATGCGGAAAACCAATGGCAGACCGCGGCGCTGCAGCCGAAATATCTCGCTGCGATCTGCACCTGGGAAGGCGCCGCCGATTTCTATCGCGATATGGCCCATCATGGCGGCATTTTTTGCAACGGCTTCACGCATGATTGGTCGACGGCGCAAGTCTATACCGTGCAGAACGGCCGTGGCACGCGCGGCTTCAAAAGCCGCATGACGGGTGGCTGGGTGTCGGGTCCCGAGACCTTGTCGGAGGAAGAGCTCGGCGCCAATCGCCATGATTTCTACGAAGAGTGTCTCGCGCATAAGCTCGATACCGACCCCTTCTGGCAGTCGCGCATGCCGGATTGGTCGAAAGTCAAGGTGCCGATCCTTTCATCAGCCAATTGGGGCGGGCAGGGTTTGCACCCACGCGGGAATTTCGAAGGATTCGGGCGCGCGGCTTCGGAGCAGAAATGGCTCGAAGTGCATGGGCTCGAGCATTGGAGCGAGTTCTATACCGATTACGGCGTCGATCTGCAGAAGCGCTTCTTCGGGCATTTCCTGAAGGGCGAGGACACTGGATGGGCGAGCCAACCGAAGGTGCAGTTGCAGATTCGCCATCCCGGTGAACGTTTCATCGAGCGTCACGAAAGCGAGTGGCCGCTCGCCCGCACGCTTTGGACGAAGTTCTTTCTCGATCCCGCGAGCTTGACGTTGGGACCGGAGGCGCCGGCGCAGGACTCGTCTGTGACCTATCCCGGCTTTGGCGACGGCGTCACGTTCCTGACGCCACCTCTGACCCACGAAACCGAAATTACCGGTCCGATCGCCGCGAAGCTCTGGGTTTCCTCCACGACCAAGGATGCCGATCTTTTCCTTGTCGTGCGTATCTTCGCCCCGGATTTGAAGGAAATCGTCTTTCGCGGCGCGCTCGATCCGCATACGCCCGTCGCGCAAGGCTGGCTGCGTGCCTCCCATCGCAAACTGTCTCCGGAACTTACGCTTCCTTATCGGCCCTATCATACGCATGATGAGGAGCAGCCTTTGACGCCGGGCGAGATCTACGAGGTCGATGTCGAGATCTGGCCGAGCTGCATCACCGTGCCGAGAAACTTTCGCATCGCGCTCAGCGTGCGTGGCACCGACTATGTTTATCCGGGCGATCCGGCGCATGCGGAAAATACGATGGGCAAGCCATGGACGGGCGTTGGTCCATTCCGCCATGACGATCCGCGCGACCGCCCGAAAGCGGTCTTCGGCGGAGACGTCACCTTGCATGCCGGCCCGAGCCGCCAGGCCTATCTGCTGCTGCCGGTGATCCCGGCGTCAGGCTAGACCTAAGCGCCGTTTCTAGATTGGCGCGGCGTCGGCCTCGCCGCGCGCGACGCTACCGCCCAGCGCGCGCGCTGCTTCTTCCGCCAATTGCGTCAACCGCTCGCGATAAAGCCGGCCACTCTCTTCGCTGAAGCGATAGTTCGGCACGGTCACCGCGAGATTGCCGAACACCTTCTCGGCGGCGTCGAAGAAGGGCACGGCGACGGCGACACCGTCCGGCGCGACCTGCGAGCGGGAGGTAGCAAAGCCGTTCTTGCGGATCTTGCAGAGCTCGGCGCGCAGCTCTTCTGGGTCGAACTTTGCCCCGCTCGCCGGCGAAAGCTCAGCGCGCGCGATGACGGCTTCGATTTCGGCTTCGCTCAAATAAGCGAGCAACGAACGTCCCGTCGCGCCCCAAGACAGCGGTTTGAGGCGGTTGATCTCGACCACGTAGCGCATTGTAACCGATGGCTCAGATTTCGCGGCGAAGAACATTTGGAGCGCCGGACGATCGATCAGCGTGAGCAGCGCGGTCTCCCCGAACTCGCGCGTGAAACGCTCGAGGAGCGGCTGCGCGATTTGGCGGATCGGAAACCCGTGCGACAGCCCGCCGGCGAGCCGGTAGAGCGCGAGACCGGGCCGATAAACGCCTTTGCCTTCGCTCGTGATGAAGCCCTGCGCGCTGCAGAGCTTGAGCAAGCGATGCGTCGTGCTCGGCGGCAATCCGAGATGTTGGGCCAGCGCTTGCAGCGGCCATTCGCGCGTTTCAGCGAAGCAAGCGAGAAGGCGTAGGGTCCGCGCCACAGTGCCTGTCGCGTTTGGGCCTGTCTCGTTCTCGGTCATGAGCATGTGTTCGAAGCGACCGTTGACCTGACGATGGCTCCTTCTTACCATTTCCGATTATCGGTGTACAATTCCATTCAACGGAAACATCAAGGGAAACAATCCATGTCCGACAGCTTGCCGCCCGAACGCGTGGTTGCCTGGGATCAAGGGCTGGACGCGGCCCGCTGCCGACGGAACGTGACCGCTGGCTGAAGAAAGCACGTCTATGGTGGCGCGCGCGTCCGCGGCGATCCTATGGTTTCGCGAAGACCTGCGGCTTGCCGACAATCCGGCGCTGAACGCCGCGAGCGCGGACGGGCAGAACCTGATCTGCGTCTATGTGCATGACGAGACGGGTTCTGGGCTCAGGCCCGCGGGCGGTGCCGCCAAATGGTGGCTGCATCATGCGCTTGTCGCGCTAGACCGATCGCTTGCCGCCAAAGGCGGGGGGCTGTGCATTTTTCGTGGCGATGCGCACGAGATCATCACCCGCCTCGCGCGCGAATGCCACGCCTGCGGCGTCTATTGGAATCGCCGCTATGACGAAGCCGGCCGCGCGATCGATGCGAAGATCAAGGACGCGCTGAAAGAGCGCGGCGTCGAGGCCAAGAGCTTCAGCGCGCATCTCCTCCATGAGCCTTGGACGATCCTGAACAAATCCGGCGCGCCGTTCCGGGTCTTCTCGGCCTATTGGCGTGCGGCGCTTGCAATGGGCGATCCCGAGCCGCCGATCGGCGTGCCGCGGCGCCTATCCTTCCAGGCCCCCGCAGAGGCGATGCTGCAACAGGCCATCGCGCTCGACGATCTGAACTTGCTGCCGAGGAAGCCCGATTGGGCCGGCGGGCTGCGCGACACCTGGGAGCCGGGCGAGACGGCCGGCCATCAGGTGCTCGGGCAATTCCTGCGGACACGGCTTTCGCATTACGCAGCGGGGCGAGACCGCCCGGACGATATCTCGACCTCGCAGCTGTCGCCTTATCTGCGCTTCGGGCATCTCTCGCCGCGCCAGATCTGGCATGCGGCGATGCATCCGGCCGCGCTCGAGCGCGCGAAAGCCGATGCCAAGAATATTGTGAAGTTTCTGTCGGAGCTCGGCTGGCGCGAATTCTCCTACCAGCTTCTCTATTACAATCCGGACCTTGCGACGGCGAACCTGCAGCCGCGCTTCGACAAGATGCCATGGCGCAGCGATCCGCAGGCGCTGCAGGCCTGGCAGCGCGGGCAAACCGGCTATCCGATCGTCGATGCCGGCATGCGCGAGCTTTGGCAGACCGGCTGGATGCATAACCGCGTGCGCATGGTCGTGGCCTCATTTTTGGCCAAGCATCTACTCATTGATTGGCGCGAAGGCGAGGCCTGGTTCTGGGACACGCTCGTCGATGCCGATCCCGCCAGCAACGCGGCGAGCTGGCAATGGGTCGCCGGCAGCGGCGCCGATGCGGCACCCTATTTCCGTGTCTTCAATCCGATCCTGCAAGGCGAGAAATTCGACCCCGACGGCGCCTATGTGCGCCGCTTCGTGCCGGAGCTCGCGCGCTTGCCGGCCGCCTTCATCCATAAGCCATGGCGCGCCTCGGCGGACGCGCTCGCGCAAGCCGGCGTCGATCTCGGCAAGACCTATCCCTTGCCGATCGTCGCGCATGAGGAAGGCCGAGCCCGCGCGCTCGCGGCGTTCGCGGAGATCGGCGGAGGTGCTGACTGAGGGGCCTCAGCTAAATTGAATGGAAGTACTGCGCTCCCGGTCCAACCGCGTCCTGGCCGGGCTTGACCCGGCCATCCAGGAACGCGGTTCGCCGCGAAAGGCAATCTCTTTCCGACACTGGCGCCTGGATGGCCGGGTCAAGCCCGGCCAGGACGCGATTGAAAGTAAGGCTCTAATGAAAGTAAGGCTCTAACTCTGCGATCCCGTTCTTCCAGGACTGAGATTGCCGAGAAGACCGACGAGATCGGCTTGCCGCGAGACGCCTGTCTTGGCGAAGATCGACTTGAGGTGCTCCCGAACCGTTCCCGGGCTGTGTTTCGATGCTGCCGCGATCTCGTTGACGGTCTCGCCCGCTGAAATCTGGCGCGCGACGCGCGCTTCCGCCGGCGTCAGATCGAACAGGCCTTGGAGGAGCGTGGCCGAAGGAATGTCAGCTCGGCTGACCGGCGTGACGATCACGATATTGGCGGCGGAGGTGAAGACGTCGCGCGCCGCACGCCGGATCGGCATGACATGAACGACCATGGGCACTTGGCCGTCTCTGCCTGGGACCGGCACCGACAGGACCGGCGCCGATGCGGCTGCCTTGCCGGCTTTTTCTACAGCTTGCGCCTGCGCCAACGCGGCCATGAAGAGAGCATCGGCCTGCCTGTTGGTGAGGTGCATACGGCCACCGGCGCGCTCTTCCATGACTGAAGGCATGAGGTCTTCGAGCAAGGGATTCATCGTAAGGATCGTATGGCGCGGCGATAGAACCGCAGCCGGAAGGCCGAGCATGGCGAGGGTCGCGGTCGCGGCTTTGGCACGCTCCAAGCCGAGCCGGGACGCCATCAGCGCAGCGCGCGCGAGATGACCTTTGAGGTTGTCGAGACGTGCGACAATGTCCGCTTTTACCGGACCCTCCTCATGGCGGCGCGACCAATTGAATATGATGACGTCGCCGGTCGGAACGTTGACGACCTC
>Ga0116227_10017024_pt1 | contig 10257 bp, 7 predicted proteins | sample S1TSphgellanicum_FD_89693 | JGI IMG/M metagenome (GOLD analysis project Ga0116227, IMG submission 89693) | Host-associated microbial communities from peat moss isolated from Minnesota, USA - S1T2_Fb - Sphagnum magellanicum MG | ecosystem: Host-associated > Plants > Peat moss > Unclassified...
AACTCGACCCTCTACCCCTTTCTAGAGTTGGAAGCCGGGAGCGTGCTACCAAGTTCAACTTTCCGCAACTTGACTTTGTGAAACCCTCAAGTGGGTTTCACCCCGTGACTTGGGAGCGTGTCACGTATGGCCCAAAATTATATTGTATCAATTTTGTAGTTGCACACACAATTAGTGTAGTTGCAAACAACACCTAGTTGCACACATTTGCATTGTGATTGGTTGCAAATGACAAGATTTGTACTAGTGAATTAGGAGTCACAACCCTATGCTTATACATTTTGTACACCTATAATCCAATGTACATATATATATTATGGTATAAATTATTATATATAAAATTGTGTTGTTGTGTAGGATGGTTGTATCAAACCTGTGATACACCTCATATTTATATCACATTATGATGCAACATATTTTTTTCATTTGCCCAAGGTATATTTTATGGTATAAACTATAGTATAAATATGTGCCATTATGTAGAGTGGTTGTATCAAAATCATGATACACCTCATATTTATATCTCATTAATATGCAGCGTATTTTTGCCATTTGCCCAAGGTTGAGTAGTTGGCTATACATTTTGGCCATATGTGGCAATTTTAGTAAATAGACTGTTTTTTTCCCCAAGATCAATTGACAATTTGCATAATTTGTAGCAACAATTCTAGCATCCAAAGAAGAAAACATGGTATGAAGTTGTTGTGATAATTTTCTTTGCCAAATAAGATAAACTAGTTACATGATTGTTTCAATTGAAAAAATGTTGACGATGATTTCCGCATCCATGGAGGTGTATTAGCAAATATATAAAGTTTTGTGTATAGTTTTGGCAACAAGAAGAACTAGGAGGTTAAAATTTAGGATAGATGCAATAGAACTCTAAGACTTGGGGAGGGATTGAGCCCCAATCTTGCAGGGTTTTGCTTGATGCAACCCAAGTCAGATCTACACATACAACACATGTTAAAACCTTACATGCACACCAACACATTAGTTCAAAGATAGAAATCCAAAGATAAAAAAATAAGAACTTAAAGATTGATATAAATTGCATCACTTATAGAAAGATAGAAATTTACAAAACTTCCAAATAACTTGCAAAAATGAAGAATGTAGACTCCATAACACACCAATACATAGGAAGGAGCTGGAAAAAAATGTAGCTTTCATATAAGTTGCAACTGCAACAAAAAAGCTTGACATGATTGCTTACCTACCTGCCTGCATAAAATCTACAACTTGATTTCAAAACATTCTACAACCAAACAAGGTGCATTTGCCAACGTAACACACTAGAGGCATCTAGTATGCTACACTAAATGCTCAAAACAATCTAAGCATCTTCTACATACCTCCATGGCCTATTTTGCCAATCTTTGATTGCATCTCCAAATGGAAAAGTATCCATGGAGTTGTGATTTTGAGCAAACATCTTGACAACCAAATCAAAATGGTTTTGTCAATTTGTCCATGAACTTGGATTTCATCAAAGAAACATTTGAAAAACTACGCTTGTCTTCCACACTACCCAAAACCATGACAATCAAGATTTTCACCAACTTGATATACTCCAACAGTCATTGCTTTAGGAAAGCACAAAGCCCACATTGGACCACAATGTAATCACAAGATTGCACGTCAAAGGAGGTTCCAAAGCGTACTTACTATTTGCATCATAGTCAACTTGAAAAGGGATGCTCCCATACCAAACTTTTATTCATTCAATAAGGCAAGTGCCATTAAGCCCTCATCACCAAACTGCTTTTCAATTCAGTACTGGGCTTTTAGTATGGCTAAATGGGTAGGGAATGTGGAGTCTGCATCAAAATTTAGCTAGTACTGGTGATAAATAATTTTAGTAGCATTCATCAATTGTTGGTTAAGGAACCTCCCAAATTTAGAATTGAAGTTAGTAGCTACACATGGCATGCAACCTTGTATAATGGGACTTGCAATGGATCTAGTACTTATGGCCTTGGAAATAAAAAATGACATCTTAAATAAGAGTGGTCACATTAGTCCACCAAGCTGTTAATAGCCCATCATTCATCTAGACCACAAAGTCTATGATAAACTTGAACTTCAAATTAATGTACATTTTCTTTGAATCATAATATGATGATTAGAGATCTACACAACAGATTTCATAGCTCCCACAAAGTTAAAAACAAAAGTATCACGATTCTGATCAAATTTGATGAGCTCGTGGACTACTTCCAACATGGGCAAGGTAAGCCTGAATGCTAACCCAGGATTGATTGTCCACCGTTGTCATTTCATCACAACTCATAACAAGTAACCTTGCTGCAAAAATAGTTTTTTTAGTTGTAGTGAGCACAATGTGATGCATTGCTTCTGTAATTTCCTATCCAACATTGTCATTAATTCCAACGCTTTTGCATGTTAACATTTTGTAGCAATATAGTACTACCCCACAACATAATTAAGGTTTTTTTTTGCTTTTGCGACTCCTAATATGGTTTTGGAAGTTGTCGATTTTCGAACCAAAAGCTTGTTTTTCCCTTCCATTTATGAACACAACCAACATTTACCATGTGGACATTCCCATTAGAATTAACAACAGCTTTCGCCCATGGAAGCTTTGCTGCCCAATTATTTGAAAAAATTCAAAGCAACTCCCATTTCCCATTCTTTTATCAATTTCTTCCTCTTTTCCTTAGTTGCTAGGTTAGCATAAAGTAATGGCTCCAATGGTGAACGAACTCAATAAAATAGTTGCAGCACATTATTCACATTAATCATGTGCAACTTTTGCTGCGTTGAGAACATTAGATTCACCATCACCATGGATTGTAATGTAACAAGTTGCACTATAAACAATAAAACAGTAACTTGGGTTGACCCAAAATCATTCACAATAGAAGGTACCCTAACAAAAACCACCCCAGTAGAAATAAAGACCTTATACATGAACCCTATCGGTACTTGTAGGGGTGTCATGCTATAAGGGACTCAATCAAGAACCTAATCAGAACATGAAAACTAGATGTTTGAAAGCAACAAGTTGCAAGCTAGGTTGTGGAAATAGAAACACTTACTTCAAAGCCCTAACAACAAGAAAAGTAGAAGATTAAAATCAACAAGCTTGATTAAGCTACAAGATTGTGGAAACAAAAACTTACACCTCAAAATGAAAACAATAAGAAAGCTAGAAGCTTGAAAGCACCAAGCTTGAGAAACTTGCAACACATGTGGACATAGTCACTTACACTTCTCCACCCCAACAAAAAGAAAACCAATACCTTCAAAGCAATAAGCTACAAGATAGGAATTCTCAAAACAAGAACATTTGAATGATCATGCCCTTGGGGAAGAAGGAGCTTATGTTGCCTTGGGGAGCAACTTCAACCTTTTTCCCTTGGGGGACAATCATGCCCTTAAGGAAGAAGGAGCTTAAGTTGCCTTAGGGAGCAATTTCAACTTTTTTTTCCCCCAAGAAACAATAATTCCCCCGGGAAAGAAAGAGCTTATGTTGCCTCGGGGAACAAGCATGTGCATGGGGGGAAAGAGTTTAAGTTGCCAGAGGGAGCAACCATGTTCTCTGGGGAACAAATGTGTTTGAAATTTTTGTTGATCATAACTTTTGCATATGAATTCTAATTGAAGTGTTTCCAACTAAACAATTGTAATTCTCCTTGAGACCTTTCTAATGATAGGTCACAATATTATATAAAAACTACTATGAGATGATTATGATTGCAAAAATATTTGGAACATATGTTTCCTTGGGGAACTTGGGCCATATTTTCTGAATCTTTTAGTAATCACAGTCGTTTCATTTTTGTGTTTATATATGCTTGCGACCTATCATTGGAAAGGTGTCAAGGAGAGCTACAACTTTGCCTAAAAATCCACACTCATAACCACATTCAAAGCTTCAATAACAAGCCTAACTCTCGAAATTTTGCAAGAATTCAGAAGAAAACAGTATAGTTTTTTCTTTGAACTATCAAGACACCCAAAAGTCATTATGCCCATGCTTCTAACTATTTCCTTGGGTCACATAAGGTTGCACCCAAACTTTGATTAAGGTTCAGGGTTTAGGGTTTAACTTAGTAGACCCTCACTAATCAAGCTATCTGGCGATAACTTTTGAAATAAAAATTCAAATAAACATACTCCCAACCTATCCAGACCATAATATAACCCAAAGCATGAGACCTAGCATCTGTTTTTGCACAAACAGATTTCAAGGTAATATTTGGACATAAATTGGTATTTCCTATGCTTAAAAAAATGCACATTTGTTATGTCATTAAGTTACACCATCTTCATCATCCCTTGGCCTTTGAAGCTCTTTGCTTACTATTACCCATATTTAGTAACAAGTGACTTAATAGGTTGAAAATTTAACCTAACTTATAGTATTGACCCAACCAATTACTAAACCTGTTAATTAACCTAACTTGTAGTATTGACCCAACCGGTTATTAAACCTAATAAGTAATATTATATTGGGTTAAGAAGACAGGTTGAGAAGTTAGGTAATAGGTAGTTTGCTGAACATGTACTTGGCAGAATAGGTAGTTGAACAAGTAGCTAAATAGGGTGTAATTTTTTGAAATTTGGGACTGTTAGTTTAGATACTAACTAATGACTGTTTATAATGGTCAGTTATGACTTGTATTTTGAAATAGCTAGTAAAAGACTAGGAGGATAGACTTGTTTTAAAGACTTTTGATTTCATTTTTGATTTTGTGTTTCATTATTTCATTTATGGAACATGAATTATTTTCTTCAACCAATTTTCTTCAAGCTTCTAATAATTTGTTTACATGTGAATTTAGGATTTGTAATTAATGTTATTTTTTGTATGTACATGTTGTTATAAAAGGAACTTGTTGTTGAAGAATTTAGAAGTTGAATAACCTTCATGGGAATAAAAGACTTTGTTCACAATCTTTAGTTTGATTTAGTAGTTTTAGTACATTAGGTTTGAAAAGCCATCATGCTTGAGTGTCATAACCTTAGCCTTGGGTTTGTGACCAAGGTAAGGGTTGGCAAAGGTGCGGGCCAAGAGCGAAGCCTAGGAGTCATATTTCATGCTCTCGAGACTGTATGAAAGTGTGAGGGAATGAACCCTCACACTCCGAAGTGAGTTCCCACTTTAGGAGTTGGAGTCTCGATGGATTCCCAAATTTTCAGAGGGTAATTACAAGGGTCAAAATTCATTGAGTTGAATATTTCATTATATTGTTGGAAAGCTCTTGGAACATAAATATCTAAAATGGGCTTGCATGACTCATTTGGGCATTTAGAAATAACTTATGGCCAAAAAAACGGTCAGGAATCAAATTGCCAATTTGATTCCCGACCATTAAAAGTTGGAAATGACCATGATTTCCTTATGTGCATGTGGTGTGCGACATATTGTTGGAAAGCTATCAACGAGGGCTAAATTTTTTTGTTAGACCTCATTTCAATCGGAGGTCTGAACACAAAGTTATGGGCCTTCAAAGTCACGGGAGTCCCAATTTCGGGAATTTTGGGACTCTAATTTGGGAGTCCTGGGACAAAATGACATTTGAGTGCTGGCCTTGTGACTAGGCACAGAAAATACTATAAGGGGGAAGGTAGTGGCTTCCCTCAAGTTTGGGCCGTGGTGAGTCTTTAAGTCCGTGTTTGCCCGTGGCTCATTCGTGCACCAAAAGTGCTCTAACTACGCACTAACCAACTTGTTGTTTGGTTTGTGCAGGTTCGTGTGAGTAATTGAATTGCTTGTCACTCTTCCTAGTCCTCATTCCGGAGGTCCAACATGCCCTATACCCCAAGAGTGCTGCGAACCAGGGAGCATGCCCTAATTCCTTATCCTTCCATTGTTTTCACCTTAGACTCACATTTGAGTCTATCAAGGAGCTTGGGAGTTCGTCATTAAAATTCTGATTTGCTTCATGTTTGCTTGTTTTTTTTGGTAATTTTAGGATTCAAATTTCTGCTTCTTGATTTAGTTTGAAAACATTGGGCATAAGGTGAGGTTAGTGTAACGGTTTTGAAGTAAAACATGCACCCAATTTAATTTTTTTTTCTTCTATAAACTCCCGACTTCTTGGAAGGGTCATTCTAAAAAAACATTATATTAAAAATAATGCAAGGGCTTTCCTAGAACTTATTGATTTCAGAAAATGTCAAGAGTAGTTATTAGAATTTTTAGAATATAATTAGAAAACACCACGAACAATAACCCAGTTATGGGTAGTGAATGTTTATCATGATGATAATCATGAACTTATTTAGCCGTTTGATAAGTTGTTTCCATATGACAATCATGGTAATTAATAACCTTACGTTACAATTTACACAAAATTGGTGCATTTACACCAATTGCAACATTTGCTAGTTTTCAAAACCACCCACCAAACACCAACATCAATTTGGTACCCACTAATTTGGAGATGAAATAACTTCACCTATTCAACAGGTTGGAGCAACTTCATCACATTGACCAAAGACTGTTTAATCAATTAATTTTTATACCACATTTGGAACCTGTTGAACCTTGAGTAACACCCATAGTTGTTTGACAGGGAATCACATATCCATAAGGTGCTTGGCTTGTTAGATTAGTACTTGGTCTAGGTGAAAGATCACAAGTTCCACATCACGGTCAGTTTTAAGAGGAAACCAAAGTGTTGGAACTATAAATTGTTCATATTGTTAACATGTGGGACACTTGATCAATTATTACCCATTTGTTGACGATAGATTAAGACAATTATTACGAGAGGAGGTGATGAATGTTCATCAACTTGTTCTTCCAACCACTACAACAATAATACCAAATGTGTTTATATTAGGAATTCAAGCCACTAATCCTAATATAGGTCATAGTACTTGTTAACTATTAGACAACTTGGTCACAATTTGTTACACTAATTGTACTAGGTAAAACCAATATTTTACTTACTTCAACATACCCAATGTGGTATAATGTCATACTCGGGTCCAACCACTTTGTTAGGAGCCGCACGTGCCCCCTTAAACCACTGTTTTATTTTTAAAATCTTTTTGGAATTTTTTAAATACGTCTTAAAAAAAAACATTAAAAATCTTTTTTTTTAATACTGTTATGTTAAGGTGTATATTAAAAAATATCCAAAAATATGTCATTCAAAAATATTTTCAAATTGTGCTTTTATTGTCAAAATTGTTTTAAACTACTTTTATGTAGTTTTAAAACAATGGTTACAAGAGGTTAAAAGTACTTGTATGTATTTTTCATTCATTAAATTGGTTCCAAATTTTTATGACATGTACATAATGTATTTACAATAACATTTTATAAAAAAATACTCTAAATATCATTATTATTAGTTTTACAATCCAAAATTCAAAAAATTAAGTAGTCGTTATAACTGTTTTTGGTACATGTTAGTATGACTACACCCACCCTCTTTTGTGTTTTTAGATCCCAGTTTGTATCCAACATATCCAATTAGGATAAAAGGATTTGATTATTTGATCTTTAGGAATTATATAGGTTATGTACTTGGGAATGTGTACCCAGTACCTGAACAACTTGTACCATCAACATATACACCATATTTTGTTGGAAATCAATTTCCTATAGTGGTTCAACCAATGACTAGTAGGTACTGACAACTTACTCAACAACTTGTTACTACACTAGTTCCAACCATTGTACATGTTACTGTTAGTTTATCAATTTATGTACATAGAGGTTTTATTCACTAACCATTTAATGGAGGACAACTTGGAGATTCACCTAGAGGAAGTTCAACGAAGGAGATTTGCTTGGAGGACCACCTTTTAATCCACTTGTTGGACTTTATGGATGGCAAGTACCTGACCCACACATGTTTATACCACCATAGTATCAACCATTTGTTGTGCAACTTGTATCAAAACCAGCAACCAAGATACCTTATAGGAAGTTACAATATCCAACTTATGTCACAGACACTAATCTTGATGCTCATATTAGAATATTCAAGAAGGCCATTAAAGCTAATGGTGAAATAGTGGAAGTTGACATCAACAACTTGTTTGGTTTTATTTTAAAGGATAATATTTCTGAATGGGGTGAAAACTATGTTCAAGACTATCCAAATTGTACTTTTGAACAATTGGAGCAAACATTTTGTAAACAATTTAGAATTGTAAAAAATGATGAGGATATATGTAATTATGAAATATACAACAATAAGCTATTGAATGTGTTGAACTTTACTATGAATGCTTATTGAAACTAGTAAATTGTTTACATGTTAGAGCAACAAATGTTTCTCTCACCATTGTTTTTAGGGCAAGTTTATTACCTTATTTAAAATTAGCAACTATAGGTATGAGGAGAGATACTTTAATTGAACACAAGGAAGCTATTGTAGTATGTGAGGGAAACTATCACAACCCTAAGCCTTAGGCTCGTGACCGAGATAAGGGCTTGTGAAGGTGCGGGCCAAGAGTGAGCCCGGGAGTCACATTTCATGCTCCCGAGAGTGCAAGAGAGTGTGAGGGAATGAACCCCTACACTCCCAAATGAGCTCCCACTTTGGGAGTTGGAGTGGGAGTTGGAGTCCCAATGGACTCCCGAGTTTTCAGAGGGCGATTGTAGGGGTCAAAACTCATTGGATTGAAGAATTCATTATATTATTGGAAATCTCTTAGAATGTAGATGTCTAAAATGGGTTTGCATCACCAATTTGGATACTTTAAACATAAGTTATGGCCAAAAGAAGGGCTAGGAGTCAAATTGCCAATTTGACTCCTGACCACTAAAAGTCAGGAATTGCTCTGATTTCCTTAAGTGCATGTGGCGTGTCACATATCATTGAAAAGATCTCAACAAGGACTACAACTTTACTTCAAACCTCATCTCAATTGAAGGTCTGCACACAAATTTATGGACCTCCAAAGTTGTAAAAGTCCTAATTTTAAGAATTTCGGGATTCCCATTTGGGAGTCCTGGGACAAAATGCCATTTGGGTGTTGGCCTTGTGGCTTGGCACATATTATACTATAAGGGGGAAGGTGGTGGCTTCCCCCAAGTTTGGGCCGTGGTGAGTCTTGTGAGTCCGTGTTTGCCCATGGCTCGTCCATGCACCAAAAGTGCTCAAGCTATGCACTAACCAACTTGTTGTTTGGTTTGTGTAGGTTTGTGTGAGTATTTGAGTTGCTTGTCAATCTTCTTAGTCCCCATCTTGGAGCTCCAACACACCCCTCTAGCCCCGAAGTGCTATGGGCTAGGGAGCGTGCCCTAATTCTTTATTATTCCGCTGTTTTCACTTTAGACTTACATTTGAGTCTATCAAGGAGCTTGGGAGCGCGTCAAAAGCAGACCTACTAGTTTGAAATACAATGCTTTACTAACCACACCAAAGGCTTATACAATGGTTAAACCTATAGTACATGTTGTTACAACTAAATTAGCATTAACCTGTACTAATCATGGTAAAATCGATCATTTAATGGAGACCTATCATAACAAAAAAAAAAGGTACGAATTGTGCCAATCGCTATAGTTAAGTCTACAAAACTTGTAACATGAACTAAAACCTAACTTATTAAATTAGGAAAAATACATGTTTCACTACAACAATAGGGGGCTATTTTGCGATCCACATATCATCGCAAACAACAAAGAAAAAAGTTTCCGAAAACCCGCATTTGCGAACCATAACTCCTCGCAAACTGTTAAGCCTTTGCGATACTATAACATTCGCACCTGTACAATCGCAAGTCCTTCACAACTCCCGAACTTGATACAGTCGCAAACATTTTACGATTGTAACTACTTCTATATACAGTTTGCGATTGACATTACATCGGAAACTATTTGCAACAAACCCATCGCCACAACGACTTGGCGAATCGATTCAAAAGTCTATCGGTTTCTGAAATAAGGTCCATCGCAAACCCTTAGCGGCATTTTGAGAATCCCAACAAGTTTGCGTTAGATCTTATATCGGGAACCACGCAAACTTTTTGGGATTCTCAGAATGCCGCTAAAAGTTTGCGAAATCATAGATTTCACAAACGTATTTTGGAATGATTTTACCCCCAAAAGTGTAGTGATGTCTGTGACATGGTATTATTGGTCTTTTGGCTTTTGTAGTATTGCGAAGAATTATGACTCGCAAATTTTTTTGAGATGCACTATGTATCGCAAGAGCATGGCACTGTATTCTTATTTTGGAAGCAAGGTTTATTTGGGTCACTTTGGGCCGCAAAAAAAAAATCTATATCAAAATTTCAAAATTTATAATGTAAAAGGGT
>Ga0116227_10017025_pt1 | contig 10256 bp, 10 predicted proteins | sample S1TSphgellanicum_FD_89693 | JGI IMG/M metagenome (GOLD analysis project Ga0116227, IMG submission 89693) | Host-associated microbial communities from peat moss isolated from Minnesota, USA - S1T2_Fb - Sphagnum magellanicum MG | ecosystem: Host-associated > Plants > Peat moss > Unclassified...
CACCAGCAAGGCGCTGAAATTGCAAGTGGGCAACAATCGTGTCTACAGGGAGATCGCCATAGTTGAGAAGGACGGGGTGTACAAGATTTCCGTCGACCCAAATGCAACTTACCACGAATTTTGTATGGGTGTTGACGCCGCTGGGAAATCAGTGATTGTGGACTCCGATGAGTGTGTGGACAACAAGTGCATCACCATCACCGAATCTGTGGATGGTAAGTTTGATGTCGTCAAGGTTCCGAGGCAACATATACAACAACCACAAGTCGATCAGGTGGCCCCGACTACTTTCAGATCCGCCGGAACAACCATCTCCCCCGCTGCTTCAACTCATGCTACCAGACGACAATCCGCGAGCTGGACATTCTGGAAAGCGCAAAAGAAATCATCCGAGCATAGTTCGAAATCGCATCGAGTTTGCCCGACGCTGGAGGGCCTCTTGCCTGAGCACGCGAGGCTATCCTTGGTTGAAGCTTTGCAGCCTCTTCCTCCCCTTCAGGACCCAGATGTCCTACGACCTTCTTAGGGCCGGCCTCCAACGTAGCTCGTCCTTGTTTGATTGAAAAAGGTCGTAGGTTTCGAGGTTGTCTAGGGCCTTTGTAGTTCAGGTCTCCCATACTGGTCCTTGCCTTAGGCATTTTGACTTCAAAGTTGTTATAGTGTGAACCTTGAAAACTAAATAAATAAATAAAGGTAGAAACACAAGAGAAAACATGGAAAAAGGCCCAAAAAAGAGGGAAAGAAAAAAAAGAAAAAAAAAGGGAAACATAAAGGCCTAATTAATCCTAGCTGAATATAAACATTAACTAACATATTTTGTGCAAATGGTTATAGCCATAACCAGTTCCCAGAATTTATATGTACATATGAAAATTTTAAAATTCAATTGGAAATGTTGTTTGTAAAATTCAATCTTGATACATTATCATCTTTAGTTTTGTTTTAAAGCAGCTTTCAAAAAAATGTGCACAATATTGTCTAACTAGTAATGTTATTCTTTTACTATTATTTACTCAGGTTGTATATCTTGCAGTTCATTGTATTTTGCCAGAGACTTTGATCATTCTTTTCAATTAAACGCTTGGTGTTGATCAAGATAGTTGTGAAATGAATAAACTGATGTCTCCCCCAAAGATTTATGGAAGGGATGGTTAAGGATTTGATCATTTGATTCTTCTTGCCAAATTTTTTAATAACATTGTAACTAGGTATGTGGATCCAGATCCAGATCCAGATCAGGTTCTAAGATCTGGACCCGGCGGTTCAACTTCAAACAAGAACCGCCCTTCGACCCAGCCCAATCCAAAAGGATTCTTCAAGAACTGAACCCAAACCTGGCCTGACAAAACACACTTCCAGCAAGACCTGGCCTTGGATCCAACCCGCAGGTTTTACTGATTTTTGGCCAGGTCTGGGTCATAGGTCTAATAATAGAGGCTACGGTCCTACTATACCTAGGTTTAGAGATTAGGGTTGCTGCTTATTCTTTGAACTTGAACCCCTTCTCCTCAAGTAAAACTGTAGGTGGCTTGTGATTTTTTAAGCTTTTCTTTTTTGCTAGGTTTGGTTGATGAAACGAGGATTACAATGCACAATAGAAGTTCATGTTTCCAAACAACAAAACTATGTGAAAATATTTTTTATGATTTTTACACATAAGATGCTTTTGATGTTTCTCACCAAACAACTTTGATAGTCTAGAAGGAACTATGCCAAGTGGAGAATGAGTAGAGGGGTGATTTAACTTGTCAAGTGGGAGTCCGAGGTCTGTAAGTGGATCAGAAAAAAAAAGGTGGGCCCTCAATATTGTTGCTATTTTGATTTTCTATGCTATTGTTCTAATCAATCCAACATTTTTCTTTTTGTTTTGTTCATTCAAACCTTTTATTGGGGACCATTATACCACCTATAGAAAAAAAAATGGTGATGAGAACTTGTTGCAAAAGACATGTTCCATTGGTACAGGCATCATGGCCCCTCTAAACAATCCTTATGCATGAGGATTGTTTTTGGTCACCATTCATTATCCCCCATACTACCCTTTCAAGGCCCTAAAGGAATGTATTTCTGTCATTTGTGTTCAAAGTTTAGACTTCAGACTTCAAACCATAATACAAGCTTGAAGTTTGCTTATAATGGATTTTTGACAATTACCTTGATCCTTGCTTGTGATGAAGTTTGTTTGCATTTTACTTGTTGGATATGAGATTATGCATGTGAGCTGCATGGTTGGATAAAATTATTAAGTGTTTTGTTGCTTCTCCTAAATGTGGGTTGATTGCATAATGGTGAAATGACACCCAAATCCCTAAATGAGCTTTGATGCATAGATGTTGTATCTAAGCCAATTTTTCACCTTTTTGGTGCATCTATAATGTGCTAAAAAACTGTGTGAAAATGTTAAGAAGATGGAAATGTATTTCAATGTGTATAATGAAAACATTGTTATATACATACATTTTGAAATCTCAAAATGTAGCAAGTTTAGAACCTTCCTGCCAAGGAGTTGACTGATTCAAACAATAGAGGAGACACAATGTATGCTACCAATTTGTAAACTCATGTGGTTGCATTACAAAGGAAAAAAATTATTCCAATTGGTACACATTCAATTCATAGTGTGACATAGGGCATTCTTCCATGATTCAATTTTGTTGTTTACTTGTGGCAGAATGCTAGTGATATTTTTGTTGCAAAGTTACAAGCAATAATCACATGGAAAAAAATATTTGGGAGGAATGGCAGAGACATAACCAATTATTAGGTAACATATAGTGGTAAACCAAATCTCACTTGGAATTTGTTGAATATTTTTTTACTTTTGTGTGTGGAGTGAAAAGTCTCCATAATCTTTTACTCCTAATTGTTATTCCATATGTGAAGCTTTTGATCTAGTTTAGTTTTGTATAGGCACGATTGAAGGCAATGGCAACATCCACTTGGAACTATCTTACATTGAAGATGAAATTGGCGCCTTATCAACCAGCCGTGGTACTATTGGTATTAGCTCAAATGTTGCATCAAATCCAAATGATGACACATGGCAAACATTGCCTCCCCAACTTTAACAAAATATGAAAGATTGATCTACCAACAGCATGAATGTTATATATTGGGCATTGTTTTGTGATTAATGACGGAAGTAAGGTCAATTTGAATGTGGGACAAAATATGCATTGCATTGTGTGCCATTCTGATGGCACCAAACCCATTTCATCATAGCTCAAGTGGGAAGGTTGGAGTAATCACCTATGACACATCTAATGGGGTTACTTCATTAAAGAAGCATGTAAGCAACCATCACCTTCAAAAGTTGAAGAAGTGGATTGTTGACGTAGAGGCAAACAAGAACCTTGAAGGTGTGGGCCAAGCATGTAAGAAAAGGACACGCCCAAGCCCTTCTTCCATCACAATTTTTTTTGGTTCTACAAAACCTTACCATAAGAATGACCCTTCTCAACGGGCATTCTTGGAAGAACTAGCATTTTACATAGCAAAAAGTCATCACTATCTTTCAACAATTGAAGATGCATGGTTGAAGTAGTTGGTGTTGTGGCAATGTGGGAAGGTTGTTTTCCCATCTAAACACCAATTAGTCAATGAATTGTTGCTTGCCTTCGTTACCAAAACTATGGAAAATTTTGTGAACCCGATACTTAGTAATTGCATTACTTACCATGTATGAGGTGGTTCACTAACTTTTCACACCTGAACTTACCTCTAAACTGGATGTGGGGGTTTTGAAAAAATAAAAATCTATTAACCCCAAAATCCTCATTCCAAAAAAATGAATTCGAATTTGAAATTGATGGGTCTTAATTTTCAAGCATACTCCTTACAACTAAAACAAACAATTTTGAAATTTCAAAAACAAAATCTAAAATTGAACCCGACGATTCTACTAAAACCTAAAAATTAACCAACACTAGTTTAAATCCATTGGTGTGCAAGGGAAAGCTTCATTTGTGCCTTGCTATTATGCTTAACTTGGGTATCCAAGTATGTTGGTTGGCTACTATGTGGTTATATAGGTATCCCAAGGTGGCACCATTTTTTTCAAATGATGATTATAATTGACTAAGTACATATTATTAACTCTAGAATAATGGTCGAATGAAGTAGTTTTTGTTCATAACCTAGTGGTCAAACCTAAATAATTATTTTTGGTTGAAGTGGTAACATTTTATTTTTTTTGTACTAATTAAGTATAGGAGGTTATAAGATGTGAAATAAACTCAAACGACTAATGACAAAGACTTAAATGCGGTAATGTCTATGGCTATTAAAGAATATGAAATATAAGTGTTAAAATTTACCATTGTACAAAAAAAAGACCAACATGACTTGGAGTCATTAGACCAATTAATGAAACAAAAAATTTACATCCAAGGCAACTTGCCATTTAATTGAATGAAAACAGAGGTTAAGGTGAACTAGACAAATGTGAAATTCTACCAAGTTAGGCTCATTAAAGTTTTTTGCATTGTGGTACATTATAGGTATCAAATCAAGAACTTGACTATGCATTAGCAGCTTGTAATTTTTAATAGCTTCACCTAGAAACATAAAGATTCACATAAGATATATTCTTGAACCCCATAGCGTCACTCATGATCATTTGAATTATATATGGTTGTGTAGAAAGGAAATGTGTCCAAGGTATAAAATGTTTGACCATACATCTGAACAACCAAGTCTAGGTGAGTCATCAATTGATTCCGCAACTTTAATTTCATAAAAACAAGGCTGGAGAATGTACATTCATCTTCCACATTGCCTAACACCATCATTATGCAAAGTTTAACAAATATTGTTTTGAACATTAATGGTTTAAAATGTTACTAGACCCAAGCGTCTCCCACAAGCATGTGGTTGGGTTATAGTCAAAAAGATGCAATATTGTAACTTGGCAATGGTTTTGCATTGTGAGCTTGAAAAATGTAAATTGTTGATCAAGAAGAGTAGGGTTTACTAGTGGTCCATCAAATGTATTGGAACTTCCAAATATTTTGGGGTGCCCAAAATGCACTTGCATGATGGCCATGTGCCCAGGAAATGTTATTTCTGCCTCAAAAATAGACTAGTATTGAAAGTAAATTACCCTAGGCACATTTAGCAACTTTTGCATGGGAAAACGTTTTTCCAATTTTGTTATGAAACTAATAACAACTAAAGCACATTATTGTTTGATAGAATCTCCAACTTTAGCCCATATTTCCCTAAACACCATGCCCACAATCCTAGTGGTTGTATTGGTGTTGTGAAATATATAAAATTTACTTCCAAAATAAAGGGTAATGTAATCAATTAGGGTTTCAACTTGTGTTCACTAGGTTAAACACAAAGTTTCATTGGCATGTTCAATAAAATCATTAAAGAAAGACAGATGAGATGATGTAAACCTCTAATCAAGATCATAGTACATGGTTTCTAGATTTGCTTCAGCCAATTTAATAGCAAAACAATCACATATAAAAGTTGTACACCCCTATGTAAACTTTGAAACACCAAGCACTATTTCTAACAAGGGAAGAATGCATGTGAGACCTAACAAAGTCTCCACATTATGTATAACGATTCATAGTTAACTTTTGTAGTGTTGATGGTTAAAACATCTTGAACCATCTTCACAACAACTATTTTATAACTCATTCAAAACTCTTTTTGATGGTGAAAGCATTAAGATCCATTGAGTCTTAATATTTTTTAAGAACTTGTTACCCTTGCAGTCTAGTAATTTAGCAAGCTTGATAACCTCAAGATGACACTTAGGGCTATGAATAAAATAATTGTAAATGGAAGAAATCAAAGATTCAATTTTTTTTACCAAACTTCTCAAGATTTGGACAACAAGATTAATAAAATGTGCCATGCAATGCACACCAATCACAAATGGAGCATGATTATGCATCAACTAAATGGTCACACCAAATTTTAGCCCTTGAAAAATAACTCATGTTTGCTCCAAAATAAACCAATTTTTTTACTATATATATTTCACTATAGCCTCCATAATTAATAAAACTTCGCACAATCAAAGGAGTTAGGTTGTCAAAAGAAGCTCCATTTACCACCCATTGTAAATGCGTGGGTGCAAGTTAAGGTGGACCATTTTTTTTGTGTCACATTGCAAGTTTTTGTAGAGTGTCATGCATTAACATGCCATAAAATCATCATTATGCCAAATTTTCCACTGAATTAAGATTTTCAACTCGAATAAGAAGACATCCACATAAAAGAATATAACATGTATTCTTCAAATATAAATTATTAGACTTTTGAAGTTGAAAAATATGGAATGGTCCTTTGTCTGTGGCTTACTACAAATACATTTTTGTTTATAATTTTTTTTTAAGTCATTTTATAGGGATTCAATACATGATATATTAAAAAAAAGGTGACAGGTGTAAAAAAATTGTTAGAAACAATCTAACCTGAAAGAAGATATGGACTTTTAAATGTTTTAAAATGGACTTTATTTTCAAAAGTTCATATCATATTCATTTTTTGAAGGATTTCAATTTTTTTCTCTTTAACATGCGTGTTAAAGAGTTATGTAGTTGGGCTTCTACTCACATAATCTTTATTATCTCATTAACCACATTTAATCCCCCACTTACATAATGATATCATAGTAGACTACAATTTTAACATTACCGAATGGACTTTTTATGGACTATTTATCTGCCAAAATTGGTCCACCTTACCTTGCAACCACCCAAGTTCAACAACATTGGGATCCACTTCCACAAATATATCACATAGACATGCATAAACAACCAACTCTAATTGTCAATGGTTATGACTTCATCACAACTCAATGAAATAAATTTCGCTTTTGCACACATTCTTTGATGCTTTGTTAAACAATGTTGTGCATTGCTTTCACCAAGGTCCATCTTGTAGAATTAGACCAATGCTTATGAAGGCATTTTTCAAGTTTCAAAAACTAGAATAAAACCTTGAAGCTTTCAAAATTTGTCATAAGGTGGCCTTGTTACAACAAATGCCATATTGCAACAAACTGAACATGCTTTTCTTTTCTACCTTCCCTTGGTTAGCCATTTGAACAACAATTGTGTCACAACCTATTTATGTAAACAACTTTTCATTTTTCACATGCTAGTTAGTAGGACAAGAAAAAAATTGGCCACTAGCAACACCATGTCTAACTTTGGTGCACTTGCATAAATTACAATGTTTCATTAAAGAATCAAGTTTTGGCACCAAGAATTTTTCTCTCCTCTTAATTTGTGAATAGACAAGTTACCATGAACCATCTTCATTTTTTCATATTTTGGACAAACAAGCTTTAACCATGAAAATCTTGCAACCCAACATTCTTAGTAAACCTAATTGATTTCCCATTAGCCTTCCTTTTCTTTTTTGGTTGAATAACAATAGGTCCATTAAGAATTTCAACAATATTTATAGTTGCAAGTTCATCAACCATGAAACATTTTCCCTTGAAGGATAGAGATGTTATAGATGTTACAATTGTAGAAAGAGGTTCAAAAGTGTTTGGTGGCAAACTAGCAAAGGAGGTATTTAATGCAAAAGGATTCCCATTTCTTGAAGTAAAGGGACATGTAACATCTCTTGATGTAAGGTTATTAAAACTAGGATTGCAACTAAAAATAAAATAAAATGATGAAATTTGAAGCCCACATGAAGTTTCAAGGGTGCCATAGCTAAGAAAAATGAAAAATCACAACAAAAAAAATCAGAAAGTAAGTGTGCAAGCTAAAACCAAAGTTATAGCAAGTGATCTAGAAAACAAAAACATGCAACACAAAAAGAAATTTCACATGAAACATTATGTTCTGATAAAATTTAAATAAAATTAAAGTCATGACTCAAAAAATGCATGCAAATTTGATTGCTTGCAAACAAAATAGAACAATTGATAATGCAACATGAGAAAAATGAAGTTTCATTTATTAGTCACAAATTCACACAGCACAATAAAAGTTTTGTTGTGTCATTTTTTAAAATGGAAAACCACATCTAACTTTGGCTAGATTGTACATTTAGTTGGCATTTGATAGCTAGGAATTGATTTGTTAAAAGCAAAGACAAACAAAGCTGAAAAAATTCATTGATAAAATCTTTAAAAAATGCAAAATGAAAACCAAACGAAAGTTATACCTTGTGTTATTTCTCCCTGGTTTGTTTTTTTCAATTAGTTGCATATTTTGCCATTCCCAAACACCTTCCTTCAAAACACCTTTCAAGAACCCCATAAACAAAACTAGTTGGTCCTTTTTGGGACCTGGAGTGGAAGTAGGCCTAACACCCAATTGTAAGAAGGGTATTCATATTTTTCCTCTTTTAATTGTTGGGTCATTTTTAAATTTTTTTTTCTACCAAGTAAATTGGATGGGCAATGCATGGTCATAGCCAAGAAAGAACAAAACAAATTTTTTTTTCAATTTTTAGAAAATTGATGTTCAATAAATATAATAAACAATGCCAAGTGGGTGAAGGACATCTCAATTCATATTTTTATGAAAAATCAAAATTCTATAAGGTGTGTAATGACTCTAAAAGTAATGTTTGTTTTAATATTGTGATTGGTTTTGGAAATTGAAACACCAAAATCCAATTAACATTCATTGGAATTTGGATTGTCTATTATTGATTTTATTAATTAGATGTGGGTACATTTCATATTAATTCTTAAAAAATCTAAACTTTGAAACAATCGTGAGCAAATAAAAGTTCAAATGAATTTTTAAAATATCTATATAAATGAAGAAAGGTTGTTTGTTTGTTTTGTTCCAATGGTTCATGAAACCAAGGTCATAATGACACAAAAAAAGTTATTAAATTTGCCATTTAGCCAGTCAATTGAGAATTTTGTAAGAAACAACATTTTAAATTTTTAAAAATTATAACTCAACCTAGGATTTGAACCTAGAAAAATATGCCCAATTTGTGCATTGAATAGAAAGTAGGTTCAGGTAAGCTACTTGTAACAACACTACAAACAAATTTCCCAAGTTTTTGTGTTTGTGTAGCCTTGTGAAATTGGATGAAACATTTAGGGTTTGGTGGTCATGGGTTGGTATTACACTATAAGGATTGTTTTGGTGTTTGATGTTTTTTTAATTATCACTTCGAGCCGCACCAAAACATGAAGAATTCCTTGTTTGTTTTTGGATTTCAGTTTTTTCAATGTCCAAAAGAATTGGTCAAACATTGGGCATGGAAAGTCACACCTTTGTATTGGGGAAATCCCAAACAACAAGCATTAAATCTTGGCAGGCATTAAACATGAATAGCCCATTCCCATTCATTTCTGAATTTTTTAAAAAAAAATTACCTTTCACATTGAAAGACTGACAACAATTTCAAATGAATTTGTTGTAGTGCTCTTGTAAACCTTTGGACGGGTTGCTTGTAAAGCAAGCAAGCTCAAAAACATTGAAATTTCATCCTTTGTCAAAGACTTGTTACTCTTCTTCATCACCCCACTGTGAGAGAAATCACAAATAAATCTCACCACCTACTATACTTATGGTAGCAAGAAAAAAACAAACCAAAACCTTCCATTTGTAATTATGATAGCAAGAAAAAAATGAGCCCACCCCGACCACCTATTGTACTTATGACAACACAAAAAAATGAATAGCTATTGAATTCCTTTTATTGTCAATGTAATTAATGACTGTCACAATAATTCAAGGGTTGTGAAAAGAAAGTTGCAAGAAATTTTTTTTTATTGTGAAGGTGCTTGTGGCCACAAGGTTGTGAAAGGAAGGCAACAAGAAAATAAATTTATTGTGAAAGTGCTTGTGATCAAGACGTAAATAAATCCCACCACCTACTGTACTTATGGCAGCAAGATAAAAAAAACCCAAACCTTCCATTATTGTAATTATGATAGCAAGAAAAAAACGAACCCACCCTGACCACCTATTGTATGTATACTTATGACAACACAAAAAAAAGAATAACTATTGAATTCCTTTTATTGTCAATGTAATTAATGATTGTCACAATAATTCAAGGGTTGTGAAAGGAAGGTAACAAGACAAAAAAAAATTATTATGAAGGTGGTTGTGATCAAAACGCAAATAAATCCCACCACCTATTGTACTTATGGCAGTAAGAAAAAAACAATCCCACACCTTCCATTATTGGAAATATGATAACAAGAAAAAAACGAGCCCACCCCAACCACCTACTTTACTTATGCAAATAAATCCCACCACATAGTGTACTTATGGCAACAAGAAAAAAACAAACCCAAA
>Ga0116227_10017026_pt1 | contig 10256 bp, 9 predicted proteins | sample S1TSphgellanicum_FD_89693 | JGI IMG/M metagenome (GOLD analysis project Ga0116227, IMG submission 89693) | Host-associated microbial communities from peat moss isolated from Minnesota, USA - S1T2_Fb - Sphagnum magellanicum MG | ecosystem: Host-associated > Plants > Peat moss > Unclassified...
GCGAAAAGCCGGTCGATGCGCCCTATGGTCCATATGCCGACGGTTTTCCCGCCAGCCAGCACAAGTTCGGACCCTTTGCGCCGATCCGCGCGGGGGCTACAAAGAATTGATTTTGAAGGAGAACATCATGCGTTCCACCGATCGCAGAGCGGTCATCCAGACGATGGCGCTGGCTGCCGGCGCTCTGGCCCCAACCCCGGCCATCGCCGCGCCGGAACGTCCCGGGCAGGCGAGCACGACGCTCGATGAGTTGACTCGCCGCCTTGCCCAGGCGCCCCGCCGCCGTGATTTCAAAACCGTGCCGATGATCCTCGATCATCCCGAACAATGGGATCATGAGGCGCTGGACGCCGTCCTGGCCTATGGCGGTGCGGTCAAGCAGGCGTGGGATGTGACCGATCTGGCCGGGCCCTGGCTCAACGCCATGCGCAATTCGCTCAACGGCCAGGTGTTCGGTTTTGGCCATCGCGATTTTCTGGTGGTTTCTGCCACCCATGGCAGCGCCAATCTGGCGCTGCTCGACCAGTCGGTCTGGGACAAATACGCGCTGGCCCAGCATGCGCCCAAGGGTTTTGACCGCAACACCCTCATCCAGCCGCGTCCCGCCGCCAGCGCCGATCCGGGCGATCTCCAGAACCCGCACGGCATCTATTCGGCCGACAACGGATCGATTCCTGCGCTGCAACAGCGCGGCGCGGTGTTCATGTCGTGCCACAATGCGCTGTGGGAACTGGCCGCAAAGCTGGCGGCGGCCCGCACCAATCCCGACCGGCTGTCGGTCGATGCCCTGGCCGCAGATCTGACCAATCACCTGGTGCCCGGCGTCGTGCTGATGCCCGGCGCGGTCGCGACGCTGCCCGAATTGCAACGCGCGGGGTTTGCTTATGCGCGCTAGGCGGCTTGCGTTGGCTGCCGCGTGCCTGATGGCGTGCGATGCCCCGGCCTTTGCCCAGGCGCCGGGCGACCAGTTTGCTCCGCCCTGGCAGCACGGCGCCAACAACGACGCGGTCAGCCGCGGCGTCGAATTCACCGTGCCGCAAATCGACGTGCTGGCGGATTTCCATGGCGACCTGACCGACCCCCGGCTCGTGCTCTATGTCGGGGGCAATTATTTTTTCGTGATGGCGCCGCTGGTCAAGGCGTTCGAGCAGGCCAATCCCGCCTACAAGGGACGGCTCTATTGGGAAACGATCCCGCCCGGCCTGCTCGTCGAGCAGATCAAGGCGGGGGGCCGCATCACCAGCGGCAACATGACCTGGACCGCACGGGGCGATGTCTATTTTGCCGGGCTCGGCGCGGTAAACCGGTTGGTCGACCAGCATCTGTTGACCGGCCCGGCGATCCCTTATGTGACCAACACGCTGACGATCATGGTGCACAAGGGCAATCCGAAGGCGATCGCCTCGCTGGCCGATCTGGCGCGCGGCGATGTGCGGCTGGCGATGCCCAACCCGGAATTTGAAGGCATTGCCCGCCAGATACGGGAATCGCTGGTCAAGGCCGGCGGCGAGGAGCTGGCCAAGGCAGTCTACAACACCAAGATCGCCGATGGCAGCGCCATGCTCACCCACATTCACCACCGACAGACGCCGCTGTACCTGATGCAGGGTCTGGTCGATGCGGGCGTGACCTGGCAATCCGAAGCGCTGTTTCAGGAACAGATCGGCAATCCGATTGGCCATGTCGCCATTCCCGCCGCCCAGAATGCCACCGAGACTTATGCCGGCGCGGTGATTGCCGGCGCGCCGCATCCCGAAGCGGCGCAAGCCTGGCTGACGTTCATACGTTCACCGCAAGCCATGGCGATATTTGCGCGCTATGGCTTCAGGCCCGTCGAGCCTGCCAGCGCGCGGCGATGAGCGATAAGGCAACGGCATGACGCTTGAACAGTTAAGGATTTTCGTCGCGGTTGCCGAACGCGAGCATGTGACCAAAGCCGCCGAAGCGCTCAACGTCACGCAATCCGCCGCCAGCGGCGCGATTGCCTCGCTCGAGACGCGCCATGACGTCAAGCTGTTTCACCGCGTCGGGCGCGGCATCGAATTGACCGACGCGGGCGCCATGTTTCTGCAAGAGGCGCGCGCGGTGCTGGCGCGCGCGGCCAGCGCGGAACGCGCACTGTCGGAATATGGCGGCCTGAAGCGCGGCAACTTGCGCCTCGTCGCCAGCCAGACGATTGCCGGGTACTGGCTGCCGGAACGGCTGGCCGCATACCACCAGCGGTTTCCCGCGATCGAACTGTCGGTGGCAATCGCCAACACCGAGGGTGCGGCGCGCTGCGTTCTCGACGGCGCGGCCGAGCTCGGTTTCATCGAGGGTTCGATCGACGAGCCGGCGCTGGCGCATTGGAAAATCGGCACCGACCGGATGTTGCTGGTCGGTCGCACGCCCGTGAATGCGATCACCAATGCGTGGTTGCGGGACGCGCCCTGGGTCATGCGAGAGCGGGGTTCGGGGACGCGATCGACCTTTGAAGAGGCGGTGCGCGATCGTGGACTGGACCCGCGCGAACTGAACGTGGTGCTGACTCTGCCATCGAACGAAGCAGTGCTCGCTGCGGTCCGGGCCGGGGTCGGCTATGCGGTGCTGTCGCATCTGGTGGTGGCGCCGGCGGTCGAGGCCCGTGCGCTGTTTGCCTTGCCATTCGATCTGGCCGAGCGGCCCTTTTTCGGGCTGCGTCAAAAGGAGCGTTACCGCAGCAAGGCGGCCGAAGCGCTGCTCGACGTCATCAAGGGCTTCGATGGTCAATTCGACTGGATCATATGATCGGCGCCGGCTGTCACCGTCCAATCATCCATCGTCATTCGAGATTGAAATCATCATAATTATCCGTTGGATCGATCGATAGGGTGCGCCCAGTGTGCCTGGCAGGAGGACCATCATGCCAGGCACACGTCATCTCCCCAACGTCGGCACCATTTTTCGCCTTGCGCCCGGCGTCGTGCTTTGCGTCGCCGTGACGGCGGTCGCGTTTGCCCTGGCGCAGTTGGAACAAGTGTTGTTCGGCCGCGCCTGGCTCGAAGCGCTGGTTCTGGCCATTGTCGTGGGCGCCGGCGTGCGTACCGTCTGGACGCCCGACGCACGGTGGTTTCCCGGGATTTCGTTCAGCGCAAAGTTCCTGCTCGAACTGGCGGTGGTGCTGCTGGGTGCCTCGATCAGCGCGGCGACGATTGTGGCGGCGGGCCCCTGGCTGCTGATCGGCATCGCCTGCACGGTGGCCATCGCCATCCTGGGCAGCCTCGCCATCGGCCGGCTGCTGGGGCTGCCGCCCCGCATGGCGCTGCTGATTGCCTGCGGCAACTCGATCTGCGGCAATTCCGCGATCGCGGCCGTCGCCCCGGTGATCGGCGCCGATGGCGATGATGTCGCCGCATCGATCGGCTTTACCGCGGTGCTGGGCGTCGTGGTCGTGCTCGGGCTGCCGCTGCTGGGGGTGGCGCTGCATATGGGCGCGCTGCCATATGGCGCGTTGGCCGGATTGACGGTCTATGCCGTGCCCCAGGTGATTGCCGCCGCCGTGCCGGTCGGTCCGCTCGCGGTGCAGATGGGCACGCTGGTAAAACTGGTCAGGGTGCTGATGCTGGGGCCGGTGTGCGTGGTGCTGTCGCTGGTGTCATGCCGACTTCGCGAAGAGGCCGACGCAGGGCCGCCGCATGCTACCGCCGTGGCGCGTCCCGCGCGCCGCCGACCACCGCTGCATCAACTGTTGCCGTGGTTCATTCTGGGCTTTGTCCTGCTTGTGGCGCTGCGCTCGTTCGGCCTGGTGCCCCATGCCACACTGGCGCCGATGGGCACGGTGGCCACGCTGTTGACGGTCGTGTCAATGGCGGCGCTGGGGCTGGGCGTGGACGTGCGCACCGTCGCGCAGGCGGGCGGGCGGGTCACGGCGGCGGTGGTATTGTCGCTGATCGTGCTGGGTGGCATCAGCCTGACGCTGATCCACCTGCTGCACATCGTCTGATTTCAATGCGGCAATAGGCCCGACGCCTTCAGCCAAAGAGCATATTCGGTGAACCAGGCATCGCTGGTGTTGCCCTTGGGCTGCGAGGCAAAGCCGTGGCCGCCGGTGCTGAACAGGTGAAATTCGACCGAGGCGCCCGATCGGCGCCAATTGCTGATCAGGCTAAAATCCTGACCTCCGAAAAACCGGTCGTCGGCGGCAATCGCGGCGAACAGCGGCGGGGCTTTGGCAGGGACCGTGTCGGCTTGCGTCGGGCCATAGATCATCCCGGCAAAATCGGGGCGGGTATCGGCGGCATTGGCCTGCAGCGCAGCGAGTACCGACATCGCGCCTGCTGAAAAGCCCAGGATGCCGACCCGGGCGGGATCGACATGCCATTCGCCGGCGTGGAGCCGCACCATGCGGATCGCCGCCTGGGTGTCGGCCACGGCCAGCGGCACGACCCGCGCCCGATCTTCGGCGCCTTCTCCGCGCTTGAACAAGGCCGACAGTGCGGTCTTGAGCGCCGGAATCCCGTCACCGACCGGCTGCGTCCGGTATTTCAGGATGAATACCCGCACGCCCAACGGGGCAAGGCGGCTGGCGACGTCATAGCCTTCGTTGTCCATGGCCAGAAACTGAAAGCCGCCGCCCGGGATCAGGATGACGGCGGCCTCCGGCGCGGTCCCGCCCATGCTGGCAGGCATTGGCGTCAAAGTCGGGTGCGAAACATTGTACACAAAGCGCTCGCGCGGATCCTGCATGGCCCAGGCTTCCGCAGCGGGATTGGGCAGAACCGTCGCAACCGGCAGCGCGACCGACGGTGGTTCGGCAGGCGTCGGGACGGCAACGACCCCATCCACCCAGTCGCCCGGGTGTGCGCCCGCCGGCGTGATTCCGGCACAGGCGATCGCTCCTGCCATCAGCAGGCGCCAGATTTTGCGTTGTGTGTGCATTGGGCGGTCCGTTCCTTGGTACGATTACAGGTGCAATGGTCCGTGCGCGATATGCGGCAGGACATGGCGCGCAAACAAGTCGGCCTCTTGCGCGTGGGGATAGCCTGACAGGATGAACGCCTCGATCCCTTCGGCCTGATAGGCGCGCAACTTGGCCAGCACCTGGTCGGGGGTGCCGACGATGGCTGCGCCACAGCCCGACCGCGCGCGGCCGATTCCGGTCCACAGGTTTTCCTCGACAAAGCCGTCGCCGCCGGCCGCGCCGCGCAGTTCGGCCTGCCGCTGCACGCCATAGTTCTTGGCATCCAGCGATTGCTCGCGGATGGCCTTGCCGGCCGCGTCGTCCAGTTTGGACAAGAGCCGGTCGGCATAGCGCCGCGCTTCCTCTTCGGTGTCGCGCACGATGACATGCGCGCGATAGCCGAATTTCAGCCTGCGGCCGAACCGCGCCGCGCGCGCCGTCATGTCGGCGATGGTGTCGCGCACTTTGTCCATCGTGTCGGGCCACATCAGATAGACATCGGCGCCTTGCGCGGCGCATTCGCGCGCATCGTGGCTCAACCCGCCGAAATAGAACGCCGGGCACTTGCCCGAAATCGTCGTCACGCGCGGCGGGTCGAGCTTCAACTGGTAAAATTCGCCCTGATGATCGAGCGCTTCGCCGTTGAGCAGCGTGCGCACGATCTGCATCACTTCGGTGGCGCGGGCATACCGCGCGGCCGATGTGATCGTTTCGCCCGGCATGTCCGACGAGATCACGTTGACGTTCAACCGGCCGGCGGTCCCGGCGGCATCGGGGCCCAGAATGCGGTCGAGCGTGGCGATGCGCCGCGCCAGTTGCGGCGGCCAGTCCTCGCCGATGCGCGTTGCCCACAGCAGCTTCATCCGACGCACCAGCGGCGCGACGGCGGCGGCAAAGGCGGTGGTGTCAAGGCCAAGGCTATAGCCCGACGGCAGCAGGATGTTGTCGAAACCGCCTTCTTCCGCGCGCAGCACGATGTTGCGGCAATGTTCCCAGCTTGATTTCAGCGCATCGTCGGGCACGCCCAGAAATTCGTAATCGTCATCGCACAGCGCTGAAAACCAGGCGATCTCGCACGGCGTTTCCACGGTCATGGCAGCTCTTCCCCTCTGGCGGCGACGTAGACCGCGTACCATTGCGTGCGCGACCACTGCACCGCTGCAGCGGTCGCCGCCTCGGCGATGCGCGCGGGATTTTGCGAACCGACGATCGGAACGATCCCCGCCGGGTGCGCCATCAGCCAGCTATAGGCCGCAACCGTGCGGCTGATCCCCAACGGCAGCGCCACCGCATCGAGCGCAGCGGCCACCGCCGTTTCGCGCGGCGTTTCCGGCGCGGCGACCCGCCCGCCGCCCAGCGGCGACCAGGCCAGCGGCGTCAGGCCCAGCGTCATCGCCTGATCCAGCTCGCCATTTTCAAAGCAGGCGATGCGCAACGGACTGATTTCCGGCTGTGTCGTCGCCAGGTGTTGGCCGAGGAAATGGTTGAGCGCTGCGGTCTGGTGAATGGTAAAATTCGACACGCCGAGCGCGCGGATCTTGCCCGCCGCCACCGCATCGTCGAGCGCACGCGCCACCTCGTGCGGATGGGCCAGGATGTCGGGGCGGTGGACCTGCCACAGATCGATGCAATCGACCGCCAGCCGCCGCAACGAGGCATCGATCGCCTGTGCCAGATAGGCTGTGCTCTGGTCATAGGGCAGCGGCGGCAGGATGCCGCCCTTGGTGGCCAGGACAAAGCGGCCGCGCAAGGCAGGCTCGGCCCGCAGCACTTCGCCCAGCAGCGCTTCGGCGTCGCCAAACCCGGCAGACCCGTCAAAGCCATAGATGTCGGCGGTGTCGAGCAGAGTGATTCCGGCATCGAGCGCGGCATGCACCAGTGCCGCCGCTTCGTCGCGCCCGCGCCCATCCTCGGCCAGGCGCCACATGCCCCAGGCGATCGGCGAAACGGTCAGCGATGATCGGCCCAGCGGGCGGGCGGCAGGTGGCTTTGGCAGCAGCGATTGGGGCAAGAGGCTCATGAGATTATCCTGGAGGAGGGCGGGGCTACAGAGGCGCGTTCGATCAAGGTGTGCGGCAGGCGGCGATGGTTGATGTCCCCGCCGGCAATCAGGATTTCGGTGGCGGTGCGCGCAAGTTCCGCCATTGGCTGGTGAATCGTGGTCAGCGCGGGCCAGACCGTGCGCGCCAGCGTGGTGTCGTCGAACCCGGCCACCGACAACTGGTCGGGCAGCACCAGCCCGCGCCCGTGCGCAACCGCCAGCACACCGGCGGCCATGTCGTCGTTGGCGGCAAAGATCGCGGTGGGGGGATCGCGCAGATCGAGCAGCAGGTTGCCGGCAGCCATCCCGCTTTCCAGATCGAACGCGCCGGGCATGACCAGTTGCGGCTCGAACGCGATCGCCGCCCGGTCGAGCGCGCGGCGATAGCCGAACAGCCGATCATCGCTCGCCATATGGTTGGGGTGACCCTTGATAAACCCGATGCGGCGATGGCCGAGGTTGATCAGGTGGGTGGTCATGTCGTCTGCGGCTTGCGCATCGTCCATGAACACCGAAGAGGTCAGCGCGTGGTTGGTGCCCGGCGAAATGCGCACGAACGGAATGTCGAGCGCATCGAGTGCGCGCAGCACGGGCACGCAATCGGTCACCGGCGACGACAGGATGATGCCGTCGACATGCGTTTCGCTGACCAGCCCGCGCACCTGGTCGCCGACATCCGGGTCGGCAACATCGACCGGCTGTGCCAGCAGGCGGATACCGTTGGTCTTGCAGCATTCCCAACAGCCGGTCTGGATCTGGAACATGTAATACGGGCTGTGGTTGTCATAGATCAGCGCGATCTGGTTCGATTTCGACCCCGACAGGATGCGCGCCGCGACACTGGGGTGAAAATCCAGTTCCTGCATCGCGCGTTCGACTTTTTCGCGCATCGGCGCGCTGACATAGGGGTGGCCATTGAGCACCCGGCTGACCGTCTTTACCGCCACGCCCGCCCGCGCGGCGACATCGCGAATATTGGCTCTCTCGCTCATTCCGGCACCATCTCTCGCAAAGCGGCAAACAGCGACGCATAGACGCTGTCCGGGCGATAGAAAACCGGCGGGCGACCGATCGGTGCGGCGACCATGTGGTGCCCGGGTGCAATGTCTTCGTGGGTCCACACATCGCGCCATGGCCTATCGCCCGGAATCACGACGGTGCGTTCACGCGCACCGTCCGCGATGACCGGCGCAACCAGCAGGTCGGCGCCATACAGAAACGCGTCCTGGATCGCATAAAGGTCCCGGTCATCGGGATAATGCAGAAACAGCGGGCGCTGTGCCGGCAGGCCGGTTGCCGCCGCTTCGTCGCAGAGCGCGTGGACATAGGGGGCCAGATGCGCATGGACCCGGCTCCAGACCGCAAAGCAGGCCAGCAGTTCGGGCGTGCTGTCGTATTGCAGGTTGTCGTCGGGCCGGTTGCCTTCGTGGCTGCGCATGACCGGGGCAAAGGCGGCCAGTTCGCACCAGCGCTGCATCAGTTCGACACTGCGGACATTGCCGTGGAGCGAGGTATAGCCGCCGCAGTCCGAATGGCTGTACGCATTGCCGACCAGTCCCGCCGACAGCGCGGCGGTGATCACCGTGCCGATGCCGTCGTGGCGGGTAAAATCGACCGACTGGTCCCCCGCCCACAGCAACGGGCAATGTCGCGACACCCCGGAATAGCCGGCGCGCATGAAAAACAGCGCATCGCCCTGCCGGTCGCGCGCCGCCAGCGCCTGATCGTTGACGTGTGCCCACAGCACCGGCCACAGATTGTGCGCCTCCATGGCGTTGATCCCGCTGGCCAGGCGCACGTCGGTCGGCAGGTATTCGCCGAAATCGGCCATCCAGCCATCGATGCCGATGTCGAGCATTTCCTGCCCGAGAATGCGCGTCGCAAACCAGTCGCGCGTTTTGGCACGGGTGAAATCGATCACGCCGCAGTCGAATTCGCCGAAATCGACCAGATAGACCGCGTCGCTGTCCTGTCGCAGCGCCAGATGCCCGCCGGCGACAGCCTCTGCATAAAGCGCGCCATCGGCTGCCAGATAGGGGTTGGCATAGGCCAGAAACCGGATGCCGCGCCTGCGCAGATCGGCGATACGGCCGGGCAGATCGGGATAGCGCGCCGGGCTGTAGCGCCAGTCCCAGAACAGGCGGCGGCCAAAACTCGTCTCGCGGATGCCGGCCCAGTCTTCGCACCACAGCGCCGACACCGCTGTGCCGGCCGCAATAAACTGCTCAAGCCGGGCAAAACTGGCCTCGCCCTGTTTCAGCCCGACAATTGCCCCGCCGATCGCCCAGTCGGGCAGGGCGCGCGGGCGACCGAAATGCGTCGACAATTGCCCGACCAGTTCGCGCGGACCTTCGGCGGCAAACAGATCAAAGCGCGCGGTTCCGGCCCAGACTTCGACGCCGTGGTGCGCAGGATCGCTGAAATCGAGCACGCTGTAACAGGTGGTCCGGCAATGCACCGCCAGCCAGCGCGACGTCAGGAACGTCGGCTGCGGGTAATTGGTGTTCCAGTAATCGCCCCCGGCCATGGCGGTTTCGTCCATCAGCCGGGTCAGCCTGGTCGATTTGTCGCGGCCGACGCCCGGCTCGCTGGTCCACATCGGGAAACGGCGGCCGGTGAGCGCGAAATAGCTCATCTGTTCGCCGCCGCCCCACACGGTTTCCCCCGGCTCGGCATGGAATTGCACCCACAGCCGGTCATGGGCCTGATCGCACGCGGTGATCTGCAGGCCATCGTCGACCAGAGCGATCCGCGCGACCGGCACTTCGCCGTCAAGCATGACCACCTGATCATCCTCGCGGCGCCATTGGCGCGGGGTAACAAGGTCATACGGGGCATCTTCGATGTGGAAATTGCCGCGCATCATCGTCACGTCGGATTTGCCACGGCCGACTGTCAGCGCTGGACAGGAATCGGTATGACGCAGCACGGTCCGACCCGCCAAGGTCAGCGCAAACCCCGTTTCAAAGGCTGAAAACCGGACCTTCATCCTGCATCCCATATCCGAATTGCCGGCGTGGCGCTTATGAGTCACGGTCGCCGGACTATTTGCAAGGCTCATGTATGACACCGGTTGACATATCGAGCGGCTGGCGGCAGATCAACTGTCAATTGCAGATTTGATGATTATCTGTGTGCAATGCCTGACGGGTGCTCGAATGCAACCTGCAGATGGGGAGGAATGACATGAAAGCAAGGTATTACGCCCTTTTTCCGTTGCCGTTTCTGGCGATTTGCGCCGCTTCGGCCCATGCCGCCGATGCGCCCGCTGCCACATCTGCGACCGATTCTGGCGCC
>Ga0116227_10017027_pt1 | contig 10256 bp, 3 predicted proteins | sample S1TSphgellanicum_FD_89693 | JGI IMG/M metagenome (GOLD analysis project Ga0116227, IMG submission 89693) | Host-associated microbial communities from peat moss isolated from Minnesota, USA - S1T2_Fb - Sphagnum magellanicum MG | ecosystem: Host-associated > Plants > Peat moss > Unclassified...
CATCCATTGTGAATAAGAGTGAGTTTTAGAAGGATCAAATTGAATTATATAATTCAATAAATTATATTTTGTCTGATCTGTAACATCTTTACCAATAACATTAACAATATTTTCTGGTTCATGTGAAGCATTGGCTTCCCAAAATTTATTAAGTTTTTCACCATAGGTTTTAGAAAGGAAATCCATTCTTGATGCCTCGGTTAGGAGAATCGAATATGAATAACCTTCTATTAACATTATTTCATTACGCATTCAATTATTTATAAATAAATTAATGAAAAAAATTTTACAACTTACATTAATAAACATACTCATATTATCTTTAATAATAGCTGGTTTTGCATATGGTATAGTTGCACCACTTTATATTAATGATATCTCATATATAACATATTTGATAACTATAATAATGTCATTTATTTTAATTTCATCAGAATATATAACAATATTATCAAAAGATTCAACATTATATTTAAAATGTTATAAATTTTTATCTAGAAATTTTCTATTATTAGGATTATTTGGAACTTTAATAGGTTTAAGTTCTTTAATGATGGAAATAAAAACAGGTAACGGAGCTTCTACTGAAGTTATTAATGGTATTATTTCAGCTATTAAAGGTTCTATGCAAACTACATTTAATGCAACAATGATGGGTATTGTTGCTAAATTATGGACAAATCTTATTGTCTTTATAATTGATAATGAGGAAAATTAATTGAAGTATGACGATAACGAAGATGATGCTGATTTTGGTATAGCTTATTCAGATACATTAATTACAATATTATCAATATTTTTAGCTTTATTTATTTTAGTTGCAATGTTACCTAAAAATGAAAAACCGGTAACTAATACATCTTTAATTGGAAAAATATGTGCAGAATTATCATGGGATGATGATAGAGATATTGATATAGATTTATGGGGGAAATCACCTGATGATAAACCTGTAGGTTATTCCAATAATCATGGAAAAATTCTTGATTTATATCGAGATGTTTTGGGTTTTTTTAGAAATCCATCTCATAGAAATTTAGAAATAATGTGTGCTCAGACGCTTCAACCCGGTGAATGGACATTCAACGCTCATTATTATAATAATCATGAAAATAATAAGTCTCCTGTAAAAATTACAACTGTAATCACTATCTTTCCAAAAGAAGGACAAAATAGAATTTTAACAAGATCAGAATATTTAAATGAGATTGGTGAAGAAAAAACTTTATTTGATTTTAGACTTGATAATAATGGTGTTCTTGAAAATAATTCAATAAATAATATATTCAAACCATTGAGATGAGATAAAAAATGAATCTAACTTTAATAATTTATATTATATTATCAATATTATTTTTTATATGTTCTTTCATTTCATTATCATCTAATATTAAATTTAAATTATGTTTAATACCTTTGAATATAATTTTTTTAATAATTGTTTATTGTAGTTTTGCATTTTTATTAGGACTTCCAAAACCTTTATTACAATTTCCATTATGGGATAGTATAGATTATACTGAGGATAATTTAACTGTTCTTTTTTATACTGAAGATAATAAAAAGATTTATTTATTATTAGATTATAATTCAAGTCCTAGATTATTTACTGTTCCTTATACAGATGAATTATCTAATGAATTAAAACAAGAAGAAATGAAACAATTAAAAAAATCTTTAGGTAAAGAAAAATTTGGTTTTCAAATTAAATTATATGATGATTCATTTGAATATAGAAAACCAAGTGTTATTCATAAAGATCCACAAGAAAAAACATTTGGAGAAAAAATACCAAGTGAAATAGAAAATTTCAATTAAAACCTTTCTTAATTCTATTATAAATAATAGATGGATAAAAAAATAAATTTAGTTGAGCAGTTACCTGCTATTTTTCAAACTCCAACAAACAAAAAATTCTTTTCAAGCACTTTAGATCCAGTATTTCAAAAAGGTGAAACTGAGCAATTAGCTGGTTATATAGGTTCTAAACCATCTTATTATAATAGTGCAACTGATTTTTATATTCAAGAAAAAACTAAAGAAAGAACATCACATCAACTTTCAGTTGCCATGACAAGCGAAGATTCTGCTGGTAATACTAATTTTGCTTTATTTTATGATGATCTTATCAATTATTTAAATTCAAATTATGCTAATACAACTAATCCAAATAGATTATTTTCTGATGAATATTATTCTTGGTGTCCGCCAATAGATTTAGATAAAATTAACAATTTTGGTCAATATTATTGGTTTGGAGAAAATCCTAATTTAATTCCAAAATTAGAATTAACATCTACATTTAATACTTATACTGGTGATGGTTCAACAAAAATATTTACATTACCAAATGCAATTTCTAATATTGATATTTCAAGAGAAAAAATAGTAATATATATTGATTATATTAGATATGATGAATTTATAAGAATAGATAATAATACTATTGAATTACAAGATGCTCCTAGAAACAATGTTCCTATTCTTATATGGCGATATGGTGATTTGAAAAAAGTAATTGAAAATAATATTACATTTGATCCAAGTCCATTTACAAACATTTCTATAACTGCACTTACATCATCAATGGTTGTTAAATTAAATGATGGATTGAGATATTTTGAAGGATTTGAATTAAGAACATTTGATACTACACCAGATTTATTAGAAAATATTGATTGGGATATTCCAGATTATACTCAAGATTTTTGGATTGAAGGATATGGTACAAATATTCAACTTATACCTTTGAATTTACAACCATATTATCCAAGTAATACTAATTATGTTACAATCGCAAGAAATTCTATGGATTTAAATCCATGGTCCAGAAATAATTATTGGATGCATCAAGATGCTTTTGCATGGAGTAATCAAACTTTTAATACACAAGCAACTAGACCAATAATAGAATTTATTCCAAATTTACAATTATATGATTTTGGAACATATAGAAAGCCAGATATTAATGGAACATTAACTGGAGAACCTTATTTTATTCCTGTTCCGATTAATAGAAAAATTAATAGTATAGTTTCAGATTATGATGTATTACCTGAAGATACTGATCCTTATGATTCAAATTCTGGTTATTATCAAATTCCGTTAGCTAGTGCTGATGGTAAAGAACACTATCAAGTTTATATTGATGGGCAAATTCCATTATCTGGTAATACTAGAATTTTAATTCTAAATAATTCAAATCCAGCACTTAACAATCGAATTATTAATGTAAAAAATATAAATGGACAATTAATATTTATTGCATCAAAAGCACCTAAAATCGGTGATGTAGCAAGATTAATACCAGAAGGATTTGATCCATTTGATACTTATCTAAATGATGAAAAACCATGGGATTATAGTAAATTACCGGTTGAATATTATTATAATGGAACTACTTGGGTAATATCATCTCAATCTACTGGTGTTGGAGATCCATTATTTGAACTTTATACTTATGATCATACTGATCAAATAAATTTACCAAGCAGTACATTTACAGGTAATAGAATATTTGGATTTGAAGCAGGTAATTCTGGAACAATTGATCCTGTTTTAAATAGAGAATTATCTTATGATACAAATGGCAATATTATTTTTAGTAATGATTTAGTAACTAATATAGCAACTTCTAATGGTGTTGATATAGAAGGTTTTCAATATTATAAAATATCTGGTAAAAATACTTCATTAGATATTTATGGCAATGATTGGTATCTATATCCTTCTTTATCTTCTCAAACATTAGATTCCAATAATATATATTCTATACCTTTAAATCTTCAAGCTAATCCTGATAATGAAGAAGTAACAACCATTACTTTAAGTCAATGGTTTTCACAATTTATTACAAATATAGTAGATGAAACAGGATTTAGTGGAAATCAATATTCTAATAATAATTATAGAGATACTTCAAAAACATTAGGATTAGGAAATTCTATTTTACAAGAAAAATCTCCATTATTAAAAACTATGTTATTAGCAACAGATTCTAGATTTGATTTATTAGATGCAATTAGATATATAGACCATGAATATACTAGGTTTAGAAATAAATTTGTTCAACAAATAACAATAGTTAGAAACAAAGGAATTAGATTAGATACAGATTCAACATCTTTATGGGTTTCAACTATATTAAATAATTTACTAGTTGCAAAAACAGTAACTTTTCCATTTTCATATTCAACAATGGCGGGTGGGCAATATTTTATTCCGCCAACTGCTGCATCAATGGGTATATTACCTTTAACGGTTCCTAGCATCGTCGTAGATAATACTTATCCTAATCCAGGTCTCCCGACACCTATTAATATTATTGTTGGTCACGATGGTTCTAGAACGCCAGCATTTAATGATATTAGAGATGATATTATTTTAGCTCTTGAAATACAGATATATAATAATTGTTTAGCTAAATTTCAAACTGATGCATTTCCAAATTTTAATATATATAATTATAATTCCGGGGCAAATAGAACTGGTGGATTAAGATATACTAGATCAGAAATTATTGATATGTTAGAGCCTGCATTTATAAGATGGGTTCAATTTAATAATTTGAGTTTTTTCACAAATAACACTTTTGTAGAAAATGAACCATTTACATATAATTATTCATCAGTTAAAGATTATTTAGGAAATCAAGGGCAAGGTAGCTGGAGAGCTGTTTATCGTTATCATTTTGATACTGATAGACCACATATTGCACCATGGGAAATGCTTGGTTTTACTTCTAAACCAAATTGGTTTGATACTGAATATGGTGTTGCTCCATATACTTCTGGAAATTTGCATTTATGGAAAGATTTAAGAGATGGTAATATTAGACAAGGTGTAAGAGCTGGTATAGACAGTAATTTTGCTAGACCAAATCTTTTATCAGTATTACCAGTTGATGCTAATGGAGATCTTATTGATCCAATTTCGTGTGGTATAATTCCTATATCTCCAACTTATTATCAAGCTTCTCAAAATTGGATTTTTGGACAGCAAGGTCCAGTAGAATGTTTATGGATTAATTCCACTTCTTATCCATTTGCTTTAGCAATGTTAGAATATCAAATGAGACCAGCTCAATTTGTTGAAACATTTTGGGATAGTGCCAATTATATATTTGAAAACAATCAATGGATTAATAGTACAACTCAAAATAGACCTAGATCAAGTATTTTATATTTAACTGGAGAAACGGATAGTTCTGGTAATACTGTAATTTTATTAGGTATTCAACAATGGTTATATGATTTTATGACTTCTAATGGAATATCTATTAGTATTTTAGGAAATGCTGTTAGAGGTTTAAATCCAAATCTTGCTTATAGAATGGCTGGTTTTACACAATCAGATACTATAAAAGTTTATACTGATAATCTTGGTATTTTACCATCTGAAACCACTAGTGTAGTTTATTACACTTCACCAATTCAAAGAAGAACATTTTATTCTGGAATAATAATAGAATGGACTGGTAATGGATGGAAAGTAGTTGGTTATGATAATATAAATCAATTTTTTAATATAATTCCTGGTGATAAAAAAGGACCAACAACTACAATACAATTAGGAAAAAATCCTATTGTATATGAATGGCATCCATATGTTAAATATAATGTTGGTATGTATGTCATTTATGAAAATGTTACATATTTATGTGCAGTATCACATACATCAACTATTACATTTCAAGTTGAATATTGGACATTAGCTGGTAATTTAACATATTATCCTAGTGTAAAGGTTTATAACAATGGTATTAAAAAAATAACTAAAGTAAATTATGGAACAATATTTAATACTGAAAATGACGTTGCTAATTTTATTAGAGATTATTTTCGTTGGTTAGAAAATGAAGGTTTTATTTTTGATAGTAATTTTAATGGAATTCCAAATGATTGGAATTGGACAATTAATCAATATTTACAATGGGAACAAATTGGATGGGCTCCAGGACAATTTATAGCATTATCATCAGCTTCAAGTAATTTAAAATTTAAAAATAAATTTGGTTATGTAATGAATATGGAGCAATTACAAAATGGTGTTTTTGGTTTATTAAATAGATCAGGAAAACCACAACCAAAACAAAATGTTTTTATTTCGAGAGTTAATGATGAAACTTCTGTAATTTGTAATTCTGATGATTTATATGGTGCAAGGTTAAATATTGGTTCTATAGAACATGTATTAATATTTTCAAATAAAACAATATTTAATGATATTATATATGATCCATTATTTAATTTAATTCAACCAAGACTTAAATTATATTGCAATCGTTCTACACCATGGTATGGAAGAAGAGATGCTCCTGGTTATGTTATTATTGATAATAACATGGTTCCATCTTTTAATACAGCAGTAGATGATATAAGATATGATTTTGATATTGAAAAATCATATGATCCTAAACTTAGAGATCATGCAAGGGCACAAATAGGATTTCAAGAAACAGAATATTTTGATAATTTATTAATATCTGATACTGAACAATTTGAATTTTATCAATGTGCAATACAACAAAAAGGAACTGAAGATGTTCTTTATGCATTGACAAGATCTGTTTTTGTAGATCAATCATCAGACATAGAATTTTTAGAAGAATGGGCTCTTAAAGTTTCTGATTATGGAAATATTTCAAATACTGAATATATTTCATTTTATTTATTACAACAAGATTTTAGAAATGATCCACAATTAGTAGCTATTGGAGAAAATCATAATAATGATGGTATAATTGGATTACCACAAGATTCTACAAGATGGATTGAATTACCTAAATCTGCATCTATAATACCTTATGCCAAAGACTTTCAATATTTAAGTCCTTATATACAATCAGGTTCAAATTCATTACCAAATGCTGGATATGCAAGAATATCTGATGTAGATTTAACTGTAATAGATGCCACATTTTTTAATACATTATTCATTGCTGTTTCTGGAACAACCAATTTTATTCAAGAGGGAACTTCTATATGGATTTATAATAGAGGTGATAATTCTTTTGATATATTACAAACTTTTCAAGCTGCTAGTAGTTCTACTATAAGTTCTATTACACCAATTGTTGGAACATCACAAGTAGATATAACATTCACTGGAAATCATGATCTTGATACTAATTTAGATTTTGGATTATATATTGTTATTGGTGGTCCAACAAACACAACACCAGATATTTCTGGTATTTGGCAAATAGCAAGTATTCCATCTAGTACAGATATAATAATTAATATTCCAATAGCAATATCAGATGCTGTAACTTATTCATCAACTGGATATATAGCTCCGCCAATATATATTTTAAGATCAATGAGATTTACAGATCCATCTGATGCTGAAAGTTTTTGGACACGTTTTACACCACAACCAACACAAAGAATTTTTATAGATAATTCAGAAAATTCTAATCCTCCATTGTGGGCAACTTATACATGGTCTGGTACATCATGGGAAGTTGAAAGACAACAACCATTAAAAACAGATAGTAGATTTATTGAAAAAGCATCAATCTATGAAGATGAAACTATTCAAACAATATCAACAATTAGTGATAATCAAAATACTTTTAATCCTTTATTAATTGAAGGATTAACTATATTTGATCCATTAATGGGTTTAATGCCTGGGAATGGAATAAAAGAATTAACTTATAGACTTAATTATGATCCTGCTGTTTATAGTGATGCATCAAGAATGTGGGGAATAAATCATATTGGTGAATTATGGTGGAATATATCACATTCAATATATTTAAATCCAGAAACAGATATTTTAGATTATAATGATCCAACGAGTACAAGATTTGCTAATGAATTACTTTATCGTTCAAAATATTGGGGTAATTTAGCTCCAGGTTGTGCAATAGAAATATATGAATGGACACGTTCATTAGTATCACCTACTAATTATACAGGTGGAAATATATATACTGATCCAAATGGTAATGTCAGATATAGTGCAGTTGCAGAATGGAATAAATCTATCAATAATTTCCAAACTGTATATTATTTTTGGGTATTAAATCCAACTACTATTCCACAAATAAAAGGAAGAACTAATAGCGCAGCATTTGTTTCTACTAGTTTAACTAATGCCAATTCTAATGGTCTTCCTTGGATTGCTCCTATTTCACCAAATCATTTATTAATTGCGAATGTTTTACAATATCTTAATACTACTTCTACTGCTTTAGATTTAAGAATATCTGATCCAGAAATACGTAAAACACCAAAACATACAGAATGGTTATTAGTAAGACCTTTAGATGATACTACATTACCACCTGCGGCAATGATTTCATCATTAAGAGATTCATTATGTTTATTTAATAATTTAAGTGAAGCAGTTCCAAATCCAAATCTTTATGATCAAATTGGTTATTCAACTATAGAAAACAAAACATTATTTAGTGGCGGTAGAAACGGTGCTTTTGATGGAAGAGAAGCATATGTTCAAATTGTAAATTCTATCTTTACAAACGAAGAGATTACTACAGTTCTACCTCAATTAGATGAAGCATTAATAAAGAAAACAAATACTTATCCTCAGCTATTTTGGTCTTCAACAGATATTAATTCACCATTTGAAGCACCACCATTTAATTCATATGATTTTCAAGTCGAAGGTTTAAAAGAAAGAGATAATTTATTATCTCAACCTAATATTTTTGATTCTTTTAATTCTAAAAATCTTCATAGAAATCCAAGAATTCTTGTTACTAATTATTTAAGTGATTTGCCATCATGGAGTATTTGGGAAATTGATGTTTCAACTTTAAATTTTAGTAACATTGATGATAGTCTTACATTAGCATCTAATTATGATTTAAGTGTTCCTGATTATGCAACATTATTATTAGATATTTCTACTTATACAATAGGTCAAAGAATACTTGTTGAATCTGATATAAATGCAAATGGATTTTGGACAGTATATGCATATTTACCAAATAATTCATCTACTGGATTTGTATTACAAAATGCACAAACATATAATTTGCAAGATTTTTGGTCTTATGCGGATTATTATGCATCTGGTTATTCTTCATCTAATCCTCCTATAATAACATATCAAACAATATCTGATAGAACTTTATCAGAAACACCAGTTAAGAATGTTTTTGTTAAAATTAATGATAGTGGAAATGGAAAATGGATATGGACATATTATGATGGAACACAATGGAATATTGTTGCAAGTGAAGATGGAACTATCGCTTTATCAGATAATCTTTATAATACTTCTTTAGTTCAATATGGAGTTACTTCTTGTGATATAAGTCAAATTTCTAATAGAGATGGATCATGGGAATTAAGATTTATATATGATATAATTAGAACTAATTTAACAGATTTACAATTAAATTCAATTTTCTTTAGTGTATTGAATTTTATTCATACACAACAAGAAAATGTTTGGTGGGCTTTTAAAACATCATTTTTAAATATTAATAAATTTAATGAAAATTTATCAGAAACACCAATTGCAACACAAGATAATATTAATAATTTGATTTCATATATTGAAGATATGAAACCTTATCATGTTAGAATTCGTAATTATATACAATCATTCACACCACCAATAGATATAGCAGATGTACATGTAACTGATTTTGATAATCCAGTTTATTATGATCCTATTTTAGAAATTTATAGAGAATTACTTTTAACAAATCCAAATGATTTATCGATTTTAAATACTGATTATCCATGGAAAGATTGGTTTAATAATTACTTGAATACTGGAACCGTGTCTTCATTGCCTTCATGGAATCCAATTCGTCATATTAAACCAATAATAAATTTTGATAGAATAGCAACATTTATTCCAAATATAAAAGAATCTATTTGGGATATTGATTCTTATGAAACAGATCCTTTAGATAGTTTATATACAAATAATAATTTTTATGGTGCATATGCTAGATTACCAGAATATTATCCTACAGAAGGAATGCCATGGAATAATGCTATAGATTTATTTAATTTAAAATTTCAAGGAACATTAATAGATGGTTCAGAATTATATATTTCTAACAATTCACCACTTTCTATATTTGATATTCATATTTTTGATATTGATCCATACGATACTTATATTAAATTAGGATTAGATGTAATCTATGATGGTGTTGATTCTAATGAAGAATTAGATATTAATGAAATTGGTGATGCTTACCAAATTATAGATCCACATTCAGAACCAAATCATCCAGAAGAATTAGGTATAATTAGAATTGATGA
>Ga0116227_10017028_pt1 | contig 10256 bp, 9 predicted proteins | sample S1TSphgellanicum_FD_89693 | JGI IMG/M metagenome (GOLD analysis project Ga0116227, IMG submission 89693) | Host-associated microbial communities from peat moss isolated from Minnesota, USA - S1T2_Fb - Sphagnum magellanicum MG | ecosystem: Host-associated > Plants > Peat moss > Unclassified...
CGCCCGCACGCCCGCTTGCTCGCCCGCACGCACGCACGCACGCACGCTCGCACGCACGCTCGCTCGCACGCACGCCCGCCGGCGCGCCGCCAAGGCTCTTGGTCTCGGAACCTCGCAAGTCGTTGATTGAAGGCTGAAGTTCTCTTTCCTCGGAAAACAACTGAATTTGCCTGGAAAAATAGAGTCAACGAAAAGATTTACGAGAACGAAATTGCTTGCCATGATACCGAGATAAAGGCAGTTTCCGGACGAACGGCGTGCGAATTACGAAATACACAGGGAGCAGAATCAACCGGGCAAGGTCATCATGAGTTTTCCCCAGCCAACCGTCGCTGGACGCGTGACGATTTGCCTTGCTGCGGCTCTATTGACCCTGTGGGCTTGTACTCGTCAATCGCCAACGGATATTGCCACTGCTTCGGTGCGCCTGCCGTCACTGGGAAATGGTACTGCCACATTGTCGTGGGAACGTCCAAGACGAAACGTGGATGGCTCGACGATTGGAAATCTGGCAGGGTACGTCATCTACTACGGAAAGGATCCGGCTAACCTGACCGGTACCATCAAGATTGCCGATCCTCTCGCGACAACATACACGATCGATAAACTGAGTACCGGCGTCTACTATTTTCGCATCGCGGCTTACACCGACACCGGCATCAAGAGTGATGCCTCAACCATGGTTTCTAAAACGATCCGCTAACGCGGCCCGGCGTCGATCTCTTCAGAAAGCTTTCCTCAAAGTCTCGTCGCCAATTCCAGATAGCGACAAAACGCATTCGCCATCCTCATGTGCTCCGGCGTCCGACACTCGGGCTCAAACAGCGCGGGCGAGCACACCAGGATCGACAAGCACTTCGCGCGCGAAGTGGCCACGTTCAATCGGTTCAACGAGTACAAGAAATTCATGCCCCGCGGCGCATCCGCGTGCGTCGAGGTCGTCATGGAGTAGATCACAATCGGTGCTTCCTGCCCCTGGAATTTGTCGACAGTCCCTATCCTCGCACCCGGTATCCGGTCTTTGAGATCGAACACCTGCGCATTGTAGGGCGCGATAATCAGAATATCATCCAGACCGACCCGCTTCTCCTCTCCCTTTCCATCGACCCAGGTCGTTTTGGCCGCGAGAATCTCCGCAACCATCTTCTTGATCGCCTCCCCCTCCTCCGGCGACGAGTTCTGGTTCCCCTTGTGCTCGACCGGCAGATACCGCAGCCCCGAACCCTGGATCCGCCCGGAAGACCGAACGACCTGGCGCTCCAACCCCGCGACGGTCGTCAAACGGCTCTCGTAGAACAACTCCGAGGTAAACGCGCAAATGTCGGGATGAAGCCGCCAGGTCTCCCCGAGGAACAGTCCCTGCTCCGCCCCGATCGTCTGACGGCCGTCGAGAATGTATTCGAGCGCGGAGATCCCGCACCCTTCCGGATGACTCCCTTGCATCGGCTGGTCCAGCTGTCGCGGGTCCCCCAGCAGTACCAGACTCGGTGCGGCCTGCGAGACGGCGAGCACATTCGCCAGAGAAACCTGCGCCGCCTCATCCACGAAGAGCACATCAACGCTCTCGAGCGCCTCGGGCCGCGACCACAGCCAGGCGGTCCCGGCCGCCACATCGCATGACCCTTTCAGCGCTCCGAAGACGTCCGCATTGTTCTTGGCAAAGACGAGATTGGGCAAATCATCTTCGGGCTTCCCGGGCTTCTGAATGCAGCGAACCGTATGCCCCAGCTCGGGGGCGGCTTTCAGCACCTCGTCGAGTAGTCGCCGAATAACGGTGTGGCTGTTGGCCGTGATTCCGACCTTCGCACCGGACTTCACGAGGGCGCATATCATGCGTGCCCCGATATGTGTTTTACCCGTCCCGGGAGGCCCCTGAATGGGAAATACACCGGCTCGCAGCTTCGGTGCAATCCGAATCGCGGCGTCCACCGACGTCTCGCCGGGCAACCGTAAGGGCTCCCCCGCCAGCCGCGGGGGAGCCCGCAACAACAGGTCGCGCGCCGCTTCGTACTGCCCGTCGCCGGCCAGTCCGCACCGTGCGACGAAGTCCCCCAACCTCGCGAGCGACTCTGCCTGCTCATCCGTGCCGATCACGTCGTGAGCAAACACCGCGTCGGGATTCAAACCCGCGCTGTCGCCGCGCTTTTTGATATCGACGATCCGCTCGTCCAGTGAAATGCGCTCGACCGAGCCCAACTTGTCACCGCCGTTGCGATGCAAAGATTCGCCGCCGCGCAGCTCCGTCTCCTGCGCCGGAAACCGGTACCGGTGCACAGGCGCGCGCACGGTACCCCCCGCATTCGCGACGAAAGTCAGGCCGCCGAGCGCCGCTCGCTCGTCGAACAGATCTTCGCTCGAAAGCCCCGACAGCCGGAAGTACTCCCACCACACCGCCTTTCCTTCCCGTCGGTGCCAGTCCAACGTGTGCGCCAAGATCCAGCGCGCTTGCTGGTCCGCGTTTCGTTCCTCGACATCGGCCGGCACATCCCCGGTCAATCTCTCGACCAGCTTATCCACTCGCACCTGCCGCGCCGAGAGGTCTTGACTCAGCTCATCGGTGGGCGGCGGCGGCCGATCGATAGGGGTCCCCGTCGCCACGAGCTCCTCCCGTACCTGCTCCAGCCAGTCCCGAAGGCTGCGGGCCGATACACAGTCGTCGCGGTTGTACCCCGTCACGATCTCCCTGAGCTCGGCCGTGATCGCCGCTGCGTCCTTGAACTCCAGCGACATCTGAACGGTCGCGAGCGCCCGCCCCGCATCTTCGAGCTTCGTGGCACGCACGAAGCCGAACAGCCGCTCGAGCTGTTTGATCGAATAGCTCTCGACACTCGCCCGAATGGCGTGGCGCACGATTTGATAGAGATCGACGAACAGCCGACCGCGCAGCATCCGGTCGATGTCCTCCTCCCGCGTCGCATATCGCCCCATGAGGCGCTTCAGAGCGCTCGGCTCGTACGGCGCGTAATGATAGACGTGGAAATCCGGATGCGTCTCCCAGCGCGCCATCAGAAAATCGACGAAGCCCTCGAACGCCCGCCTTTCCTCCTCCCGCGAGACCGCCCAATCTCCCCGGTATTGGACGGCGCCGGTCTCGTCCAAGAACGCATACCCGAAGAGGTATTCGAGGCCCCCGTCGTCGACGAAGGGATCACCTTCGAGATCGAAGAACACATCTCCGGGCGAGGGCACCGGCAAGGCGGAGAGGCCCAATCCCGCGACCATCGGCAACGTCTCGTAGAGCGCCTTGCGCTCGAGGCGCCCCCGCACCTGAATGCGCGCCTGCTCCCGAACTCGCTCGTACGCAGCCGCAACCCCGCGTTCGGGCTTCCAGGAAAGCGGCAGCGGGACCTGGGCCAGTGCGGCGAGGGTCGACACGTCGCGCCCGCGTAGCTCATTGATCTGTATTTTTGTTATACCGGCGACGAGGCATAAATGATCGTCGTTGCGCCGCCGCTCGTCACACGGCACCCGCCAGGCGCAGAGATCACAGTGCGGGTTGGGCTCGGGATAGGTCGCCGGATTCGAGCCGCCCTTCAGGAACTCCTCGAACCCTCGCTTGGCTCGCCGGTAATACGCAGCGAACGCCGCCGTCCGATACCGTTCAGGCTCAAATCCGGATCCCGGAGTGACGACGTACATGCATTCCGGCATCCGCCCCTGCGCGGTGCCGAGGAGATCCGAGTACAGCGACAATTGCAGCACCGTCGCCCCCTGGGTCTCCCGCGCGAGCTTGGTATCGATCACCTCGTAAGACCACGCCCCGAGCGCGCTCGGCACTTCCACCCGCTTCAAGATATCCGTGCGGCCACTCCACGCCCCTTGCAGCAGAGCTCCCTGCACGATGACGTCCGCACCCGACCGCATGGCCGCCAACGTCTGTTCGACCTGCGTCGAGGTGACGCCACCGCCCTCAATCGAGACGACGTTGATGCCCTGCCCCTGCAGATGCTCGATGTACTCACGTTCGTGCGCCCGTCCGCGGGCGACGAGCGCTTCGAGCACCGGATCCCAGATTTTGGGTTTTCGCGCCGAGCCGCTTTCGACCGCGGCATCGAGCGCGGTCAGGTGCCGGCAGTCGATGTGACCAACGAGGTCGGAGGCGCTGAAGCGAAATTGTCCGGCTACCCTTTGCATTTAGCATAAACTTTATCATGCGCATCTTGTTGGAAGTCATCGCGGGCGCGCTGATCGCTCTAGGTCTCGCGTGCGCGATCGTACCCGCGGTCCCAGGTATTCCGCTGATTTTTCTCGGCATCTGGTTGATCGCCGGAACCGACCACTACCATCACGTAGGATTTTGGTGGCTGATCGTCATTGCAGCGGTCGGCGCCCTTGCGCTGGGCATCGATTTGCTCGCAGGTGTTTTGGGTGTCAAGCGAGTGGGAGCCAGCAAGCAGGCGGTCTTGGGCGCACTTGTCGGCACCTTGGTCGGACTGTTTTTCGGCCTTCCCGGTTTGCTGCTCGGGCCCTTCCTCGGTGCCGTGGTGGGCGAGCTCACCGCCGGCAGCAGCGTTCAGCGCTCGACGAACGTGGGCATTGGCGCCTGGCTTGGCTTGCTCTTCGGTACGATTATCAAACTGGTCTCGTCCCTGATCATGGTGGCGTTATTGGGCGCCGCCTGGTGGTGGAATCGCGGTGAGCTTTGAAGCGAGAGCTATTGAAGCTCTGATGTTCACGACGCGGCCGGGATGGCGGGTGCCATCTCGGTCGTGTAGGCCAACCGCTCTCAGATCCGATCAGCGGCAATGCTCATCACGATCACCGCAATCATGCCATCCGTTTTCGTGGTAATACCGGTGGTGATCGCGATCATAATAGCCCTCGCGCGGCCCCACAATGCAGCCCGCGACAAGCCCGAGCAATCCCAACAAGAAGACGCCCCTCTGAAATCGGTTTGTATCTATCATTTATAGACCTATGTGGTTGGTTCGACTCCCTGCACAATGACCGGCCGAAACAGCTTCGTCGGTGCGCCGCCCCACTTACGGCCGACAATTCGACGCGGCGAGGGTCGAGGCTCGGCTCATGGTGACTCGAGGTGCTCGTTCCGTTCCTTTCCCCGGTCACCTCCGGGGCCGATCCCGCGACACCCGTTCCTTTATGCCGATCACTCCGTGGCGGCATTCGAGATATCGGCACGAAGACGCGGCAAGCAGCTGCTGTGCTGCTGCTGAATGTACTTGATGAACTTTTCGCGAATTTCACAGCGCAGATCCCAAGACCGCGATGAATCCGAAGAGGTGGCAAGCACCCTGAGTTGCATGGTCTTTTCGGTCGAATCGCTAACCTGCAGATTCCAGAAGCGCTTATCCCATAACGGACTACTCTCGATGATTTGCTTCAGTACCGCCCGTGCCTCTTCGACAGGAAAGGAATAATCGACCGACACCAGGACCGAGCCCATGATGTTCGCCGAGGTTCGCGTCCAATTCTGAAAGGGTTTCTCTATGAAATAACTGAGGGGCAGCACCAAGCGGCGATCGTCCCAAATGTGGACGACCACGTAGGTCAACGTAATCTCCTCGACTCGACCCCACTCACCCTCGACGACGACCACATCATCCTGTCGCACGGGCTGCGCCAGGGCGATCTGAAATCCGGCGAATAAATTGGCCAACGTCTTCTGCGCGGCGACCCCGGCGATGATTCCGACGATGCCGGCGGAGGCGAGCAGGCTGGTACCCACGTGCCGGACTTCCTGAAACAGCATCAGAATGGCAGCGACGGCGAAGATGCCGATGGAAACGTAGATGACCCGGCTGATCACATGAAGTTGCGTGTAGACCTTGCGGGCTCGTAAGTTATCGGCGATCGTCATATCGAACCGGGCGAGCACTACGCTTTGCGCAATGTTGACCATCCGGATCAACAACCCCGCTATGGAGGTGATGAGAACGATACTGGTCAGCTTGCTGATGAGCCCCGCGAATTCCGTCGGCAGTCTCAACAGGGGGATACCCAGGATGACCGCCATCACGATGACAATGAATCGCAGACTCGATCCGACTAGCGGCGCGAGCAGATCGTCGCTCTTGCTCGCAGTCGTCGAGGCCCAGTGCTTCAGGCGTGCCTCGAGCACGCGCGTGACCCGAAACAGGAACCAGAACGCCGACGCGAAGGCAACGAGCTGAAAAAGGAAGTCAAGGGCGCCCCGCATGGCCTCCGCACCCTCATCCGGATGGAGCCGGATGAGTGCAGGTGTGGCGGCGACATACAATCCGCCAAGGGCAATCAACACATATAACGGTCTTCCCAACGCGTTAATGAGTCGATGCCGTGTCTTGGCGACAACCCCCGCCGGCTCTCGCGCGCTCCGTCGCACCCTATAAACGACGACAAGGTCGATGACTAATGCAACGCTGAGATAGAAGAGCCCGACTGCGATGTCGGCCCACGTCATAGAGCCCAGCGCGACCTCATCCGCCACGGATCCGAAAAGTACCACCGCGAAACGCTCTAACTGCAGCGTCCAAGGAATCAAGAAATTGGTCATGGGAGTATTTGGTTGCGCAAGTTCATGCGAGGGGTCCGTGGGGTCAGGCGAGGATCACCGGAGTGTACCTTACGTGGGTTTGAACCCACCGATTGCGGCGCCGGCTGACAGATTCCCAGGGTGAAGACGCCTACCTTGGCAGGGTGAAGAAGCGTACGTTGGTGTTTCACTTTGGTGTTTCGCAAATCGAGGAGACTCTGTGAGCAACATTCAATCCGAGGGCGTCACGCCATCGCCAACAACGGGTACCGATGACGATGATCGCGACGACGAACACGAGGGCGAAAACGAGGCTTCCGTGCGCGAAGTAGATGAGCAAACCGAAGCCCCGGAGGAGTTTGAAGTCGACGACGAGGATGCGTTGGGCCACCCGGAAGACGACGACGCCGATGACCTAGACGAAACCTAACTACCCTCCGCGACGCAGCGCGATCAATTCAGGGAACAACCGAGCCAGTTTGCAGGGCATGCGCCGCGTGCCGGGACCTGCCCGCTGCTAAACTCGGCACGACGAATCGGGGGTCACGTATGGACACCATACCCGCTTTTCGCTTCAACCGGCGCGAACTCGAAGCGCTCGCCAGAGAGCGTGCGACGGAGTTTGCCGAAAGTCAGCCGTTCCCACACGCCATCTTCGAAAACTTCCTGCCATACAACATAGCGGACGCGATCGCCCGAGAATATCCGCGGCCCGGCGACATCAATTGGCGCTTGGCCGGACCCGGAGACGTTCACCATACTCACGATGACAACATAGAGAAAATCACCTCGTCGGACGAGGAATCGTTCCCGCCTCTCATCCGGCACGTGATGCACGAATTCAATTCGGGCACCTTCTTGGGGTTCCTGAGCGCTCTGACGCAATTCAAGATGCTCTCACCCGATCCTTGCTTCTACGGATGCGGGCTGGATTCCACCGGGCGCGGCGGCCGTTTGATGATTCACGCCGATGCGTCGCGTCATCCCAACCCGAAACTTCAGCAGCTACTGAACGTCATCTACTACGCGACGCCGTATTGGCAGGAATCGTGGGGAGGACATTTCGAGCTATGGTCGAAGGACCACGGCGAATGCGTGAGGCGAGTAACGCCCCGATTCAACTCGATGCTGGTGTTCTTCACCGGCTCGAATTCATATCACGGCCATCCCCAACCCTTGGCGACGCCCCCCGGCATTCGCCGCAATTCGCTTGCCATGTATTTCTACACCACCGATCGGATCGCAGATGAGGCCTACGGTCGTTACAAGAACTACGTCGAATGGATACGCACGTCGGATCTCGACCGCAACGTATCGGTGCTTCACCGCGGGAAGGCGGTCGTCCGACTTCTGCCGTCCGCGGTCGTGAACCGACTGGCCACGATCGTCCGGCGCACTCGATCCGCGCTCTCCGAAACCTCCCTCAAGTCGTCGAACCGCTGAGCGCTCCCCCTCGCGCGATTGCGCTCGAGAGACGCGCCGGCAACTCCCCTCGGACGCTAAGCGCAGCCTTGCGGCTTGAACGTGCGTTCACCGGTCGCGGGATATCGGCGCAGGGCCTCGACGGGACGGACGGGCCTGCGCACCAATTCCCCGCCGCAGTTCGGGCATCTGCCGTGCACGCGCGTCTCGACGCAGGTGGAGCAGAATGTGCATTCGAACGAGCAAATCATTGCCGCGTGCGAACTCGGGGGCAGATCGCGATTGCAGCATTCGCAGTTCGGCTTCATGAGCAGCATGGCGGTTCACCCTGTCAATGGTCGGGCAATGGTCGGGACTCGGACGATTGTAGCCGTCGCAGTGGGTGCCGGATAGGACGCGATCAACGCGTGTGTCCTCGACCGTCGCGTTCCTCATTTCCCCGGAAATGGGCGGGACTCATGCGCTCTGGCTCTGCTCGCTCGCCACGACCGGGAAGCGGTCCCTTGTAGCCGTGATTCGGGTCGAACCTATTGTCCACGGTACCGTGAAAATTCGCCGGGCCGTGAAACCACGGACCCGCCCCAATGAATACGCCACCCGTGAACCACTGCGGCCCATAGTATCCGGCTGGTGCGCACGCATAGGGAGGCACATCGTAATAGCCATAGGGGCATGCAGGGGCAACGCCGATGTTTACGCTTACCTGCGCTCGCGCCGGTTGAGACGTCATTGCCAGCGAACAGCCGGCCGCCATGGCGGCTACGGCAAGTAGTTTGAAACTATTCATGACCGTTCCTGTATCGATTCACACGGCCACCAGTTTCCCCTTGCCTGCCAGACCAATCGAGTCGCTCAGGCGGGTAATTTCCTGTAAGGAAGATCCGATGGCCATCCCATCATCGATGCGACGATTGAGCTGCTTTCGGGGCCGCGGTGGACGCGACGCCACGCGGCGAGATGCGGCGTGTGGCACCGATCGGGATGATGAAAAACTCAGCTTCGGCGACGCCTTTTTCTTTGCGCGCTGCATCGAGCTCGTGCATTGGCTGATCTAATGGTTCGTCCGACAGCGAAAACGTTCCCCAGTGCACGCCAATACTGCGCTTAGCGCCCAAGTCTAAATGCACTTGGACCGCCTCGGGTAAATCCACGTGTTGCATGCTCATGAACCAGCGCGGTAGGCAGGCGCCTACCGCGATGAGGGCCATGTCGAATCCGCCGCCCTGATCCCTGCCCTGCCGCTCTGCAAAGTACCGTCGAGTGTCGGCAAAATCCTGGCTATAGCCAGTGTCGCCGCTGAAGAACCAGTGAAAGTCCGCGCCCAGCACGGCCCAAGCGCACCAGAGCGTCCGATTGCGGTCGTGCAAGCCGCGCCCCGACCAGTGTTGCGCCGGAGTGCAGTGAAAATCGACGCCTCGATACATATGATCTTGCCACCAATCGAGTTCCTTGACGTTCTCGATTCCCTGGTCTCGAAGCCACGCTCCAAGCCCCAGCGGCGTAAGAAATAGCGGCGAACCGCCCGACTGATGCGACAGCGCCAGAATGCTGTCACGGTCGAGGTGATCGTAGTGATTGTGCGAAATCACGACCACGTCGATATGCGGCAACTCATCGAGGCGCAGGCCGGGAGGATATGCGCGCGCAGGACCGGCAAATCGCACCGGCGAGGCGCGTCGCGAGAAGATCGGGTCGGTGAGCACGTTCAGGCCGCTTGCCTGCACCAGAGAAGTCGCATGCCCAATCCATGTAATTGCCGGTATCATCTCCTGAAGTCGCGCATTGCGATGGATGAAGTCAAGATCGGCCGCTTGACATGGCGTCGGCAGAAGCGGGGCTGGCGGCAAGCCCGCACGTAGGCGCTGAAACTGCCAACGCAGCAACTCGCCGAGTGACTTGGTGACCGAGCCCACGTAGTTGTTGCGAAAGCCGCGCGGAGTATGGTGATTCGACGAGGGCATTGGTTGCGTATTCCAGCGTCTGGCGTCGGGCGTTATCGAAACGTGTTTCACTCGGGCCAGGGGTTCGACAGCTACCGAGCGCGCCGCCAGTTCGTGCGCCCTGTCCAGTTCAGCTGCTGCCTCATCATACTGGCCCCAATCGGCAGGTACCTATATTTGTGGCGTGAGCGTCATCATCATCCCGCCGCGGGGCCGAAGCGTAATCAGGCCTCGAGGCTCGACCGGATGCCCTGACACGAGCCGCAGCCGGTAGCGTTGCGCGATCGTAGCGAGCAGAATCATCGCTTCGGCGATCGCGAAAGCGGCTCCGATGCAGATACGGCGCCCGCCGCCGAAGGGCAGGTATGAAAAGCGGGGACGTGCGGTGGTTTGGTCCGGCGAGAACCGCTCAGGGTCGAATC
>Ga0116227_10017029_pt1 | contig 10255 bp, 9 predicted proteins | sample S1TSphgellanicum_FD_89693 | JGI IMG/M metagenome (GOLD analysis project Ga0116227, IMG submission 89693) | Host-associated microbial communities from peat moss isolated from Minnesota, USA - S1T2_Fb - Sphagnum magellanicum MG | ecosystem: Host-associated > Plants > Peat moss > Unclassified...
ACCGACGCGCCGGAGGCGATCCCGGAGCTCGTCAAGCGGTTCGAGGGCGGCGCCGATCTCGTCGTCGGGCAGTCTCGCTCGACCGCGCTCCCCACGCCGACGCGGCGCGCACGCGGCGTCGCGCGCTGGGTCTTCGGACGGGTCGCGTCGGTGCCCGGTGTGACCGATCCGTTCAGCAGCCTCCGTCTCTTTCGCATCTCGGTGCTGCGCGACGCGCGACGGCGCCGGGACGACGGGCCGCTCGTCTCGGGCAGCGGCTGGGTGACGAACGCCGAGCTGCTGCTGCGGACAGCAGCGGCGGCCCGCCGGATCGAAACGATCGACTACACCCCGCGCTTCGACCTGCGAACCCGCGCGACCCGCGTGCGCCCGGTCAGCGAGGCGCTGGCGGTGCTCCGGTTTGCGCGGCCGGCGTGGACGATGGCGCGCGCGTTGGCCCGCGGCGGATCGGCGGCGATCACACCGGTCGCGCCTGAGCCCCAGGAGACCACCGCCGACGCCGAGCCGACCGCGCCGGCGTCCGTGACGCGGGCCGCCTCGCGTCCCGGCGAACGGCCCACCGGGCGACCAGGAGGACGGCCGACCGGACGGCCAGCGACGCGGCCCGCGCCCGATCGGTCGGCGCCCCGCCGCGGCCGGTCCCCGCGGCCGGCGTCAACCGACCCGGTGGCACCGTCGTCGACACCGACCAGCGCGGCACCGCCGAATGCGGGATCACCAGCGGGATCAGCGCGCTCCGGTGCATCGCGCTCACGATCGCCCCGCACCGGCGCGCCGCGCGCCGCGTCGCCGCGTGCCCCCGGCAGCGCGCCAGCCGGCAGTCCCCCGGGTGTCAGCATCCCGGGCGAGGCGATCCCCGTCGGCAGCATCCCGCCCGCGAGGATTCATCCGGTTAATGACGCCGACGGGTCCACCGTGCCGACCGGCGAATCCCGTCCCCCGCGGTCGCGTGGCCGGAACCGTGGCCGTGGCCGCGGGCGGAATCGCCCGCAATCCGGGTCATCGACGGCCGAGCCGGGTACCAACGGCATGGACCAGCCAGCCCCCACGCCCGGCGGCGTCACCCCGAGCAGCGCGCCGACGCCGACCGAGGCTCCGTGACGCACGGCGCGCGGTCGCGGACGCGAGCGCGGTCGATCGGACTGATCGCGCTGGTCGTGGCGCCGGCGCTCGGTCTCTCCGCGACGCGGACGACGCGGACGACGCGCGACGGCGAGACCGGCGCGCCGACCGCGCGACAGCCACGGACCACTGGCGGCGATACGGTTGTCGCGCTGCCGTTTGCGATCGGCGAGAAGTGCTCCTACGACGTCCGCTACGGCGATCTCAAGGTCGGCACGGGCTCAATGGAAGTCGCCGATACCGAGTCCGTGCGTGGCATTGTCGCGTGGCACACGGTCTTCCGCGTGGTGGGCGGCATCCCGCTCTATCACGTCAACGACCTGTTCGAGAGCTGGTTCGACGTCTCCACCCTGGCGTCGCTGCGATTCGTCCAGCGGCTGCAGGAGGGCGGGAAGGACCGCGAGCGCCACTTCGAGATCTTCCCCGACCGGTCGACCTACATCCAGGAAGGGAAACCGGAGAAGCCGTCGGTGTCGCAGCCGCTCGACGACGGATCGTTCCTCTACTTCGCGCGCACCCTGCCGCTCGAAGTCGGGAAGACCTACTCGTTTGACCGGTACTTCCAGCCCGACCGAAACCCGGTGACGCTCAAGGTCCTGCGGCGCGAGCGCGTGACGGTGCCGGCGGGGACGTTCATGGCGATCGTCGTGCAGCCGATCATCAAGACGTCGGGGATCTTCTCGGAGAACGGCGAAGCCCAGGTCTGGCTCGCCGACGACTCCACGCGGATCATGCTGCAGCTCAAGTCGAAGCTGACCTTCGGCTCGCTCAACCTCTACCTGACCTCATACCACGCCGCCGGCCGCAGCTGAGATCCGGTGGCCGTGGACCCAGCGGTCGGCCGCGACGCGTTAGAAGTCGGTGCCCGAGAACCGCTGGCGGAGCCGACGCGCCGTGTCCGGGCTCACGACCCGGATCACCAGATAGACGATGCCGCCGACGATGGCGATCTTGAGCGCCAGCCCGACCAGCCAGAACGCGACACCGAGCAGCGCACCAAAGAGGTGGAACGCGATCCCGAGCACGAACAGGCCGACGACGGCGAGCAATCCGGTCATGAATATGGTGCGCAGCATGGGGCGGTTCTCCGATACGGTGTCGGTGTTCACTACGATTGGCCCCCGCCGAGTGTTTCAACCGGGGGTCGGCTGAAATGGCACCGGACCTGATCGTGATCGGTGGGGGCGCGGTCGGGTTGACCGTGGCGCTCGCGGCGGCGGACGAGGGGCTGCAGGTGGCGCTGGTCGCGGTCAGGCGGCCAGGAGCGGCGTCGGCGGCCGCCGCCGGGATGCTCGCGCCGACGATCGAGATCGGTGACGGGCCGGGCGGCCCACCGGCGAGCCGGTTTGCGCTGGCCGCCCGGGACCGCTACCCGACCTATTTGCCGCACCTGGCCGATCGGTCGGGGATCGCCGTCCCGCACAATCGCCTCGGGATCCTCGTCGTCGGCGATCCCCATCCGAGCTCGACTGGCGAGAACCACCATGGGTCCGCCGAGCCCCATGGCCTACCGCTCGACGCCGCCGCGCTCGAGCGGCTCGAGCCGGCCCTCGCCGGTACCCGCGACGTCCGGTTCTTCGTCGACGACGGCACCGTCGACAACGTCCGGCTCCTCGAAGCCCTCGAGATCGCCATCGACCGCTGCCGGGCAATCAGCCGGCACCCTGGGCCGGCGCGCGGCCTCCGCATCACGGCGGACCAGATCACCTGCCTGACCGACACCGAGTCCGTCTCGGCGCCCCAGCTGGTTCTCGCCGCCGGTGCGTGGGCGCCACTGCTCGACGGACTGCCGAGACCGCTGCCGATCGTGCCCGTCCGCGGCCAGATGCTGGCGCTCGACGGCGCGCCGATCCGCCGTGTCGTCTACGGGACCGACGGCTATCTCGTCCCCCGCGGCGACCGGGAGACACTCGTCGGGGCGACGATGGAGCACGCCGGCTACGACGCCGTGACGACGCCCGCCGCGCTCGAGGCGCTGCGCGTCGTGGCGGCGACGCTCTGTCCCGCCCTGGCGGGCGCAGCGGTGCGCCGCTCGTGGGCGGGCCTCCGGCCGGTGACCCCCGATCTGCTGCCGATCATCGGGCGCGACCCCACCTGCGATCGACTGGTGTACGCGTGCGGGCACTCCCGAAACGGCGTGCTCCTCGCCCCGCTGACCGCCGACTGCGTCGCGGCGATCTGCGCCGGTCGCGAGTCGCCGCACGACCTCTCGCCATTCGTGGTCGAGCGATTCGGCGTAACCAGCGACATCCGCTGAACCGGTTACGGCAGCTTTGCCGTTGGTACAGGGCGGTCTAGATTGCCATGCATCATGACCGAGACGCTCTATCAGATCAGCGGCCGGCACCGCGCCGAGCCGTTGCCGGAGCGCAAGCCGTCGTGGCTCAAGGTCCGGGCGCCGGGCGGGCCCAACTATCTGCGGCTGAAGGGGATGCTCCGGGAGCTCGACCTCCATACGGTCTGCGAGGAGGCCCACTGCCCCAACGTCGGCGAGTGCTGGGAGCATGGCACGGCAACGTTCATGATCCTGGGCGACGTCTGCACGCGGAACTGCCCGTACTGCGCGGTCGCGCACGGGCGGCCGCCAGTCTTCGACCCGGACGAGCCGTCGCGCGTCGCTGACGCGGTCGCCCGCCTCGGGCTCCGGCACGCGGTGATCACGTCGGTCGACCGCGACGACCTCTCCGATTTCGGTGCGTCGGCATTCGCCGAGACGATCCGGGCGATCCGGGCGCAGCGCCCCGAGTGCTCGGTCGAGGTCCTCGTCCCCGATTTCCAGGGGGATGAGGCGGCGATCCGCGCGGTCCTGGCGGCACGACCCGACGTCTACAACCACAATACGGAGACGGTGCCGCGCCTGTACAAGCGGGCGCGCCCCGGGGGACGCTACGCCCGCGTGCTCGACCTCTTCCGGCTCGCGAAGCGGGTGGCGCCCGACGTCCCGACCAAGACCGGACTGATCCTCGGGATGGGCGAGACGATCGAGGAGGTGCTCGCCGTGATGCGCGAGCTGCGCACGGTCGACGTCGACATTCTGACGCTTGGCCAGTACCTGCGACCGTCGGCCGCGCACCTGCCGCTCGACCGGTACTACGCGCCCGAGGAGTTCGCGCGCCTCCGCGCCGACGGGCTCGCGATGGGGTTTCGGCACGTGGAGAGCGGGCCGCTGGTGCGATCGAGCTATCACGCGTGGGAGCAGGTGCAGGCCGCGAGCGCGTGACCCGGGCATCGACGGCCGGGGCGTCGCGGACGCGTGGCGACGCCGACGCGCCCCGCGCCGCCGCGAAGCTGCACCACTCGTTGCTGCGATCGATGCTCCTGCAGCGGCGATTCGAGGAGCGGTGCGCCGAGGCCTACGCGCTCGGCAAGATCGGCGGCTTCTGCCACCTCTACATCGGGCAGGAGGCGACCGGCACCGGCGCGATCGCGACGCTCCGGCCGGACGACTACATCGTCACGACGTATCGCGACCATGCCCAGGCGATCGCGCGCGGCATCGCCCCGCGCGCCATCATGGCCGAGCTCTTCGGCCGGTCCGACGGCTGCTCGCACGGCAAGGGGGGGTCGATGCACCTCTTCAGCCGCGAGCACAACTTCCTCGGCGGCCACGGCATCGTCGGCGGCCACATTCCGCTGGCGACCGGCGTCGCATTCGCGATCAAGTACCGCGGCGGCGATCAGGTCTGCCTCTGCTTCTTCGGCGAGGCGGCGGTCAACAACGGCGCGTTCCACGAGGCGCTCAACATGGCGGGCCTGTGGAAGCTGCCGATCATCTACGTGATCGAGAACAACCGCTACGGGATGGGGACCGCGCTCGAGCGCGCGTCGGCGATCAACGACATCGCCGAGCGGGCGAGGGCGTACGCGATGGAGCGGGCGGTCGTCGACGGGCAGGACGTGCTGGCGGTGCGCCAGGTCGTGGGCGACGCCGTGCAGCGGGCGAGGACGGAGCAGCTGCCGATGCTGATCGAGGCGCGCACCTATCGCTTCATGGGCCACTCGATGTCCGACGCGGTCAGCGGCACATATCGGAGCAAGGCCGAGCTCGACGAACACGTCAAGCGCGACCCGATCGTCCTGCTGCGGGCGCTGATGCAGGGCAACGGCGAGATCGATGACGCCGGGCTGGCGCAGCTCGACGCCGACGTGCGGGCGATCTGCGAGGACGCGTGGCAGTTTGCCGACGCGAGTCCCGAGCCGCCGCTCGAAGCGCTGCTCGAGGACGTGACCGTGGACACGACGTCGTGATCACGACGTACCGCGATGCGCTCGCCCAGGCGCTGCGCGAGGAGATGCAGCGCGACGATCGGGTCTTCCTGATGGGCGAGGAGGTCGCCGCCTACCAGGGCGCCTACAAGGTGTCGAAGGGCCTGCTGCAGGAGTTCGGCGAAATGCGGGTCGTCGACACGCCGATCACCGAGCTGGGATTCGCCGGCGTCGGTGTCGGGGCGGCGATGGTCGGGCTCCGGCCGGTGATCGAGTTCATGACCTGGAACTTTGCCCTGCTGGCGCTCGACCAGGTGGTGAACGCCGCCGCCAAGATGCTGTACATGTCCGGCGGCCAGTTCAACGTGCCGATCGTCTTCCGGGGCCCGAACGGCGCGGCGTTGCAGCTCGCGGCGCAGCACTCCCAGGCGTGGGAGTCGTGGCTGGCGCACATCCCCGGACTCAAGGTCGTCACGCCCGCGACGCCGGCCGACGCCAAGGGGCTGCTCAAGAGCGCGATTCGTGACGACAATCCGGTGATCGTCCTCGAGGGCGAGATGCTGTACAACACGAAGGGCGAGATCCCCGACGGCGAGCACCTCGTGCCGATCGGCGTCGCCGAGCGGAAGCGGGAGGGGACCGACTGTTCGATCATCACGTATGGCAAGATGGTCCTCGTCGCCCTGCAGGCCGCCGACACGCTGGCCGCGCAGGGGATCACCCTCGACGTGGTCGACCTGCGCAGCGTGCGGCCGATGGATGTCCCGGCGATCGTCGCGTCGGTCCGCCGCACGAACCGCGCGGTCGTGCTCGAGGAGGGGTGGGCGGTCGCCGGCATCGGCGCCCAGGTCGTCGACATCGTGCAGCGCGAGTGCTTCGACGACCTCGACGCGCCGGTTATCCGGGTCCATCAGGCGGACGCGCCGATGCCGTACGCGCGCAACCTCGAGCGGGCCGCGAAGCCCGATCTCGCCCAGACGATCGCCGCGGTGAAGCGCGTGATGTACGTCGAGGCCTAGGCGTGGCGACCCGGGTCGTCATGGAAGCGCTGTCGCCGACGATGGAGGAAGGGCGTCTCGTGCGGTGGCTCAAGCATGACGGCGACCCGGTCGTCACCGGTGACGTGATCGCCGAGATCGAGACCGACAAGGCGGTGATGGAGCTCGCCGCCCGCGCCGACGGCGTGCTGCGCCGACAGCTGCTGGCCGAAGGCGCCAGCGCACCGGTCGGCCAGCTGATCGGCGTGATCGCCGCGACCGACGAGGATATCGCGTCGCTCATCGGCGCCGTGGCGCCAGCGGCCGCGACGCCGCCACCGCGCGCGCCGAGTGCGACACCGGGCGCGACGCCACCGCCCACGCCGAGAGTGGCAGCGGCCGTCGAGCCACCGCCCGCGCCGACCGCGGCACCGGTCGCCGTCGCCGGCAATGGGGAGCGGGTGCGGTCCTCGCCGCTGGCGCGGAGGCTGGCGTCGGAGCGCGGTCTCGCGCTCGACGCCGTCGCCGGCAGCGGACCGGCGGGCCGCATCATCAAACGCGACGTCGAGAAGCGCGACGTCGAGACGCGTGATGTCGAGACGCGCGCGGCCGCAGCGCCGCTCGCGACGCCGGCTCCCGCATCCCCGGCTCCCGCGGCCCCTTCACCCGCGGCCCCGGCTCCCGCGCCCCCGGCTCCCGCGCCCGCTCGGACCGTGCCTGGTGCGAGCACGGCCGGTGACGGCTATCGCGATGCGCCGCTGACCCAGATGCGGCGGACGATCGCCCGCCGGCTGTCGGAGTCGATCGGACCGATCCCGACGTTCTACCTGACGGTCGACTGCGACGTGACGCGAGTCAGCGAGATGCGCCAGGCGATGGCGGCCCTCGACGACGCCTATCGCGTCTCCGTCAATGACGTGATGCTCAAGGCCGTCGCGACCGCGCTCGCACAGCATCCCGAGGTCAACGCCCACTGGCTCGGCGACCGGATCCGCTATTTCGAGCGCGTGCACATCGGGATGGCGGTCGCCGTCGACGATGGGCTGATCACGCCGGTGCTCTTCGACGCCGACCGGAAGGGGCTGCGGCAGCTGGCGCGCGAGTCGCGCGACCTCGCCGGCCGCGCCCGCGCGCGGACCCTCACCTCGGCCGAGTACACGGGGTCGACGTTCTCCGTCTCCAACCTCGGGATGTTCGGCATCGAGGCGTTCACCGCAATCATCAATCCGCCGGAAGTCGGCATCCTCGCGATCGGCGCCGTCGAGGCCCGGCCGGTGGTCCAGGACGGCGCCGTCGTCGTGCGCCAGCGGATGCGCCTGACGATGAGCTGCGACCACCGCGTCGTCGACGGCGCGACCGGCGCGCACTTCCTCCGCACCCTCCGGCAGCTGATCGAGAATCCGCTGCTGCTGGTCGCCTGAGCCGCCCTCGCCCCGCGTGCCGGCGCTGTAGCTTTCCCCGACGGCTCCGCCCCGCCCTCCACCACCGGGCCCCAAACCCATGGCCACTGCAGATGTGCTCTTCCTCGGCGGCGGACCCGCCGGGTACGTCGGCGCGATCCGCTGCGCCCAGCTCGGGCTCAGCGTCGCCGTCATCGAACGCGAGGGACTCGGGGGCACCTGCGTGCTGTGGGGGTGCATCCCCGCCAAATCGCTCCTGGAAAGCGCCAGTCTCGTCACGCGGCTCGCCCACGCGGCCGAGCACGGGATCACGGTCGGCGACGTCACGATCGCGATGGCCCCAGCCGTCAAGCGCTCCCGCGCCATCAGCGCCCAGAACTCGAAGGGTGTCGAGTTCCTGTTCAAGAAGCACAAGATCCGGACGATTCGCGGCGTGGGGACCGTCACGTCACCGACGTCGGTGTCCGTGACGGCGCCGGATGGCACGACCGAGACGCATCAGGCGACGCGCGCGCTCGTCGTCTCGACCGGATCGCGCGTGCGCGGCCTGCCGCAGATCGGACTCGCGCTCAACAAGACGACGGTGCTCTCGTCGGATGAGGCGCTGGTGATCGACGGGGCGCCGAAAACGCTGGCGATCATCGGCGCGGGGGCGGTCGGCTGCGAGTTTGCCGACGTTTTTGCGGCGTACGGGTCCAAAGTGACGCTGATCGATGTCGCGGAAACGATCCTGCCACTCGAGGATCGCGAGGTGTCGGCTGAACTCACGCGCGCCTTTCGCAAGCGGAAGATCGACATCCGCACCGGAGCGACGATCGGCGACGTCGTCGTCGGCGCGACGTCGGTCTCGATGTCGATCACGACCGGTGGCACCGCGACGCCGCTGACCGTCGATCGGGTCCTCGTCGCCGCCGGCCGCGCGCCGAATGTCGACGGGATCGGCCTCGAGGCCGTCGGGGTCCGCCTCGACGATCGCGGGTTCATCAAGGTCAACGACGCGCTGGAGACGACGGTGCCGGGGATCTACGCGATCGGCGACGTCGCCGGGCCGCCGATGCTCGCGCACAAGGGGTCGCGCGAAGGCGTCGTGGTCGCCGAGCGGATCGCGGGCCTCGCGCCGCACCCGATCACCTATGGCAATATCCCCAACGCCACCTACTGCCACCCCGAGGTCGCGTCGATCGGCCTCACCGAAGAAGCCTGCAAGGCGCAGCAGCTCGACTACCGCGTCGGGAAGTTCCCCTTCTCGGCGAACGGACGGGCGCGGACAGCCGGCGAGACCGACGGCTTCGTCAAGGTGATCCGCGAGGCGAAATACGGCGAGATTCTCGGGGCGCACATCATCGGCGCGCACGCGACCGAGCTGATCCACGAGCTGGCGGTCGCGCGGGAAAACGAGTTTACGGTCGAGGAGATCGATCTGACAGTGCACGCGCACCCGACGCTCGCCGAGGCGATCGCCGAGGCCTGCCTGGACTCGATGGGCCGGGTGATCCATGCCTGACCTCTGGGTGGTGGGGCTCGGCCTCATCCCCTATGTCGACGCGTGGGCCCTCCAGAAAGCGGTCGCCGCCGCCCGCATCGCCGGCGCGATCCCCGACACCTTGCTCCTCTGCGAGCACCCGCCGGTACTGACGCTGGGCCGATCGAGCGTGGCGTCGCACGTGACGGCGACACCGGCGATGCTCGCCGCACATTCGGTGGAGGTGCACGAGGTCGAGCGCGGCGGCGACGTCACCCTCCACGCCCCCGGGCAGCTCGTCGCCTATCCGATCATCGATCTCGCGGGCCACCGCCAGGATCTGCACTGGTACCTGCGCGCGCTCGAGGGGACGCTGATCGATGCGCTGGCGACGCTGGCGATCCCGGCGACCCGGCGCGCGGGGCTGACGGGGGTCTGGACCGGCGACGCGGTCGACGCGGGCAGCGCGCTGCGCAAGATCGCGTCGATCGGGGTCCACGTGCGGCGGTGGGTGACCTGGCATGGTCTGGCGCTCAACGTCACGACCGACCTCTCGCTCTTCGACCTGATCGTCCCCTGCGGGATCCCGGGCGTCGAGATGACGTCGATCGCCCGCGAGCGGCCGGGCCTGGGCGTCGACGTCGACGCGGTGGCGCCCGTCGTCACCGCGGCCCTCGCCGAGCGGTTCCGCCTGCGGCCGATCGCGACGACGGTCGACGCCCTGCTGGCCGCGGCACCGGCGTGAGTGGCGACGCGCTGACCGAGCTCAACGCCCAGCAGCAGGCGGCCGCGGTCTTCGGCGACGGGCCGCTGCTGATCGTCGCTGGCGCGGGGACCGGCAAGACGCGGACGCTCGTCCATCGTGTCGCCCACCTGATCGACCGTGGCGTGCGCCCCGAGCGGATACTGCTCCTGACGTTCACCCGCCGCGCCGCGCAGGAGATGCTCGGCCGCGCCGAACGCCTGGCCGGCGAGCGCGGCGCCCGGGTGCAGGGGGGGACGTTCCATGCGACGGCGCATCGGCTGCTCCGGCGATTCGGGTCGGCCGCGGGACTCGCGTCCGACTTCACGATCATGGATCAGGGTGA
>Ga0116227_10017030_pt1 | contig 10254 bp, 11 predicted proteins | sample S1TSphgellanicum_FD_89693 | JGI IMG/M metagenome (GOLD analysis project Ga0116227, IMG submission 89693) | Host-associated microbial communities from peat moss isolated from Minnesota, USA - S1T2_Fb - Sphagnum magellanicum MG | ecosystem: Host-associated > Plants > Peat moss > Unclassified...
TTTTTAAAATACACACAAGCTCTTTGTTTGAAATTTTTTCCTTTTCCAAATTATAAATTTAAATTAATTTTTTTTTTTTTTGGTTTTGAAATTGGGGGGGGGGGGGTGGTGTTCAAAGTGTTTATTTGCTTGTTTGTTGGTAATGGGCCTCATTGATTGGCCCTAAACCCAAAATATATTCATGTGATGAACCCTCCCAAAATATAACCTCAAGGATTTGTGTAGTTTATTTGTAGGGCATGTTACTTAAGTTAAATTTTTCATTCCAACATGGAACAAGAGATTCCAATTAAGATGTTCAAAACTTTTCTTCATAAGGTTTCTCCAAAGTAAACATTAAACATGAACAAATTAAATGTGATACTAGTTTCAATACAATTCATAAGGCTTCTTCAAGGTAAACATTAAACATGAATAACAAATTAAATACGACATTGGTCTAAACACAATTCATAAGGTTTTTCAAAAGTAAACACTAAACATGAACAACAAATTAAATACAACATTTAGTCTCAATGCAATTCATAAGGCTTTTCCAAGGTAAACATTAACCAATAATAAGAAATTAAATGTGACACTAGTCTTAATGCAATTATAGAACAATGTTTGCCAAAAAAAATATTTTTTAATATTTTTAAATTTTACTTGAACTATGATTACCATTTTAATTATCTTTTTTACACAATATTTCCAAGGAAAACTAAACGATACACTGACACATGTTTACATTATTTTTGGTGGACATGGTTTTCATGAGACACACCAAAACATCAACATGTTATCAACTAGATCCTAGTATTTCCACTAACTCAATTCTCTGATAAATTTAAAGTGACATCTAAAACAACTAAGAATTGAAAGTGGAGAGGGGATGTGTTACGATTCCAAATTTTTAATGTTGTCCATCAAAATGGCTAGAGTGAACCAACACCTACCAATGCACTAGTTGGCCATTTTGTCCATGAGATGAGTTGCATTTTTTAATCTAACCTAAATCAGTTTATTCTTTTTGGTTTTTGGCCTATGAATTATTTTTTTGGTTTGTTTTTTTCCTCAACCTTGACCTCCATACTACCTTCTCCCCTAGTCACCATATAGACCTAACTATCTTATTGATTTATCAACCCTACTAACTTACATTTTGGCCCTACCTACCAACTAACAACCAACCCCCCTTCCTACTTAACTATCTACCTACATGCCCTTTATTTTTTCATTGGTTAAATTTTTACTTTCTAAGCAAAAACCTTCATCTCTTCTTGGTTAAACCTTTGCTTCTTGGCAAAACATTTATATTTTTAGGGCTAAACCGTTATTTGTTGGCAAAATTTTTATCTTTTCTTGGCTAAACTTTTATTTTTCAACAAAATCTTTTTAGTTCTAAGCTAAAAATAAACTTTCAACAAATTTTTTATATTTTTTAGCTAAACCTTTATATTTTGATAAAATCTTTTTAATTGTTGATTAATTTTTACCTCTTGCCAAAACGAATAACTTTATTGGCTGAAATTTTACCTTTCAACAAAACCTCTTTACTTATTGGCTAAACCACTATCTCTTGTCAAAACCTTTGCCTTTTTTTGGCTAAACCCTTATCTTTCAACAAAATTAATATATTTCTTTGGTTAAACTCCAACCTCTTATAAAAATATTTTTGTTTTTTGGGTACACCAATATTTTTTTTCATTAAACTTCTACCTTTTGACAAAATTTATTTACTTATTGGCTAAACCACTACTTCTAAATAAAACCTTTACATTTTTTTAGTTAAAATCCTTATCTCTTGGCAAAACTAAATTTTTTGGGGTTAAATTTCAACCTCTCAGCAATACCCCTTTACTTTTTAGTTAAACCTCCATTTCTTATCAAAACCAATATATATTTTTGAAAAAACCTTTATTTTTTAAGAAAACTAATTTTTTTTTTGGGTTAAATTTTCATCTTTCAACAAAACATTTTTACTTCTTAGCTAAACCTCCACCTTTTGGCAAATCAATATTTTTTTGGGTTAAACTTTTACTTTCCAATGACAAAACCTTTTCTAATTTTTGGTTAAATCACTACTTTTTTGGTATTGCTCACACATAAAAGAATCTAAAATGTATCATGAAAGGTAATGATTATTGTCAATGAGGGTATTGCATCAATGCATTTAGGGTTGAATGGAACTTTAATAAACTTAAAAAAACAATTTGGCCAACCCTTGTTTAAATGGATAAATTTCATTAACCCACCTTAAATGACCTTCATTATTAATTATTGAATATGTAATACGTGCATTTAAAACAATTATGAATTGGAAAACCAAGTAGGTATTGCAAGTTGTACTAATTTACCAATATGTAATATTTGCATCAATATTATGCCAAAATCACATGCCAAACATGACACATGTAATATTTGCATATAAACGAATTTCGAATTGGGAAAACAAGTAGGTATGTGTATATTACATAATTGATTAAAACAACAATGGACATTTCAAGTTCCATATATAGATATTGCATAGTTAGTCGAAAAATGAATGAAAAATTTGGGAATGTGATGTGGGTATTGTGGGGTGGCAATATTGCAAAACTATTGCATGCTTTGCATAAAAGACCAATGAAGAATTTGGGAGGTTGATGTGGGTATTATGAAGTAAAAACATCATACAATGCAATATGAATTACTAATATGCAACTATTAGATGTTTAAACTAACATTACATTTATTGTTAATGTTTCATATTTTTTGCTTGATTAACACAATAGAGTTTGAATTTGTAAAAAGAGAATATTTACATGAATTAATGCAAAATTTGAAGTAAACTTGAAATTAAAAAATTCATTAAGATATTTTGAAAATCATTCACTTGTCATTGGTTGCTAGAATACCAAATGCATAGATTAACCTTTAGTTTTTATGTACACATAAACTACATGCAAAATGCACCAAACCATAAAAATTATATTTAAAAAAATTACAAATCCACAAATCCATATTAATATTAAAAAAATAATGACATGTTATTCCTTCTCCATAAAAGATTCTTTTTTATCATTAGCCTCTTCATCTATAATGTTATGAACTTGACGATAAGTTGTAATTATTTTGGTCACCTTTGTAATATGGTGATATGTGGACAATTGATGGTGCTAGATGTGAAAATGAATTATGTTGACCACAAATTCATCCTTGGTGATTCCGTACAAAGATAACAAATAAAGGTCTCAAAGTTTCTATTAGTAAACAAATAATAAAAAACACACAAACATTAAATATAGGCAAAAAAGAACACAAATTGAAAGAACTTGATTGTTTTTAAACTGAAAAAAACCAAAATAAAAGACATGATAAAAATACAAAATTACAACAAAATGTACAAACGTAATTTTTTTTAAACATAAAAAACACACATAAAAAAATAGAAAAATAAAAAAACTCAAAATCAAAAACAAAAAGACGATGAAAAAAATTGGAAAAAAAAGAGAAAAAAATAAAAAAATAAAAAGAACATAAAAAAAAATTAAGGAAAAAAAAAACTCTTTTAAAAAGCTCTTAAGCTTTGTTGCATTTTTGTAACAAGTTTTGTTATTCCAAACCTGACTACACAATGCATTGTGATTTTGCTTCAAACCAAACTTCCCAACCCCTTACAACAAGCTACGATCTTTCTTTCAATTCATTTTCTTGTTCCAAACTAAAGTTCCAATCACATACACTCTTCAAACCCCTTTTTTGCTCCAAATTGAAAGTCCCAACACACATGAAGAAAAGCAAGGAAAAACACAACAAAAAAATAACAAAAAAACATAAGAAAAAACAGCAAGGAAAAAAAGGAAAGAAAAATTAGCAAGGAGAAACAGAGAGAAGGGCAAGGAGAAAAAGAAGAAAAAAATAACAATGAAAAAATAAAGGAAGAGGAGTAAGGAGAAAGAGAAGAACACCCAAGAAGAAGAAGAAAGAGAAGAAGAGCAAAGGGAAAGAAGAAACAATGAGAAAGAGAAAAAACCAAGAAAGGAAATAAGTTTGTGTAAGGCAAGAAGAAAAAAGAGGGCAGTGAGTGAAAAAAACAGAGCTTCATCCAACCGATGAAACCCACAAGGGGTTCTGTTGGACTAGTGCATTTGTGAGTGCTGGGTCACTCCAGCCCCATCAGAACCAAATAAATCTATAGAAAACACATGTACTATAACTAACCCATTTCATGTAACTAAATTTGCAACATTAATAAGTATGCGAACTATGACTACTACGACTCCCAGTCTTTTCCATTTTATTCCACGTCCCTAACCTCAAGGTCATACACCGATTTCAGAGAACAGAGCGCAGGTTGACAGACATGCCGATTCTCTTCCTTGCTATTCACAATATTTAATCAACCACTCAATCTCCACTACTTGAAAAAGGTTAATGTAAAAGGTCATTTGCTCCTTGTTCCTCTGGATATATAACATGCTAAGAACCCAAGGTCACACAATATGGCACATTTCAAGCTGACATCACGTCTGGCTATCGAAAACATGTTATGAACACATCCACCACTCCCTGTAGTGCCTATACAGAAGTATGATGATTAAAATAAAACTACAGCATGCACATTCTGTGTGAGTTCACACATTGAAAACTGTGGCCATGAAAAGCCATTTTGTGAAGGAAGAGAGCAACTGTATTCTTCTGTACAGGAATTTGTCTTCAGAATGTTAATGATTCTTCCAATATATAGCTTAGTACCTTGATGGTGGGCGGCCACGCCTCCTTGCCTTGGCTCCTTTTCTGCAATACAGTTTTGAGTCAATTCTGATGGTAAGGGATGCACAGGCAGACAAGGTTACGAAACACAGACAATATAATCAACAACATAAGCAAGACAATTTCTTCAACACATCACACTTTCCACTAGACAGGCTTACTGCAGTCCTCATGAAATCAAGAAAAATCCTAGTCAAGTCATTTGTCTCAGTTTTAATACTCTGGAGTCACAATCATATGCACACACCAGTGCAAGTGATGCATATATGAGAAAAACTCTTTGATGTCATTTCGTTGTATCACTATATTCATGTCCACAATTGTGTTAAGAGATCAGATACCTTGGGGGCTGAGTTGGACTCTTCGTCTTTCCTGCATCTTTCTTTGAAGAGACAACCTTTTGCTTCTTAAGTGGAGATTCCAGGCTATTCAATTTAGATGCTTGTTGCCTTGTCTTTGCTGGTGCTAGCTGCCCTTCTACAACCAATGTCATTTCGACTTCTGCCCACTCAAGTTCTTCCTCATCACCATCATCATATCGGACCTATCACATGTAGATCCCACTTTTATGTAAAGAATAGAGGTGCCATCTCATGTACATTCAAAAATATGACTCAGGAGAAGAAAATTCTGAGACGATTTTGGGGAGTTCAATGACAAATGAACTACTTATGATGACAATCATATGTGGCTTTTTGTAATGCTACAATCACACCCTGAGGCTTCACTGCTATTTGGTTGAGCATCAAAGACATAACCCTGACTACACTGCTCCTGAATGGCTCCTGGACTGCATATAAGACCTAGCATAAGTTGGGCAATGCTTACTATTGGGTTTAATATGAGTGCTAATCTACTGGCACAAGTACCTTTACTATCAATTGACTTCACATTTGTCATTGAAAAGTCCCAAATTGGAGGATGCATTAGACTTACAGCTACCGATAGTTTACAAATAAAATCGGACAATCAACTTTAAGATGTATTTAGTCACTCATTTTAGCTTGCCCCATTAACTTTGCTGTTTGTTTGTCATTTCTTCCTCCCCAAGCATGTGCATTTGAGGAAGGAGCTTCTCTTGTATATGTATCTACATGTGTACTTGAGAAAAACAAACTTCTTTTAATGGTTTAGTCATGATCTGTGAACATCATTCAGCATGGAGACCATGCACCCATGACACATCATTCCAAAAGCCTAGCTTCTCTCTTTCTTACTCCCATTTCCTTCCCACAACATACTCAGTTCACACATTTGCAATCACAGAAAGATCACATGCAAAATTGGTCAAACATAACAGATTTTTGAAAGAATCACCTCAAATTTGAACCCAGCCACTGCTGTAGCACCGTCCAAAGAAGAAAGCAGAATGAATAACTCTCACCTTGTAAAAATTTGCCTTCGGATCAAATCCAATCACTTCTCCACCAAAGTATTGAGTTCCAAACTTCTTCTTTGTCTGCCTTCCAATCAATGCTGCCCCTGCTTTAGCCCCTGCTGTAGCTCCTGCTGTGGCTCCCGCTTTGGCCCCTGCTTTAGCTCCTGCCTTAGCCCCGGCTTTAGCGCCTGCTTTAGCCCCTGCTTCAGCACCTGAAATTTGCCCCGAATAGGATACATCTTGGTCTGTTGTTAAACTGCTTCTCCGGGTTGAAGGCTTGCTTTCAGAAGAACTGTCTCCACCATCTTTTATCTCAGGCTTCCTCTTCCTTCCCACATTTTTCTTCAATTGTGGCTTAATAGCCTCTGCTTTCTTGGGTCTACCAACCCTTCTGGGCCCTACGTTCTGACTCTGTGGAGTGCCCAATGAACCTGCCTTCCTGGCAGTTGAGACTTCATCTTTTTTCTCTCCCATACCCTGCTTATTCTTGACAGAGGTTTGCACCTTCTTCAATGGGAGAGTCCTTGTCTTTCTGGGTTTCTGGGCTCTGTCTTCTTTGTGTTTCACCTTCATTGCCTTTGGAATCCTTGTTGTTTTCTTTAGTGGCTTCACCTTTGGTGATGACTTAGCTATACCCACTTTTGGTGGTCTTCCTCGTGGCCTTTTAGCTGGACTGAGCAAGCAACCACAAGATTTTACGTGTTAGAATCTTGGAACCATAGAAAAGAGAACAAAATAATACAGGCATGGTGTAAAGGCAACATTATCCCACAAGATATCTGCATATGGAACAATACAAACCCTTGATTGGAATATGAATACTAGTTTTATTAGGTACCAAAGAACCTTCAATCCAAGTTGGAAGATTCTGGAGATTATAACACAAACCAAAGCCTCACAGTTCTCTTTGATAATAAATGGCCCATTGATAAATTTCCACCATGGCAAAAGACTGATTCTTAACAAATGTGAGAGATCAGACAGTGAGATGACAGACCTCATCATAGATGGCCTGTTAAAGATGTACCTCAAGTGGAATACATCTTGCAAATCACTTGTACCATGACAGAACAAAATAGGCATTTCAGCCAAAAATACAAACAGTATGCCTATAATTATGTTACAGCAGCAGACTAATGCCCTTACATTGTATTTAGTGTAGCAGGAATGTGAAGTTGCCAGACGATATTCCAAGATTGCAGAAGGTAGAATCAACTCTCCATGGACTTGACCAGAAAACAGAGTCCCCAATATCAGTGGCCTCAGGATACAGCTAAACCCCAACACTCACCTTTTCTCCTCACCAGCAGTTATGCTTGCAGAAGGAGGTCTCTTTTTAGAAGCAGCTGGAAGAGAGCCAGTCACTGGTACAAGAATTGGCTTGAGCTCTTTCCACTCCAACTCTTCTTCATCAGCATCCTCATACACAACCTGGATGGTCAACAAAAACCAACAACACACTCTGCAATGAGCTTTGACAGATTTCCAGAATCACAGCCAAGCCAAAACATCCTGTAGCTGTCAACAATTCTAAAGGTGAGAACCCTGCAAAACAATGTCACACTGTTTCATGGCATGAACTTGTGCAGGCATGTAAAACATCCTCCAAGATTCCACCATGGAGAAGATGATCTTCATGGCAGGAACTTTTTGGCATAATGAAAGGGGCCTCAAAAGTCTTGCAAAAGACACCAGGTGCCACTTCATAAAATGCTTTATAGCAGATGATAACATAATAAGTTGGCATTTCTGTCTCTTTAAGGACTCCTGTGACCAATATGTGCTGCAGGAGTCATTTCTTAGCATGTGGTGTTTGAAACAAGATTTTTAGGTTCACTTGAATCTTCAGCAGGGATGTAATACATAGGTAAGGTGTAAGGGCAAATGATACCTTGTACCACCTTGTATTAGGATCATAGGCCACTATGTGACCCATGTACTTCTTTCTTGAGAACCTTTTAATAACTGACCGACCTATCAAAGCCTCACCATCTCCATAGCTCACTTCTGTCATGCCACCCTGCAGATTTCGAAAAACCATGATGCTATGGTCACTTACTCATTCATAGACAAGACCTTGCATAAAACTGAGTAACATCACTTGGATTACAGCCCAAAGGAAACCATTTTGACATTGTCAATTAATCCAAAAATCAACCTGGTTTGCCTCTTGTGCAATGTCACCATTTCCATAATTTCCTGCATCCTCCACAACAAGGCCAGATTGTTCAGATCTGGGGCATGAAACTGCACAAAAACTCTACTAGGAGGCAAATTATCCACAAATGTCAACTCAAGATCTGTGAGATTAGCAGGTACCATCAGGACTTAATTGAACAAATGTTACTTTTGTATGCTTGGACATGTACATACCAGTATGATTGCAATCAACTGTTGTAATAGTCATGTGTTCAACCACAACTGCTTGCTCCCTTGTTACAGCCTTTTCTACCCCTGGAGTTGTACATGAGAACATATGCTCGTGTGCAATATCCAAAACTTCCTCCAACTCTCCCTACAAAATAAAAACTTGTAGTTAAGACCTTTCAATCTTTGCAAACATTGCTAGGGAGAGGGAGAGGGGGCAAAGATGATGTTTCAGACTTTCTTCCAATAGCCTGCAAGTTTTGTTTCCAAGACACAAACCACTACAAAAGCGGTGAGTTGATGCTTGAGGAAACCCAAAGTGATAAAAACCAAGAGATATAGGAGCTAGAATGAACTCACATATATTTTTTAGTATTGCTAACCACTAAAGCCACTTACTACTACACCAATGAAAGGGAAAATCTCTACTTGCTAGGTCATAGATATTGGAATCATCTCCACCCATGAGCATAATAGACTGTGCAAGGGAGAAATGTAAGGTGTGGAATGTCAAGATGCATCTAATTGTTTCATAAGGGCCAAACAAGTTTTAGCAACATATCACATATTAATGCAAGTCAGCTAAACCAATAACACTCTCGACCTCCTTGTGCAGGGGAAAAAAAAACATTCACAAGAGTTAAGAAATCTGCAAGTTCATGATTAACTATAGCATGAGGGTAACATTTGAGGGCATTCTTGGTTTTAAGGTCTTGTGGACAAAGGTGGGGAGCCTAAAGCCACTTTGGGCTAAAACATCATGATCGTATGAAAATGCTACCATTATTCTATTGTGTAAAGACTTGCATATCTTGTTAGTATGTCAACTTGTCTCATCAAGAGGACAGCTTATGTCATGGAAGATTTCTTTCATCATTGTAGTTGTGTTATGCAACATTATGGTTGACAATGATCCTTAAAATACAAAAAAAATTATATCAATCAAGTCTTTACATCAGTAAAAACAAGGATCAAAACTTTTTCGTGAAGTCCAAAAAATAATTTCTATATAAAAGTCACAACAAAGAAAGAGGCACATAAAACCATAGATAAGTCAAGATAATCAAAATAACATAAAGACCAAGTTTCATTTATATTTTAAGAGCTATTGTCAAGCATAATATCGCACAAAACAACTTCCATGAATGAAAGAAATCTTTCATCACATCTACCATTCTCTTGACCAGCATTGTTGGTTTTTCATCCCCAAGTGAACCCTCAAATTTCCCGCCCTCATCCAAAGGTCCATAAAACCTGGAATGTGCTCAAATGCTACAAGCCTTCTAGTATACCAAAAACTCACAAAAAACTATGCTGGAGCTTGAATGGCCAAGCTGCTCAAGAAGGCATATGAACACCAAATTCCCTTTGCAAGCAGCGGCAGTTCCCCCTATCACGGTTTCACACAAAGAGGCCGCACAGGCAGAGGAACTACATAGACAAAAAAGATGAAAAAGACATCTTGAGATAAACAGGGCTACAGAATCCCACACCTGCTCCTCGTCCTCGTCATCGATCTGCTTCACAGGAAACTCCTCCATAATCGCGCCCGCACGTGAGGGAGGGAGGGAGGCTGGGCTTATTTCCAAGTGCGACCAAAAACAAGAAGCAGGTGCATGTAGTAATAATTACGACCTCAGGGAATCGCTACCGTAGTCGGAAGGACGCGAGGGAAAAAAAGCTCCACCAAAAAAAAAAAAAAAAAAAACTTTCCGAAAAAAAAAAAAAAAAAAAAAAAAAAAAAAAAAAAAAAAAAAAAAAAAAAAAAAAAAAAA
>Ga0116227_10017031_pt1 | contig 10254 bp, 8 predicted proteins | sample S1TSphgellanicum_FD_89693 | JGI IMG/M metagenome (GOLD analysis project Ga0116227, IMG submission 89693) | Host-associated microbial communities from peat moss isolated from Minnesota, USA - S1T2_Fb - Sphagnum magellanicum MG | ecosystem: Host-associated > Plants > Peat moss > Unclassified...
CCAGATCGATCTCGTGCAGCGTGCTCCAGAACGGCTCGTTATTATAAAACGCGTCCCAATCGCGCATGGCCTGTTCGAACAGGGGCATGTCGGGCGTGTACTGCGGCTGCTCCACATGCAGCACGACGCCGCCTGGACGCAGCAGGCGATGGGATTCCTGGAAGATCGCCTGCATCGAGGTCAGAGACAGCTCGTGCAGGAACATGGTGGTCTGGATCCAGTCGAACGACCCATCCGCATATTGCGGCAGGCTGGTCGCGTCGGCCTGGACGAAGGTGACGTTATCGATGTTCAGCGCCTTGGCCCGCGCCGCGCCGTAACGCAGCATGGGGCCGCCGACGTCCAAGGCCACGACCTCGGCGTCAGGGAAGGCCGCGGCGATGGGCAGGGTGTTGTGGCCGAGCGTCGCCCCGATATCCAAGATGCGCTTGGGCCGGAAGTCGGGCCGTTCGCGCCGCACCCACTCCACAATCGCCCTGCCGCCGCCATCCGACCAGCGGCCCAGCAGACCGCCCGTAGTGATGAAGAGGCCGACATCGTAATTGGCGCCTGCGGACACGTCGCCGTCGAACTGCGCCGTGTGATAGCTGCCCGCCATGCAGTGGTGATCGACCGCGGACACATAGCGCGGGATGGGGAGGGCGGGGTCGATGGAAAGCGTACCCGCCTCGGCGGTCAAGGTCTTGGCTTTGGCGGCCAGGGTCTCGGCCTCTCTGAGCGCGATCCAGCGACCAGCCTGTTGCCGTTGCTCCATTGTCATGCGGCGCAGCGCCGACCAGGTCGAAAACATCGGATCGTCGAGAAGGGCCTTGCGCACGTCGTGACGGCTTTGGGCCGGGCGCCCAGCTTTGGCCGTCCAGGCTTGGCTCGCGCGATTCTCCCAGGCCGTCTTCACGAACGGCGCGACCTGGGTCGCCAGATGACGGTTGAGTTGGGCCAGGAAGTTGATCCGCGCCACGTCGTCATGGGTCGTGTGGGGGAACAGGGCGTGGCGGCCGACTACACGGGAATCGGGCAGGCCGTCATAGACGGGTTCGGGCGCTGAGATCGCTGCTTCGGTTGAACCGTCCACCTCAGGTCTCCTGTCCGTATCGCGAGAGACGTCGCCGACCGCGATTGCTTCAAAAAGATATATACCTATACCATTAGGCGCAACACAGCGTTCTCATACGGAGGGCCGTTATGGCCACGACTCGGATAATCGCCCTGTTCAATTTGAAGCCGGGCGTGAAGGTCGCCGACTATGAGGCGTGGGCGCGGGCGGTCGATCTGCCGACGGTCAATGGTCTACCGTCGATCAAGAAGTTCGAGGTGTTCAAATCCACCGGCCTTTTGGGCTCGGAAGCCGCGCCGCCCTACCGCTACATTGAGATCCTCGACATTCGCGACATGGGTCAGTTTGGCGAGGACGTGGCGACGCCCGTCATGCAGGCCGTGGCCAAGGATTTCGGCGGCATGGCCGACGTCACCTTCATCACGACGAAGAAGATCGGCTGGAAGCGGAAGAAGGCTTAAGGAAAGCGTATGGGTCAGTTTACGGGCAAGACCGCCGTCGTCACCGGCTCAGGCCGCGCCAAGGGATTAGGCGAAGCCATCGCTCGGCGCCTAGCCGCCGAGGGCGCCGCAGTTGTGATTTCAGACCTTGGCGCCTCTAAGGACGCCGCCACTCCTGGGGCCATGATCGGCGCCAGCGAAGAGATGGAAGCTATCGCGGCCAGCTTGCGTAGCGAAGGCGGGGCGGCCTCGACCTTTGTTTGCGACGTGCGCGACTACGATCAGGTCAAGGCCATGGCCAAGCACGCCGTCGATACGCACGGTAGCCTGGACATCTGGGTCAACAACGCCGGCATCGGTTACATTATGAAGCCCCTGCTCGAGGTGTCGCCTGACGATTGGCGGGCGGTGATCGATGTCAATCTGACGGGCGCCTTTTTCGGCCTGAAGGCCGCGGCTGAGGTGATGGTGGCGCAAGGGCGGGGCGGCCGGATCGTCAATATCGCCTCCCAGGCGGCCAAGTCCGGCTTTCCCCACGCCCAGGCCTACACCTCGTCAAAGCATGGCCTGGTGGGGTTGGTCCGCTCGGCGGCGATTGAGCTTGGCCCCTATGGGATCACCGTCAACAACGTCTGTCCCAACCATGTGACGACGGGGCTCGGCGCCTGGCAGAACGAATACTTCTCCAAGGTGGTCGGCGCGGCGTCGGTCGAGGATTATCTGGAAAAGATGGCGGCGCGCATTCCCCTGCGCCGGCCGGGGCTGGTTGCAGACACCGCCAACGCCGTGGCCTTCCTCTGCTCGGACCAGGCCAATTACATCACCGCCGAGAGCATGAATGTCTCCGGCGGAGAGGAGCCCCATTGACGCCGGCGAGCGGGGCCGGGGCGGCCGACGCCTTTGTCGATCACGCGCTTGGGCTGCGATGGGCGGACATCGCCGCGGTCGACCGCCAGGCGGCGAAGACCTTCCTGCATGACACCCTGTGTGTCGGGGTCGCCGGCGCCGCCGCGCCCTATGCGGATGCGGTGTTCGCGGTTGCTTCAGCTTGGGGCAAGGGCGATGAGGCCTCGGTCTTAGGGCGGCCGGGTGTACGCCTGCCTGCGCCATCGGCCGCTTTCGTCAACGCCTTCCAGATTCACTGCCAGGAGTTCGATTGCGTCCACGAGCCGGCGGTGCTGCACCCCATGGCGACGGTGCTGGCCGCCTTGCGGGCTGAGGCGGAACGCAGCGGCCCCTACGATGGCCAGCGCTTCCTGACGGCTATGATCGTCGGCGTCGATATCGCCGTGGCGCTTGGTCTGGCCGCCACGACGCCCTTGAAGTTTTTTCGCCCCGCCACAGCGGGCGCCTTCGGCTCCGTCGCCGCCCTGGCGCGCCTGCGCGGCTTGGATCGGCGCACGACTCTAAATGCTTTTGGCTACGCCCTGGCCTTTGGCTCGGGCACCATGCAGGCCCACGTCGAGGGCAAGCCGACCCTGCCGGTCCAGGTGGCCAATGCGGCGAGGGCGGCGCTGGTGGCGGTCGATCTCGCCGTCGCCGGCTTACCTGGGCCGCAACATTCCATCGACGGACCGTTCGGCTATCTCAATGTCTTTGAGACCGCCCATGATTTGACGCCGGTGCTGGACGCCCTCGCCAGCGTCCGTCGCATCAGCGAGGTGAGCTGGAAGCCGTTCCCCACCGGCCGCGCCGCCCAGGGCGGCCTGGTCGCCATCGGCCAGCTGCTGCAGTCCGGACGGGTGACGGCGAAAGCGCTGGAAAGCCTTGAGTTTCACGCGCCGCCGCTGATCAAGCGCCTGGTCGGCCGCCCGGCGAAGGCGGGGATGGATGTTCCCTATGCCCGCCTCTGCTTGCCATGGTTGGGCGCTGTGGCCCTGACCTATGGCGAGGTGGGCTTGGGCGATTTTACGCCTGAGCGCCTGGCGGACCCCGACATCCTGGCCCTGGCGCAGAGGATTTTCGTCATCGACGATGGGTCTTCCAACCCCGCCGCCTTTACGCCTTTGCGCGCGGTTGCGCGAACCGTCGCCGGCGACAGCGTAGAGGTTCAGATCGACGCTATGCTGGGCTCGCCCACCAACCCGCTCACCCCCGAGCAGCACAGCGCCAAGGCGCAGCGCTGTTTGACCTTTGGGGGCCTTGAAGCAGTTCATACCGGCTTGGCCCGGGCCATCTCGACCCTGGACCAGGTGAGCGACGCCGCCAAAGCGCTCGATCTGGAGGCGTCCGCCATGCGGACGCCCTTGGCTGAATAACGGCGGCGCCAGCCGCGTTCGGCGATGTTGCGCGCCGATATCAGAGGATATGAGTGAATGAAAGCCTATCAGATCGGCGACCAGCAGGGCGTGTCGTCCCTCACCTTGGTTGAAAAGCCTGAGCCCCAGTGCGGGCCGGGCCAGGCCCTTGTTCAGGTCGCCTATGTCGGTCTCAATCATCGGGACCTGAAGATCGTGTCGGGCGAGTACGGTCCCCGTCGGCCTGTTGATCGCACGCCGGGATCCGATGGCGTCGGGCGGGTAGTTGCGGTTGGGGAGGGCGTCGCCCAGGTCAAGGTCGGTGATCGCGTGACCTGCGGCCACTTCGTGACCTGGCTCGACGGAGCGTTTTCGCCCTCCGTGTTTGGCGTCGATCTGGGCGTCTCCATCGACGGCTGGCTGGCCGAAAAGGTGCTGATCCCAGCCGCAGCCTTGGTGAAGGCGCCCGAAGCGCTGAGCGATCTTGCGACCGCGCCCTTGCCGTCCGCCGGGCTCACGGCCTGGAACGCCGTGGTCGAGGTCGGTCGCGTGAAGGCGGGCGATCTGGTGTTGGCGCTAGGCACCGGCGGTGTGTCGATCTTCGCGCTGCAGATCGCCAAGATGAGCGGCGCCAAGGTCGCGATCACCTCGTCCAGCGATGAAAAGCTGGCCATCGCCCGCGCGCTTGGGGCCGATTACACGGTGAACTACGCGACGCGTCCCGACTGGGCGGCGGCTCTTGCCGAAGCGACGGGCGGTAGGGGCGCCGACATCGTGGTGGAGACCGGCGGCGCCGCCACGCTCAGCCAATCCATCGTCGCCGCAGCCCCCAACGGACGCATCGTCATGATCGGCTCGCTCTCGGGCGGCTTTGCGGCCGATCTACCCAACCTCGCCAGCATGATCGGCAAGAACCTGATCCTGAAAGGCATCGCGGCCGGAAGCCGGCGAATGCTGGATGACTTCATAAAGGCCGCCGAGGCCGCGGCCCTGGCGCCCCGCATTGACCGTACTTTCGACTTCGCTGAGGTTGGTGAGGCTTACGCTTACCTCAAGAGCGGCGGCCACTTGGGTAAGGTGATGATCAAGGTGGACGCGGGCGCGGCCTAGGGGGCGGTATTTTACGGGGGTGCGGGCTTCGAGACGCCCCTTTTCAGGGGCTTCTCAGCGTGACGAAGATATTGGAATTGCACTAAAATTCGTCATGCTGAGGAGCAAGCTTGCTCAGCCCTCGAAGCACGCACCTCACCCCCAGCGCCTCAGTTCTTCGGGCAGGTGTTATCCGTCCAGGTCCGCCAGTCGCGGGTTATGAAGACCTCGTCGATCAGGGTGCGCTGGAAGCACTTGTCCTTTTTGAACCACTGCCACGTCCGGGCGCGGTGTTTGCGGTCGGCGGAGACCTGGATCATTTCGTACAGGTAGAGATCGGGCTCCCCCTTGCGGGTCCAGTTCAGGCAGGTTGAGCGATCATAGTCGTCGGGCTTCATGGCCGCGGCCCAGCCCGTGATCAGATCATTATCCCACCAGATGCGACCGTTCTCATACCAGGCGGGAAAGTCTCGCACTTCCATGCGGCCATCTTCCCAGAAGTACTGATTGGTCTGGTGATAGCCGAACTTGCCGTCATCGACGAGGCGGCATAACAGGCGCGACCGGTGCTGGTCCGTGAGCAGGCCCGTCTCGGCGTCGTAGTAGCGATACCAGCCTTCCCAAACACCTTCGTTGCTGGCCAAGAGCGGCATCGCCGCGCGCAGGGATTGTGAGGGGGCCTCTGACATGGACCTTGTCCTTTCAGTTAAGGAAAATTCTTCGCTATGGGATCGAGATTCACCACAACCTTGCCCATGGACTTGCCGGACAGCAGGCGCTCGACCGCGTCGTAGACCTGGGCCAAGCCTTCGAACGCTTGGTCATCGAACACGACTTTGAGCTTTCCGGCGCGATAGAGATCAAACAGCTCCGCCCGGGCGCTGGGCCAGCGCTCCGTCAGAAGGCCGTTCATGAAGCCGCGGATCGATGCGCCCTTGTAATAGAGCTTGTGGACCACCCGGGGGGCCGTCACGATTTCTGGCCGGCCCTCCAGGTCCTGGGCGGCGCCCGCGGCGACCAGCCGGCCGTGGACCGCCAGATTGTCGAGGAAGGCGTCGAAGACGCCGCCGCCGACCGTGTCTATCGCGACGTCCAACCGATTTGGGAAGGCGGCTTCAAGCGCGGCGCCGATATCTTCGGCGCGGTAGTCGATGACGTGGTCTGCGCCCAAGGAGCGTACAAAGGCGGCCTTTCGCTCGCCCCCGCAAACCGCGATCACCGTGCAGCCCCGAAGCTTGGCGAGTTGCACCAGAAGGTGCCCCAGTCCACCGGCCGCGGCGGAGATCGCTACGACGTCGCCCGCTTTGGCCTCTCCAATGTTGAGCGCCAGGAGCGCCGAGACTCCGGTCGACGCCAAGGCCAGCCATTCGCGCTCTGGTCCCGGCGTCTTCACGAAGGCGTCCGCGTCGGCGACATTGCGTTCGCGATACCCGCCGCGAAAACGGGTCGTCACCGCCGCATCGCCGACAGCGAAACCGGTCACACCCTCTCCCACGGCCTCGACCACGCCGATGGCCTCGACACCGGTCAGGGTCGGGGGGGCGATCTTCACATAATCGACTGCGTCGCGGGCGATTTGAGTGTCGAATATGGCGTTCACGCCGCACCAGGCGTTGCGCACGCGAATCTCGCCCGGTCCGGGTTCGTTTAGAGGCAGGACGACAATATCCGCAGCCGCCTTGAACGAGCTTGCGAACCGCTCCAGCCGGATGGCGCGATAGGCGCTCACGCCGACCGGGGTGGGGTCGCGGACAATCCAAGGCCGCCTGGGTTCAGCGCCGCTGTGGGGTCCAAGGTCGCCTTCACCGCTTCGACCAGCGACCACGCCGCCTCGTCGCGGCTCTCGCGGTAGGGGTAGGCCCGGCCGATCTGGAAATGACCGCAGCCGAAGGCGCTGCAGATTTCGATCACGCGCCGCCGCGCCTCCGCCACCACGGCCGTCGCCGCCGCGTTTTGCGGAAGGGTGGGAAGGCGAGCCAGATGTTGCGGCTCCACGGTGGCGTCGATCAGGGCGTGGCGCGCCTCAGGCCAATAGAAGACCGGCTCAAGCACGATGGCGTTGGTCGACATGGCGGTGAACAGGTAGCCCGTATAGATGCCATACTTGTCGAACTCCGGCGCCATCTCGCTGAACAAGCCTTGTACCGCTGCGAACAGGGCCGGCGCTTGGCTTAGCGACACGACGCCGTGGACCGGCGCCCACCGCTCGCCTTCGGGGCCGAGGATGCTGTTCAAGGGCGGGAAGGGATTGGCCCGGATCACCTTGGCGATGGTGTTTTCGATCTCACGGCCGCCGTGGGCCGCGGCGATGGCGCGAGCGGCGTCCAAATCTTCGGCGACGCCGGTTTTGGAGCGTCCCTCAGAGATCAGATGGACGGAATATTCTTCGGCCTCGATATAATCGCGCCCGCCCATGGCGATCTTAGCGGCGCTGAAGAGGCCGCTGACCAGGTTCTTCTCCTTGGCGATGACCGAGCCCAGCGTCTTGACGTCCGCCGCGAGCGAGGCGCGCTTCATGCGCACCTTGGTCAGGCCGGGATCGAAGGCGCACATTTCGCTGGAGAGGTTGGCGCGAGAGAACTCGGCCATGGCGGCCAGAAGCGCTTCGCCAGTCTGAAAAGCGAAGGACACATAGCCTTCGTGCGCCGGGCGGCGCATCAGGCGCAGGGTGATCTGCGCCTTGATCCCAAATGCACCCGCGTCGCCGCAGAACAGGCCCGTCAGATCGGGTCCATAATGACGGTAGAAGGGCGTCTCGCCATCTGCGCCCCTCGCGCCCGTCCGCAACAATCGCCCGTCCGACAAGACGACGGTCAGGGCCACCACGCTTTCGCTGGAGGTGCCGTACTGGCTGGCGCCGAACATGGCGTTCAATTGCGACAGGCCGCCGCCGATTGTGGAGGTCAGGCCAGACATCGGCCCCCAGAACGGCGTTCTGAGGCCCAAGGGCGACAGGCTTGCGTCCAGGGCGGCCCATGTACAGCCGGGTTCGACTGTCACGGTCATGTCGTCTTCACTGATCCGCAGGACGCGGTTCATGCGCGACATGTCCAGCGACACTGTCTTGCCGGTGGTGGGTATATAGGCGCTGGTATAGCTCATGCCGCCGCCCCGCGGCGCGATGACGAAGCCTGCTGCGGAGACGGCGGCGACGACGCGGGACAGCTCCTCGAGACCAGCGGGGGCGACGACGATTTCCACCGTCTCCTTCGCGACGCTCCAGACGTCTTGGCTATGTAGCCGCCGTTGATCGATATCGACGCTGACGCCGGCAGGCCCCACGATCTGGACCAGCACCGCAGTTAAAGTGTCGCGCGCTTGGTCGTCTGTCGTCCCTAAGGGGCGCTGAAGCTCCGTTGTGTCTGCTGTCGCCATCACACACCTCTCAAAACCGATCACGAGATCGGCGTGGTTTGGATATAGCGCACGCGACCGCTGCCGCTACGTCGGGGCGCCTTAGCTATCCGAATAGCGGACGTATACCGGCCAAGCCTTGCTGTTGACTATGTCGGCGTCGTCCATGGATAGTGGTCAGGTAAGGATGCCTCATATGCGCGCCTCAAGCTATGGTGAGTTCAAGGCCGGCTGGCCGGTCGTCCTGTCCTCGATGCTGGGGATCGGCCTAGGGCTGTCGCCTCTACCGTTTTACACGACCGGCATCCTGGCGCCTTTCCTGATGAAGAGCTTCGGGTGGACGATAGGCCAGATCATGGCCGGTATTCCTGTGACCTCGGCGGTTGTGGTGTTCGCCGGTCCCCTCGTTGGATTTTTGGCGGTGCGGTTTGGCGCCCGGCGGGTCGCCCTGACGTCGCTGGCCCTGTTCGCCCTAAGCTTCATGGGCTTCGCCTTTTCCAACGGGTCATTGGCGCTCTACTATGCGACCTGGGCCTTGGTCGCGCTCCTGGGCGCGGGCACCCTGCCGATGACCTGGACGGTCGCCGTCAACCAGCGCTTCGAGCGGCGTAAGGGGCTGGCGCTCGGCATCACGCTCATGGGCACGGGCCTCTTCGGGTTCTTCTGCAAGCCGCTGGTGGCCTGGATGATCCATGTCTCGGGCTGGCGCGGCGCCTATGTTGGGCTCGGCTTGCTGCCGCTTGTGATCGCCTTTCCGATCGGGCTATTTCTTTTCTTTGAAAAGCGTCCCGAGCCTGACGTGTCGGTGGCCGCCGCCCCGGCTGTCGAGGGCCTGACCTTTCGCGAGACCGCCCGTCAATGGCGGTTTTGGATGATCGCGGCGCTCCTCGTCCCCATATCCTTTGCGCTGGCGGGTCCGATCCCCAACATGGAGAACATCCTCAAGACGGCCGGCTTTAGCGGAACCCGCATCATTCAGCTCACCTCCCTGATTGGTCTATCGGCGCTGTCGGGACGGCTGGTCGGAGGCTGGTTGTTGGATCGCTTCTGGGCGCCGGCGGTGGCGGTGGTGATCCTGGCCTCGCCCGGAATTTCCTGCTTCCTGCTGGCCCAGGCCACCCTGTCGGCCCCTGCCGCTATGCTGTCGATCATGCTGATCGGCTTTGCGGTCGGTGTGGAATATGACCTCGTGGCCTTTCTCATCGCCCGTTATTTCGGCATGCGAAGCTACACCGCCATCTACGGTGTCTTGTACGTCTTCTTCTCGATTGGCGCCGGCGTGGGGCCGCTGGTGTTCGGCTGGAGTTTCGACCGGACGGGCTCGTACCGTTCGATCCTGGAAGTGGGCTTTTGCGTGCTGATCGCCAGCGGCTTATCGCTCTTGACCCTCGGACGTTACCGCTATCGGCGTCAGCCCGATATTCCCTTCCCCGCCGCTGCGGCGCCGGCCACCCTGCCTAATGTGGTCGCGGCGCAAAGCCCCATGGCCGGCAGATAGCCCCAGAAGGACGGACCTGAGACGCCCCGCGCCGAACCGCCTCCCGCATAGAGGTTGGGCAAGGGCGAGCCGTCGGCGCGCGTGACCCTGGCCTGGCCGTCGACCTGTAGACCGCCCTGGGTGTGATAGATGGCGCCGCGCACCTTCAGCGCTCTGTACGGTGCAGACGGCGGCGCGTCCGCCCCCCAAACGCGCCCCGTAGCATCCGCTTGCCCGCGCGCATAGGCCCTGCGGGCGTCGTCCAGGGCGGCGGTCAGGGCTGACGCCTCGACGCCCATGGCGATGGCGAGCGCGTCTAAAGTGTCGCCGCTCTTGGCGGCGTTCAGCGCCATGAGCTGCTGGGTTTCGGGGATATAGGCGCAGCGCTCTTCGATGGCCGCATCGAACACCACCCACGCCCCGCCGCCCGGCTGGGCCAGCACGGGATGGACCACGCCGGCGATATCCTCCGCCTCGTTCACAAAGCGCCGGCCCTGGAGGTTGACCATCAGCCCGCCCTCCACGATCACGCCCGGCGGCACGCTGATCCCTTGCGGGTCGGTCAGCATGCCATAGCCCTGGTAGGCGCCCATGTCCGCCACG
>Ga0116227_10017033_pt1 | contig 10253 bp, 5 predicted proteins | sample S1TSphgellanicum_FD_89693 | JGI IMG/M metagenome (GOLD analysis project Ga0116227, IMG submission 89693) | Host-associated microbial communities from peat moss isolated from Minnesota, USA - S1T2_Fb - Sphagnum magellanicum MG | ecosystem: Host-associated > Plants > Peat moss > Unclassified...
GATTGGAAAGAGAAGGGAAGAAGAGGAAACACAACCCCAACACAACAAAAAAAAAAAATTTCAACCCAAAAAAAAAAAAAAAAAAAAAGTCGCACTGGTACCCACAAGTCAGGTATTAACAGGCGAAAATTGGTGGTGGGGGGGGACGAACATGATTAGGGGGGAAATTTTCTTGACAGCCAATGAAACTAGGCAGGAGGCAGCCAAGAGACCCAAATTTAATTATTTTCAATGTGGGTGGGGGCGAGGGTGGGGGGAGTTTCGAAGAAGATTTGCATGGGGGGAAGGCTGTATACTCCTTTTCTTTTTTTTTCTTTTTTTTCATTTAAAGCTTGTGAACTAACAAACGTCTCAGTTCCCAAAGGAGTTCGAAAACTACGTAAAATTGATATATGAAAAAATATGAGGGAAAAAAAAAAAAAAAGTTGTCAGAATTTGACAGTGGTAGGTAAAGGCGGTAAAGAGAGGACAACTGCATTTTGGGGGCGCCACTGAATGCATGAGGCAACAAGGAGTACGTACCCACTTAAAATTTTTAATTATATATTTAAAAAACCCTAACCCTACCTAGGTACCTTGTAGGTACCTTACAATACAAATAAAAAAATAAATTGTTTATAAAAAACAAATTTTAACCCCCCCCCCCCCCCTTCCCCCATTTTGAAACCTATTTTTTAAATATGGAAAATTCACTAAATTTTTTATTTAAAGATAGTGTTTAGGCTTATGGTGCAAAAGTAATCAAATATTGAACAATTTTGTCAAATATATTTTATTTTTTATTTTTTCAAAACAAAATCAAAATTAAATGTTTCCAAAAATTTGGGGGGGTGGGGGTCAAACTTTTGATCTTGTTGGAAAGCCCTTGATGAGTGAGATTCATTGGAGGTGATTTTGTAATTTTTAGATCTAAGGTTGATGAGATATTGAAAATTTGAATAATTTTCATCATTGGAAATTAATTAAAATTTTCAAATTGTTTTTTCACAATTGAATTCTTTTGTCAAAGGCATGTTCACACTTTGATCAATGGCATAGGTCTCACTAATTATTATTGTGAAATTAATCTATGGATATATATTAAAGTTTATTTGAATATACTTTTATTACAACTAAACGTTTTTTTTTGGTTACCATTTTGTTATGAGTTTACTTCTCATCTAACCACTTCATAACATAATCATAGGTTATTGCATGTTAAAATAATAATAATTAAAGATTTTTAAAACTCACAATTACATTTATATTTGATGATGGATATGTTTGAATCCATTGTTTTCAATTAAATGAAATCACAAGATACATCAAATTTTTTTTTTTCATGTATTTTAATCCTTAAATTATTTCAAATATGTATAATTACCCAACATGGGTAAAAACCCAAATTTTTTTTGTTGTTTATTAGCATTATTAATATTCTAATAAAAAATGAAATCAAAGTTTCAAAATTCAAATTTGACATTTCAAGTAAGCACTAGATATATCCACTTAAAAGCTTCAATCATGAAAGTGAAGGAACAAGTGTAAGTTCTCATTCACCTTTTGCCTTTGTTTAGCCAAGGTGCCCACCTTTTATGCCTTGGGTGAGCTAGCACCTATGACAATACTATGGCAAATGCCTACCAAGGTGTACATTCAAATATGTTATGATCTAACCAATGGACATTGGCTATTAGAAAAAATCAAGCACCTTACCTAGGCAAGTCTTTTTTTCTCCCATACATAGATGATATTGTTACATGGGTGGTGGGCTTATGTTTTGTGAAGCCCATCAAATGCAATGGTGGGGTGAAAATTTCATTTTGTCAACTTGTGTAGGGCACTAGGGTTTAGGGGTTCAATTTTTTTTAAGCTAAAAAGTTTATTTCTTTCAAATTTTCAATTTGGAAGTTATTGAGTTTGAGGATGCATTGCATTGAAAAAAAAGAGAGGTATTATCATGGAGATGAAAATGCAATATTGGGAAGGAACACCATATTTATGTTATTTTTCATTTTTTAATGTTGTTGGCATCTGACATTCACTTTTCATTTGCATTTATGTAAGTAAGTTTATATTGGAAAAGAGCAAGCAAGCACAAGTAAGCATTTCATTTCTTGCAAGTTCAATGTTGCAAGTTCTTATTTTGTTAATGTTTCAAATGTTGCAAGTCAATGTTAAAAGGTTACAATGCAAATTTTGTTAGTGCTTTGAATTTCAAGCATTGCAAGTTTGAAGTTGTTAATGCTTATTATTTTTAGTGTTGTGTTTGTTCTTTGAACACAAATGTAAAATGAAGGTGATCGCAAACTAAAGTGATCAACCAAAAATGACATGATTGGATATTTTTAAATTATTTTTTGTAGTGTATTTTCATAATGTTTAAAACATAAAATTGTCAAATGTTCATTTTCAAAGTTAAAAGAATCATCTTTTCGAAAAGATCATTATGGGCTACTATTTAATGCATTCCAAGGTACAATGTTGATGCAAAAATATAAGGATTCCACAATGATAGAGTTGTAAAGGACTTTGCCATTTTGCTTAATTCTAATGCTTAAAAAAATGTTCCAAACTTTTGTGCCATTTTGAAATGGTTTGGAAACCTTCATTTTAAATTAATATCAAAATCTATTAAATTTGAAAAATGATAAATGGACTCATCACTATAAATTATGATTCTAGTGAATTAATTTACAAGTTGTTTATGTATTATTATGAAAACAATCATGCATTTTCAAAAGTCCCCCATTTGGTGTAAATCACTAGTTTTGAGTCTTACCTAATTAGATTACATAATAATCATATAAATGAATCCCTTTTCATGATACTAAAAAACCAATTGATTGAAAACACAACTAAGGGGTTTGCTTGTTCATTGTGTGATGAGGTTCAAAGGTTCATTCATGGTTGGGGTTCCAAAAATAAAATAAAAACTCCAAGTGTTTTTAGGGTTATTTTTTACAAATTAAAATATTTACAATTGAATAAAAAAAATGAATATTCCAAAATAACATAAATCATGTGTTGGTAATGATTTTTCACATGTGTCCATGATTGTGAATCAATATTTCTGGTTTACAAGCGAAATTGCATATAATGCCAAAATGAACTTTTGTGGACAACCAAATATGTTTTTTAATATGATTATTTCATGCACAAGTGACCTGCACCTAGAACAAAAAATTCTAGACATGATGAATATAAACAATTAATTAATCAATTTTAAAAATAAAAAATCCCTTGCAACCCTTTACTTAAGAATTTCATATGATTTTTTTTTGTATCAAGTTCATTGAGTAAACATTTACTTGCATTAATGGAATGTGTTTTTCTTGTACAAAAAATTTGAAATCAATTACATGATTTTATACAGATTTTTTATTATTTAAAAAAAATTAAGCGATGTTAATAAAGGAATCAAAAGCACATTTATAATATGACTTTAGTGCCTACAAAACCTTACAATCTAAATTGACTTGGTGGGTAAAGCATGAATAGGAATTTTCAAATCTTGCATATGTTACACATTGAATAATGGGCATTGTAAGTTCACAAATCGAAACTAAAAAGATGTTAAATATAGTAGGTCAAGTCATCATAGGTTCGAGAAATTGTTGCATTTCTATTGAAAGGTTGGACAAGTTGGTTGCAATTATGAAAAATTGACAAGAAGATCTTGGATTTGGTTGCCCAAATGTGTTCAAATTCATCAAAAAGTACCTCGATATTGAAAACAACATGTTTTTACAAAATGAAAGTTCATTGCAGATTCTAATTTTTTTGGAAAATATTGAAGTGTAGTGTTGAAGATTGTAATTTTTTTTTAATGCAAGCAAAAAAGGATGTATTTAATCCTTTTTGTGGTTTCGTTATGTGTTTTATAAATTGTTGGCAACAACTAGTTTAGCAATGAAGGTTTTTCAATTTGCTACCATTCTTTCATCGCCTTGTTCACATATTAATGCCACATTGAAGGTGGGTCTTACATGTACATGTGTTCATAGTAGACTTCCAATAAAAGTGATAGTGCCTTAATGATGGGATGGGAGAGAAATTGAGTGAATCAAAGCTGAGTTTTTGAAATCTTCACAATTTGTTAGTTAGTTATCCGTTTTCCTTGTGATGTTATGTTGTGTTGCTTTGACACGGTGACTATGTATTTCAATTTTCACTTTATAAGCAAGTGTCCATGTGTTATTTATTGTGAGGTGTTTTTGTTGGGGTTTTCATTTTACAAGGCTTAGAATGTTTCTTATTTATTTTTTGGTGTGCATTGTGTTGTTCAAGCTTAAATGCTCAAAATAGGTTAGTACATCTTTGCTCAATTTGATTCATTCAAAGTATACTAAAATGATATTGTAATTTCATTGTTGTGGGTCAATCTATTGAGTGAAGTTGACTTTGGTTGTTTGAGTGAAGATGAATGAAGTTTTTTTTAAAATGTAAAGTTGTTTGAAAAAAATTGAATCAAATTATTAGATGGATTTGCTTGAGAGAAGTTGACGTGGGTTTGCTTGTTTGTGTGTATACTTTGAAAGAAGTTGTCCCAATTTGAAAGCACATTCTACACCCATTGCCCACTTTGCAACTTAATCACAAACATTCTAGCTTAAGGAGACCATGTGACTATGACATTAATACTTCCAACTTTTCATCTTCTTTCATAATCTAGGCTACAATTTGAGTAGTCATCTAAGCTACAAATTTGGTACTTATTTGGGCTGCAAATTTGGTAATCAATAATTGACGTAGCATTATATAAAACTTTTCAAAAATAGCTCATATGTTTATCACAATTTTTATAAGTTGTGTGACACAATTTCAAACCCGTGTTTGTTTTGGACTCAACCATGTGTTTTTGCTTGCAAAAATTGCCAATTACGAATTTGCTTGTCAATGCAAATGCCTAGGTTTATGTCCACCGAGGATCACACTTTTCCATGCTTGTTATGGATGCCCTTGTGTAAAAAAAAAAAATCTATATCCATGCCTGGAGGCCCTAAGTTTGCTAAATATATAAAACAAGTTAGGACCCTAGGAGGTTCACAATTTAAAAAATAAATAAAATTGCCCTCACTCTCATATATGACTGAAAGTTGATACCTGCGTAAACTACTCTACAGGTTTACCAGTTTAATCACTAAGAGGCCCTGTACAAGAAGGTGAAGGTACAAAATTTAGGGTCTCTAGACTCTTAGTTTAAATTTAACATTTACAAGGTTAAATAATTGCACTAAGGTCATCCCCACCAGTGCTCAGCATGTGATCCTGCACATTAGAATCAGATGAAGAATGGTTTTGCTCTTGCATAGGTGTTCAGTTTGCTGAGGCTGGTAAATGGCACAGCAAAGATATGCACCTGCTTGAGAAGAGTGTAATAAATATGATATGACTGCTGCTCCCTGTTTTTGATTGGCCAATCATAATGATGATTGGTCGAGGTGGTTTGCTATTAGTACTTCCCACATATTTGCAGTCCGAGTTTCAGTTTCATGGGTGGGGTTGCAAGGAAGTAAATAACTAAACTTGGATGTGAGAAATATGTTTTGGAGGCACTAATGGGGATTGCTCTGAGGGTCTCAAGAAGATGAAGGTACCAGTCAGTATAGATAGGTGCAGGTTCACTCTGGCCCACCCTGCCTAGCCTAATCTTCTGAGAAATAAGCAATGATTTCCAAAAGAACCTCCCTCAACGGTTTCTTCCAAACAAAAAAAAACACAAAACAAACCCACCCACCCACCCACCCACCCACGCACCCACTCATGAGTCGTCATTAGGAGGCTTTTTATTGAATGCCCAATGACTTGGTAAATAAAAACATGCTTCTTTTAAGCCAAAGGCTGCCATGGTAATAAATAGTTTTTGGAACTTAGCTCTTTGGAATGAATATCTCTCTCTCTCTCATGTTTGGGATCTGAAGACTACATGAGCAAGCCCACCCCCATGAGACCAACATGAGTTATGGAGAACACTACCTGGATAACCCCACTTGGACTTAGAGAACTTAGAACCCCACCTGATCTTTGTCTATGCACTCTTTGGAAAGTTGCAAACTTTCTATTCACACTCTCCTACATCAACTTGCTAGTGTATTTGGATGGCACCTTACATTCATGAATAATCCCCTCGTGTAATAGTAAGGGGATTTTAGGGTAGGTGTAGGATCCCTCCTACTCTTAAGGATTTGCATAAGAAGCCTCTTCTTCTTACACCTTTCTGATACGGGCCATATGACCATCTCATCGAGCTCCTAAAGCACCCCAAAGGTCTTTAGCTTTGTATTTGAACAGATGTTGTGGGTTTGAAGACCATGTTCGAGTTATGGTTTGCATTCATCTAAAACCTTACTACAACACCCACTGAACTCTTCTACAGCAATTAGTATAAATACACCCAAAACATAAAATAATGTATTTTTTCTCTCTTGTACATATTCTTCCCCCTTGCAAGCATCTCGCCTATTCATTAGATGAGGTGCCTCCCAAGTTCTATTTATTTATTTATTTATTTATTTATTTATTTATTTATCCTCCAATGAGCCAATTTGATTGACCCATCACTCAACAAAAATGAAACTAAGGAGGATCACCAAAATAGGAGGTTTTATTTTGAAGTATAGAGTTCCGGCCCTTTGGTCCAGTTACATAGGTGACATTTTCTTCTGCAATGAGCCAATTTGATTGATCCATCACTCAAAAAATATATAACTAAGAAGGCCTTCCAAAAGAGGAGGTTTAAAGGTGAGAGGAGGACAACATTTGCCAAAGCATATGGGATTAAAGTGAGGTGCTATTGGGAACTCTTTGCTTTGGCTCAATCTCACAGCCTAAACCTTAAAATTGCATTTGTTTGCCATGAACTTGAGAAGGTGTTTTCTATGTCTTCATTCTTTAGACCTATTTGGTTAACTCTCCCCGTGGTGCATCACCTGTAGAGGGGTGCATACCCTACCCTCCTTGAAAAGAATATAGGGAAAAATAATGTTGGCACCATCCTATTGAAATCCAATGATGCCTTAAAAATCTACCACCCATAATGTGCTTGGATAACCTAAGATCAATATAATTGGAGCTAGAGTGGCCTAGCCAATGGGCCTTAAATTTATTTAACACAAATCATTCTTATAATCTCCATTTTGAGGTGCAATAAGTCTTATTGTGAATTGCCTTTGCATTAGCCATGGCCTTAGTGCTGGTCTGCATTAACATTATTTTCCCTCTTCATGGCCTAATGTCCATCCTTCTTATGAACTTCTTCTTTTTTTTCTTTAGTTTTTTTTAAAAAAATTATTTTTATAACATACATTAGGTTGTTTTCAATTTCCCAAGATTTAAGGTTAATAATTCCAAAAAGCTTGATTTAATTCTAAAACATGCATCTTCATGTTTTAGAAAGTGAATAATAGTATGGTATGCATTTCTTTCCTCTTTAATTTATTATTATTATTATTTAAAAACCTCCATTTGGACTTGAACTAATTTGAAAAATGGATAGTAATAATCTTGGAAAGTGTATTACACTAATTAGGCAATATTGACTCCAATACTTAAACCCTTCTTTTGAATCCCCCCAAAAGAAACATGATAATCAACAATAGGAGATTGAGTTTGGAGGCATGCACATCTAGATATACTTCTCGCCCTTTAAAATTGATTAAATTCAAAACTCCAAATTTCATGTGAATTCATTTGAAAAATCGAGGAAAAAAAATGCAATTGAAAACCATAAGAAGACAATCTTTTATGTGCTTTTATTTTGGGGGGGAAGTCACTCTTTGTATATTTTATGAAACACATGAGATAAAAGGGTGTATATTTTGGTAGGTTATAAAATAATAAATTATTTCATTAAAATTGAATATCATTTTAGTTATATTCTCATAATCCAATTCTAAGCACTCTATTTGCATTTAAGTAAATTTATAAATCATAATATTTTTTCAATAAGTTGGAGTCTATATAAAATCATCTCCCGACATACAAACAAATCAAATAAAATCAAATTAACTTATTGTGAACTAGAGGTGACCTATAAGACGGTTTCTTTGATTGTGTTTTTTTTTTTCCTCAATTTTTTTGTAAATTTCATAAGTTAGTTAGAAGTCTTTGGAATTTGTATTATATAATATTCAATCATGGGGATGGAGATGTTGTCTAATTTCATGTCAGAAATTTTCAGGAGTCTCAAAGTACTTGTGGGCCAAGAGCCACACCATGGTGAAACCTGCACCCACCAGAGTACCATAAAAGGATGGATGATGGTTAGTGGGTCAGGAAACAGTTTTCTGTTAGGTTTCAGTTCCCTAGCTAACTAGGGTAGTTAGCTCAGTTGCTTAGCAAAGAGAATTGAATTTTTTTATTAAAAAATTTATTGTATTTCAATCATGTTCCCCATAGGTTCCCAATGATGTTCTCCTAGTTCCCAATGGGTTCACCTTATTAGATTGCTCTTCATTTGTTATGCTCAATTTTTCTTGTAGTCACATGATTGCTAGACTACACGGTTATGGTTTAGGGGTGTGTTGCACTATGGCCTTGCCATTTTTCATTAAAAAATATTTTAAGGCAAAAAGAAGAATTATGGAAACTCAAATATTTCACCATGCAAAAATATAATCTTCTTCATCAAAAATCCTCTAAAAGGAACCAAAATCCTTCAAGATATTATTATAACTCTATAACTAATCTCAAGTTTCAACACAAGCCAAAATATCATCTTTCAAAAATTCTCACATAAAAAAAAAATAGACCTATTATTATTATTACCTAGGGGCCAAAATCCCTTAAGCTACTAGGTATACTCTAGAATGAATCCAAAACACCATATCCTTGCCTTGGTAGGCAAGGCCAAGGAGTTGTTTAGTTGTTGTTGTGATTACTTTTCAGTGTATGATAATATCAAGTGCTTAATTTATTTATGGGGACTCAAGTCTCATTAATTGGACTCACAAAACCCTAAACCCTAAGACATGCTTGTATTGGGGAGTGCCCTGATTTTCCCAAAAGTAATTGATGATGGGTGCAAATATGCCTCCTTCAGAAAGAAATATAATTTTTTTAAAAGCACACCCATGAACTAATTAATATGAATCACATTAGTATACCAATTTTGCTTATAATTAAATTTTTTAAATATATTTTTTCAAAAAATATTTTTGAAATCTAGTAGGATGATAAAAAAAAATAGATTTTCTTGCTCTTCCTACTGGGTACCTAATTTATTTTTATTTTTTTCAGACCACCAAATCCGGCAATTTCATTGACCATAACATTTATTCTGCACACCTACACACAAACCTATTCAACACCTTTTCAAACTAATATTATAACCCTAGTTTGTATATGGACAAGGTTCAAAAACCTTTCAATTCTTTAAAGTTTTGAGTTGGCTTATATAATCTCAAGCAAGTCATTTGGTAATGCCCTCATCCTCGACTTCACCCAACATACCCAACATAGAGAAGTCATTGGAAATGACCTTGTATTCATGTGGACCATAGCTACAAATCTCTTATGGGAGTGAAAGAAGTTATGCCTGGCTATAGTAGGAGAGCTTTTTTTCTTTGGCTTGTTTTATGTTGCTTTTTTTCTTCTTGTTTGTTGGCCTTGCCTACCAAGGCAAGGATATTGTGTTTAGATTCATTATAGAGTATAGTAGCTTAAGGAATTAATAGGTCCATTTTTATATGAGGATTTTTGGAAGATGATATTTTGGCTTGTGTTGAAACTTGAGATTAGTTATAGTTTTATAATATCTTGAAAGATTTTGGTCTCTTTTAAAGGATTTTTTGAAGATTATATTTTTGCATGGTGAAATATTTGAGTTCCCATAATTCTTCTTTTACCTTAAGACCCCTTTTAATGTAAATGGCAAGGCCATACATAGTGTGACACACCCCTTGCTTTCTTTTTTTCCTTCTCAATTGCAATAAACTCAAGATTATGTGTATTCTTGCATGACATTTTGTTATCTAATTAATTGCAGGTCACAAGTGCAAAGTACAATAACTTTAATGCAATTTTTAAAAAAAAAAATCAATAATTCACATCAACTAACCAATACTCATATTCATATAACTTAAGACAAAGATCATTAATGTTTTTATTTATAATCAAATGCTAAACTTTGCAATAATGAAAAACAAAACACTCCGTACCATCAACACAAAAAAAACCTAACTAAGGAACCCCACAAAAAAAAAAAAAAAAAAAAAAAAAAAACAAAAAAAAAAAAAAAAAAAAAAAAAAAAAAAAAAAAAAAAAAAATAAAA
>Ga0116227_10017034_pt1 | contig 10253 bp, 8 predicted proteins | sample S1TSphgellanicum_FD_89693 | JGI IMG/M metagenome (GOLD analysis project Ga0116227, IMG submission 89693) | Host-associated microbial communities from peat moss isolated from Minnesota, USA - S1T2_Fb - Sphagnum magellanicum MG | ecosystem: Host-associated > Plants > Peat moss > Unclassified...
CGCGCCCGCATGGTCGCCGAGTACGAGATCACCGCGCAGGATGCGATGACCTTGACCGCGACGCGCGCGTTCGCCGATAGCTTCGAGGCCGCAGCCAAGCGCGCGAAGAGCGCAAAGCGTGTGGCCAATCTTGTCCAGAGCGAGCTAACCAGCCGCCTGAAGCTGGCTGGGCTGGAACTCGAGCAGTCTCCGGTGAGCATGGATGGCATTGTGCTCGCAGCGGACCTGGCGGAGTCGGGCGAGCTTTCAAGCAAGATGCTGAAGCAGCTCTTCGACATCAGCTTCGAGAAGAACGAAGACTTCCCTGTCGTCTACGAACGCGAGAAGCCACAGCAGATCTCCGACTCGTCCGTCATCGAGGGTTTAATCGACGAGGTGATTGCGGCGAATGCCAAGCAGGTCGACCAGTATCGCGGCGGCAAGAAGACGGTGGCGGCATTCTTCGTCGGCCAGGTGATGAGGCTCTCCAAGGGGCAGGCGAATCCCGCGTTGCTGAATGAGCTGGTGACGAAGAAGCTCGACGCGCTTGGTCCGCTCGCATAAAGAAGCCCGCGAACCATGCTCGCGTCCGCTGCATCTATCCTGTGAGGATGGCTCTTTGTGGCGAGGACCGGACACAACACACACGCATAGTGCTTCGCATGGCTCTTCGGGTCGCGCAGGCTCTCGCGCTGGCGGGACTGATCGGCTGTCATGGCAATCCCGCGCGCTATGTTCCGCCGGAGACCCCGATGCCACCCAACACCATCCTGCTCTCGGAGATGATGCGCGAGCTCTCGGCGAAGCCCGGCTTCACCGAGGCGATGCTGGCGGAGCTTGACAAGGGCGGCAAGAAGGGTCCAGCGCTGCTGACGCCGGCGTTGATCCGCGAATTGCGCAGTCTGATCCTGGGCAGGAACTGGGAGAAGGTCGATCGCTTCCCCGGTTGGACGATGCACGAGATCAACCCGACCGTGCGGGTGGTCGGCCACTTCGCGGGCAAAGAGGCTGCCGTCGCGTCGCTCGCCTCGCGGCATCCGGGTTCACCCGCTGAGGACTCTTCTACGCAGACGCAGGCAGACCTGACGCAGACCATGCAGCTTGAAGCGGCCTTTGTCGATCTCGGCGCATACGCCTTGGATAAGCCCGCCGCCATCTCGCTCGATGAGCCGTCGCGTCTACCCGGGTTCTCGAGCGCCGGACTGGTTAGCATCTTGGGCGATGGCGTCGTGCGCGGCGACGATGCAAATCCAGAGCGCGCTCTGCTGCATGCAGAGAGCCAGCGGCTTGCGGATTTATTGAATCGCCTCACACTGAATGGGCTCGATGGGGTACCGCAGGCCGGTGCGCGAATCGGCGACACGAGGGCCACATCGGCACGGGAGCTGATCCGAGCGCTGGCCGAGAGCGGGCATACGATCGAGATCGCGGACGCACGCTATTTCGCCAACTTCGGCCACTTCCACTTCAAAGGCCAGGACGTGATGATGCCGTTCTGGGTGAACACCGAGATCGTTGTGCCCGGAGCACCGTGGAGCACGGGTCGCCCGCTGCTGGTGCCGGTCAGCCACGCCGAGTACGAGTGGCGCATACGAGGCCCGAAGATCAACGCGGATGTGAGCTGGTACTACGGCGTCGATGGCAAGGCGGAGTTCCGCACCATGGATACCCTCGACCAGGCTTGGGTGCTGGGTCGCCATGCTCACACCTATCGCGATGCCGATGCGCTGGAGGTCACGCGTCTGGTGGAGAAGATGGAGATTGCCTACGCGCACCAGCATGCGGCGCGGCCGAAGCTTCCGTTTGGCGGCTACTACGCGCTCGGCGTCTGCCAGGACAGCGTCGCGGCGATCGAAAAGAAGATGACCGGTAAGGCGACACTCTTCCCGAACACTGCGGACGCAGCGTTGTTCGATGATCCTCGCGATACCGAGGTCAACACCCTCATGGCTGCGATTCCCAAGGACCGCGCAGGTCGGCTGCCGGAGCCGGAGCGGATCTTCGGGTCGCTCCCCGTTGCGGAGTCGGAGCTGCAGTCAATCACAATTCCCGGTCTTGCTGCCGACTTGATCGCCACACAACAGGCATGGCACGCAGGACGGCTGGAGCGCACGCATGGCTGGCGCAGGACGCTGCTCGAAGGCATCCTGTGCATCGCGGCGCTCATGTTGCTGGGGCGGCTCATTCAAGCAGTACGGAGCAGGCGGTAAGACCGGGCGCATGCGCGGCAACATTCCAATGCAGTGCGCTTGATGCAACGCACGCGCTGGGTCTTTGCCTCTTAGGGTGGTGGAGGCAACGCCATGACGACGAAGAAGGCTGCATTGAAAAAGTCCGCTGCGAAGAAGGCTGCCGCAAAGAAGGCACCTGCGAAGAAAGCAGCGAAGAAGACCACGGCACGGAAGTACTCTCTCTCCGCAAGCAAGAACGTTGAGACGGAGATGAAAGAGATGAAGCAGGGCAAGCTCACGAGCGGGCGCAGCGGGAAGAAGGTCACGAACCCGAAGCAGGCAATCGCGATTGGACTCTCCGAGGCGCGCAAAGCAGGCAAGAAGGTTCCTCCGAACCCGAACAAGTAAGAGCACTCTGCCATCGCCACTGTGAACCGCACTTATGGTTCAATCGTTATGCTGAAGAGGTGCGTTAGATATCGCGATGAGGGGTGTACGGTGAGTTCTTTGGTCGAAGATGCGGTAGGCCGGTATCGGGCCATGCTGGAGGTTGCAATCGCAGAGGCGCGAACCGGGCGCGCCGAAGGGGGCGTGCCCATCGGCGCGGCCTTATTCGATGGAGAAGGCAAGCTGCTTGCCTCAGGGCGCAACCGGCGCGTGCAGCAGAACGATCCGTCCGTGCATGGCGAGACGGATGCCTTTCGTCGCGCCGGACGTCAGAGAAGTTATCGCGATACCACAATGGTGACGACACTTGCTCCGTGCTGGTACTGCAGCGGTCTGGTGCGGCAGTTTGGCATCGGCACGCTGATCGTCGGCGAGAGCCGGACGTTCCAGGGCGGCCTTGAATGGCTCACCTCGCTCGGCGTCAAGATCGTCGATCTCGATTCGGACGAGTGCCGCTCGCTGCTCGAGGGATTCATCGCGGAGAAGCCCGAGATCTGGAACGAAGATATAGGCGAAGAGTAACGCGAAGACGTGTCCTGTTGGATGGACCCGCTGGTCGGCGCGAGCCTTTGTGTCGACCAACGGGAGAACCACACGAAGTCCAAGACACCACGAAGTGGTCGCCGCCCGCGCAGGGCGCTTTTATCTATCGCCTCTTGGCAAGAAAGCCTTGTTCCTCCAGCCAATGCAGGAAGAGCGACGGCCAAACCGACTCCTCCGGTTGATCTACCGCAAGTCCGGCACCGTGTAGCCCGTGCTGAAACATGTGCACATCGTTGCGGACTCGCGCGGCTTGCAGCGCCTGTGCAAAGAGTGTGCTGTTTTCAGGACTGATCCGCTTGTCGTCCAGGCTTTCAAACAGGAAGGTCGGCGGCGTGGATGCCTTCACCTGCTTCTGACCGGAGAGATAGGTCTCTAACTGGTCGCGCTGCGCCCCGGCATAACCATCCAGCAGATGGCCGAGCGATGAGGGCGACGCGTACTGGTTCGGGTCCATCGAGATGACCGGATAGCCAAGTCCAAGGAAGCTCGGACGCGCATCTGTGCGGTCGACGGCATCAACGGAAGGCAGATCGAAGTTGTTCGCGAAATGGATCGCTGTGGTCGAGGCCAGGTGCCCGCCAGCAGAGAAACCGAAGACGCCGATGCGTCGTGGATCCATGCCAAACTGGGCCGCGCGGGAGCGCACCAATCGAATCGCACGCTGCCCATCCCACATCGGCACCGGATAGCGGTAGGTCCCGTTCGGCTGCACCAGCCGGTAGTAGAGAACGAAGGTCGTGATGCCAACCTGATCGGCGAAGTAGCGCCCTACCGGCGACTGCTCCTTCGTATCCGTGAGCCGGTCGTAGCCACCGCCCGGCATGACGATCATGCCCGTATCGGTGGCGGGAGCCGCCCCCTTCGGACGATAGATCCTGAGGAAGGGAATGTCCCGGCATGGGTCCGCGCCGACCGCGCCCGGTGCGTTGCCATCCCAGAGACGCAGATCGCGCGGGTCGTTCGCATCGTAGCAGGGGGACGGCTCGGTGGATCTTTGAGCCATGGCGTGGAAGCCAAAGAGGATCAGAAGGACGGTGATGCCGTAAGTCAACGCTGAAGGAGTCTTGCCGTAACGAGTCATCCTTCGTAGAACCCGCTCCAGCTTACGAAGTTCTCTTTGGATATCCCTCGGCGGTCTCCTGCGCGGATAGCCGAAGCTTGACAAACACTAGGACCAGAATGGCCTGCCGCGTAAGGCTATCGCACGCGGATATTGGCCGCTAAATTCAAGGTCACCACTTAACTCATCTGAATAGAAGAATTTGCGCAAATTAGGGGGAGGGGGAGGGTCTTGCATTCCGGCTAAAAAAGTACCACGCGGTTCCGCAAAGCAGGTAGACGAGATAAAGATACGGAAGCCAGTTCAAGGGGCTCGGCGGCACCGGATAGAGGCTCCCGGCAAGAGCGAGAAACATGGCCGTAACCGCAGCAGCGGCAATCAGGATCGTGCCAAGACCAAGCGAATGATTCCGTTTGAGGAAGATGGGAAGCGCAATCGCAGCGAGTGCATAGACCGTGATGAAGCCATAGACGGCAAGTGAGCCCATCCAACCATAGATGTCGGCAGCGCCGAAGCCGCGCGCGGCGAGAACGGCAACAGGCAGAACAGTCAACAGACCGATGAAGAGCACGGCGGTATGCGGCGTGGCGTTCTTGTCATGCGTGGCGCTGAGCGAGCTGTGGGCGAGGCCGTCGCGGGCCATGCTGAGGAGAACCCGCGCAGCAGCGGTCATGCAGCCGAGCACACAGGCAAACATGCTGACAAGGGCGCCGAAGTCGATCAGGCGACCGAAGAGATTGACCCCGGCAAGCCGGGAAAGCTCACGCATCGGGGCGGCAGAGGTACCGAGATCCTGGCCCAACGCGTGCATGCCAAGCGTCTCGACGTAGGCGCAGAGGATGAGGAAGAGGCCGGTAAAGACGGCGCTCTGAATAACCGCCCGGGGAATGGTGCGAAGCGGGTTGACTGCCTCTTCGCCAAGCGAGGTTGCACTCTCGAAGCCGACGAAGCTGAAGATTGCGAGGACAACGCCGAGGCGTACACCTGAGGCGTTGACCGAACGGAGATGAAGCTGGGCTGGGTCGATGTGCAGGCCGTTACGCCAGAGCAGGACCACCAGCACGATGGCGATGAGGAGGATCGAGACCGCCTCGATCCAGAGCATGACCTGCGCGGAGACCTGGACGTCACGGTAGGCGATGAGAGTAGATGCTCCGACGCAAAGGATGGCAAGAAGTGCGCCCGGAGCAGGGTGACCGAAGAACTCGACCAGGAAGACGTTGACGTAGTTGATGAAGCCGGCGGTGACGGAGGCTCCGGTGGCGACGTAGGCGAGCAGCATCGCCCAGCCAGCGATGCTGCTTACCGAGGGCGGCAGAGAGCTGGTGACGTAGGTGTAAAGCGAGCCGGAGGTGCAGGTGTGGCGCGCGAAGCGGCTGATACAGAGCGCCATCAGCAGGATGGCGAGCGTGGCGAAGAGGTAGGCCAGCCAGGTCCCATTGCCTGCGAGCGCGAAGACCAGTGGGATGGTCATGGTCGGCGAGGTGGTGGGGGCGATGGTGGAGATGGACTGGGCTAGCGTCTCGACGGGCGAGAGGATGCCGGGGCGAAGGCCGGCGCTGGCGGTGCCTACGGGCTCGAGAACGGGAAGGGCCTGCTCCATGAACGACCTCGAAGAAGCTGGAGATTGAGCGTCTGGACGTCCGCGACGTCGGGGTCGCGCCGTTCTTGATGAAAGGGTGTCTCGAGAATAGCGTAAACGAAAGTGCGTGTCCTGCCGGCCGGGCCCGCTGCGCGGCACTTCTTGCGGTATACCGCTTCGCGTGGTGCTTGCGTTGGGCGCAAACGAAATTTGTGCCAACCAACGGGAGAATCATGCGAGCCTAAGACACACGACGAAGTGGTCGCTGACCGCGCAGGGTTTTGCTACTTGCTGGGGGCCGGGGTCGAGGATGGTGCGGCGGGTACCGGGGCGGAGGCGGCGGGAGTGCTGCTCTCGGTCGACGGCTTGGAGGAGGTGCTCTCGGAGCTGCCGCTCTCGCTCGTGGAGCTAGAGGCGGGCTTGGCGGAGGCGTAACCGTCGGCGTACCAGCCGCCGCCTTTGAAGGAGATGGCGGGGGCGGAGAGAACGCGCTCAAGAGTGCCGCCGCAGTGGGGGCAGATGGTGATCTCTGGGTCAGAGTACTTCTGGATCTTCTCGATGTGCTTGTGGCACGCGGTGCATTTGTATTCGTAGAGCGGCATATTGGGTTCCTACGTTAGAGTAACCGACGCGCTTCCGTTTGGGGATATGGGTCAACGAAAGGCTGGAAGCCCAATCCGAAGAATTTGAGAAAAAACGGGGGGATTGTGATCAGAAGGGGGAGGATCACGTCTAAAGTAGCTAAGCGACTCATGCATTGCAGCATCATGCGCTGTCCAAGGAAAAAGAGGTAGTTTTTGGCAAGTACGATCGTTCCGGTTCTTGATCTTCAGGCGTCTCGCTCGGCCCGACCGGAGGTTGAGCGCGGCAGGCGTCCAGCTTCCCTCTGGCTTGTTCTACTGCCGATGGTGAGTGTTGCGCTGGTGCTTCGATTGATCGTTGCGGCCTTTTCGTTTGATGGAGTTGCAGACCCTGCCGGAGGGCACGATAACTTTGGTTGGGAGTTGGGGTGGACGGCTCGGAGTATCGCCCAGGGGCATGGGTTTGGGTCGCCGTTTCTGCCGATTACGGGGCCTACGGCGTTGGTTCCTCCTTTCTTTCCCTACCTGCTGGCAGGGATCTTCAAGATCTTTGGGTTGTATAGCCGGGGGGCGGCGTTTGCGACCCTGGCGCTCAACAGCCTGTTTTCTGCGCTGACCTGCATTCCTCTCTACCTGAGCACCCGGCGGAGCCTGGGGAGTGGGGCGGCGCGGTGGGTGGGGTGGGGGTGGGTAGGGTATCCCTATGCGGTGTACTTCTCGGCGGGGATCGTGTGGGAGTTCGCCCTGACGGGGCTACTGTTCGCCACCTGCTTCTGGCTGGCTCAGGGGTTGAGGCGGCGGGCTTCGTGGGGACGGTGGGCGGGGTATGGGCTGGCGTGCGGGATTGCGGCGCTGTCGAACCCGTCGGTGCTGCCCGTGCTGGTGGGGCTGCTGGTGCTCGCAGCTTGGCGTGGGCGGCGGCTGATGCGACCCGTGGTCGCGCTGGTGGTGCTGGGAGCCGTCATGGTGCCCTGGACGGTGCGGAACGAGCGGGTGATGCATATCTTCTGCCCAATGCGGGATGGGTTCTGGCTGGAGGCCTGGGCGGGCAATGCCGGGGATAGCTCGGAGTCGAACCCGGCGTGGGCGCATCCGGCGAGCAATGCGGTGGAGATGCAGCGGTACGAGGCGATGGGCGAGACCGCATACATGGAGTCGAAGCATCAGATGGCGGTTGCGTTCATCAAGGGGCATCCGGGGTGGTTTGCCACGGTGACGGCGCGGCGCGTCTTCCGCTACTGGACGGGATACTGGAGTTTTTCAAAGAGCTATCTAACGGGCCAGCCGCTTGACCTGCCGAATGTGCTGTTCTGCATTCCGCTGACCTGCCTGATGCTGCTGGGCATCGTGCGGTGGTGGCGGTCCGGTTCGGAGATGCTGGCTCCCTACCTGCTGGCGGTGATCGTCTTCCCGTTGCCCTACTATGTGACCCATGCCTCGATGGACTACCGGCAGCCGATCGAGTCGGTGATTCTGACGCTGATCGTGGCGGGATTCGCACTTAGGCCGGGCAGGCCGGTTCCGGAAGACTTTGCCGCGAATTAGTCCCCCCCCCTGGGCATATTGCGTCAAATTCTTCAAACTATTGCACTTAAGGGGTGACTTTGCTTTTGAGATCGCGCAAAGTCTTGATTTTATTGAGGCTTCTGCTGCAAATTATTCGATCCAGGCGGTTTAGCCTTATCTTCTACCTTTATTTTATCAAGTTCAAAGGGGTAGGTATGCCAATTTTCTTTCGCCCGGAGGTCGCCTTGTTTGAGGGGTTTAGGGGCGGCGGGGAAGGTTTTGGGGGTTGACAAGGGCCGGGAGTGACGGGAGGCGAGCGGGGAGCGTCTATTCTTTGCATAGCCCCTGGGCTGGTTTCTGCTCAGCTGCCGGGCATATCTCCTAGCCGGGGCATGTCAGTGCTGGGGCTGGATGTTGGGCGGCGGTGGGACGCGAGAGGGATTGGGTCGAGATGACGATTCGGGGTTTCCGTTTTTGGGCGATGGTTGCCGGGGTGGGACTGGCACAGCCGGGGCTGGCGCAGATGCACAAGGTGGCTGCGCCGGAGGAGGTCGTTCGGGCGGTTGGGGTGTACGAGTGGACGGGGGATATGGCCCGGCCGGTGGCGAGCCGGTTGATCCCGGTGAGTTTGTTTATCAATGGGCAGCTTGAGGATGCCGGGGTGTACCTGGCCCGACCGATTCCCTTCGCGCTCGATATTGGCACGCTGTACGAGGTGGACCAGGCGGGGCTGGCGAAGGGGACGTTGGATCTGCTCTTCGCGCGGCACCTTCTAGCGGCGGATCTGGCCGACACCTACGACGACGGATGGTTTGGGTATGGCGACTTTCATGGGCCTCGGCCGCCGAAGCCTGTGGTAGCGAAGAAGACGGGCAAGGAGCGGCGGCCTACGGTGGATATCGCGAGCGACGATCCGAACCGGCCTACGCTGCATCGCAAGCCGGGGTCGGAGGGAGATGATGCATCTTCGACTTCTCCTTCGAATGGCGGGACAGCTACAGCGAGTTCGAAGCCTGCGACGAGCCCGCCGGATGATCCAGACCGGCCGCATCTGACGAAACGTGCGGGATCGGATGGCGATTCGACAACAGGGGACACGAGTACGGCTTCGTCCCAGCCGTCGGCGGGAAGCGGTGCTGGAACTGGGTCGGTTCCTGCGGACGACCCGGATCGACCTCACCTGACCAAACGGGCGGGATCGGGCGGAGATTCCTCCTCGACGACCGATGCCAACACCGATACGACGGGGACGCAGACGGCTTCGACGACGGGATCGGGACAGGATTCGGGATCTGGATCGAGTTCGGGATCGAAGACAGGTTCTGCGGACGATGCCGATCGGCCGACGCTGCGGAAGAGGACTCCCGAACAGGCGAAGCAGGCGAGAAAAGAGGCGGAGTCTTCGCGGGTAACCGGCGAGTCGACCTCGCTCAATGATGATCCGAACCGGCCGCATCTACAGCGTGGCGTAGTGACCCATGCGATGACGGAGGCGGACTTTCCCAAGCTGAAGGGCGTGCCGGAGAACCTGCACCAGATGGTGGCGGTGTCGGATGCGAAGAATCGGGAGCCGCATAACTTTGCCCGGGAGTGGAAGGACGATACGGAGAAGGCAGCGGTGCTGGCGAGTATGCAGACGCTGGCGCGGAGTCTGCTGGCAGGGTACGGGGTTGGGGCGGGAGCTACCGCCGCCTCTCCGGCTGCCGCGCCCGCGAAGCCTGCGGCGAGTGCTGCGCATGCTTCGTCTTCTACTGCGGCACATAAGACGGTTCGGAAGAAGGCGGCTCCTTCGCCTGCTCCCCCGCCGGTCCCGCTTCTCGATGAGGAGTTGAAGGGGTACACGCTGAGCTATGGTGGAGCGGATACGTTTGTCTACATGGCCCATACAGATGGGGATGGGGCGGCGCTGCGGTATGTGACGGTGGTGGCGCAGCGGGATGCTCTGGGGGCGCTGAAGCCGGCGATCCAGAGCGTGACGGATGCGGCCCATCTCGACCGCACGCCATGGATGCGGCTGGTGGATGTGGTGGATGCGGAGGCTTCGAACCGGGCTAGTCTGCTGTTTGAGCTGAGGGGATCGGCGGAGCGGCAGTTTGGGCTGTACCGGGTGATTGCGGCCCGGGCGGAGCAGACGCTTTTGACGGGGACGACGCAGTAAAGACAGAGATCAGGGAGTGGAAAGACTTGTCCTGCCGGACGGGCCCGCTGCGCGCGGGGCGGTCCCATCGTGACTTGTATACCCGCTTGGCGGTGGTCCTCCCGTTGGTCGGTACGGAGGTTTGTGTCGACCAACGGAAGAAAGTTTTGCGAGGTAGCTAGCCGATCTGGGTGAGGGCGAAGCGGCGGCAGTGTTCGAGGTAGGCGGCTTCGTGGAGGGCGGCGAG
>Ga0116227_10017035_pt1 | contig 10253 bp, 12 predicted proteins | sample S1TSphgellanicum_FD_89693 | JGI IMG/M metagenome (GOLD analysis project Ga0116227, IMG submission 89693) | Host-associated microbial communities from peat moss isolated from Minnesota, USA - S1T2_Fb - Sphagnum magellanicum MG | ecosystem: Host-associated > Plants > Peat moss > Unclassified...
ATCGCAGCCGAACCGCAGTTGCCATAGGCCTGGATCGCGCTGTCCAGAATGGTGGCAGCCTGAGGCGTGATATCCGACTTATCCCAGTCGAAGAACACGATGTACGGACCCTTGTTGCACACCGGAGCCGGCGGAGGCGGCGGAGGCGGCGGCGGGGGAGGCGGCGGCGGCGGCGGCGGCGGCGGGGGAGGCGGCGGCGGCGGCGGCGTCGGCGAACCGAAGTTGTAGGTCAGGGTAGCCAGCAGCGAGTGCGAGTGGAAGCGCTCGATGAAGGGGTTGCCCTGCAGGCTGACGAACTTGTTCGCACCCGAAGCGGCGAAGTAGCGATACTTCAGACCCAGGTCGACATGCTTGCTCAGCGGAGCGCGGATACCGGCCAGAGCCTGGTAAGCGAAGCCCGACGAAGAGTCGTTCACGCCGCCATTGTTGAACGGAGCAGCGGTGTAGATCGCGTTCTTGACGCGCGCCACGCCGACGCCGCCGCCGATGAAGCCCTGCAGGCCGTCATCGGGACCGAAGTCCAGCAGGCCGTTGGCCATGAAGCTGAGCACGCCGGTGCCACCAGCAGCCTGGTTGTTGGCCGAGTCATACACCGTACCAGCGTTGGTGGTGAACTTTTTGGCCTGTGCACGACGGTAGCTGGCTTCGGTTTCCAGACGGAACGGACCGAAGTCGTAACCGATGATGCCACCGAAATCGTAGCCGGTCTTCGTGTTGAAGTAGCCGACAGTGGTGCCGCCGGCGGGCGTGCCGGTAGCAATATTCACGACGCGATTGCTCTCGACAATGGTCGCACCGGCATCGCCTTCGACGTACCAGGACTTGTCACGCGCCAGAGCGGGCGTGGCAAGTGCGGTCGAGGCTAGCGCCAAACCCAGGGCTAGTCTGCGCATTATAAATTCCCCTTTCAAGATGTGGAGGCCACCGATTGGGGAAATGTCTATCCACTTCATTGGTTACACGCAAGCCGCGAAAAATCCTGCACTGTTGCAAAAATGCCGCGTTCACGGCACCTTGCAGAGAGGTTGCGCGATGTAAAAATCCCATTTCAGGGATGGTTGGCTTTCAGTCCGAATTGGCTTGACTGGACGATGGCAAGACCCCGGCAGTCTGCAACGCTGAAACCAGATTGGCAAGCACTGCTCGCGCCTGAATATCGATTGTGGTGCCATCCTGGGACAGGGAAACGGCGGCGGGAACCTGCCAGGCGCCAGCGTAATGCGAAAACTGGCCTGTCGCGCGATTAAAGATGCGTAAACCATCAAAAGCATCGAAAAACAGCCAGTTTCCGGCCTGACGCGCCGCCACCCTGCCGTCCTGCCCGGTCCAATCTCCGCTGGCGGAGGGCGCAACCAGCCAGTTGCTGCCGTCCGCCGGGCTGGCGGGTGGCGTCGCGGCCACACCTTCGATCGTGCAGTGCACACAAGCGTCCAGCCGGGCATGCGCCTCATTGACGAAAGCCTCTTTCTGCGCCTGTCCGGCATAGAGCAGCGGAAGGCCAAGACGCGGGCTGGTCGAGGAAAAATTCAGGGTATCGCTCATGGAAGATCCTTCCGCTGAAAGAAAAAACGCAAAGCTGCGGTGCAGCACTCATCCCAATGTCATCAGACTCAGTGGCTCGGAGAGGGCATAGGTCCCCTGCTGCCTGACCCAAAAACCGGCACCCGCATGCGTTGACGCAAGCGCAGCAAATGTGTCTGCGGGCAGGGTCAGGGCGGGGATGGAGACCTGCCATTGCAGCGCTGGATCATCCTGCGCGCCCAGAGTGACCAGATAGGTTTCCGCCTGCTCCTGAAGCGGCATATCCACGCCGTCGCTCCAGCTCCAGCCGCCGCGCGCGCGGCGCGTCCATGACAGGGTCAGGCTGCCATCGCCCGCCATCACGGCCTTGGGATGCACCGGCGACCATGGGCGGCGGCTGTAGCCCCGGCACAGGATTGGCGCCTCGATCTGCACCGGATCGGCCAGTCCCAGCGCGGCGATCCCCACCGCTCCCTGCAACGCGCCACCATCCATTTGAACCGGCGTGCCATCGAGCAGCACAAAGGCCTCACCCGCCACATGGGTGGCGATGGCGCTCTCGGTGCCGCCGCGCCCGCGCAGCAGTCCGCCCAGCAGCCACACCCCGCCGCCCTGTGCAACGGCGCTGGCGAACTGGATGATTTCGCCGCCCAGCAGAGCCCGATTTGCCCCCATCGCCAGTTGTTCCAGCGAGGCCGATGTCAGCGCCATATCGCTGCCCGTCAGGCGGATGGCCACGCGTGACTGCCGGTCGACCAGCAGCGGCGAGGCGGCGGCCAAGGCGCCGACCGCCACGCCCGTTACGCTGCGCCGCCGTCCGGTGGCCGCCAGCCAGCCCAGCGCGCCCGTGCCGAAATCGCCATACAGCGCCGTCCCCGGCCAGCCCGCTCCGCTGGAAGAGGCGGCGGCTTGCACGATGATCGCATCGCTGCTGCCCTGTCCGTCCCACGGCAGTTCATAGGCCACCAGGCTGGTGGGCGTAATGGCCAAATCGCTGGCCAGATTGGCGCGCCCCGGATCGACCGCCGCACTCGAGCTGGCAGAGGGCGCCACCCGTTCCAGATCGAGCTGGATGCCGGTCTCCCGCCATTCCCAGCCGGTCACGCGCCACACGCCCGGCTGCCCGAAAGGCGTCACCAGCATGCCGGGCGCCACGGCGGGGTCCAGCTCGGCGCAGCGCCAGACCAGCGTTTCGCGGCGCCAGTCGGCATCGCGCGCGGCTTGCTGGATCAGCCTTGCGGCGTCGGCGGCGGCCATGGTGGCGGGCACCTCCAGCGTGCGGGGCTGACCGGGCAGAGCCTGCCCGATCGAGCGCTGCATGCCCGGCTGATAATCCAGCGCCGGGTCATAATAGCGCAGCACGCGTGGCGGGTTTTCGGGCGCCGGGTCGCGCTTGTACTGAAAGCCGGTCCTGGCGCCGAACTCGCCGTTGGCGCTGGTCAGCGCCGGTTCGGAAAGGGCGATGGGCGTCGTGGACTGGCGGTCGGCGGTGATGATTAGGCCGTCGCCTCCGGCATCGCAGCTCATCGGCATCACCGGCTGGAACTGCGAGAGCGTATCGGGCAGCGCCCCCTCGCAGGCATAGCCGACAATGCCGTCGAGCGCCACGGATAGCGTGACATCCTCGACCACGCCCTCCATCAGCGCGGCCAGCGACAAAGGTGTGTCCTCGCCGATCACCTCGAAGGTCAGGGCGGGGATGCGGTTGCCGAAATCGGCGAGTTGCAGATCCTCGAAGACGACATAGGCCAGTCCGCGAAAGGCGGGGCAATGGCCCATGCCCTCGGCGGAAGCGATCAGCGGGTCGATGGTTTGATCGCCATATCCGTTATGGAGGCGCAGGCTGCCGCCCACCTTCAGCGCCCCATCGGCCCCGCGCAACAGATCGCCATCGGCCCAGATCCGCCCGATCCGCAGCACCGGGCGGCTGGAGATCGCCACCGCAAAGCTGAAACTGTAGCTATAGGTGGTGACGCTGGGCTGGCCCTTGCCGCCGCTGGTCTGGCCGTGCTCGATCAGATCGGTGGCCCAGATGATCGTGCCGCCCACCCGCATCGTGCCGAATTGCCGGGGGACCGCCGAGCCATAGCTGGAGGTGGTGACCGCTAGATCCTTGAGGCGAGGCCCGGTGATGCTGCCGCCGCCCAGCAGGGCCTTGTCGACCTGTTGCCCGGCCAGCGCGCCCAGCACGCCGCCGATCGGCCCGCCCAGCGCCGTGCCCAGAGCGGTGAAAAGCAAGGTTGCCATGATGTGTCAGCCTTTTATGGGGAGGGCAGGCGCCAGCGCCCGATGATGGGGTCTTGCGGCAGAGGCGAATGGACCACGCGGCGCAGCCCGGCATGGGCGTGGACCAGCCCGAGATCCTCCGCGACCACGCCCAGATGGAACTGGCAGGGGGCGACGCGCAGCAGCAGGATATCGCCTGCCAGCCTCGCGCCCTGAACCCGGACCAACCTTGCCGCTTCGGCCAGTTCCGGCAGCGAACCAAGATCCCGCATCCGCAGACTGTAATCGCAAGGCAGCGCCACGTGTCGTCCGGTGATGGCCAGTGCCGCGCCAATCAGGCCAAGGCAGTCCAGCCCCGTGTCGGCATCGCGGCCATGCAGGCGGAACGGCGCTCCGATCAGGCTCTGCGCCGCCCGGGCCAGCGCCATGCCGGGCGCGGGTCGCTCAGGAGGGCAGTCCATAGCGGATCACCATATCATTGCCGGGCAGAAAGGGCTCACCCCGGAAGTTGACCGCATTGCCGAAACGGCTGGCGCAGGTGGCCAGCGTATGGTCGCAGCCTTCCTTCAGCTGCGCGCGCAGCCCCACAGCCAGCACCCGGTCGAGCGGCTGGTCCAGCACCAGCGCATCGCCCTCCAGCGCGACGATGGTCATGGCGATCCCGGCATAGGGTCCCTCCAGCCAGCGCAATTGCCCGCCCAGCAGTTGGGCCGGGGTGGCCGTGCCGGTGAAGGAAACAGCATTATGGCCACTGTCAAAAGCGGAAAGCACGCCCTCATGGGTAAAACGCGCCGCCGACAGACCGCAGCCCTGACCGCAGAAATCGGCGCGGCAGCAGGGGCTGGTGCGCGGCACCGGATCGCGCGCCAGATCGCCCTTGCGCGAGGTAAGCTGCGCGGAAAAGCTGTCGCTGTCCTGGGTGACGCTGCCGATGGTGCCCGCGTAGACCGCGTCATGCTCCAGCGTCTGCCAGTCCACCAGCCCGACCGCCACGCGCGCGCCATCATAGCGCCCGGCGGCCAGATCATCGGCGCTGATGCTGTCATGCGCGATGGCGCCATCGACCTCGGCGGAATCAGCATCGAACCCGGCAGAGCGGCGGATCGCGGCGGGCATCATGCCGGGCGCGCTGCGGTGAAGCAGGCCGTCGAACCACAGATCGGCATCATGGGTGGTAAAGCCCAGCGAGACGCCGTCGCGCCGGTCGATGCGCCACCATGTCGCCACGGTTTCGAGCGGCTGGGCAAACCAGATCCGGCTCATACCGCCTCCCGGATTTCGATGACGGGGACGCTGGGGGCCTCTCCGATGGAAAAACCGGCGCCATTGATATCGAGCGTGTCCTGCTCGAAGCGGACGGGTACGTCGAAGAGGAAACCCGCGCGCAAGTTTGCCCCGGCGGCGGGCGGCGTGGTGAAACTGACGATGCCGCCATCGCCCACAGTCCAGCCATTGGTGATGCCCACGCCATTCACGCTGACCAGCACCGTGCCCGCGCGGGGGCGGGTGATGCGCCGGACCTGTGGGTCCGCAATGCCATCGCCGTAATGCTTGACCAGCGCGAAGCTGGCGGCGGTGCCGTCGCCCACGCCGATCAACTGGTCGGTGGCGGTGGGGGCATCGACCATGCCATTGGAGCTGAAATCGCTGGGGTCGGTCAGGCGGAAGCCGCGCGCGGCGCCCCGGCGGGCGCGGAAGAAGGCGATCAGCACGCCCAGTTCCGCCTCGGAACGGAGGCCGGGGCCGAGGTCGAAGTGCAGGCGGGCGTTGCTCCACAGGCTATTGCGCCGCTCGAAACCCGAGGCGGTGGTGGCCACGCTGGTGGAGAATTCCTGCGTGATCTTCGCGTCCAGCCCCAGCGCCAGCGGATAGGGCACATCGTCGAAAGCGTTCATGTCACTGTCCTGGGCGGGAGGGAGGCGGGTGTAGCCATCGCGGCCAATCTGGGGCAGCGCCCAGACGAAGACCTCATGAGGCCGGCGGGCCAACGCCTCATCCACGCCGCCATCGATCAGCCGCCAGAGGTCTGGCTGGCCGGGGTTGAGCACAAAGCCTGCAAGATAATCCTGAGCCTCGGGAGGGTAGTCGAGCCGCTGGTTGATCGTGGCATAACCAGCCCGCCTCAGCGCCGATGCGCCTGCGGTGAGCCAGTCGTAATCCTCGACCTGAAGCCGGTCGAAGGCGGGCGAGGCCCAGCCGATGGGCAGATTGACGCGCCGCGCCTCGGGCATGGCGGGGTCGAGCACGGTGGGCGAGAAGATCAGCAGCAGCACCTCGCAAGGTGTGCTGCCTGCCTGCGTTTTGGCGGCGGCGGTGATGGCGGCGGTGGAAGCGGCCAGCAGCGCGCCCGCCTGATCGAGCAATGCCGTCTGCTCGGCATTCAGCGCCGCGCGCAGATTGGGGATCAGCGCCGGATTGCCGCCGAAGGCTGCCTTCGCCGCATCGTCATAGAGGCAGATGCGCCCATCGCTCATCACCCACCACCATGGCTCGCCGATCTGGAGGCGCAGGGGCACCTTCGCCGCCTGCATCAGCGCGACATAGATGCGCGCCATGGATTGCAGCCAGCCCATCGCCTCGGCGTTTGCCGGGGAAAGCAGGTTGGAGGGCGGGTCCCAGCCGGTCAGCCCGGCACTGCCATCGGCGGCGCGCTGGGCCCATGCGGACGGGCAATGCTGGGCCAGCACCTCATAGGAGAGCGAGGCGATGGGCGAGAGGCCAGCCTCTCCGCAAGCTGTGAAGAAGGCCGCATGCCACGCCCTCGCCGGGGCGCAGAGCAGATCGCCAGACCTGTCCACCAGACAGTCCGCGCCGACATAATGCAGGCGGAAATGGTGGCTCATGCCCACATAATGCAGCACGCTGCCGCGATAGCCCAACTGCCGCAGACCGCGGATCAGCCGCGCCGGGGTCTGGTTGCACTGGTCGTCATAGGCAGTGGCGACGGAAAGCCCATGCGGCGGCACAAAGACATTGCCGATGGGAAGCATCGCGCGGTCGCCATCGCAGCGGATTTGCGTCAGCTCGGCCCAGCCGTCCAGCGCCTGCGCGAAGGGCGTTGTGTCCCCCTGCACATAGCCCGGCGCCACCAGCGAGATGAACATGCGGTCGATGTCGGAGGGGTAGAGCGGATCGGCCCCATCGCTGCTCCAGCCGCCGAAGAGCTGGCTGAAGGGCAGGGTGATCTGTGCGTCTTCATGGGTGCCCTGTGCGAAATTCCACAGGCGGACGAACCAGCTATGCGGCTGGCCACTGGCATCGCGGCCCTCGATGGTCAGAGTGGGGCCGTTGACGGCATCGAGTGGCAGGATGCCTCCCGAACGCCAGCGGAAGCTCAGCGTGGTGCGGGCGTAATCGCGGTCCGTGGCATAGGCGAGCAGCGGGTGATCGAGCGTGTCCTCGCTGGCCCAGATCAGCCCGGCGAGATCGCCCTGCCGCAGGAAGGTGGCATCGATGCGCAGCGCATCGGGGGCAGGCGTGATGGCGCTGGCCATCATCGGGCGGGGAAAGTCGATGGTCCAGAAGCGTGGGTCGAAGCGCTGGAGCCAGTCGCTGTCCTGCCCCTGTCGTTTGCTGGCGAGCCAGAAGGCCATGGATTGTCTCCTCAGTTCTGCACCAGCACGCGGCCCAAGGCGCTGGCGATCTGGCGCGAGGATCGGGCGAGGGCCTGGGGCGCATCGGCCCCGGCGCTGCCATTCACGTTGATGGCGACATTCATGGTGCGATTGCCGCCATTGCCGGTGTTGGCGATGGAACCTGCGGCGGTGGGCACAAAGACCTCCGGCCCGCGCTCGCCCACCAGATAGGCCTGCCCGGGGGAGACGGGGCCACCAGTCGCTCGCCCCGGCAATCCGCTGACGGCGGAGAGCAGGCTGGTGATGCCGGAGGAACCGCTGCTGGTGCCCAGCACCCCCGTTGCCTGCGCGGCAATGGCGGCCAGAGCACTGATCCCGGCCTCGCGCAGATCGGAAAAGCCGCTGGTGCCTTTCTTCAGCGCGCTGGACAGGCTGGTGTCCAGCGTGCTGCCCGCCTGCGTAAAGCCGCCGACCAGCGAGGTGTCCACGCTGGAGCGCATCGCCGCCAGATCCTGAGCAAAGCCCTGCGTGACGGCGCGCACCTCGACCATCAGGCTTTGCGTGGGGGCGTCGGTTCTGGTGGAGGCGGTGTAACGCGATGTGGCCATGAGTCTTGCTCCATCAGGCGGTCGAAATCCGTGCAGGACAGGGGGGCGATGGCGGCGCGCGCCGGATCGGCGTCGGGCGCCAGCACGGCGGCGAGTTCAGCCGGGGTGGCGGACCAGAAGGTGTCCGGGCGCCACCCCAACAGGCGCGCCGTCAGCCCGGCGAGGCGGTTGGCGGCGGGGCCGAAAGCCTTTTCGCTCACCCCGCACCCTGAACGATCTGGTGCAGCAACACGCGCAAGGGTTGGGTGGCTTTGGCAAGCCCCGCTTCCAGCACCGCATCGCCGACCATCTCGCGGGTCAAACCCTCACGATGGGCGAGGCAGTGCCAGAACAACGCGGCGATCTCGGCGAGGCGCAATTGCCCCTCCGCCGCGCGCTCCACCAAGGCCAGCAAAGGCCCCAGTTCCTCCTCGGCGACGACCAGAGCGGTGAAGCTGGGGCGCAGCAGGCGCGCGGTGTTGGCGATGGCGATGCTGGCCTCACCGCCCCAGGGGTTGGCGGCGGGATTGCTCATCCGGCCACCACCGCGCCGGAGCTTTCGAGCTGCAGCGTATAGGCCCGCTCGCCATTGTAATCGCCGGAATAATCCAGCTTCTGAACGAGGAACTGGCCAGTCAGGCTCTGCCCATCCTCGAAGCTGAGGCGGTAGGAGGCCAGCACGCCCGACAGCGCATTGGCGCGAATCTGCCCCTCCGCCGCCGAGCCCATAAAGACCCCCGCCGCGCTGACCGAAATCGAGCGCGCCCCGCCGCCCGAAAGCAGCTCGCGCCAGCCGCCGCTGTCTTTGCTGGTGACGGCCACGGCCTGCCCCGCCACCGACATCTGCGTGGTGCGCAGGCCCGCGACGGTCTGGTAGGTCGGCGTGGCCGCGCCGTCGGAAATCTTCAGCAGAAAGGCGGCGCCGGATTGAACAGTCATGAGGCTTCTCCGTTGATGGTGCGGAAGCTGAATTCGATCAGCACGGTGCGGGTGGCGGCATCGACCTGCTGGGTGCGGGCGCGCAGAAAGCGGGTCGTGGCAATGCGAAAGCCGGTCTGCCCGGCGGGAAGGGCGCGGATGCGGGCATCCACGGTGCTCACCAGAGCGGCGGCGGCATCAGGCACATCGCCCCGGCAGTGCAGTTCCAGAGCGATGCGGATTTCGTAGCCGGTCTCGGTCTTGGTGCTCCAGTCGGCGCTGGCGCTGGTGGCGATGGCGAGCCACGGCAAGGCGGTGCGGGCGGGCGCCTCCTCGGTGATGGCGTTCAATTGCGCCGACAGGTCGGGATCAGCCGCCAGCCAGGCGATCAGCGCGGCGCGCAGGGGCAGGTCCATGGTCTATCCTTTCGCGGTGCCGAAGCCGGGCCAGAGGGTGGCGGCATCGCGCCAGTTGGCCGGATCATCGGCGGCAGCGACCGCCTGCTGATCCTGAGCGATCTGCCCGGCCAGAGCGGCCAGTTGCGCGGTCAACTCATCCCAGGAAGGGCTGGGCGTGGCGGCGATCATGCCAGCCGCGTCCGGCGATACGGCCGCCACAGCGCCGTCACCGATGCGGGCGGCAAAGCATCGGCTCCAGCGCTTTCGCGCATGCGATACTGATGCGCGGCAAGGCGGATGATGCCGTGATGCATCGGCTGGGGCAGATGGTCCCAATCCGCCGCCAGCCCGGCCTCGAAGGTGACCACAGCGCTGGAGCAGCCCGCAGGCGCCTCGATCCGCAGCTGGCAGGCGCCCGAGGCATCGATGCGGATCTCGAAATCCTCCAGCGCGATTGGCGTGCCATCGGCCTGCACCCCCGCCACAGACGTGACCGAACGCACCGGCGTGCTGGCCAGCCGGTGCCAGCGCGGATGGGCGAAGGGCCATGGTTCACCGGGGCGCTGGCCATAAAGCGTCAGCCCCTCCTCCACCGTGCAGAGCAGCGGCAGCACATTTGTAAAATCGGCGCAGACCTCCAGCGCCATGGCCAGCAGAGCGGCAAGGCTGTCATCATCCTGCGTGGTGGAGATGCCCAGCCACTGCTTCAACTCGGCCAGCGCCGCAGGCGGCAGCACCGCAGGCGTGACAATCGTCCGCATCATGGGCGGCCTCCGTAAATGGACAGGAAAAGGGCGCCCGTGCCAACCGCGCGGTGGGCGGCACGGGCGCGAGGGTTAGGCCGGGCAGGAGAGGAACCCGGCCCCAGGGGACCAAAACGCGGACTTTACGAAGCCGCGATCTTCACCAGCTTGATCGCCTCGCTGTCCAGCACCTGGCCGCCGATGCGGCGCGTGGCGTAGAAGTTGACGAAGGGCTTGTTGCTGTAGGGATCGCGCAGCAGGCGGGTGCCGAAGCGCTCGGTGATG
>Ga0116227_10017036_pt1 | contig 10252 bp, 6 predicted proteins | sample S1TSphgellanicum_FD_89693 | JGI IMG/M metagenome (GOLD analysis project Ga0116227, IMG submission 89693) | Host-associated microbial communities from peat moss isolated from Minnesota, USA - S1T2_Fb - Sphagnum magellanicum MG | ecosystem: Host-associated > Plants > Peat moss > Unclassified...
CCGGTTTCCACCTTGATGCTGGCGCGCTATGTCGAACACGCGCCGGTCGAGCGCGATTACGTTGCGCTGCGCCGCATCTCGCCGCATCTCATCGCAGCGGTTGTGATGAGCGAGGATGCGCGGTTTTGCCGGCATAACGGCGTCGATTGGGCCTCGATGCGCGAGGTGATGGACGAAGCCGGCGCCGAGGGACCGTCGCGCGGCGCCTCGACAATTCCCATGCAGACGGCCAAGAACCTCTTCCTCTGGCCGTCGCGCTCTTACGTCCGCAAGGGGCTCGAAATCCCGCTCGCGCTCGTCATCGATCGACTTTGGTCGAAAGGCCGCATTCTCGAGATCTATCTCAACATCGCCGAATGGGGCGACGGCATATTCGGCGCCGAAGCAGCCGCGCATCGCTATTTCAACAAAAGGGCCGATGCGCTAACGCCCACCGAAGCGGCTTTGCTCGCCGCCGTCCTGCCCAATCCGTTCCTGCGCCATCCCGATCATCCGAGCCGCTTTACGGCGGCGCATGCCCGCACCATTCTTGCCCGCGCCAAGGATGCAGCGCCCTGGCTCGACTGCTTGAATCCGCAAGGGGTGATTCCAAAGGGGTAGCCATGCCCGGCTTTTGGTTGTATGAGCCTCGCTTCTTTACGACGTGCGGTAGCACGGCCCCATTGACCGGCCCACACGCGGCCGAGGAGTTAGACGAATGGCCGTTCCGAAACGCAAAACCTCGCCGATGAAGCGCGGCTTTCGCCGTTCGGCCGATGCCCTGAAGGCGCCGACCTATGTCGAAGACAAGGATTCCGGCGAGCTGCGCCGCCCGCACCACGTCGATCTGAAGACCGGCATGTATCGCGGCCGGCAGGTCTTCACGAAAAAGGTTCAGGAAGAGGCATAACCGCCTCTTCTGCCGGATACCCCTCAGCGCTCGACCGTCATCGCGACGCCCATGCCGCCGCCGATGCAGAGCGTCGCAAGGCCCTTCTTGGCGCCACGGCGCTGCATCTCATGCAACAACGTCACGAAAACGCGGGCGCCTGAAGCGCCGATCGGATGCCCGATGGCGATCGCGCCGCCATTGACGTTCACGATCGATGGGTCCCAGCCCATGTCCTTGTTGACGGCGAGGGCCTGCGCGGCGAAGGCCTCGTTGGCTTCGATGAGCTCCAAATCCTTCACCTTCCAACCAGCCTTGTCGAGCGCCTTGCGCGAGGCGGGGATCGGCCCGGTGCCCATCAAGGCAGGATCGACGCCGGCCGTTGCCCAAGAGGCTATGCGGGCAAGCGGCGTCAAGCCGCGCGCGCTCGCCTCGGCGGCCGTCATCAGAACGAGCGCAGCACCGCCGTCATTGATGCCGGACGCATTGCCGGCGGTCACCGAACCTTCCTTCGAAAAGGCGGGCTTTAGTTTGGCAAGCGCCTCGAGCGTGGTGCCGGGGCGGATATATTCGTCGTCGGACACGATAATGTCGCCCTTGCGGCCGGCTACAGTGAAAGGCACGATCTCGTCCTTGAATTTGCCGCCCTTCTGCGCCGCCTCCGCCTTGTTCTGCGAGCCGAGCGCGAACTTGTCCTGCTCGTCGCGGCTGATCTGCCACTTGACGGCGACGTTCTCGGCAGTGTTGCCCATGTGATAGCCGTGAAAGGCGTCCATCAATCCGTCGCGCAGCATGGTGTCGGTGAATTTGAGGTCGCCCATTTTGGTGCCGGAGCGCAAATGCCCGGCGTGCGGCGCCTGCGACATGCTCTCCTGGCCACCGGCGACGATGATCTTGGCGTCACCGCCCGCAATCTGCTGCAGGCCGAGCGCGACCGCGCGAAGGCCCGAACCGCAAAGCTGGTTCAGGTTCCAGGCCGTCGCTTCCTGCGGCACCCCCGCCTTCATCGCGGCCTGGCGTGCGGGGTTCTGGCCTTGGGCGGCAGTGAGGATTTGGCCCATGATGACTTCGTCGACATCCTTGGCATCGACCTTGGCGCGTTCCAAGGCCGCCTTGATGGCGACGGCGCCGAGCTCATGCGCCGGGATATTGGCAAAGGCACCGTTAAATGCTCCGACGGCGGTGCGCGCCGCGCCTACGACAACGATATCGGTCGCCATTGTCTGTCCTCCTTGGGAAATTCTCTGGGGAAATACGCGTGGCTCAGGTCTCGCCTGGGCGTCGGATGCTGCAGTCGGGTCATTCTGAGCATCTTAGCCGCAACATGGTCAAGCACCCCCGAAAGGTGCCGCTTGCACTCGCAGGCGAATTGCGTTCCGTTTGCAGTTCGGCGCAGATCGTTATGGCGGAGGCTCTTGCGCTCGATAGGTAGTTTAAGAGCTCCTCTCGAACAGGTATGATTGATCATGGCCAACGACAAGCAGCCGATCACCATCAAGAAATATGCGAACCGGCGCCTCTACAATACCGGGACAAGCGCCTATGTGACGCTCGAAGACCTCGCCGAAATGGTGAAAAAGGGAGAAGACTTCGTCGTATTCGACGCCAAAAGCAGCGAGGACATCACGCGCTCGGTGCTGACCCAAATCATCTTCGAGCAAGAAGGCAAGGGTGGCCAAAGCCTGCTGCCGATCACCTTCCTTCGCCAGTTGATCCGCTTCTACGGCGACAGCATGCAGATGTTGGTGCCGAGCTATCTCGAATTCTCGATCGACCGGCTGACGAACGATCAGGAAAAGTTCCGCAAGCAGTTCAGCGGCGTTTTCGGCGCCACGCCGCTCGGCGGCTCGACACACCAGATGTTCGCGCCGCTGGAGGAGCAAGCGCGCAAGAACATGGCGATGTTCAACCAGGCGCTGGCGATGTTCTCGCCCTTCGCGCGGCCTGCAACCTCTTCACCCGAGACAGCATCGGGCGACGCCACCCCCCATCAGCCTGGAAAGCCGGAAGACTCGAAGAACGATATCGAGGACATGAAGCGCCAGCTCGGTGAATTGCAGAAGCTCATCGAGGGGCTAGTCACCAAGGAATGACGCAACGCCGAAGAACGACGCCTTAGAACGCAAAAGCTCCGCGAGGCCTCGCGGAACATAGCTTAGGCCACTGCTTGGGGCACCACGGCGGCAAGCGGTCGGAGTTCCGCCTTGCCGAACAAATGCCCCTGCAGGTAATCGACGCCCCAATCGGCGAGAATGCGCGCCGATTCAGCATCTTCGACCCATTCGGCAACCGTCGCGATGCCGAGATAACGGGCGAGCTCGACAAGCGTCCGCACGAAGAAGCGGTCATCCGACGAATGCGCGAGGTTCTGCACGAAAGCGCCGTCGATTTTGAGTAGATCGATATCAAGGGCGCGCAGACTACGGAACGACGTGTGGCCGGCGCCGAAATCGTCCATCGCGACCCGGAGGCCGCAGCTCTTCATGGCCGCGATCGCGCGCTGGGTCGATTGCAGATCGGCGATGAAGCAGGTTTCGGTGATCTCGATCATCAAACGGCCGGCGATCGAAGGATAGAGCGCGCAAGCTTTCTCGAGGCGCAGCGGCCAGGACGGATCATGCACAGTCGCGGCAGACGCATTGATCGCAAGCTGGAGGTTTGGATCTTGCGCGAGATGGGCCACGGCGAGATCGAGCATGCGATGATCGATGAGCTGAATAAGGCCGGCCTTCTCCGCGATCGGCAATATCGTCGCCGGTGCGAGCAAGGCGCCATTCGCGTTGTCTAGGCGCAGCAGCGCCTCGTGAAGCACGATCTGGCCCGTCGTGGCGCTCACGATCGGCTGCACGGCCATCAGGATGCGGGATTGGTTCAGCGCGCTCACGATCTCGTCGCGGACGCGCAAGGCTTTCATCCGCGTGTCCTGCTCGATCAGCTCCGGCTGGTAGGCGACGAAATGGGTGGCATACGATTGCCGCGCGCTCGTCAGCGCTTCTTCAGCATTCCGCAAGAGGATCTGCGCCGTGCGGCCGTGCTGCGGGCAGATAACGCCGCCGAGCCGCAAGCTGACCGAAACATCGCCAACAGACGTCGCGATCGGCTGCGTCTCGACCGCAGCAAGAAAACGTTGCGCCGCGATCTGCATTTGCTCCCAGTCGCAAGCGTCGAGCAGCAGCGCGAATTTATTGCCTGCGTAGCGGGCGATCACGTCGCTCGCGCGCATATGCGCGCGCAGAAGGGTCGCGACGGCGGTGACGATTTCGTCGCCGACGTCGTAGCCAAATGTGCGGTTCAGCCCGAAGAGATCGTCGATGCCGGCGAGAAGCAGCGCGAACGAGCCCGGTTTGCGTGCGAGCCCTGCCACCAATGCGCTCGTCTGCTCGACGAAGCGCGCCCGGCTGACCGCGCCGGTCAGGGCGTCGTAATTCGAGTGCCAGGCCTGCTTGCGCTCCGCCTCATAACGCGCTGTGATGATGCGGACGATCCCATGGGCACGCGCGGGCCGATTATGCGGTCCGACAAACCAGCGCCCGATATCCTCGATCCAGATCGGCGGCGATGATGTCGAGCCGGTTCGTCGGTTGAAGACGAGGCCATAGGTGACCTGAAACGGTACGCCGGCGCCGATGTCGCAGCCATCCGAGCCGGTCACGACCTCATAGCGCGAGGACGGGCTTTCTGCGGCGAGATGCGCTGCATAGCCGCGCCCGGTGCCGAGCTCGGCGAGCTCGGCGGCGCCGAAGATGGCGGCCGCGTTGGGACCCCAAAGGATGCGGTCGCTGACGAGGTCCCAATCATAGACGACTTCGCCGATCGAGCTGAGAACCGCCTGCATATCCAGGGTGGCCGCGATACACGGCCGACTGGCACCCAAAGCCGTATCGCCTGGTTCGATTCGCTCCAAAGCACACTCCCGATTGGTATCGCAGGCATAGGCTCAAGGACGTTAAAAAGCCGTGTAGCGTGGCGGCGAAAACCGACCGCATTTTGACATTCGTCTCTCCAGTATCCCGCCTTCGAATGGGATCATTTGAGGCGGCTAAGATGTCGTAACTTCAAAAAGTTAGGCAAAAATTGAATCCACTTTGAGGGTCGACTGCGCCGGCGCAGCCGGGCCGCGTGGACGCGCGGCTGCTCAAGATGACGGCAAACCGAACAAGCTTTAACATGGCAGGACATGATGAAGCCTGCCGGTTGAGAGTCCCGCGATGACGGATAAAGTCGAAACCGATCTTTGCGTGCTCGGCGGGGGCCCCGGCGGTGGCACCGCCGCGGCAGCCGCCGCTGCGCTGGGCTGGCGGGTGATCCTCGTGGAGAAGAACGAGCTCGGCGGCGCCAAGCGCGCGCAGGCGTTCCCCCTCGCCATCCTTGCCGAAGCCGGCCGTGTCGCCGCTACGCTCCGCGGCGCCGCGCGCTTCGGCATCCATGCCCGCGAGCCGCAATCCGATTTCGCGCAGATCGTCGCAGAGATCGATCGCGTCCGCTCGGCCGCCGCCCGTAGCGATTCCTTCGACCGCTTGAGCGCCATGAACGTGAAGGTCATGCGCACCGCCGGACGCTTCATCCGTCCCGACACGCTGGAGGCCGGCACCGCGGCGATCACGGCACGGCATTTTATTGTCGCGACGGGCGCGATGGCGCCGCCCGTGGCGCTGCCCGGTATCGAGCTCGTCCAGGCCCTTTCGAGCGAAACGGTGCTCGGCCTGAAAAGCCTGCCTTCGCGGCTTATCGTCATGGGCGCCACGCGGCACGGCCTGAGCTTAGCCCAGAGCTTTCGCCGTCTCGGCTCGGATGTCGTCGTGCTCGACCAAGGGATGGCGCTCTCCGAATTCGACCGCGAGCTGGTCGAACCGCTCCTCCTGAGCCTCGCACATGAGGGAGTCGATATCCGCGAGCAGGTGAAAATTCTGCGCGTCGAGCCGCGTCCGACCGGCCTTCGGGTGATCCTGAGCGGCGCCAATCTCGAAATGAGCGTCGACGGCTCGCATCTCTTTGTCGACGCGCCACGCCAGCCGGCGGTGCAGGCGCTGGGACTCGAGGCCGCACGGGTGCGATTCGCCGCCGCGGGCATCGGGGTCGACGGCCATATGCGCACGAGCAACCATCGGATCTTCGCCATTGGCGACGTCACCGGCGAAGCCTCGGCCGAAGCGGCGAGCCTGCAAGCAGGCGTTGCGCTGCGCCGCATGCTGAGCTCGCTCACGTCCCCTTGGCGTGCCGATCGCGTGCCGCGCCGCGTCGCGACCGATCCGCAGATTGCGACAGTCGGTCTCGACGAGGAGGCGGCACGGGCGCGCCACCGCCATATTTCGGTTCTACGCTGGCCGCTCGCTGAAAACGATGGCGCCCGTGCGCGACATGCAACGACGGGCCATATCAAACTCATCGCGACAAAGGGCGGAGACCTGCTCGGAGCGGGCATTGTCGGAGCCGAAGCCGGCGAGCTGATCGGGCTCTTCAGCCTTGCTCTGTCGAAGGGTCTCACCGTGACCGATCTCGCCGGCACCGCGCTCGTCTATCCGTCACTCGCGGAAGCGTCTCGAGCGGCGGTGCTCGCCGACCTGATGCAGAAGGCCGGGCGGGCCAAGGCAGGGCTGCGTTTTTTCAGCGGATTGAGGTAAAATACCGACATGCGCGACGTCGTCATCCCCGAAACCCTCGCGGCCGCGGCCGAGCTGCATGCGCCGGCAGTGCGGCGCGGCCGGGTCCGGATGGGCATCGCGAGCCGCGCCCTCGTTCTCGTCGTCCTCTTCGTGCTCCTCGCCGAGGTGACGATCTATCTTCCCTGGATCGCCAATGTCCGGAACAACTTTCTGCGCAACCGGCTAAGCGCCGCCTACACGGCCGCGCTGGTGCTCGAAGCGGCGCCGCGCGCGATGGTGCCGGATGCCTTATCGCAGCAGTTGCTCGACAGCGTTGGCGCGCGAATCATCGTTTTGCAGAGAAACGGCACCCGCCGCATCCTCGCCGTCTCGCAGCTCCCGCCATCCGTCGATGAGACGACGGATCTGCGGAATTCCACTTGGGCCGACCTGATCGCCGGCGCGGTGCGCACGCTGCTTGCGCCGGATGGGCGGGTGCTCACCGTGGTCGGCGAAGCGCCGATGGGCGGAGACGCGATCGAGCTCACGATGGACGAGGCGCCGCTCAAATCCTGGATGCGCAATTTCAACAAACGCATCCTGCTCATTTCGCTCATCTCCTCGGCCATTGTCGCGAGCCTGGCGGTCGCCGCCATTCACTTCTTCATTCTGCGGCCGGTGCGGCGGCTGACGACGAGCCTGATGGATTTCGGCGCCGATCCGGAAGATGCCTCGCGCATCATCGTTCCCTCAGGTCATAATCACGAAATCGGTCATGCCGAGGAGGCCCTGGCCGTGATGCAGGAAGCGCTCGTGCGCGAGCTCAACCAAAAGAAGCATCTCGCCGCCTTGGGCCTCGCGGTCGCCAAGATCAGCCATGACATGCGCGACATGCTGGCGGCGGCGCAGCTTCTCTCCGACCGCCTCACAAATGTGAAGGACCCCTTGGCACAACGGCTCGCGCCGAAGCTCGTCGCAACGCTCGATCGCGCGATCCGCTTCTGCCGGACGACCCTCACCTATGGCCGCGCAGCCGATGAGCCGCCGAAGCTGCGGTCGCTGGCTTTGCACAGCCTCGTCGCCGAAGCGGTCGAGACGGTCGCGCTCTCCGCGCAAGGCCGCGTCGAGATCATCAACGAGGTCCCCGAGGATTTCGAGATTTCCGCCGATGCCGAGCAGATATTTCGCGTGCTCGCCAATCTCATCCGCAACGGCGTCGAGGCTTTGGAGAATGCCGGGCCGACGCCCGGCCTTGCGCCGCACGTCGTGGTGCGCGCCTGGCACGCGAGCGAGACCGCGGTGATCGAAGTCGCCGATACCGGCCCCGGCGTCCCGCTGATGGCGCGGCCGAAACTCTTCAACGCGTTCTTGAACTCGACGCGCCCGGGCGGCACTGGCCTCGGCCTCGCGATCGCCGCCGATCTGGTTCATGCCCATGGCGGCACGATCAGCCTCGTCGCCGGCGATGCCGACGACGAGAGAGGCGCGGTCTTCCAGATCACCTTGCCGGCGCGGACGATGTGAGCCTGCGCAACCGCATCATGACGGCCGCCGCACGCTTGCAACGGCGGCGGCGACCCGTTAAATGACTGCCTCTCGCGGCCACCGATCGCTCGGATGCCCCGCAGGCGCCCGTAGCTCAGCTGGATAGAGCACTAGACTACGAATCTAGGGGTCGGGAGTTCGAATCTCTCCGGGCGCGCCACTCTACGCCAGAGCACGCCGGCCTATCCCGGAGTTCCCGATTCTTCGATGCCGCTCGCCGAAATGACACGCCGCCGTTCGTCGCCAAATCCAATCTTCCGATTTTTGGAAATTTTGTGCCATGCTCGATAGATGATCGTCATGGGCACGGATGTGGTCGAAAACTATTTCGCCGACCACGCCGGCCATCGGGGGATCAAAGCCGCAAGACCGTGTAATGGATGCAACCATGATCTTGATCTACAGCGATGCGGAGCTCGCTCGAGTTCGCGGCATACTGTTGCCGACAAGCCGAGGCCAATTTCGCGCGCATTCTGCTTAAATCCTATAAAGAGACGAGCGATCCATTGAGCGTCCTGATCTCCGCCTGAAGGAAATCGGGCAGGCGAACGAGATCGACCGGTCCGCTGCCAACGCGCAGCGATTCCGCCAGTTTCGTTAGCGCGTCGGCGATCTCCGCGAAATCGCCGGGAGCACCGAGTCCGCGCGCAAATTCGGCGCGCCCTGTTCCTCTCTCCTCGAGCGACCAGCAGATGGCGAGGATCTTATAGCCGAGACGTTGCATAGCGCTGACCGCAGGCCACAGTCGCGCCGTCGTGTCGCGATGGTTCGCTACGTTTCCGATTTGCGTCTCGAAAAGCGTTACGAGCGCGAGAAGGCTGTGCTGAAGATCGCGCCGTGCGGTGAGCGCCGTGGTCGTTGTCACTTCTTCGCTTGCGACACAAGTGAGGACTGCCCTGATCCGCTCGATCGTTCGCGCGAGTTCCCGGCGGATGGATCGGACTGGGGATCGACGCGCCGCAAGCGCATAGACGACAAGCCCGACGAGGCAGCCAATGAATGTGTCTTCTCCCCGGGTCCAGAGCAATCGGGCCGGCTCTTGCGCTTCATGGCCTGTGGCGCCAATGGTGAGAGCGATAGCGGTGATGAAAACCGTGGCGAGAGCATAATTGCGCGTCACCAGCATCTCGGTAAGGAACTGCAGAAAAATCAGCACCGCCACAAGCCACAAGCCGCTCGGGTGCAGGGCGAGAATTGTCCCGGCGAGGCAGAGGCCGGCCAGCGTGCCGACCATTCGCTCCACACCGCGCTGCAATGTCCGCGCCCAGTCCAACCCTTGATGCAACACCAGAACGGCGGCGGCCATGGCCCAATATGCGCGATCGAGGCTGAGAGCCGCGCCGATGACGCCTGCGATCGCAACCGCGATCCCAACTCGTCCCGATGCCGTTAAGGCAACGGACCCGGACTGCAGGTTTTCGCGGAGAGAGCCGCGGGCATCGAGATAGCCAAGGGGGAGCGCAGCTTGTACCGCTTCGCTGGCGTTTGCGCCCCGCCGCATTGCTACGAGCCCAATCTCGCGGGCGCGTGCCGCGAGCGCTGCCGATTGGTCTTGATTGTCGTCCGCGGCGTGGACGCATGCCGCAAACAGCAGGTGCAGTTCGCGGTTCAACGCCCGCAAACCGGTGAGGACAGGATCCGGCCGAAGACGAAATGGTTGAAGGGTAACCAGCGCAGCCCAGGCATCGTGCAGCGCCAGGGCTGCATCATGGCAGGCCCGTTCCCGTTCCGGGCCATCCGATCGTTCGGAAAAGCGCGCCACGGCTTTCGCTGCTCCGGCAACGGCCTCCTGCTCAGGCCCTCTCGGCCGGACCAGCGCACCCGACATATGGATCAACCAGGCGATGCCGCCTCCGCCGAGCACCAACAGCGCGACATGCCACAGGGCGAGATGCGAAGCGGGGATGGCAGTGCCGATAGCGCAAGCCAGCGCGAACATATAAGCCCCCGGCGGCCCGGTCCTGAGCGTAGAGCAGAGAAAGGTCGCCGCCATGGCAATGGCGGTGATGACAGGAACCACCAAAGCTGGTTGGCGCTGCGTCCAGACACCGAGACCGGCAGCGAATGCCAGCGCGAGCGCAATTTCCGCAAGAACGAGTGCCCTGTTCAGATAAGGGCGATTGGAAGCGTAGAGCGCCGTGAAAGCGCCAATCGTCGCCATCAATCCTGCCGAGATGTCCCCGGCTGCCCAGCCCAAGAGGACGGGTATGCCAAGGCTGACCGCAGAACGTGTCGCGGCGCGCCAGCGCGGCGCGGA
>Ga0116227_10017037_pt1 | contig 10250 bp, 7 predicted proteins | sample S1TSphgellanicum_FD_89693 | JGI IMG/M metagenome (GOLD analysis project Ga0116227, IMG submission 89693) | Host-associated microbial communities from peat moss isolated from Minnesota, USA - S1T2_Fb - Sphagnum magellanicum MG | ecosystem: Host-associated > Plants > Peat moss > Unclassified...
AAAAATAAAATATAATATAATAATAGAAATTTTTTTATAATATAAAAAAAAAAAATTATATAATTTTTTTTTTTTATTTTTTTTTTTGTGGGGGGGGGGGGGGGGTGGTAATGTGCTTTCACCAATTTGCTTGGATTTGACCATTTTGAATCCTAATTACCTAAGTGATTCTGTGCAAGTCAACCTCCACTTAATGGTGTGTGATCCCCTCAAAGTGAATCCATGTGTGACAAAAAAAAAACTGATCCGGAGGATCTTATAATTAGACGGTTATTGTTGTTAGTTTTCAGCGAATGAAGTGCCTGGAAAAAGTCAAAACCCGGCGGAGAGGAGGGGTGTCCTGTTTTGTGGCGTTTTGATAACCGCCCATGAACAACGCCACTGGTTTGGAGACTTCAGCCTTTTCTTTACAATTTCGCCAAAAAGAGAAAAAAATCGTAAATGAAGTGATTTTCCAGGGTTTCCATCGCCAGAAGTGGAAAAAAATTGGGAAAAAATCGCCAGATTTCTATATTTGGTTAGAAGAGTGTGTAGCCATGAATATAGAAAGTTGATTAAAAAGATTTGTAAACCACATCTGGTTTATAGCCAGATTTGGCTAATTCTTCCTAGGGACGATCGCCATCATTCCTAAATCTTTCTACGGATAATCGCCAGTTAGGCTACATAAAGAAATCCCCAAAAAAGAAACACGGACTTGGACTATTGCACTAGATTCCGCGTTGACGCAATCACAGTTGCAAAAAATGGACAAACGTCGTGTGAGTCGTGGAATCTGAATCCCGGGCAAACTGCATCCTTCCGGAAGCTGCGCACACGCGAGACTCTCTTGGTGGCTTCCCCGAGAAGAAAGATCCTCCGCATCCGCCAAACTCTTTCTTTCTTTCTTTCTCGCTGTGCATCTCTCTCTCTCTCTCTCCCTTTCTCTCTCTGGTCAACAACAATAATAATCAAAGGCGTGTTATCTGCCTGTCATCTCATCTCATCTAGGCTTTTCCGTTTTCCTTCCCCAAGATGCACCCCTGGACCCCACCACCACCACCACCAGGGCAACAGCAGCAAAGTATCGAACTCTTCTCATGATTCTCATCCATAAAACCACAGAACTGACATCGAAGACAGAATCGCCATTTTCCCGTACACATCTCCATCATATACCCTACAAACCCAAGTTTGATTTGTGAGGGATTGACTCTTTTGGAACGTTTTTTGGGTGGTTGTTTTTACGAGCTTTTGATCGACTTCAGGAGTGAGTGCAGACAGACAGACAGGGAGAGAAGCCAATTGCTTTTGGTTTATATAGAGAAGAAGAAGAAGGGGATTGGGCAGGAGTAGAAGGAAATGGCATCTTCAGCATTGAGAAGTAAGGAGGAGGAAGGGGGAAGTGCAGGTGGAAGTGCAGGTGGAAGTGGCAGTGATGGGATGATGGAAACCCAAGCAACTGGCTCCTCCTCCAATCGCCCGACTCGAGGCACGGCTTCCAAATACGACTTTGTCAAGGTATTCTTTTTCTTTTACGGTTTGCAACCCTCGAAACTCCTGCAGGTTCAAGCAAGCTTTCGAGATGTGGTGCAATGGATAAGAAAGACCCAAGAGAGGCAAGGGCCCATAACTCGGTTTTCACAAGTAGTCTGCAATTTTTTCAGAGTTTGATCATATATGTGCCATGAGGTCCTGCGGAAGAGTAGGAGGATGTCTCATAGATGTCTGAAGAAGAACCCCTTTGGCTGAAACTGTCCAAAAAAAGCCAATTCTTTTGTTGCCCTAGAATTACTGTACTAGTAGAGATTCACACTTCAAAGAAGAAGAAGAAGAAGATAGGGAAATGAGGCCATGTCTGTATGTGTGCACTTGACTGTGTGTATCTGCACCTGCTGCTTCCAAAGGCATGCCTTCAAACTCTTGACATGAAGGTCTCTACTTATGGTTATTCAAATGCAAGTGGGACGGTCTTCCTGGATTTCAAAGCATAAAAAGTGAAATCATGGGTATCTGCACCCACTTGCTCATCATGGCTGCAGTGGCTGTCATCGGATTGGTTTGTCAATAATGCAGATCTTCAAAGTTAGGGCGATTTGACAGTCTTTATTATTATATTTCATGGGAAATGGCATTTGTGGTGTAGTGTGTCTACGCATCCATAACCAAGCAAAGACTGTTATGGAGTTAATCTTGTGTGCGTTATGTCTTCTCCAGTTCTGTACTCATGTTTGATTGTGTGATGGGAAGCCAGATTAAGGTATGGCTGGGCGAAAATGCGGATCATTACTATGTGCTATCACGCTTTCTTGTCAGCCGCATGCTCCTGGTGACGAAGGTATTGTGTGTTAGATGAATATTTGTGATCACAAATGCAATTTCCTACATGACAGCATTCAGTCATTCAGTGTCTGCTGATGAGATATGCCTGGAAAAGTAAAAGAGCTGAGATGAATTGTATGAGATTTTAGATGATTTTTAGCCTCTAGCCAGCACATTGTAGGTAATTCTGTTTTGACGACAGCTTTGGTGTCTATCCATTGATGATCCTCTCTATAGCTCTGCAATTGGTCAATTGTGATTTTAATCTGTGTGCATGAGTTCTATTCACAAAACTTCCATGGTCACCATAATGTACTCAGGTGGAAGACTTTGATTAGTTGTAAAAATAGTCTGTGTAGATTCTGTAAAGGAACTTTGGTGTAATGGCAGATTCCAAATCATGTTGCTGTGAAAATCTCCCTGGAGCTCAAGAAATTGCTCATTGACAACAGCCTCTTAGACGTGTATGCTCTACCTTTCTTATTGCACTCACCATTCACATAGGTTGCTTCTTGTTATGCATAGTCATGATAGCCTGGCGTTAGAGTTACCTTCATCATCTCTCTTGCTTTCTGCTAGATCTCATTTCTTGATGGTAGGATATGGCAACCTACATATGCACATGCACAAGGTTTGAAGTAGCAGGTAAACATCCTGAGAGCGAACTCCAGAAGGATGATTTGAACATACTCAGAATGACAAGAAATCAAATATTCAATGGTGTGATTTGAGTCCAAATGTCATTATTTGATGTGTGCAGATCGCAGTCAGATTTGGAAGCAAATCTGTTTAAGGTGAATGAATACCTGTACTGGGCTTTCTTGTTAGTGCTTATAGGGTGGCTTGAGATTTGTTTCAAATCCATTGGTGTTTGAACAGTGTGTTTTCTACATGAGAGGAATGCTTAGTACATGCAAGGCTAATTGGGAGGGGGTGCAGCTTATGGAGCGGCGAGGATATGGAGCAGAGTACATTGACCGCTACAAGATGATGACCAGGTATTATCCTGTATGTGCTAGTGGATTTTTGAAAATGTTGGATAGAAGTCACATGAAAGCATGAAAGAATGATAGGCACTAGTGATAAATCACAGGTTTTTAATTGAAAACAGCGTAGTCTACCATCCATTCCCTTTGATAGACAAAATGGTGGGAATCTGGAAGTTCAACAGGTGGAATCGATTGGTAATTGTGTGATGGGTTGGGGGAGGAGCAGATTCCACCATCAGCGGTTACCACTCATTATCCTGGTGAGCGGAACAGCCTGTGTGGGAAAATCAACAATTGCCACTCAGATTGCTCAGCGCCTCAATCTTCCCAATGTCTTGCAGGTGCATCAATCACCCATAATTTCCAGCTGCCAAGAGCCATAGCTACATTTAACTATGTTGTAACTGGGATTTAGCAAGACTTGCTCTAGTGACTAAGTCTTGACTTCTCTAATTGGGTTTGTTTCATGAATGGATGAGCAAATCAATTTAGAAACAGCCATCTTATGCATTTGAGGATACATTTCTTTTATCATTAAGAAAGTTAGCATTTGTAGGAACTGAAGTCTTGTCTAGATCAAAGAAAATTTGGCATGCAATTGATTCTAAAGACCTGGATGTTGTTGGCAACAATAACATGTTGGAAATGATACTAGTGATGGAAATCTTCCAGCTGTTAAGATCAGGGTGTTGAATTTGAAACACCTAGCTAGGTGTGTGTATTGGGCATGTCATTGGCATATAAGTGCTGCAGGTGAATGCTGACAGGTCTGAGATCCTATCATAGGGTGTTCATCTATTGATGAATATTAGTATGACCTGCTGAACAGAATGTGTTTATACATCACAATTTAGTGACACTATTTTGGGTTTCTGTTGTGTCTGGTTTTCAGACAGACATGGTCTATGAGCTTCTGCGCACATCAACAGAGTATGTCTCTAATAGCTCTTGCTGGTTATACCACTTGCCAATTTTTGTTCACTTATATTTTGAGCAAACTCATTCCTGGGAATGCCTTCTGTTACACCACCATCACATTAGCAGCCATTAAATTTGTTTCTAATTCTGCTGAATGATATGTACACCTGATGAGCCTAAATGATGGCCAGTGACTCTTTTTGGGCTGTTTCTGTGATCATTTTCCTAAAGTACTAATTTCAAGCTTGACTAATAGGTATGAGAGCTATGTACTGATGGTTTTGGGTCTTGGTAACAGTGCTCCATTGGCATCAACACCTGTCTGGGCCCGGGACTTTGCATCACCACAAGAGCTTATTACAGAATTTAGCCGTGAATGCAGGATTGTTCGTAAAGGTTTCATATCTACCTCTTTACTTTGTGTCATACAATTTTAAAACTTGGTAGTAAAGGCTGACTCAACCATGTGCTTGAAAACATAAATTTCCATTACCAAACATAGTATGCAAATCCCAAGTAAATATATTCCTACTGTGAAGGACATGAAATCTCACACTGGAGGAGTTGATTCTTTCTTTTTGCAGGGTTAGATGGAGATCTCAAGAAGGCCATGAAGGATGGGAAGCCTGTAATTATTGAGGTACATGATAGTTCTGAAATTGCTGTAGGTTTGCGGTATCTACATCCATGCAGACACTGCTAGCACTACTGTATTGTTTCTACTGCAAGATAACAGATAACCTCTAAACAGAAGCATTGGGTTCTAGGGGCTTCATTTGGACCCATCCATCTATTTAATGGACGAAGGAAGTGGAGGGTTCGGAATGGGAGCAATTCAGATGAAGGCTGTTCCTTCACCAACTGCTGAAAAAGTGACAATTGCTGTTAGTGAGGACAGAAAATATCTTGACAAAGATGGAGTTGCAGAAAGCTCAAAAGGTATGTCCAATTGTTGTGCTCAATCTTTGTTTGCACCCATGAAATCAAAATTCAAATGCATCCATGCCATACCTCCCCTCCACTTTGCATGTGATTTGCATGCTTATCCTAAATATAGGTTGCAACTAGAGGATGATTTATTCTATGTTCAGCAGACTTTAGTAGGTGCAAGGAATGACTAACTATGATGAGTGTACACTATTGAGGCCCTGTAACATTGGACTGTTTGTGACCTCAATATGAGGACTAGCAGGAAAGGCAGCAGTGTCAGAGGAAGCTTCTTCACGAGCACCCACCAGAAAGCCTCCCCCCAAGTGCATAGTGGTGCCCATTGTGCTCAAAATGGCTGATGTTGATCATCAGGTATTCTTTGTCTTGGCCTTGTGGCTGAAGTCAGGTTTTCTCAACCCTGTGTAAGAATTAAGCCACTTTTCCAAGCAGGCATGTATCTTCTGTGGCCTCATGGAAGAAGATCACAGACTGTTTTAGTGTGGTACTGTTCTTCTTATGTGTAGTCAGGAAGTGCCCAATCAATTTGCTACTCTATTGCAGATCTAAATTAATATTGCAAGTGAGATCATGCACAACTGCATCCTTTTATCAAATCTCAAACCTGCAGATGACATCAAAGCCACCAAAGCTGTGTTTACACCGCTGCTTTTCTAGTTCCAATGCTGGGATCATCTTTGACTTCGAATTTTTTTGATTTGGTTAATTGGTGAGGTGTACAGACTCTTTTGGAGGAATGGATTGCAAGCAGGGCAAATGAAGGTGGAAGCAGTCCATCTTCAGAGGTAAGCTGTAAAGCCCCCAAAAAGTTACACAGCATGAACCTCTAGTGGGATGCTGAAAAATCCAAACAGACCCATTGCATGGTTTGACTTCATCATTTGAATGCCTAGTATGCGCCTTGATATTTCCCAGTTGATTGTCATCCAGCTTTTGCCAATTTCAGACCTTATTTGATGCCTAGAAGTTTCCTTATATGGGCTCTGCAGGAGAAAGAAAACCTCATCAAAAGATTGCAGACAATTCAGGACTACATTACATCATTTGAACCAAAGGTACATGGAAATGTGTCCAATGTGTGCACCACAATTGTCAAGAATTTTTCTTCAAATTGACTTATCCAGAATATAGTGTAGAGTGAGGGGATCTACTTGAGTTTTGTTTCAGGGTGCAACTTTCTAATGAGTGAATGGAGAAGTAGGTACAAACTGACCATGTGAACCAAAAATGTGTGACAAGTTTCTGAAGTTATTTTGTGATCTGGTGGGTCTGTAGGGAATGACGGTGGTCAATGTATCTGCAACTTCATTTCCACAAACACTGGACTGGCTGCACAGCTACCTTCTGGAGGTACTGCAATTACTCTTGTCACACTCACAGCCTTCTCCAGTTAATAAGATATTTTTCAATGACACAAAGTGTGTCGCCTGAATTGTTTTACTGAGCATTAAGTTCATTGGGTGTATAATCCTAACCCTTCCATGTCTCTCACATCTTTTTGCCAGTCAGCATACATCAATAGGTCAGCTGAATGTTGAACTTGATTGTGTGCATTTTCTGGTATGTAGTGCATTGAGCAGGGATGTGGTGCATCACCAAGCCCCAAGGCCGGTTCTTAACTGCAGTGTACTGTACACAAAGATGCACAAATTCAGCTACCATGGCCACCATGGTAGACTCTATGTCACAGTATGAACAACAACTGCACGAGCCATTTGGTCAATTTTCTCTTTACACTGCTCAGACAAGGAAAAGTTTCAATCGATGCAGAATACTAGTATCACCAAACATGTTGCTTCTTTTCTCTTATATCAGATGACATCGTGCTGGGAGAATTGAGGCATCACCCTTTTCTCATTCCCCTTCTCTTTGTTGCAAAGATTTAGGTTTTGGTGTTAAAAATGCCTTGAAGCACTTGGAATAAAAAGTAGTTTTGTTGAGTACCATTCCTCTACACACATTGTGGCAATGCTGCAATTTGACTAACAAAAACCCACAACCAAATGACCGCTGTGGCAATGCTTGGATCTTACTCAAGGCTACTACTATGTATGCTCAGTTATGCCAATATCATAATAAAGGAAATTGTAAGGGTTTATGGAACCAGGTAAGGGTTTTATCATTTCTCATGGTTAAGGTAATCTGAGTGCAAGAGGAAATCTCAATTATCTCACTAAAGAACTCAACAAACCCACTTATTAACCTAAGATTTCAACCTAACAACCCCTAACCCAAAAAACCCAAAAAATAAATACTAAAATTTGACCCCAGCTGCAAACCCATACCTTGCAAACAAACATTTGACAAGTGATCCCTGAACCCAAATCTTATACCCATGTAACCTTTATAAACCTGTAAACCCATAACCCCAACTTGGGTACCCTAAGGTCCCTTAGATAACTTAAAACTAAAAAGAATCCCTAGTTTCAGATTTTGGTCCTGAATTGGGGTGACTTCAAGGATATCCGAAAAGTGGGGATAAAACAAAAATTAAGGGACTAGGTATACAAAAACAAACTAGAGACTACTTTAAGGATATTTTTATTGTCTATAAAGTGTCAATCCTTTCCATCACTTATCATTCTATAAACTCATCTTAATTATACTCAGGATCAACAACTCTCTCCCTACGATGTAAATTACAAAGCATGAAAACTAAATTAGTTGTTTTTCCTAAAGTCAATTGTTTGTTACAAATGAAATGAAAGGTGTCTTTTCATGCACAAGGCCATTATTACTTGACTTAAAATCTTCATTGAAACATTTGTCAACATTGTTTGACAACCATATAAAGTAGCCAGGTCTATGCAATGCTTGACATATTTCTATAAAACTTAATTGTTTTTCATAATTACCTAGCTTGATTGTGAACATTAGGGGAACACTTATCTCTCACTATGCAAAAACCTACCATAACCTCATGATCCTTTTGTTGACCTTTCCCTTTCCATTTAAGATCTAACACAACACCAACAACATATGAATTGAATCAAAGCATGAATGAAAGTTGGTTTTATAGCTTTGACAAAGTGTTTTCACAATCAAGTAGTGGCCATGAGCTCCACACATAAATGAAATATGAAAATATCCTATTTGTATAGGCATCAATGGAATGACTTGAAATTGTTTTAATGGATTACAAGTGATGATGAATTTTCTTTTTTCAAAAAAAGTATACCATAGCACCAGTTGATTTTTTCCTGTGGCAAAAATTGGCAATTTTGCTTTTTAAAATTCCCAACCAATGTGGTCAAGGGAACTTTTTGGAAATTTTCCCCAAAATTGGCCATATTTCAAGGAAAATTTATGAAATCACAAAGACTTTTGGAAGATCTGGGAAAATTTATAGCTTTCTTCTTTTGAAATTGCAATATTTAGCTAATAAGTTCTCATGACTCCCCAACATGTAAAAGGATTCCTACATTTTCTAATTCTCTATTTGTCTTGTAGCCAGATTTGACTAAATCCTCTTGTAATTGATTGCCACTTTTGGAGCAACATGAAAAATTTGAAAAAAAAATTGCAAAACACCTTTTCTAGTTGGGCAGTAATTGAATTCTTTTTGGAATTTCTAATTTTACAGAAATTACTTGTTTGAAATGATAAAATCAAGGAAATTATTACCCCTGGATGTCAAAAAATTTGGAATTGTGCTTGTTTAGACATAATATTAAATGGGAATTTTCATAAATTATTATTTTTAGAACAAAATGGATTTTGAAAAATTAAAATTACTTGGCACTTGGTTGTCGAACCTAAAAAGGTACTAAAGTAGTGTGATGTAAAATCAACAAGTCATTTGTTGCTTAATAGTTTTCAAGGCTCTTGGAACGAAATAAAAGAATTCTTTAAAGGTTAAATTTAATATACTATTTTTTTTTTTTCTTTTTTCTCTTTTGATGCTCTAGTTGTGAAATTAAAAAAAAAAAAAAAAAACTATCCATGTGCTCATAAAATTCTCAATTTTTGTTACACCGAACCAACAATGTCCATAAAAACTGGAAATTACTTTTATGATTCAATTTGAATTAACAACTATTTGTTAGACATGAGTTTTTAGAAATCTATCTAATGTAATGAAACTAACTCCAAAACAAGTATCCTTAATCTTCATAATTCAAGTCCATTTTCTTTACTTGAAAATCTTCTAAACAATAAAGTTATCCTAAAAGTCATCCCCAATCCCACACCCTATTCTAGTTTCATCCCTTATTTTGGTTATCCTTAAAGTCCCCAAATTAGGGGATGACATTAAAAATTTGGGGGTGGAAAGCAAAGGTAGGAGATGGAATTATTTCTTGGTTGACCATTTTTTATTTATTTCTTAGTTAATGACTTTTTAGATTGTTTACTTGACTTTTTGACTCCTTTAGCAATAGGGTTTAGGCTTGAGGGATAATACTAGAGTATAAAGTTGTTATTTTAGGGTTTCTTTTTACAAGAACATTTTAGCTTTTGCACCAAACATTTAAACTTTTGCAATTTAGGGTTTGATCTTTTAGGGCTTCCTACATGGAGGTTTATATGTGGGACTCTAATCTATTTTCAATATTTCTCTTCTCCTCTTGAGAGCTTACATTTGTCATTTTTCATTTAAGCAATCTTTGTTTTTGCTTTTCCTTCTTTATTATTAGAGTTGCATTTAGGGTTCCATTTAAGGTTGTTCGTGGTTGTTTTTAAGGTTTCTTGTGAGCTTTAATTTAGGGTTTGGATTGAAGGTTTTATTATAAAAATTATAAGGTTTAGGTTAGAGTTTGATTTTAGTTTTTTGGGGTTATTTTTAGAGTTTAGTTAGGGGTCTTTCGTTGGGCTGTTTTTAGGTTTATTTTAAAGGATTGTTTAGGGCTCTTTTTTTAAGAATTGATTTAAGGTTTCTTGAAAACTTTTTAGGCATTTTGTTCATGAATTTGAGCTCACATGTTCATAGTTCACACTCACATGCATGCCGTTCACATTCATGGGCTCACACGATAGTTATGTTGCTTTAAGTCCATTGTTTGAATTTTGGGAATTTCTAGAGGTTTGGTGAGGTAAGTGCCCTTTTGTCATTACTATAAACATGTATTTGTGTAATGTATTTGTTTGATACATGTT
>Ga0116227_10017038_pt1 | contig 10249 bp, 5 predicted proteins | sample S1TSphgellanicum_FD_89693 | JGI IMG/M metagenome (GOLD analysis project Ga0116227, IMG submission 89693) | Host-associated microbial communities from peat moss isolated from Minnesota, USA - S1T2_Fb - Sphagnum magellanicum MG | ecosystem: Host-associated > Plants > Peat moss > Unclassified...
ACAACGCTAACAACTTTTTCATACTGACCACACTTACAAAATCTTTTTCACCACCATTTAATTTTCTCTCATTCCCAAAAAAAAAAAAAAAAAAAAAAACATGAGTTTTTCCATGAAAGCATCTTGAGTTTTTGTATCTACATAACTATGTTACTAAATAATGTTGTTTTATGACATGGATATTTAGCACCATTGACATTTTTTCAAAAACACAACAATATATTTTAGTACATCAAGAGTATTAGGAACATTATGTTCTAATCAAAGATGGTTTTCTAATTTCAAATACTACCTTAACTCTAGGTTGAGCTTCAAAGCTCAAAAAATGGAATGTTATTGTATCCAACTTGATTTGATCACATAATTTGATCTCATGTATATATATATATATATCCTCTAAGCATTGGTACACCTTCATCCCGGACTTAAGTCATACATTTGTTGGCCTTGCCTACCAAGGCAAGGATATTGTGTTTAGATTCATTATAGACTATAATAGCTTAAGGGATTTTTGTTACCCCTAAGTAATAGGTCTATTTTTATACATATGAGGATTTTTGAAAGATGATATTTTTTTGGCTTGTGTTGAAACTTGAGATTAGTTATTATATAGTTAAAATAATATCTTGAAGGATTTTGGTTTCTTTTTAGAGGATTTTTTGAAGATTATATAATTTTTGCATGGTGAAATATTTGAGTTTCCATAATTCTTCTTCTTTTTGCCTTAAGATACATTTTAATGTAAATGGCAAGGCCATGGCGTGACACACACCTTACTTCTCGTACTAAGGAGTACACCTTCAAAGGACAAGGGACGGACAACATTCTCCTTGGTCCACAGGATGTCCTTCCTTCCCAGGGTTTGGCAATTTGTATTGTTATCAAAGGGTTTGGACAATGTTCATCCGAACACATCCGATTGGGGCGGGGGTATGCCATGCCCCCCTACTACACGGCAAGAGGTGACAAGAAAACAACACACAATGACGGGCCAACAACAAAAGGCAAAGATTGTGATGAGAGAGAGACACACACACACACACTAGTTAAGCTCAAGACAAAACGTCCTATTTGTAATATGAAATTTTTTGAAATAAAATTTTCGATAACAAGAGTGTACATGTTTGCCCAAGTCTTTGAAGCTAGAGTGAACCCATACCACCCGCCATTGCACCATCATCCACTGGATGCCTATTATGACTCGGTGGTGGAAGAACTTCATCCGAGTTAATATGTGGTTTCACCACGGTAACCCATTTTGTAAGAAGAAGGTTGTATATAGGTAGGTATGTAGGTAGGTAGGAAAATAGGTGAGTATTAGGTGAGGAAGTAGATGGTTTATAGTTTATAGATAGATAAGAGCTGTTTTTACTACCTACCTATGAAGAGTGGTTCTTAGAAAGTAAGTAGTGAAAAAGGCAATTGAGCTAACCATGACCATGGTTAACTTGGGAACTGGAACTCAACCAAAAAATGGTTTCCTCATCACTACTTAATTAGCAACTATCTTTCATGGTGTGTACCTATGCTGCTTCACTATTGAATTAGGGACACATCCCTACTAGTGCTTTGGCCAAGGTCCCCTAGGTTAACCCAAGGTTAACCCAATGAGTTCACATCAATTTTTAGTATGAGCAACATCTAACTAAGATGAAAGTGATAAATTGAACACATTCCCAAAATGGTCATGACCCATACTTGGTATTTGGGCCTTCAACAATATTTCTCACAACCCAAGATGGGCTTATTATCTATTTTTCCATGTCCCACCTATAAACATGAAAGTTGCAACAATAAAAGGTGGGGAGATTACTTTAATAAAAGATCACTTAGAATTTAAATAATTAAGAGTTTTTTTTTTTTTAAAAAGTGTGTAATGCTTTTTTCAAGCAAAACATCATGCGTAGAAATAATGGCCCAAACTCATTTTACTATCCCAAACTGAATATAAATTTCATCACTCTTTGTCCAAAATGTATTGTGCAAGGCACCGGTGCTAATGCTTTAAATAGGTAGTTGGTTTAATCTTCTCAAGGCTTAAGGTGTAAAATGCATAAGGTCGATGCCACGATACTATATTAATTTTAGGTAGTTTACAACATAGTTACACTTTAGTTTACCTCATTTCTATTATACAGAATGATGGGGTCAATCTTTGAAATAAGTGAAATATCAATATTATTTGCAAACCCCATACCTACTTCTAGAGCTTTAAGTCCAAAGCACTTTAATCTTTTGGGCTTTGATCTAGTGTTTTAAGTTATGAGACATTTGATTTAGGTGTGTTTGAATATGTTGCTAAAGTTGTTACTTGGGTTTCTTCAATTTTTGTTACTTTTTCTTTTAATATGTTTAAAATTTTATGTGTTCACTTTTGCAATTCCAATCTCTCCACTTTTCAATGTGCCATACTTGTAGACATATTATAATTTTTTAAAAAGGTTTCACATATTCACCTACTTATACCCATAGGGTAAAAAGAAGGCAAATGAAGATGTATATCCTAAGTTTTACATGCACATATGAAGGTAAAAAATTGGGAGGGGGAGAAGGGTCAAGGTGGATAGTCCTAAGATTTTTCTATTTTTGTTGATTTCAGTTTTAATTTCTTTTTCTTTTTTCATTTTCTTAATATATTTGAAGAATTTATTGATGAAAGACACCTTAAGAAAATTGAGGAAAGGGAAAAATTACATTAGAACACTTTGGAAAGTTATACAAATAGAGATTAGAGTGTACCCTAATACCCATTTGAAAAAGTTCATTATTTCAAATTTCCATTACCAAGAATGCCACATTTAAAGAACAAAAGCATAATGTTCAATGGGCATTGGTCCACAAGTGAAAACAAAAACAAAACAAACAAAATCTTCTATCATGAGCAATTTGAAAATAATTGCACATTAGTTCAATATAAATGTACTCAAATTTAGTTAATATGATATGTGCATACTAAATAGGATTTGAATTATAGATGTCAATGATCCCATTGGGGGTAATTGTCATGTTTCTAGAAAAACATCTGATAATTTTTCTAAAAAACATTGGAGGCAATTAAAACACATAAATAGGATATACAATCTACATTACATTTCCAACTATAAATGATGCATTTAATGATGAATCCACACATTCCTAATCAAACACTTACTATCTATGTGCATTTAAACATTAAACTAATATCTCAAAATGGTTGAGATTCATGACCACATTTCAAGTGGTGGCGTGTTTTCATTAGTACCATGTTAAATGTTGCATATAATTTACGTATTATGAATTCATCCAAAAGAAATGTGGATGCCTAAGGTTAAACCTTGGAAAAGAATATGAACCCAAATTGCCACCATCATAATTTAATAGAGGTTTACACAACAAATAATGGTTTTAATGGTATACTATGCAATACCAATTTTGCTAGAAATTTAGGACACTTGTGGTTAAGTAACATGGCGTACCTAAATTACATAGTGTAATTTAGCTAAATGGGTTACTTAGGTTGCAAGTGTTAGACTTTGGTCTTCTCACCTTCACTTTGAAAGACAAATTTATCATTACACTACAAATATTTTATGTAATATATAATGTCATCACATTTTAATAATCACTTTTCCTAGCCTGTATAAGTAACCTAGCTTGGTTATCCTAGTTAAGTTACCTTAGCCTAAATAAACATGGATAAGCTAGGTTAGCAATAGGCCTAACTTAGGGTCTATTTAGCCATGCATAGGGCCTACCAAGGGCATATTTATGTCTACCTAGCTAAGCCCACTTAAAGTCTCTATAGAGATCTACCTAGACTTACCTAGGCCTATTTAACCTAATCCTTATTAAATCTACTTAAACCTACCTAAGTCTACCTAAGGCTATTTAGGTCCACCTAAACTTACTTAGATCTACCTAGATAACTACTTAAGGCCTACTTAGGGGCTACGCATAGGTCTAATTAGGCCTACATAAATTTACCTAAGTTTATTTAAGCTTACTTAGTTCTACCTAGGCCTATCTAGGATTAGAACCTATGTTCTAAGGCTACCCATGGGATATGTATGGGGCTATTTGGGGCCTAACTAAGTTTACATAAGGGCTATCAATGGCCTAGATATACATATACCTATATAAGATTACATATAAACCTACATAGGCCTTGGACCTACATAGGACTACATAGGCCTCTAAGTTAACTTACTTAGCCTATGTAGCTAGGTTGCTATGTAACTTCCTCATCATAACGCTTTCAAAACAAGTTTTTTTAACATGTGAACCCCTGCCCCCCTCCACCCCCCCCAAAGTTGAGGGGCTCATAGTTTTCATTGAGATCTTTTTGACAAGTTGAATATGACTTGATTTGGAGTTGATTTGATCCTTTGAATCTCTTTTTAAACATTCAAAATCTCAAAGAATCCCTACTCTCAAAGTGGGGCCTCATCTTGAGAATCATGGGATGCTTGCCCCTGGCTCCCAAAGGTTTCTGAGATCATGTAGAAAAATATTTCCTTCACCTTGTGTCTTGGCTTTGCTCTTGGACCCATTTCTTATAATGCCCTAGTTTTGGTTGCAACAGAAGACCTTCAAATCATTGTGCTGTTGAGATATTTGAAATCAAATAAAGGAAAATTTTAACAAAATTTTGATTGCAACATTGCTTGGATTAGTATCATACCAATTCTCTTCAAGATTAACTAAGCTTAGTGGCTGATTTAAGTTGAAAATAACCCTCACTTCAAAGTGGATCTCATTTTTTATGATGCCCATATTGGTTAGGTTCACGCAAACAATTAGTAAATGGGTTAATGTTGTTTGAGAACAAAGGAAAAATCTCTTTACTATCAAAATTTCCTTCATGTTGGCATTTGAATGATTTACTTCATATTCTTCTCATTTACAACATCCACCATCAAAATCCACCATTTTCTTAAGAATATGAATTAAGTGTTGATTTTGGGCTTTAAAAAATAATTGAGATGGGCTCCTTTGTGTTGATTGTTTAATGGCCTTCTTTTCTAGTGAAGTAACTTTATATTTTATCATTGATTGATGTTAACCTCTATGTCCCCTAGTAGTCCTTGTGGGACCCCTAAAGGTTCCTTTAGAGCCCTTGTTCGGTAATTGGATTGCACATGGGGCCTTGATAAATCATTTGGGTTTGCTTCAACCTCATCCTTGCACCATAAAAAAAAAAAAAAAAAGCCTTTATTCATCTATCAACTATAGGCCTTTTCCTTCCATTTTTTGTTTGATTTCTTGTTGTGCACAAAGAGAATTATTTGTTCCTCCTTGCTAGGCAAAATCTATTCTCTCCTTTTTCTACATTTGTATTTGGTTGAATTGTCACCTTACATCATAGTCATTAAAGCAATTAAACACCTTGTGATTGATTTTAAAACTTAAAATAGAACCTTTGTTCATGCTATTGCTTTGTAAAATCTTAGCCACATGAATTGCTATTGTGTTTGCATTGCTAATATGTTTGTTGAATAATTGCAAGCTATGATGTGCTTAAATATATGTTTCAAGGTTTTTTTTTCCAATTATTCTAATGATTAAAAATGCTCTCCTACATTATTTATTTTAGTATTTAAAAATGATATTCACTTTTATGAAATAAAAATGACATACTAATGAATCCTTATTGAATCACAATCAAATTGTTTGTATAAACCATTCGAGACATTTTTAAAGTATTACACTATTACATTTTAAATAAATGCATGTAGATGGACTAAATTATAGCTTTTCATTATTTTGAATTATTTTGTGTGTGTGTGTGTGTGTGTGTGTGTGTGTGTGTACACTTTTTAAAGCCCTAGAATTGCATGATTTTAGAAAGTCCTTTTGAAAAACAAATTTGGCAACCTTGTTATTTCATTAGCCATAACAATGTAAGAAAATTTGGACAATGGTAATTTGTTTGGAGGAAAAAAAAAAGATGACTCCAATGTGATGATAAGAGGATGGTGTCAATTGGACAAATGTTTTTAATGCTAAAATGCGGTGAAAATGTATTCCCATGTGCCGAAAAATAAACCATCATAGTTTTAAAATACCTTGCTATTGATATGCACTCTGATGGCAATCTCTTAAGTACATTTGCTCAAACTATGAAGCAATTGTAGTTTGTGAAGCTTACTTCAAGCAACCTCTCTTTATGTGGTAGGGTAAAGCCCCTCGATAGGGTAAAGACCCTTGATGGGTGCTTTACGAAAATAAGGGACCCTGAGGTGAGACCCCAGGGAGTCCCAAATTTTTGTAAAGCTCTCATCCATGGGATGAAATGACATAAAAATCATCCATCATTTATTTTTCTGTGATACCCATTGGATACCCGCCAGATACATGTCCAGTATCATAGGAAAAAAAAATTTAAATGGTTTTTACTTGTTGTTACTAAGGCCTTGTAGACATGTAAACTGGTCAATAGTGTACTATTTTTTTCATCCATGGTTTTTTCATCCACCCATGATTGCTGTGGTCATTGGATCAGGGCTTGGTGGGGGCATTGGGAACCCTTTTAATTAAGCACACCCCAATGCCCATACTGCAGCATCTCAGCAAGGACTACTTTATTTTTATTTTATTATTTTATTATTAAATTTTTGGGTTTTTTTTTTGGCAGATGGCATTACCTGAGTAGTAGGTACTAGGTACCATAGTACTACTATCAGGCACTTGATAACTTATGCCAGTTCTGAAAACTTATCCTTGGATGGGTAATTCAAGGAGACTAGGCTAGAGGTGGCTTTGGGTTTGTCCTTGAAAAAGTTTAGGGTGAGTTTTTATCACACAACAAAGTGTCATGGAATTGGGCCTGATCTGATCATGTTTAGGTCATGGTGTGAGATGAAAAGAAGTCGGATGATTTATTTTACATTGATGAAAACCTAATGAGCGTCAAAATGTGAGAAAACGACAAAGGAAGAGATTGTTGATGATCTAATCATGTTTAGGTCATGGTGCGGGATGAAAAGAAGTTGGATGATTTATTTTACATTGATGAAAACCTAATGAGCGCCAAATTGTGAGAAGGACAAAGGAAGAGACTGTTGATGTTGATGTTTTTCTTAGTGGTTGTGAGTTAGATTGTTTGTTTGTTGCAGGGTGGTGTGTATCTGAAACTAGTAGTGGTGTTGCATGGTGTGAGTTATATCATGGTGACCACAAAAGTAGTGGTTTGTTTGGTTTCTCTTGATGGAGTTTGGTGATGGCTAAACTCAACATAGGAGGTTGGTGGTGAAATTTATGAGTGGGAATGCGGGAAAACCTATTTAATGAGCTACATTCCCTAAGTTAAGTGTCAAAGTTGTTTTGTTGTAGAAGTTGGTGTTGTGATAGTAATGCCATATGATAGTTGTATGTGTTCAAGTACTTATGTTATACTTGATTCTAGAGCTTTTTCGCTACGCACTAGAATATCAAGATAGCAAATGTAGGAACTATAACATAATAAAAGAAGTGAGTTTGGTGAAGGTGATGAAAAATAATAGGGGATCAAAGAGTTGCTAGTTTGTGAGTGGCATCCAAGAAAAAGCAAAGGAATTACAACTATCTAGATCATCTTAATTTTGAAAATCCATGGGTAGTAAAAGACCCAGTTGAATGGAAACTCTGGGGATACGGGATTTTGCATTGAGTGAGAATTCTAAGGAATGTGGGGTTGTTGTTATGTGTCAATGTTCAAAAGAGTACCCTATCAAAATATGCTTGAGCTTAAAAGTGGGGAGTGAATAATTTTCTCAATTATGTCAATCACTGGATGCCCAACGAAAGACCATGATTGTAATTGAAAGAAAGGTTTGAAGAAATCTAATTCATCAAAACACTTCAATTTAATGTTGTTGCAACTATTTTGTTAGATTGGTGTTGTGAATGTCTTTGTTTTGTAATAAACATTTGAACAGATTCTAGAAGATGACAAAGGTTTTCCATTCGTGATGATCTTATGTTTGTTAAATACTTGACGCATTTAATGAAAATTGAGTCATGTTGACCAACCTAATTCAATAGGACATGTGGGATTATTTGGTCCTTCCTTTTTTACTACAATGGTCCCAACCAAAGAGGTTTATCAAATTGCTAGAAGGTATTTGTTCTTTTCAGGTGATCACCAAACTTTTTTGTTTGATTCAAAGAACAACAAAACAAAAATATCCTTGCACAAATCCTTGCATAACATAATAGTACACACCAAATTCCACATTCATTTCTTCAACCAATTCAAAGGTTAGGTATATATATAACAACTCAAGATGTGATTTCTAAGCTTTAACACACATTATTTAGTGTGAGAAAAATATGATTCAAGTCACATTAATGAGTAAATGTTGTCATTTAACACAAAATCCAACACTAGTGCTACATGTCATAGTTTTCAGAATGAGCCTAAACACAAGGGTTAACAAAATGCATCCATGTATGTCAAGTGATTTTTGAATGAATTCATTGGTCTTAATGTGAAAAAAATATGATTCAAATCAAATTAGTGTGTAAATGTTGTCATTTAACACAAAACCCAACACCAATGTTACATTCCATAGTCTTTCAAATGAGCGTAAACACAAGAGTTAACAAAAATATGTCCTTGTACATCAAGAGATTTTGGAGCGAATTCAATGGATTCAATGAATAAAATTTAGTGAGGATGCAATGAATTCATTTGTTCATTGAACATGGACTAGTTAATTACACCCACATTTTGTAATAATGAATGTAAAGTGCCAAAGTGGGAGGCACTCCTAAAATAAGGGACCTAGATTAGGTTATAGTTGAGTTTGGCCTCACATTTTGACGATGTGCTTCACTGGTGGGATTTATCCATCATAAAGTATAAGGCGAACATTATGAAAAGCTTAAACATACATAAAGAATGAGGCATATGGGAGGGGGGGGGATGTTTTTACACCATCCTTAAGAGTGAAAGAGATCTTACACCTATACATAGACATAATTTTCAACCCATTTTTAAGGAATAGCCGTAAGATCCCTACTCTTCTTCTTTTTTGAGGGGAGGGATATTCATGGATAAAAAGTGGCCCTTCAAATACACCAAGAAATACACCAAGGAAATTTCTCTGGGTGCCTTATGCATAAGGATATATGTCCTTTACTAATATTGAGATTGGCATTGCATTGAATTTGTTGCACTTGTCGAGTGCTTGTGGCAAAACAAAGTGTGTTGAGACTTTGGCCAAAAAATAACATGGTGTTACTCAACATATTTGTTTTGGGTCCCTAAAGGCAAAGGCAGTGATGAAATGAGAGCACATCCGACATCAATGTTTGATGTTGAAAGAGTAAGTGGGTCAGGCACCTGTCTACTACTACACCCATTGCGTACCAGAACAATTATGCATGGTCTTTCGTTCTTTACGGCCTCCTGTAAGATACTCTTCACTATTGCATGCACACACACACACACACACACATGCACACAGATGTGACCTTAAGAAACACAGAAAAGAAGAAAAAAAAGAGAGGGAAAAACCAAAAAGGGTTCAGTGCACAAAGATTTTTTCATTAGATGACTTTGTCTACATACAAGGCATCTCTTGTCATAAGGAAAAAGGCATGATCTTATGAACCTTTTTACAGTCTTCTCTGCCAAAAGAGTGGGAGAGGGTCAGGGTTTTGGTTCTTTATAGTAAGTAGATAAATAGACATAGATACATGTATGAAAGAAAATGAATGTGGACACACATACACACACACACACACACACATTATTGTGTGTTTTTTTTAAGCCAAAAATGCAAATACAATAGCCGGATTCCATAGGCAAAGAAAAAGTACCCATAACTCTTAACTTGTTGCACTTTATATTGATTATTAAAATTCTTCGAGCTTCAGTTGTTGTTTTACTCAATGAAGTTATCCTTTAAAATAATGTTGCTTTTGGGTTCCTTTTATCTCACTTCCCTAAATGTGGTTATTTGCAAAGTGAGTTAATTTTCAATTGAGTTTTTACATGTTAAAATTTGAATAATTATTGAATAAAATTTGAAGAATTTGTTTATAATTATAGCATCAATGACTATAGTAATGAAGGCAAATTAAAAAAGTTGCTTTAAATGTTGTTTTTACAATAGCTTTGGGGGGAAAAGGAGCTTCATTAAGGGTTTTTTTTTTTTTTTTTTTTTTTTGGGGGTTTAGCTTTTTTTTTTTCCCTTTTTTTTCCCCCCTTTTTTTAATTTTAAAACTCTTTACACTAAATCCCCTTTTTTTTTTGGTTAATTTTTTATTTTTAACCCAAAAAAAC
>Ga0116227_10017041_pt1 | contig 10247 bp, 8 predicted proteins | sample S1TSphgellanicum_FD_89693 | JGI IMG/M metagenome (GOLD analysis project Ga0116227, IMG submission 89693) | Host-associated microbial communities from peat moss isolated from Minnesota, USA - S1T2_Fb - Sphagnum magellanicum MG | ecosystem: Host-associated > Plants > Peat moss > Unclassified...
CCAATATTCGCGCCGCCTTGAATGCGGCCCGCGCTCAGCAGGAGTATGCCAAGGCCGGCCTCGCCGAGACCCAGGTGAATCTGAAAAATGCGGAGCGCGATTATGCGCGGCAGAAGAGCTTGGTAAACGGGCACTTCGTCAGTCAGGCGGTTGTCGACAACTCGCAGACCAGCGTGGATGCGCTACGCGCGCAGTTGGCGACCCAGAGCGTCAATGTGGAGGTCGCGGAGCGCAATGTGCAACTGGCGGAGCGCAATCTGGACGACACCATCGTGCGTGCGCCCTTTGCCGGCGTGGTGATCGCCAAATCCGCGCAGGTCGGGGAAATAGTCTCGCCGCTCTCGGCCGGCGGCGGATTCACGCGCACCGGCATTGGCACGATCGTCGACATGGATTCCCTCGAGGTCGAAGTCGACGTCAATGAGGCCTATATCGGCCGTGTCCAGCCGGGACAGAAGGTGGAATCGGTGTTGAATGCCTATCCCGACTGGAAGATTCCCTCGCACGTCATCGCGATCATCCCGACGGCGGATCGCGCCAAGGCGACGGTCAAGGTGCGCATAGGTCTCGACCTCAAGGATGCTCGCATCGTGCCCGACATGGGCGTGCGCGTCTCCTTCCTGGAGGACAGCAAGCCGCCCGCACAGGATCAGCCGCCGGCGCGCGGCGTGCTGATACCGAGCCAGGCGCTGCGCAATGAGGGCGGCCAAGATGTGGTTTTCGTGTTCAATGCGCAGAAGGCGCAGCGTCGCGCAGTGACGCTGGGCGGCAGTGTTGGTGATCAACGGCAAGTGCAAAGCGGCTTGAGCGCAGGGGAGTCCGTGATCGTCGATCCGCCGGCCGGACTGCGCGACGAGGCCGCGGTGACCTTGGCCAAGCCTTGATTCGGTGAGAAGGAGGTTCGATGTCCGACTCTATGGTTCAGATTCGCAGCGTCACCAAGACCTATGAGCGCGGCAAGCAGAAGATCGCCGTGCTGCAGGATCTCACCCTGGATATCCCCAAGGGCGACTTCGTCGCGCTGATGGGTCCGTCGGGGTCCGGAAAAACCACGTTGCTCAACCTGATCGGTGGTCTCGACCAACCGAGCGCCGGGGAAATCAGCGTCGGCGGCAGCCGCATCGACAAACTGTCGAGCGGCCAGCTGGCGCATTGGCGCTCGCACAACATCGGCTTCGTGTTTCAGTTCTACAACCTGATGCCGGTGTTGACGGCCGAGGACAATGTCGAATTGCCCCTGCTGCTGACCAAGCTGTCCGGCCCGCAGCGCAAGAAAAATGTCGCCGCGGCGCTGCAGGTGGTCGGGCTGGCCGATCGCGCCAAGCACAAGCCCAGAGAACTTTCCGGCGGCCAGGAGCAGCGCGTGGCAATCGCACGCGCGCTGGTCTCCGACCCGCAACTGCTGGTCTGCGATGAGCCGACCGGCGACCTTGACCGCAAGACGGCGGACGAGATTCTCGGCTTGCTGCAGCTGCTCAACCGCGAGCATGGCAAGACCATCGTGATGGTCACCCACGATCCGAAAGCCGCCGAGTTCGCACGCCGTACCCTGCACCTGGAAAAAGGCCAGTTGCTCGAGCAAGCGGCATGACGCGCAGCGGCTTCGTCATCGCCAACCTGTTCCGCAAGAAGACGCGGACCATTCTCACCGTGCTGTCGGTGATCATGGCATTCCTGTTGTTCGGCCTGCTGCAGGCGCTGAGCCATGTATTCAGTGCCGGGGCCGACTTCGTCGGGGCGACCCGCTTGGTCACGCAGGCGCGCGTGTCGTTCACGCAGCCGCTGCCGCTGTCGATGCAGCCGAAGCTGGAGGCGATTCCCGGCGTGGCACGCGTCACCAATTCGCAATGGTTCGGCGGCGTATGGCAGACCAACACACCCTTGTTCGTTTTCGCCGTCGATGCTCCGACCTATCACGATGTGTACCCGGAATGGGTGATGCCCGAAGAGCAATGGAAGGAATTCGCCCGCACCCGCACCGCCATGGTCGCCGGTAAAATGGTCGCGGACCAGTACGGATGGAAGGTGGGCCAGAAAATCCCCATCTCCTCGAACATCTACCCGCAGAAGGATGGCAGCAAGGCGTGGGCATTCGATCTGGTCGGCATTTACGACGGCAAGGACGAAGCCTGGAAGAAGCAGACCACCCAGGTCTTCATCAACCACGAATATTTCGATGAGGCCAATCAGTTCGGCAAGGGGCGTACGAACTTCTTCGTACTCGAGCTTGCCGCGGGCGCCAACCCGGAGGCGATCAGCAAGACCATCGATACGATGTTCGAAAATTCTCCCGACGAGACCAAGACGCAAACCGAGAAGGAGTTCAACCTGAGCTTCGTCAAGCAATTCGGCGACATCGGTCTGATCGTGCGATGGATACTGTTCGCCGTGTTCTTCACGCTGCTGCTGGTGGTCGGCAACACCATGGCGCAAAGCGTGCGCGAGCGGGTGCCGGAGCTTGCGGTGCTGAAAACGTTGGGATACTCGGACGGCAGCGTTTTGGGATTCGTGCTCGCCGAGGCGGTTGCGCTGTGCTTGATCGGCGGGCTGGTCGGACTGGGAATCGCCACCTTGCTCGGCGGCTTGGTGGAGAAGGCGACCGGTGGCCAGTTTCAACTGCCGGTTGATGGCTTCGTATGGTCGATCGGGCTCGCCACCATCATCTTGATGAGCCTGGCTGTGGGCCTGTTGCCGGCGTTGCGGGCGCAGCGCCTGAAAATCGTCGATGCGCTGGCCCGGCGTTGAATTGTGAGCGGGTGAAGTCATGCTGAAACAGATCGGCGCCATCACCGCCATCAACATCAAGAGCATTCCCGAGCGCTGGGCCTCCTCGCTGGTCATCGTCGTGGGTCTCGCCGGCGTGGTGGCGGTATTCACGGCGCTGCTGGCCATGCGCGCAGGATTCGAAAGCACGCTCAAAGCAAGCGGCCAGCCGGATGAAGCGATGGTGATGCGCGGCGGCTCGGATTCCGAAATCAATTCGGCGTTCGACCGCGATTCGAGCGATCTCATCGAACAGGCGCCGGGAATTCGCGTCGGGGCGGATGGGAAGCGCCTGGCTTCGGCCGAGATGATGGTCATCGCCGAGTTGGCGCGCAAGGATGACGTCAAGAATGGCGCAAACATCACGCTGCGCGGCGTCCAGCCGGCAGCCTTCGCATTGCGGCCGCAGTTCAAGATCGTCGAGGGGCGGAGTTTCACGCCCGGGCTGCGCGAGCTGATCGTCGGCCGCAGCGTGCTGCGCCAGTTCCAAGGGGCCGAGCCGGGCAAGCGGGTGCGCATGCGCGGCTCGGACTGGACGGTGGTCGGGATATTCGAGACCGGCGACGCCTATGAGAGTGAGCTGTGGGCCGACCTCAATGTCGCTCGCACGACGTTTTCGCGCAGCGGCTCGAGCTCGGTGCTGGTCGCGCTGGACGGTGCGGACGGATTGGACAAGCTCAAGAAGGCGCTCGGGGCCGACCCGCGCGTCAGCGTGGATGTCATTCGCCAGCAAGACTACTTCAGCGGCCAGACCAAGCAATTTCGCCAGACGATCGGGGTGCTTGCCGGCGTGGTGACGGCCATCATGGCGCTGGGCGCCATTTTTGCGGCGCTCAACAGCATGTATGCAGCGGTCGCGACACGCAGCAAGGAAATTGCCACTTTACGGGCCATCGGCTTCGGCGGACTGCCGGTGTTGGTTTCCGTGATGATCGAGTCGCTGCTGCTGGCGCTGGTCGGCGGTTTGATAGGTGCGTTGATCGCCATCCTGCTGTTCAATAATTTATCGGTGGCGACGCTCGGTCAGAGCTTTACCCAGGTGGTGTTCAACTTCCAGGTTACGCCGGTGCTGGTGGTGCGCGGTCTGGTCATTTCAATCGTCATCGGCATGATCGGCGGGTTGCTGCCGGCGATTCGTGCGGCCCGGCTGCCGGTGGTGGACTCGCTGCGCGCGGCCTGAGGCCTGATCGAATCACATGCCGACGCTCGAGGCGCAAGTTGCAGCGCTGCAGGATGCCATCCAACGTGACCCGCTGAATGCGGCGGCGCTGAATGAGCTCGGGAACGTTCTGTCACAACTCGGGCGCCACGACCAGGCGATCGGCGCCTACGATCGTGTGATTGCCATCGACCCTGCGTTCGCGGGTGCGCATTACAACAGAGGCCTGGCTTTTTACGATCTCGAGCAGCCCGCCGCGGCCATCGACTGCTTCGATAGAGCGATCGCGTTGCAGCCGGGTCACGCTCGGGCGCACAACCAACGCGGACATGCGCTATTCGACTTGGGAAGGTTCCGGGAAGCAGTGCAAAGCCACACGCGCGCGCTGCAGTATCGGCCCGATTACGCCGAGGCGCACAACGGCCGCGGCAACGCGCTGTTTCAGCTGGATGAATATGCTGCCGCGCTGCTCAGCTACGAGGCCGCCATCGCGCAGCAGCCCGGATATGCGGACGCCCACAGCAATCGCGGCAATGCTCAATACCAGCTTGGCCGGGTCGAAGCCGCACTCGCCAGCTATGAGGCGAGCCTGGCCTTGCAGCCGGATTATGCCGGCGTGCACTTCAACCGCGGCGAAGTGTTGGCGGAACTCGGCCGGTATGCGCAGGCCATTGCCAGTTTCGATCGCGCAATCGAACTCAAGACGGAACTGCCGTATGCATGGGGCGAACGTCTGCTCGCCCGCATGCATATTTGCGACTGGCGCCAGTATGAAATGCAGGTGGCCGAGTTGACCCGGAGAGTGGCACGCGGCGAGCCGGCCGCGACCCCCTTCTGCATGCTCGCGCTGTGCGATTCCGCGCCGCTGCAGCGGCAGGCAGCGCAACATTGGATCGAGCGCAACGCGAAATCGGCGGCGCCTGGTTCGGCGTCTGCTGGAGCGCCGGCCATGCAGCGGCGCGCATCCTCAGGCAAAATTCGCATCGGCTACTTCTCCGCCGACTTTTGCGATCATCCCGTCGCCCGGCTGTCGGCGCAAATGTATGAGCTGCATGACCGCTCGCGTTTCGAGGTGACCGCGTTTTCCTTCGGCCGCGAGCGGCAAGACAGCATGCACGCTCGCTTGCATCAGGCGTTCGACCGATTCATTGACGTGCAAGACGAATCGCCCGCGGCAATCGCGGCGCTCTCGCGCAGCTTGGAGGTAGACATCGCGGTCGATCTCACCGGACTCACCAGGCACTGCAGGCCGAAGATATTCGCAGCGCGTGCGGCGCCCGTGCAAGTCAGCTACTTAGGATATCTCGGCACGATGGGGGCTTCGTATATCGACTACTTGTTCGCCGACAATATGCTGGTGCCCGCGGCACTGCGCCCGCACTATGCCGAGAGCATCGCGTATCTATCGTGCTATCAAGCGAATGATTCGCAGCGCCGCGCGGCGCCGCGAACCTTTACCCGCCATGAACTGGGGCTTCCGAGCGGTGCTTTCGTATTCTGCTGCTTCAATGCGAACTATAAAATCACGCCGCGCGTCTTCGCTGGGTGGATGCGCATCCTCGAGAGGGCACCGCACGCCGTCTTGTTTCTCTACGCTGAGTCGCCGCAAGCGGCCGAGAATTTGCGCAAGGAGGCAACCAGCCACGGAGTGGCTGCCGAGCGCCTGATTTTCGCGGGCCGCTTGCCGACCCCTCAGTACCTGACGCGATATCGCAGTGCCGATCTTTTCCTGGACACGGCGCCCTATAACGCGGGCACCACCGCCAGCGACGCACTATGGGCGGGATTGCCCGTATTGACATGCATGGGAGAGACCTTCTGCGGCCGTATGGCGGCCAGCCTGCTACAGGCCGTCGGCCTGCCAGAGCTGATCACCGCGAGTGCGGCGCAGTATGAGGAATTGGCGGTAACACTGGCGACGCAGCCGCAGCGCTTGGCGGCAATCAAGCACAAACTCGAGCAGAACCTGCAGGCGACGCCGCTGTTCGACAGTCAGCGTCACGTTGCCGCCGTCGAGGCTGCATATGTCCTCATGCAGGAACGCCACGCGGCGAACCTGCCGCCAGCCGACATCACGGTTTGAATATCGCCGCCGCATCGCCCGCCGCACGACCGCTGGCATCCTTGAGCCGCGCAGAACTCGGCGCGCGCTTCGTGCGGGCCGTGGACGAATCCGACGGTGTGATGGGGGCGCATTGCATCCACGAACTGTGGATGCGCGGTGAAATGTCCATTAACATTGAGCGCGCGCTTGAACGGCTGTGGGCACACGCCGCGAATTCTGTCCCGGAGTGGCTGCCAATGCGCTACATCGAGTGGCTGCCCACCGTGTATGAAGTCGCTTCGAGGTGCAAGTCGTCGGCCAGTGGACGAACCAACATCTACTTGGTCCTGCTGGATTACGGCGATCAAGACGCGGCTTACGGAGTGTATGTGGGAATGAGCAGGTACAGTCCGGCGCAGCGCTTCGATCAGCACAAGGCGGGGATTCGCGCCGCGGGCAGTGTCCTGAAGCGCGGCATCGAAGTGCTGACGGGGCCGACCCTGCATCTGCAGCACATCAAGCGCAGCGAAGCTGTGCGCATCGAATCGCAATTGGCCGAGGCCTTGGCCGCGGCGGGACTGAAGGTGAAGGGTGGCCACTGACTTGGTTCTCATCGGCATGTTCGATTCGCCCTTCGTGCGGCGGGTTGCGGTGAGCATGAAATTGCTCTGGGTGCCGTTCGAGCACCGCAACTGGTCCATCGGCAAGGACTTCGAATTGATCCGCCAGTTCAATCCCCTGGGCCGCGTACCGACCCTGGTGCTGCACGATGGCGAGACTTTGTTCGAATCCGCGGCGATCCTGGACTATCTCGACGAGCGGGTCGGTCCGGAGCGGTCGTTGCTGCCGCGTGCCGGCGAGCCGCGGCGCGAGGCGCTGCGCATCATCGCAACCGCCATCGGGGCAGCGGAGAAAGGCGTGATTCAAGTCTACGAGAGCGCCTTTCGGCCGCCGGAGAAGCGCTACCGACCCTGGCTGGAACGCTGTCACACGCAAATGCACGCCGCGCTGTCCGAACTCGACCGGGTATGCCAGTCGCGCAGCAGCGAGTGGCTGGTCGGCAACGGCATCTCGCAGGCGGACATCACGGCAACCTGCGCCTATACGTTCCTGAGCGATGCCCTGGGCATCAATCGGGATGGGGTTGCCTACCCTGGATTGAGCGCGATCGCCGAGCGCTGCGAATCCATGAACGAATTCCGCACCGTGCGCGCGGAGTGGTTTGCGCCGACGGACCCCTGAGGCGCCGGCGCTTCGCCGCCGTTCTCAAGGCGTGCGCAAGTGCGCGAGCACCGCGTCGACCTGGTCCACCGAGCCTAGGATCACGGGTGTACGCTGATGAATCGCGCCGGGTTTGACGTCCAGGATGCGGCGCTGTTCGTCCGCCATGGTCTTGCCGCCGGCTTGCTCGACCAGCATTGCCATGGGGTTGGCCTCGTACATCAAACGCAGCTTTCCAGAGGGCGATTTCGCGGTGGGCGGATATAGGAACACACCGCCCTTGAGCAATATTCGGTGCACATCAGCCACCATGGAACCGGCGTAGCGGCTGGAATAGCCGTTGCTCTGCGCCCAATCGAGATAGCGTTGATAGCCCGGCGGGAAGCTCTTGCGATTGCCCTCATTGACCGAGTAAGTCTTGTTGCCGGACGGAATGCTCAAGTGGCGTTCCACGCGCAGGAAGGCACCCACGCTCGGATCCAGCACGAACATGGCGACACCCGTGCCGAGCGTGAGGACGAACACGGTGGAGGAGCCGTAGATGACATAGCCGGCGGCAATCTGGCGCGTTCCGGCCTGCAGCAGCGAGTCCGCCGGGTCTGCGCCGCTCTCGTGCGCCAGGATGCTGAAGATCGTGCCCACGCCGCCGCAGATATCGAGATTGGATGAGCCGTCGAGCGGATCGAACAGCACGCAGTAGCGCGACGTGCTGGTGGCGTCGGTGCGCAGGATGATGGGCTCCTCGTTTTCCTCCGACGCGATGACGGCAACACCCTCGCGCTTTCCCAAGGTTCGCAGCAACACCTCATTGGCGAGCACGTCGAGCTTTTGCTGCACCTCACCTTGCACGTTCTCCACGCCGACGCTGCCGAGTACGTTCTCGAGGCGTGCACGGCGAACCTTGTCGGCGATGATCTTTGCGGAGATCGACAGCGCCGACAGGATCCAGGATATGGCGCCCGTTGCCCGAGGGTTGTGCACCTGCTCCTCGAGGATGTGCGACTGCAGCGTCATGATGCGCAAGGCATCGCTATCGAGGTCGGTGGATGCACCCGGGCCTGTGGTCATACCCGAAGAATGCCACAGGCCACAAAGTTCGGCGCTACAATGTGCAATGGTCGTCGTGCACCACCTGGAAAATTCCCGCTCTCAACGGGTACTGTGGCTGCTGGAAGAGTTGGGTGTGCCGTACGAGGTGAAGCGCTACGAGCGCGATAAGCAGACCATGCTCGCTCCGCCGGAGTTGCTCGCAGTGCACCCGCTGGGCAAGTCGCCGGTGATCGTCGATGACGGCGTCACGGTGGCCGAGTCCGGCGCCATCATCGAGTATCTGGTGGACAAATACGGCGCCGGCCGCCTGATTCCTGCCGCCGGTACACGCGAGCGGCTGCGCTACACGTATTGGCTGCATTACGCCGAAGGCTCGGCGATGCCGCCGCTGCTGCTCAAACTCGTCTTCGACCGCGTCGCAACGGGACCCGCGCCCTGGCCGATCAGCCTCATTGCACGCAAGATCGCCGCCGCCGTCGAAGAGTCCTTCATCGGCCCGAACATCAAGCGCCACCTGGACTTCCTGGAGTCGGAACTGACGGCGCGCGAGTGGTTCACGGGTGCTGAGTTTACCGCCGCCGACGTGCAGATGAGCTTTCCCGTGGAGCTGGCGCAGGCGCGAGCCGGCCTGAACGCGAGCCGGCCGCGGCTGCTCGAGTTTCTGCAGCGCATTCGCGCGCGCGACGCCTACAAGCGGGCGCTGCAACGCGGCGGCCCATATGTCTACTAAGACGGGCTGAATACGAAGTAAGGGGGTTGCCATGTGGAAGTCGTTGCTGCCGGGTGCCGCATTGATGGGTGCTCTGGTGTTGTTGAATGGCTGTGGCCAGTCGCCGCCGCCGCAAGCCGCGGCACAGCCCAAGTCGTCGGCGGCCAGCGCACAATGGGAGAAGACCGCCGACGGATTCATGGAGGACTATCTGCACGCGGATCCGTTCTTCGCGGCTCAAGCCGGCCGCCACGAATTCGACGGTCAACTGCGCGACATGAGCGCGCACGGCATCAAGCGGCAGATCGCGATGCTGCACGATGCGCAAAACACCATCGGCGCCGTCGATCCTAAGACGCTGCAGCCGCGCGAGCAGTTCGACCGCGAATATTTGCTTTCGGTCATCTCCAAGGATCTGTTCTGGCTCGAGAAGACTCGTTTCCCGTACACCAACCCGTCCTGGTACCTTCAGGATCTCGATCCGGACATGTACTTGAGCCGCGACTATGCACCGCTCGACGTGCGCATGAAGGCGTACATCAAGTACGCGCGCGGTATTCCGAAGATGGCCAAGGACATCCAGGATAATCTCAAGTCGCCGCTCCCCAAGAACTACGTGGAGGTGGGCATTGCGCAATTCGGCGGCCTGGCGGACTTCTTCGCGAAAATGGTGGCACCGGTGTTCGCGTCGGTCAGTGATGCGGATCTACAGAAGCAACTGGCGGAGGCCGACGCGAATGCGTCGAACGCCATGGCCAATCTCAAGCAATACCTGGTCGGCGAGCGCAAGAATGCCGATGACAGCTTTGCCTTAGGGCCGGATCTGTTCGCACAGATGCTGAAGGACACTGAACTGGTCGATGTGCCCGTTGATCAGATCGAGGCGGCCGGCAAGGCAGACTTGGAACGCAACACCGCCGCGCTCAAGGCCGAGTGCGCGGTGTATGCGCCGAAGGCGACGCCGGCGCAGTGCGTCGAGAAGATGGACGCCGACAAACCTCGCCAAGGGCCGGTAGCCGAGGCGCGCACGATGCTGCCTACGCTCAAGGATTTCGTCGAGAAGAACAATGTGGTGTCGATCCCGAACGACAGTCAGGCTTTGGTCGCCGAAGCACCGCCCTACAATGCCCAGAACGCGGCCTACATCAATGTACCGGGCCCCTTCGATCATAACGTTGCCTCGATCTACAACATCGCTCCACCGGATCCGAAGTGGAGCAAAGCTGAGCAGGCCGCCTACATCAAGGGTGAAGCGATCCTTCTTTTCACCACGGTGCACGAGGTGTGGCCCGGCCACTTCC
>Ga0116227_10017042_pt1 | contig 10245 bp, 2 predicted proteins | sample S1TSphgellanicum_FD_89693 | JGI IMG/M metagenome (GOLD analysis project Ga0116227, IMG submission 89693) | Host-associated microbial communities from peat moss isolated from Minnesota, USA - S1T2_Fb - Sphagnum magellanicum MG | ecosystem: Host-associated > Plants > Peat moss > Unclassified...
GGGGATCAGCTGATCCTCGCTGCACACCAGCAATGAGCAGCTCGGTGGGGGTGACAGGAAAGCAAATGCAAGTGCACGACGACAGTTGGATAGTAGTGTCCAGAGTGCAGACATCCAACTGATCAAAACAAAACAGGATCAGTAGCAGCAAGCAAGCAAGCAAGCAAGCAAGCAGGCAGGCAGGTAGGCAGGCAGGCAAGCAAGCAGACAGGTTGCAACAGTACAAAAAGGAAGAAAAGGAAAATGGATGGCTGCACCCAGCAACCAACCGACCGAACGGGTCCCACTCACAAAAAACCACCGCCAGCTACTTATTAGTATTATTTTTATTCAACTGGCCAGACTCCCTCCTCCAGAGTGGACCAGTACCCACCAACTGGTTCAGCCAACTGGCCAGGAAAACAGTTTTGTGTTGGCTGGCTGAACCAGTTCCCTGGTTAGCTAGCTAAACCATGGTGGTGGTTACCACAGTTACATTTTTCTTTAATACTTATCTACTAACAACCTGGTGTTACTACTAGGTTTTTAATTAGGCAGGTAGGTAGTAATTAGTAGTAAACAACAAAGTGCGCAGCAGCTCTTACTTATGTATGTATAAAGTATAAACCATTCTACTTACCTAGTGTTTACCTATTTTCCGAACCTATCTACCCTATTTATGCAACCTCCTTGGATTACAAAATGGATTACCAAAGGTGAAACCAAGTATTATTGCAGTTGAGGTTCATCCACAACTGAGTCATAATGGACATCCAGTGGATGGATGGTGTGCTGGCTGCAGGTGTTTGCTCATTCTGGCCACCCGCACCTAGCCACAGAACCATCATGGATGGATGATAAGTGATCAGGAAAGAGATTTTTCATTGGGTTGCAGTTGTCTAAGATTAACCATGGTGGTTAGTTCAGTTGCTTTTTTAACTACTTATAGTTTATGTACAGTAAAAGCAGCCCAGGTTGCCTATGTATAACACTCTTGTCTACTTACTCAGTAGTCACCTATTGTCTTACCCATCTACCTATATATACATATGTATAGGTCCCTACTTCTGACATTATGGGTTACCAAGGTGAAACTGAATATTAACTCATGAATTGAGGTTCCTCAACAACAACTGAGTCATAATGGGCATCCAGTGGATGGTGCACTGGTGGGTGGGCGGATGATATCTTGCTAGAGTGGCTTACATTTTTGAAAATAATATCAATTCAAAATTTAAGGTATTTGTTTAAGATATTGGAGGGTAAATTTGTAAACATTTAGAAAAAAAATCCCTCCTTTAAAGTCTTGAAAAAAAAAATTAGTTCATAAATCAGAAAATTTTCGAAATCTGCAATTTTTTGTTTATTACTCTGGAGCAATAGTTTATAAAACTTTTGAAAATATGTTAGGCCTCCCAACAAAAATTTGAAATTTTTTGTAGAATAAGCAATGCATTTTGAAACTAGAACTCTCGAGCTTCCAGTTTTGGGTCCAGTTCCAGTTCTGGAAAGCAAACCCAATTGCGATCTGTGTCTTACCACCCAGAACTGGACCAGTAGTTCCAGGCCATAGTTAGGTTAACTGCAAGCTAATATCAAGTAAACCACGGTTCTAGTCATGGTCTTTTTCAATCAAAGAGACATATTCCCTGATTCTTTTCCGCACATAAAGAGAACAAAAAACTTGATTTTTTCCAGTCTAACTGCAGACTTATTTAGTTCAAGGACTTTGTTGGCATTTATGCGGTTTGTGAGTGTTGTCAAACCCGGAGATGGTATCTCACATGACTTGGTCTTGGACCACTTGGGAAGTCTGCTAGATTTTTAGTATCATTCATTGAGAGGTTGAGATTAGCCTTAAATTACAAAATGAAGTCTGAATGTCGAAGCTGATCAATGCATGGTTTGTCATGTGCAAGTAATGTAGGTGTTTGGCAAGGTGTGTGAATGGAACAGAGTCAAGGTGCAAGGGCACTAAGATAAAACTGACTGCAATGGGTGGTATTATGGAACCTAGTCTCTAATTCCATTTTTAAATTTCAAAAAATAATTAATTTCTAATTTTGTATCTAGTTCCAATTCTAAATCCAGTTTTGAAAATCAAACCTGATTTTAATTTGGTTTTTACCAACCAAAATCAACAATTCTAACCCGCCAAAGCCAACAACTACGCAACATTAATATAAAGTAATAACATCAAAAGAAGGGCCAAGAGTCAAATTGCCAATTTGACTCCCAATCACTAAAAGTTAAGAAACACCCTGATTTATTTATGTGTAAGTAGCGTGCCACATATCGTTGGAAAGTTCTCGACAAAGGATAAAACTTTGCTTCAGACTTCACTTTAATCGAAGGATTACACAAAAAATTATGGGACTACAAAATCGTGGAAATCTTAATTTCGAGAATTTTAAGACTCCCAAGTTAGGAGTCCCAAAACAAAATGACATTTGGATGCAAGCCCCATGGCCAAGCATAGAAAATACTATAAGGGGGAAGGTGGTGGCTTCCCCCAAGTCCAGGCCGTGGTGAGTTTTGTGAATCCATGTTTGCCCGTGGCTTGTTTGTGCACCAAAACTACTCCAACTACACACTAACCGACTTGTTGTTTGGTTTGTGAAAATTTGTGTGAATAATTGACTTGCTTTTCATTCGTCCTAGTCCTCATCCCGAAGCTCCAACATGCCCCTCTACCCTCAAAGTGCTATGAACCAAGGAATGTACCCCAACTCATTATCCTTCCACTATTTTCACTTTTGAACTCGCATTTGAGTCCATCAAGGAGTTCGGGGGTGTGTCAACTTGACAACTAGATTTTCCTTTTCTTAAACCATTTTCAACAGGTTATTATAAAAGGTAAAGCTCCCCCATTGAAGGCAAAGTTATGGTTATAAGTTGCCTAAGGGAAAATATAAGGAGCTTAAAACACAAAAGGGTATGAAGAGCTTATAACCATAATGCACTCAATGGGGAACCTTACCCTATCCATAACCAACGTTGGGTGTTGGACTTAAGCACTTTATCCAAGTTTTTTCTTAACTTCCACTTGTGCTTCAATTGTAATGTGCAACAATGATGAAGATTGTGCTTGAAATGTGAATCAATGGTGGAAAGAATATCAATTATGTTGTGGTATAAGCCCTAATATTCATTATTCACTCTATTAAGCTAGTCACATTCCTAGGTGGAACTAGCCCATTTTTTATGTTCCTAGCTGGAACTAGCCCATTATGTGTTTTTAAGCGTTCCATAGTACATCAACACACATAGACAATGGGTAGGAATTACATACAATAGGTAAGGGCCTATTTGCTAATCCATAAACACATGTAGACAAGGGGTGCAAATCTAGGAATGTGGGAAAGGGGTGGCATGGGTGGTGGGTGGTTTTACGTTGGGCATTATTTTGCAAAAAAAAATGTTTCAAAATTTGATTAATTTTATTTTTACAACCAAGATTGCTTAAGAAATGGAAGAACCCACTCCAAGAATGGATGAATTTATTCATAAAATGGAAAATTCCACCATGAAACACAAGACCCCAATCCCATAACATAATAACCGTTCCTTTATGCGACAGGAAACCAAGATTTAAAACATGACCTCAAAATACAATACAAAAGTTTCTGCAACTCTTTAAAGCAGACTCAATAGAAATGATGGAACTCAAAAAGAAGAGAACAATAGGAAGAAAGCATGGGGGAAAAGAAGAGAAGTTCTTTCATACACAAGGTTAGTAGCCTTTATGTTGATTGAACCCCATTCGTTGATGGGCCAATAAGGCTTCTAGTTGGCAATGCAATTATTTGAGAGGCTCAATTTGCTACTCTAGGCCCCAACTACTAACTAGCCTGATAGTGTGCATTATTTTCCTTTCTTTTGTACCCCCTATATAATAAGTGGATGAAGGAAGGAGGGGCAAGGGAACCATATCACTTGAAAAGCGTAGATATCAACCCAAAATAAGGTCATTACTTTGACTAGAAAAGTATGATCCATATAGCCCAAAAGAAATAGGTAACAAGTAAGGTGTATAGCACTAATATTGTTATAGGGACATATTTAGCCTTTGTGTGGTATTGAGATTCAAGATGTGCATGTAGGTTTTTTTTTTTTAATTATTATTTTAAGGTAGGTGTTTTGTTGATGTATTATTCCTTTGTGTTGTGTTGCCATAATGATGGCCTAATTGAACTTGTTGATAAAGGAAATAGGAATTCATTTGTCTTGTCAAGTTGCACCTTTGCTTATAATGATTTGATTTGTGAAATAAAACTAGGTTTTGTGATCTTCAAATGTGGATTCTTCATTTGGGTTAGCAAATTACATGTGAGTTGATTAAACACACAATAATACAAAAGACCTTAATTTACCTTCACCAAAAGATGAATTTTTCCCGACCAATTTTTCATGAACACAATGAATATAATGAAACATTTGAACCTAGTGTTGACAAAAATGACAAAAAACACTAAATTTGCTAACTTAATGTGGCATACTAATGCCTTCATTTTTTATTTTATCATTGTTTAACAACTCTAACATGGGAAACAATCTAATGGGTCATGGTTGGCCCATATATCATGTTGGCTTGTTTTGGTTTGATGTTTTCAAAAGTCCAATGCCAACATTGCATTTAGGAATTCGATTATCATCTAATAATAAATAACAACTAGGTCCCAAGACTATTGCAATATTCACACACAACTAGATTCTCATGGTTGCTTGAATGTTACAACATATATTATATGTAACGTGCAACAAAAAATGACAAAAAAAATGTGGTACATGGAGTTACGACTTGGTGGTTCATAATAGGCAAGGAACCGATATATCTATTCCTCCATTTGCGCAACGAGATGAAAGAATAATATTCACTACTCATGATGGCAATGAGCACACATGTACTTGTGAATGTTTTGGAGTGTGAGTTAAATTTTCTTCTCCTTTGGCCCCACACTTTTTATTAGTACTTGTGCACATCATGAACAATTGATGGTATTTTGCAAAACTCTTCAATTATTTTATCAAAACTTTAATCACAAAATTCAAGTGTAACATGAAAAAGGCATTTGAGGGGAAAAAAATCACATACTTTAAAATCATTTTTGTACTTTTTTTGTGACCATTGTCTCACGTTATAGCCTAATCATGAAAAGAACCAATGGGCCTATAATTTGGATGACATGTTAATGATTTGTTAATCATGTGCCAATGGTTAAATTTTAATTTATAACAAGTTAAATACTTGGTGGTTTGTAATCATGGACTCAATTACATCCCTAATTCAATTGATTCAATGTAACAATCTCCTTTAGTGCATAATATATGGGTGTATTCACAATTAGGGTACCAAAAAGGAATGACTTGTATTTAAAGGATTGCAAAGGACAACTTTGGATTTTTGTTTATCTTACATTATTGTAGTTGTAGTGAATTGTTGTATGCCAATAGATTTTAAAATATTTCATTAAATTAATAAAAATATTTTAAAATAATTTGGATACTATGTAAATGTCATTTTGAATCTTATAAACTAACTATATCAATGTCCAAACTACACTTTTTTTTTTTAAGGGAATCAAAAGGAATGCATTAAGTCATACAATTGATTTCAAACTTTTTGTACAACAAAAACATGCCCCCTTCTATGAAAGTATATGTTCATTATATGAACTTGATGAAAAACCAAATTATACAAAAATTTCAAAGTTTTTAAATTTTGAAGGAAAGGGTTGCAAGGAAAAGGATTTTTTTTTAACCATTTGACAAAAAAATTGTTTGATGGGTTCGAAATGTTTAGCTTAAAGTGCAAGTCACATGTGTAGGGAAAAATCTTGCCAAAAAACATACTTGGTTGTCCTTTGAAATTCATTTTTGGAATTTTTAGGAATTTTTGCATTTTTGGTTATAAACCAAAATATTCATATACAATTATGTATGATTGTGAAAATTGATCACCACAACATGATTTTTTTTTAAATTGAACTATTCAATTTTTATCACTTAAATTTGTTTCAAGTAAATGTTATTTATAAAAAGTAGCCCCATAAAAATCCTTGAGTCCTTTTTCCTTTTTTTGGAACCCTAACTATGAATAAGCCCATATATTTGTTCATATATTTTTCCATGGGAGTTAGTTTTTTGTCATCTAACAACATATGTTGGATGAATTTATTAACAAAACTTGAATACCATAGTACCTTGGCAACTTTGATACAAATTATATTAATTGTAGAAATGTTGAATTTATAAAAAAAAATCAAAGATTGTCATATTGAAAAAACCAATAATCATTTATTTGTAAAAGCATACAAAAGCAATGTGAAAAAAAATCCAATTTGTGAAAAAAATTGTTCTTGCAAAAACAAAGATTAATTGCAAAATCATTTTTGTGAATGCCATTAATGCCATGAGTCCAAACATTTAGGATTCTAATGCTCACTTTTAAAGAAAACCTTGAAATTCGATAAATTTTCAATGTGGTTTGAGATTCTATTATTTCATAAAGTCCAAGGAGACTAAAGATCAACATTGATGTATATAACATTTGTCAACATTAATTAGGAAATGGACTAAATGGTGGGACTTGTGAATCATGACCACCTTGTAAATGATTGTGGGTTAAAATCATCACGTGCCATGCTCATTATTGTTGAATATAGCCAAACCAAGTATGATACTTGGATGGTTGCATCAACTAGTTATCCAAAACCATGTTCATTATTAAACCTTCAAGGAAAGTTGGGCAATCATGTTGGCACCCTATGGTGATGGTTCAAAAATTGAACAAAATCAATAACCCAAGATGGTAGAAACTTGATCAATTGCCCACAATTGAAGAACAAGACATTTTTTTGTTCATGTTATCATAGTACCTTGGTGGCTTTAACACAAATTATATTTTTTCAAAAGATATCATATAAAAAAATATTCTCTGAAAAAGAGAATTTGTGTGAAGAAAAATTAAGATTTTTTTGAAATATTATTATTTTTTCTTTCTTGAAATGGAAATTTCAAATTTAAGCAATTGCCTAGTAAACATGTGCTAAAACCCGTAAGGTACTATGGTACTTTATTTTGAAATTTACTCAATGATCAAGATATTTTTAAAATTATGCACAAAAGATGAGGACAAATGATTGGTTACCTTTTTGTTAACATATTAATGTTTTGAAAATGTATCCAAAAAAAATTGTAAGTTGACAAATTTGAAAAAAAACCTTGATTACAAAATGAAAATATGATTTTTTTATAATAAGTTAATTAGGGAAATATGCAATTATGTAATGATTTTAATTAATGTAGTTAACTCAATGTAATTCTATAATTTCATAATGAAAATTGGGAAATACATAATTATAATTTTTAGTAATGATAATTCATTGTAATTGGTTTAAATAGGATGACTATAAGGTCCCATATTTCATCCTACCAAATTCCAACCCAAAATATGTTTAACCCATTCCCAAATAAAGGAATGAAAAGGTGTATTTTCAAATTTTTGTCTTTATATTTAGGGTTTTTTTCCCAATTTCACCATACTCATGAGTAGATTTTCCATACCTTTTCCACCAATTTGTGTCCCATTTTTTAAATTGAATTTTAGTCCAATAAAATTGAGTTTTAACCTAATTTTTAAATTGAATTTCATTGAATTAGAATTCAATGAAATTCAAATCAAATCAAATTCCAATCAACATATTTGAATTCAACTCAATTTAATGTAAATTCAATTCAAGTCAAGGTGCATGCAATCTCAATGGAACTTAATTTTCATAAAATCAATTCATTTTTTTCATCAATTGATCAATTGATTATCATTGGTAATACATAGCAACATGGAACCCAAGTTGATTTTAAATTTTCATAGGTCTTCAAAATTAATTTGTGGATGTATAAGAATCTAATATGATATACCCTATTATGTAAAGCAAAAAATTTCAATTTAAGCCTTTAGGGTGATGTTTAGTTTGGTTTGAAGTTACATAACTTCTATTAGATTTCAAAAATAGTAGTGAAGTAAGGTTTCTACTATATGTATAAGTCAAATTTCATAGGTACATTAATTACAATCTATCATATGTAATGAATGTACAAAACTTTAGTATAATGATTCATTTTTACTTTTCATTTTGTTATATTGCACACTAATATGTAGCACCAAAAGTAACTTTACAATCATAGGCAACAAAGTTTCAAGAGGATAAATTCTAGTCACATTAATCAAAACTTTATAAATTTCCACATAGGTGACACATCCACCACATATATATATATCATTGTGTTTTATTAAAATATTAAAATTGATCATTTTTGCTAGTCATAAGAGATATACCTAGTTTTAATTTTGGTCAAAATAGACATAGTTTCAAAATGTCTTCAATGTTATAATTATAATTATATTGGATTAATTTATGTCATACCAAGTTTGATTTTAATAGTGTATTTTTTTTTAAACCATGATTCTATCATTGATGTTCACAATAAGAGTTGGGCCCTATGTGCCTTTTTTCATTCCTTTTGTTTGTTACAAAGTAAATTAAATATAACATTCCCTAAACATGCACATGTTCATTTGTTGAAAATAATGGTCTTTGCACATTTGTGATTTTGCATATAAAAAATCCAAGTGCTCCCTCTATAGATGTAGGCCAATCTATTGAATTATTAACTTGAATTTCTAATTATACATATAGTATAATTAAAATCATACCTTGTTTTTGAATTATTTACATGTTCATATGTTAGAAGTATGAATACAAAAATATTTTTCAAATTTATTTTCTTACACTTTAATAAATGGAGATTCATAAATTATGTTCATATGATCCAAAGGGTATACATCTTGATATTTTTATGGTGTCATAAGCTTTCACATTTTAGAAAAAATTGTTGAATTTATACATTAAATGTTGGCATACAATAAAACTAACATAATCTATAAATTTGATTTATGGAATTGGGTTCACATTAGGGAAACAATCCTCATAAGTTTTAAATCATAAATGTATCTTTTCAATATCTTATATGTAACTTTAGATTCATTATAATGGTTAGATGTGATGCAATGATTCAAAATTGTGGTTAAAACAAGTAAGCCAACTTTTAAAGGGTCCATTCAAGGTTGGGGTACACAAAAGGAATGTCTCACCCCAAAATCACTTTCAAGACACTAAGTTTTGAATCACCATTATATTTATGAAATAATTTTTCTATTCATTAAATATTCACATACTTTTTGTTAACATGGTGATGATTTTTTGTGATTTAGATGATTAAAACATGTCCTTAAACGTCATAAAAAATGGCTTAAGAATTGTGTTTCACTGTGCAATTTGTGAAAATTGCTCCATTTTAAACCACAAATAGAATAAAGTTTATTTTATATGATGGCAAAAAAATTTAATATGATAAATCACCAAATTTTGTGGAATTGATGTTAGAATCTTGGAGTTTTTTGGTAAACAAACTATATTATTAAAAACAATTAGATTAATTTTCTTAATTACAAAATTACATTCCAAAGGTTTGGAAAGAAGGAGACATGAGTGCAAAATAAGGACATTATAATTTAATATTTTTAATTAGGTTTTGGCACTCAAAATGAAAGTACGTCATTCTAGATATATCTTATAATCCTACATTCCTTTTTGGTTTATACTTGAATTGGACATTCAAAATTTGCTCAATTGATTTGAATCATTCATTATAACACTTATTGGTGAAAAGCCTAAACATACATATCCCCCTTTCATTGTTTAACATCTCAAAACATGTTCATTTTGCTTTAGGACTCACAACATAAGACAAAATGGTGTCATGGTTCCAATTGTGATATACCAACCTTGAATGCATTCTAAAGGTAGTAGTAAGCTTTTTATTACAATAAAACATTATTGCAATTTGAATAAATATATGATGTAATCACATAGTAGAAAAAAAACCAAATTCCTTCAAAAGTAGGTATTTAGTCCACGTCCACGAATGGGTTTCAAGAATCGGGTGAAAAGACATTAAGGGTTGCAAACCCCAAGAAAATTTGGGTTGAATAAATTATAATATACAAGTTCGTTCAAGTTTGAAGTAACACTTTCAAGAATAAGGACTTTAAGGTTTTTTTTCACTATATATATATATATATACAACATATTTAAGGGGGGGGGGGGGGGGGGATATATTATCAAAAAAAAAAAAATTACAATGGGGGGGGTGGTTTTAATGAGGGAATTTGTTTTTTTATTAATTTTTTTTTTTAAAATTTAA
>Ga0116227_10017044_pt1 | contig 10245 bp, 5 predicted proteins | sample S1TSphgellanicum_FD_89693 | JGI IMG/M metagenome (GOLD analysis project Ga0116227, IMG submission 89693) | Host-associated microbial communities from peat moss isolated from Minnesota, USA - S1T2_Fb - Sphagnum magellanicum MG | ecosystem: Host-associated > Plants > Peat moss > Unclassified...
CATTTGAGGTTGGTGAAAAAAGAAATTCAACATTTGGACATGTTGAATTCAAAAGAAATGAATGGTCAAAATTGCACATACAATGTCATTTACAAACAAGCCCCCAAAAAAAAAGCAAGCTATTTTTACTGTTCTGCGGCATACTGTTGAGGCCCAGCGCCTCCCAGAAGCCTGCCAACTTCACCTTCAAAACTGGAGATCAATTATTTTTAGTGGCTACAGCAGTCACATTAAGTATAGCTTTTCTGCCACCAATTGGCGATATATACAAAAGTCATGTGAATGTACATGGCCACAGCGACAAAATTTATCATCAACTTATGGCCACACAAGTAAAATTTCCAAGGAAATCTCTGGCCACAAAGGCAGCTCACAGGTTAAGGCACGCTTTACGTAGGAGTCAAGGCCCAAAACACTTGGGGCCAACTTTGAGCATTTTTTGATTTTTGTTCGCCTCAACTTACTAATAAATGCTAGAACATTGACGTCAGGGTATTAATAAATGCTGGAACATTGGCCCCAAGGGTTGCAAATTGGCTTCCCAAATTCGATGGTATCCTTTTTTCAGCCTTGGGGTCAATACAAGGCTATAAAGTTCAGCATTTATTAGTAACTTGGGGCTGATTGAAAATATTTTTTCTATTTCAGCCTTAGCTCCTAGTGTAAAGCCCACGAGGCCAATTTCAACTTTTGCACCAATAGGAATGCTTGATTTGGGTTGAACATCGGGCCTGACTCCTAGTGTAAAGCCGGCCTAAGATTTGCAATTACGAAATTTACTTCCATTACTCCTTGCAAGAAATATTGAGCAATTGCATGCTGTACCTACCATTGCTATGGGTACTTCTTTACCAAATATTTATGTATTCTAGAAAACAAGGTTCCATAGCTTCAAAATGAATTTTCAAAAATTTCAACAGTTGAGGAAGAAGTATGTGATGTACCCCTTGAGCTGTTATTTCTAATAATAACCCAATGGTTGGGGCAATAAAGAAATATTTAATGAATTGAGAGTTTAATTCTCAACAATTTCAGCAAATATCCATAAAATTTCTCTCTTTTTTTCGGCAAGACCTTGGCAAATTTGAGAATTATTGTGAGCTGACCATCAGTTGTAGGTATGATGTAGAGCTTGGCAACAAAATTACATGAATGTAGTCTATGTACAGCATGAAAGGTGGTTGCTTCCAAGGCCTGTGATAGTGCAAATTCTGGAGCATCAATGGTAAGGATCAAAGAAACAATGGGCGCTGGGCTAGAGAACAGGGGACCCTACATGCTGGCAAAAAAATTTAAAAAAAAATAAAAATTGCTTGGCTATTTTTATGTTTTCTTTGAGTTCAATCTTTACAAGTGATGTGAAATTTATTCCTATTTCGTGAGATGAAAGTTCAAGAATGAATCATCATCATCCAAATGGATGATGGGTGAAATTGACTAACAAAATGTAATGTTAGTTGATAGATAAAGCATGACCCCAAGCAACCTATGTTTATGAATGAAATTGATTTTGATCGATGAATCTAATCCTATTGATTGGAATGAATCATGTCCAAATGAAAGAACACTAATTTTGATGATTGAGAAATGATCCAACTAGTTGAGAATTTTCCTAGTTCATGAATGAAATAATTGGAAGACTACTCATGGTGTTTCAAGACGAATTTAATTTTATCCATGGAATGTCATCTAAACTTTTATTTTGACCATGAATTCCACTAGAAGAATATATAAACTTTCATTCATAAACTTGTGTGGATGAATTCTAGTCAAATTCATGGACGAAACAAAACTTTAGACCATAATCCATGGATGAAATTAAATTCATCTCAAAACATCATGAATGTTCATCCAATTGTTTCATTCATCAACAAGGAAAACTTCCATCTATTTGGGCCTTTTTCATTCATCAAAATTAATATTCTTGTAGTTGGATATGATTCATACATGGATTTCATCCGATCATGGTCATGTGAATCACCTTCTAATCCTAAAGGCATCTACCTTTTATTTGCAAGAAACAAATATTTCCTCACCTTCCAAGTGTGGGATTTTTATTGTGAAGGAAGAGTTAGAAACATAATTGCGAATTGCATTTGCAAGTTGTTTCAAGTCACTGGATTAGGTTGTTTAATGTAAAAGAAGTTCATTCATATTAGGTCCTTGTCTAAAATGACCACCTTTTTTGAATTTGTGGTACAATGTTAATTGTTTGAAAGCTCAAACATAGTCATTAGATGTTGTAACATAAAAGCAAGTTCTGCAATTCCCAAATTGTTGAAGTTAAATGTTGTGCACCATTTTGACAAGTTGTAAATAGGCATGTCCATAAGCTATTCCAATGTGAATATATGTAAACGACAATAGACATAGGTCAATTTCCTTTTCATATGTCTATTACAATAGGGTCCACTATGCAATTTTAAAGTGTGAGAGGGATGCCAAACTCACATGTTTCATAAATCCTCGCCATTGTTTCACACAAAAATGCCAAAAATTGGGCCAATTTTCCAATTCTTGAACTCTAGCTCCATTAACAACCGAAGGAATACCACTACCATCTAATGGTTACATACCAAACATTTGTTTCTTCCAATGACATGTCATTCTTGTATTCATAGCATAATGCCTTGTGCTACTTTCACATCTTTGGCTTTCTATGTTTCTTAGTGTGTTTGTCCATCAATTGACTCCAATGAAAATAATAGGTTTGCTTTCTATCAACCATAGGTTTACTTGGATCATCTAAACCATACACAATTTGTACTGCACAAACACTTTTGAACTTCAAAACTACAATGTTGTCAATGTATCCTTTGTTATCCAGATGATGTTTAAACAATGCCTCCAAGTTTCTTATGTTGGGACAACACAATGTCATGAACTTGTCCATCATTTGGTGTAGTTTGTTGCCTTTCAAAACTTCCATTGGACCTTCACCATCTTCATTGAATAAGTGTTTAGCCAAAAGGTTTTGCTTGCTGCCATTGCTGTTGTTGACATCTTGGTTGATGAGGTGCAAAAAACCTCCATGTTGAACAAAACTCTAACATGTTCAATAACCTTTATACACCTCCCCTTTGAAATCTAATGTTCATATGAACCAAGATGAATCCATTAATAGAAAAAGCCAAAATGTAATTAATTGATTTGTAATCACATGCAATTAATTGTTGTTTGCAACTAACTTTTGTTACTTTTGTAATTAAAAATCACATCAAACATTTTTTGGTCACATTTATGACTATGTTGCAACTAATGGGTTTTCCATTCTTCCAATGGGATGATTTTTCATACTATTTTCATCTTAGAAGGTCCTTGTATAGTTGTTAATTGCAAAAGTGACCAAAAAATGGTAACTAGTACTTATGTAGTCAATGTAGTCATTAACCCTTATAACATACATTAAGTTTCTATAAGGCAAGTTGTGTGTTTTATGTTATGATAACTAACAATTATGTATAATAAGCCTTATGAATACATTATATATTCCACGTCCATTAAGGTATGTATATGTGTTGTTCTCATAGATTAGTTAAGCATGGCCTTAAAAATGATTAATGTATATTAGTTTCATATTAAGGTATATGGAAGGGTCGAACATTAATCATCCAAAAAAACATATTTCAAATTCATAACTAAAATGAATATTTTATAATTATAAAATAATTTATTATAATTAAACTAATTAATGCACTTAGTGTAATTTTTTAAAAAATTAAAAAATTATTTATATTAAAAATTATAATTATTTATTTATAATAAATCATTTTTATTCCAACATAAATTTTTACACTAATTTTTAATATGTTGATAGTAATTTTCAAAAAGTATAATAATTCTCATACAATCATTATAATTAAATTACTCATTTTAATCAATGTATAATTGTAGTAAAACCATTGTATTTATAGTAATTATGAAAAAATAAAACATAAAATTGTAAATAGTTATGAATAATTTGATTATTTAAAACATATATTTTATAATCAAAATCCATATTTCATCTTTTTACATTAATTATAAGGTAATTCCAGTATTAACTATAATTATAGTATTCACTATAAATTACTATATTTATCATTCTTAATCACTTTTCTACCTTAAATAATTATCGTTCCAACATAAAATTTTACTCTAATTATTAAATTTCCTACAATGCTACAAATTAATTAGAATTTTATAAAATATAGAATTGAACTTTATAATCATAATTTGTAATTTATAATCAAAAATAACATTTTATTTTCTCACAATAATTTCATTAATATTTGGGTAATTAATGTAATAATTATTACTATAGTAATATGCATTATCCATAATTTATAGTTTTAAATGGTATTTATTTTCTTATAATAATTATAATATAATTAGATTAATGAATGTAATTATTGTAAATTACAATATTTATAGCTTAAATTTATTTATTTACATTTATTAATTATTACCATTACAAAATATTCAAAATAATTATATGATGTGTGATTGGCTTATTATGTTTATATTTAATAACTAACAATTATGATTGAATTTTTATCATAATTATACTACTATAAAATTAATTACTGTAATTAAATTAATTATATAATTTATAATTGAACATAGTATTCATATTATATATTTTAAAATATAAAAATTATAACTAATAATTATTAAATAATTAATATTGTAGTCATCCATTTTATGTATTATGTGTCAAAAAGTTATAAGTAAATAGTTAGTTAGTTAGTGAACTATTTCTAAGTTATTAATAATTTATGTGGATGATAGTGAATAATTGATTATATATATAGATAGTTATTTATTTACTTAATTAGTTATTTCTATTATAAATTCAAAAATGATAACAAAAGGTATGGGGAAATTTTTTTAGTTGTAACCTAGTTTGTAAGTAAGTTGCAAGTTCAAAACTTATCCCATGTTGTTTGTTCTCCATTTCCATTTTGAAAAGTATATAAAAAATGTGTGTAACTTCACACTATCAAATTCAAACATTTGTGTCATTTGGGATGAGGAAATGAAAAAACTTAACCCAAAACAAAATTGAAAAATGTTTATGCATCATTCTAGCATATCTACCTCCCTGATGTACTTATTACATGTTTACTTAGGTAGATAGGTAAGTAGGTACTTAGTTCAACCTACCCACCTATGTGGGTAAATCAAACTATGTACCAACTTCCTTAATTTTACTTATCTACCCACTTTCACCTATTTAAATGGTAGGCAAAATGCCAACAAAAGTTTTGATTTAAAGAAATTCACAACAAGATACAAATAGACAAAAGAAAAAGAACATTGAAAGGGTGTAAGAAAAAGAACAAGATATAAATAAGTAAAAACATTGAAAGGGTGCAAGACAAACAACAAGAAACAATTCTAAAATGTAATTTGATCTATGACAAGTTATAATTCAAAATGGATTTGAAATTCTTGCAATGACAATCACCAAAATACCCATCCTACATAAACCAATTTTGATGAAACATTGTCATTGGAATTTAAATTTATTTCATTGAAATTTAAATTAATGTTCCACATGATAAATATCTATTGTGCAACATGTCACTATGTAAGACCATGCAATCATATGAATCTAACGGCTTAGATTGGGTTTCCTTTGTTTTTAATTACTAAAATAAACAAATGTGTCAATATTAAGGAGCTATAAGTGGTAAAACATTCATTGCCATCAAAATAATTGCAAATGGTCACACGTATGAAATATTTTATATGTTGAATGAAACCATATAAATAATTTCCATGTGCATCCATGGATTGATGATGTTATCATGATGTCACCACTACTTGTGATTAATTTGTGCTTGTGACTAGTTTTAAATGATAAATAAAAAGAAGTCATAAAACATTGCTTCCAACTAAAAAGTCGTTGCATAGCCTAGTCACAATTCAAAGTCTTTTTTCTAACGTCATTAAACTATCCATTTCATATTAAAAGAGTTTAAATTATTATTAAGATTATTATTTTATATTCAATCATATTCCTCTTTTCTAATGTTGTAATTCACACAATTATATGATGTATGAATATAATTCTTGCATTCAAGATCTGAAATAATATTGTAATACACTACACCTAAAATGTAATTTTCCTTCAAAATCATGAATTTTTTTGTTTGTTCATAGGTTTGTACATTCATGGATTATCAAGCAGTCAAAACATGTTTGACATGTGGATAAATGAAGTACAAACTTATGAATGAACAAACTTTGCATAATTTCCATTAATAAATCATTGGATGGAAAGTTTCCACCACATGGGAAAAACTTGAAAATAGAAAATACATTTGAAAATTCTAGTATCTAATAACTATGATAGGCATGAAAAGAACTAGATGACAAGATTTCCAAACCACATGAATGAAAACATGTTTAGTTATAAATCCAAGTTATGGAATAAGAAAATCAAAAGCTAAAGCAAAAACACGATGTGTGCACAATGTGAATGTTAAAGGATTTTATTATAAAAACATGACAAAAAAAAAAGATCATGATAAAGATACATACCCAAAATTGATGTTGAACAAATTGAAAGTAATGGGGAATTTTGTTTTTATTTATACCCATTAAGTAACTAGTTCAAAAATAAATTTAAAAAAACTTTCAACTTACATGTGGCCCATGTGCACCCCTATGTGGTCCATGTGTACCCATGTCCACCCATGTGTGAATTATGAATGAATTAAGATTCAACTAAAATGAACTTGGAATTGACTAAACATTAAATAGAAGTGAATTAAGAATTAATTGAAAATGAATTAAAACTTAAACTAAAGTGAATTATAATTTGACTGGAAATTAATCGAAAGTGAATTGAAATTAAATTAAAAGTTAGGTACAAATTCATTATAAGTCATGGATGAACATTCATATGAATGAACTCCATAATGTTGACATCTGTAACAAGAACCAAAAAGTAATGTAATTAATGAATACAAGATAAAAAATATAATTCAATTATCTTTAAAATAGTATTTCTTTGTAGCCTTTGATTCCAACTTCAACAAATTAATTTAACATAATGTGAAAGCCAATATTTAACCCGTTAAGGTTTGGAGATGCATCCACTAATGTTGTAGTTACTTAATTTTGTAAGAACGTGTGTTGCTCCAACCCTTAGCCAACTTTAACCCACTATATCCACCAATTTCTTGAATTTCTTTTTGACATATGATGCTTTGAGTCTATGTTTAAAATCAAGTTATTAATCACAACGCACAATTTTCAATATCATATTTTCAACATGCACAATATGGTTGCTAATGGTATTGGTTTTCATTGCAATTGATTTTTTCAAGGTTTTTGGAAAACATAGTTGTTTGCCAATATTAAAACCAAAAAAATATATGTAAGACTTGCCCCATGATCTTATATAAACAACTAACGATTTGCAAATGTTTATAAATTGTAAATTGACAACTTTTAGAATTCAACAATATTTTCACATAATCTTATCAAATCTATTGAAACAATCAACCATGAAATTCAACCTTGTTATGTTATTGTTCATGAAAATTAGATGCATTTGCATAATTTTTTCTCCAAATAGTTTGTTGTTATCAACAATTTCAAATTTTGTAAAAGCTAAAAAAAAAAATCAAATTAAAAATGCAAAACATTTATAATATCCATTATTACTATTGACACATTTACGAAGAAAAAAAAAGTGTTTGGCCTAATTTCTCTTTGATCAAAAGACACAAGTTATTATAACAAACCATGCAAAAAGAAAAGAAAAGAAATTGTCATGAATAGAAATTCAAAATTAAACGATTTTAAATTTGTAACATTAATGGGTCCTTTTAAAAATGTGAAAGCAAATGAAATTGTTCCATAATTTTTGCCTTATAACATGAAGAACCAACAAACAACAAAGGATTCATTATTAAAAGGTCCAAAAAAATTTATCGTTCATAAAAGGGGTATGTAACTTGATGTAATTAAATTATTACCTTTGTAATTACGTATGGGTTTAGTTTGGTAATTTATTTGATGGTTGGATTTCATAATTTAATTATGGTTTAGTCATAGCTTCAATTAATGTGCATGACTTTCACATGATAATTTGTGAGAATTGTTTTTGCCACATTATTGTGCGTGGACTCACACATGATAATTCATGTGGAATGTCTTTGTCACATTAAAGTGCATGTTGAATCACATGAGGAGCCATGTGATGTGTAAATTTTAGGAAATTTTTTATTTAGTTTCCTTTTGGTTAGTATATAAATGAATGTTTGCGACCTTTGAAAAACATTTTCATTTGATGAAAATAAGTTGTTGTATGAATGCAAAGTTTTATGGAATAAAATTGTGAAGGGAATTGAGATTTTAATCTTTGAAAGTTTTGACATAGTTTATGATTGTGTGAAATCCATAGCAAGAGAATGGTGTGACACAATAATTACAAATAAAATATTAAAAAATGAAAGGATATTTGTGTAAACAAAAACATAAATTTCCATAACTATGTAATAAACATACATAGTTTTGATCTTATATCACTTATTGGTTTACATGTACATTAGATGGTTTAAATCTTCCAAAACTAACCAATAATGTGAAAAAAAAGAATTTGAAATGTGACCAAAAAAAAACTTCATTCATTCAGACAAAATAATGCATCTATGAATACCATCAACTAATAGTACAAATTTTCATAATGTGAAAAAAAAACCCCAACCACGTAAGTTACTGTCATTCGTAGATGATACTAAATAAAAAACATCCACAACAAACAAACATTGATTCATTAGTGAACGATTTATCATCTTGTACCATCACTGGAAAGGGTCCATTGGAAGTTAGTGATATTCAAAAACTATGATTGATAACATTAGGAAAAAAGGAACTTGAGAACACAATTTAAAATAAACTTTCATATGTTTGGACCAAGTAATGTTATCATCCATGGATACCATCATACAAGAGTACAAATTCTCATAATGTGGGGGGAAAAGACCATATAGGTTATCTATCATTTGTAGCTGAGACCGGATGAAAATCATTTGTGACAAACTCAAAAAGCTGACAACAAAGAAACCACGCGCCTAGTGTGGTCAAAGGGATACACTAGACAATTCAAATCTTGCAAGAGGATGATTGATAACTAGAGGAAGAAAGGAACTTGAGATGCGAAAGTAAAAATCTCATCCATTTGGACCTGACAATACATCTGCAAATACCATCATCTAAGAGTACAAACTCCCGTAATGTGAAGAAAAAACCATCTATGTTATCTATGGTCCATAGATGATACCAGATGAGAATCATCCACAACAAACAAATTCACTGAAAAACAAACAACAAAGGATTCCCTAATGAACAGTCCAAAATAATCTATTGTCCTAAGAAAGGATACATTGGATGATGGATAGCGCTAGGAAAATAGGAACCTGAGAACACAACAGAAAAACTCTCATTTGTCTGGACTGGACAACGTTATCATCTACGAATACCATCAGCTAAGAGTTCAAAATCCCTTAATGTGAAATGAAATCACCCACGTTATCTATCATCTGTAGATGACGCCAGATGAGAATCATCCACAACAAACAAACACAGAAAAACAAGCAAGAATGGATTCACCAGCGAATGGTCCAAAATCCTCTATCATCCAATGACAGGGTACATTGGACAGTTCAGATCTTCCAAGACGACAATTGACGACGCAAGGAGAAAAGGAACCTGAGATACGACAGAAAAATAAAATCATCCGTCTGGACCAGACACCCCATCTACGAATACCATCATCCAAGAGTACAAATTCCCGTGGTGTGTGGGAAAAAAAAACCACCTAGTTCTCTATCATCCGTGGATGAGGCTAAATGAGAATCATTCACTGCAGTTCACTTTCTTGCTCTATGATGAGCCCGCTTGCGCACTTGTTTGTTGTTGCGAGAGTTGTGTGATTTTGCTGCGAGATTTGTGTGGAATTTTTCGCTGTTTGCACAGAATTGCGCGAGCAGATCGAGGACAAGAAAGACAGAAACAGAGAGAGAAACAGAGGAAAGTGCCGTATGTGACAGAAAGAGAAGGAGAAATGGATTCAGAAATGGAAATATCGGGTGTAATATCTTCCGGAATTGCACCGGTGATATCGGTGAAGACGTTTCTGCCGGAGACGAGCGTGATGGCAGGAACAGATATGGAGGAAGAGGATCTGTACACACGGCAGAAGCTGTTGCAACGGCAGCTTGAGTTCGTGGACATACAGGAAGAGTA
>Ga0116227_10017045_pt1 | contig 10244 bp, 10 predicted proteins | sample S1TSphgellanicum_FD_89693 | JGI IMG/M metagenome (GOLD analysis project Ga0116227, IMG submission 89693) | Host-associated microbial communities from peat moss isolated from Minnesota, USA - S1T2_Fb - Sphagnum magellanicum MG | ecosystem: Host-associated > Plants > Peat moss > Unclassified...
TGAATAGTAATGGAAAAAACGAAAATTGCGTTTGGCGGAGGTGTGCAGCAGTATTGGTTGGATCCTTGCTGAAACGAATACTGCACCTTAACCCTGAATCCTAAACCCAAGAAGAAGTGCGGAGTGAATGTCAAAGAATAAGGAAATTCTTCTTTTTTTTCCTTTTTGCTTTGGGTGGAATTTTGGAGCAGGAACTGATTTGTTCTGAATCCACCCTTCGGTGTTTTCATCACTGATGAAGAAGCTCTGGGATATGGGGCCTAGTTTGATACTGTGATCTAACGTTGCAGTGCAGATGTTGATTCAGAACTTGCTTGGGACTGGTGGTTTTTTTCATGGGTTTAGGGTTTAGTACATGGGATGAGAATATGTTGAGAAGGGGGCATGAAAATGAGTAGTTTGTCTTCTTCTTCTTCTAGTTGCATCCTTTTTTTCATAGTCTTTCCATCTCTTGCATTAAATTGGATTGTTACTATGCAACCGAGCTTGTAGCTTCCTCATGAGTTTAAGATATGTAGTTGCTGTGTATGGGTGTGCAGTTGAGGCTTTGACTAATGTGCATGGAAACTCCGTTGATGCATAGGATTTGCAATCTCATACATATCTTGATTTCTGGGCTCATTTTACAGATGCATTTTGATATGAAGACCACTGCTGTTTAGAGAAAATGGCTGCCAGGTTGGGATCAAGGTTATCTCTGGGCCAGCTCATCATTGGCCTGTGGAGACCTTGGGATGGTGCTGTGAAGAGGTCTACATCTTTTCCACCATGTCAGAAAATTTTGGATGATCATTGGAGTCCTTTAGCTTCTATGAACCAGCACCCTGAAGCAACCAAGAGCAACAATGACTGTCATTTAGAGACTTCAGAGTATGAGATTGCTGACAAGAACCATCTGCAGTACTTCCGGCCCAATGTGAACTGCTCCTATCTTTCAAGCTTTAGGATCAAGATCCAGTGTACACATCATCCAGATGGCCATGTTGCTAAAGCATGCAGCTTCCACACATTGTCAACTGAAGAGACACCAGAGACAGAGAGTTTGAGAATACATGAAGCTGAGTTGCCAGAAATCACTTCATTTGGGTCAGGCATTAGAAACCAGCCTTTGAAGATAAATCCTTGTGCTAATCACATTGCACATGTAACTGACTCTTTGTGCTCCAAGCCAGGCATCATAGTCTGTCCTTCTTGCAACCTTGTGAGTTACTGCAGTGATGGTTGCAGGATGCAAAACTGGGAGAAACATAGAGGTAAATGTCTCTCAAGTCAACTGGATGTACCACCACCTTCTCCCCCAAAGAAAACACAGGGACCTACAACAGATGTTGTGATGAAGGGCTCTGAGTGGTTATGGGGCAATGTTCCTGCTTATGGCTTGTTGGGAAACCATTTGGGGAATCTTCCAGAACATATCCGGGTTTGTTTTGCTGCAAGTGGAGATCTTCGGAATACAATTGAAACAGTCTGCCAGTTGCCAGAGCACTTCCAGGGGTCACTCACTGTGTACCTCAATGATTACAACCCCAAAATAGCTTTCAGGAATCTTTTGATGCTGGAACTTCTGAGATTTTATGGGTTTGAGGCAATTGATACTGTCATTGCCCTGTGGTGCTCAGTCTTACTCACTGCCAACCAACAGTTGGTCTGTGATAATGCAGTTAGGACCCTGTTAGACAGAGTCCTAACTGAGATGAAATTCCATGAAATGCACTTCCCAGGATCAGGAGGTTCCACACTTCATGCACAGTTTGACAAATCAACTCTGTGGAATCTCATTCCTAGGGTGACTGTACAAGAATCTCCAGTGGCTACTACTACCTTGAAATCTTGTATGCAGCCACAAAGTTATGCTCTGAACTGCAAGCTGGGATGTTTGCAACCTGCCCACAGAGTTGCATGGAAGGAGTATTTAGATCATGGCCTAGTGCTTCCATTCAGTGCAGATAAGAGAGTGCATGACCAGTTGAATCCATATCTCCACAATTCTTCAGTGACTGCAACACTGGCAGATGGGTCATCACCATTGGATGGGTGGGATCCCTCCAGCCTTCTTGCAGCAGCCACCAGGGAAAATCTACCTCCCATGGATCTCTATGGACACCTCTTCTTCCATCTCCGAGAGAGGCTTTCAACCTTCATCAGCAGATTACATTCCTGTCAAGTTCATTTCAGGTACTGTTCTGTGCCTGTCTTTGTGGATTCCAGTCAGCATCTTGCTGTAGAGGGATGCAAGTCTCCTCATTTTCTCCCAGATTCATTTTACCTATGCTTGGCTTTCTGAGTTCTGGCTTTCATGATTGCAGACTATCCTGTTGTGATGCATCAAGCATGGCCACCAAGCTGCAAAGGTCTGGTGTGAGGCTGCATCGGGTTGACACATCTAACATAGCTGATGAAACATACCAGGGCATTGCAGGGGTTTTGCAAGATTGGGGGCCACTGTTAGAACAGGATATGCCAGGGGTGACCCTGGTCACCCTTTTAATGAACTGGCCATTGCATTGCCCAGACAGTGCACATCACATCAGCACATCCAGGCTCACTGAGGATGACCTCAGGGAAGCACTTGTGGGCATAAGTGCACGATCCAGTGATGATCCTGGATTTGCAAAACTTCTAGCCAGAGGACTCCAACATGGGGATCTTTCCTTGGTGCGCTACTTTCACAATTCCAGCAAAGCTTTCCTCCGGTATCTGGACTCTAGATCTGCAGATAGGATTGGAAAGAGTGTGGATATTCAACGCAGAGAAGCACATTTGATTGTCCCTCATCGCCTATTTGTGGGGATGGATGCTTCAATAAATGCAACCCCTGGTGATACTATGAGCTCTGATCTATGTTACTACCACACAGCTGTCCATAGCTATACTTTTACTGAGCGGTATGTGGAATGGGAGGTTGTTGGGATGCAGTAGCTTTTGGTTTTGACTGTGCTGACTCAACTAATATGTCTCTTAAACACAAGCCCACATAACTGCAATGTGTTACTCTGTGTGCTGCTCATTTATCAAACAGGAACATCAATTTCTACTGGTTCAAAGATGCTAAAGAACTGAGGCTTTGCAGTTCTGCATATTGCATCAACTTTTGAGGAATGGCAATTGTCTGGCCTGCGTATCAAGATGGTGTAGGAAAAGAAAGAGGGAGCAAGCTGCGTTTGAATTGAGGGTGTGCATGTGAATCCCTCAGAAGTTAGTTATGGTGCATTGTGTCTGTAGATAGCTGCAAGGCAATGTCACCTGCATGACCTAATCTGATCTTCTTCCACTAAATTGGAAAATATGTAGTTAGTAGCTTTCTGAAGAATATTGTAGTAAACTCTAGCACAATTCCTCTCTGAAGTGTTTGCTGTGAGTCCCATTCCTGCAAAGATGTTGATATAGGGTATGGCACTTGACAATCATTGCTTCCATTTTGTGTTCATGTACACAATCAATTGAAATTGGTTCATTAAGAATACAACTTGTCTCACTCCACATTCATGAGTCATCCTAAACCTGCAGCAGGTCATGTTATAGAGTGTTATAGTGTCTCTACAAGGTGAGGGAAGTTCTTGTTTTTAAAAGAGTTCCTACCTGCTGGGTATCATAATCTTTTATGAAAATGTGGTGGAACTTTACACGTGGTAGATGACCATCTTACAACAAGTGCTTAGCCAATTCAATGGAAAAGAAGCAAAACAGGTCACAAAATAAAGTCCCTAACATTAGAAGGTAAATTCAAAACTAATGCAAGTTTATAAAGAATGAGCTACACTTTCATGTTCCACCTCATCCAAAAAGGAATATGAACTTAAAAACCCTCTCCTAGATGTAACTATGGTGGCAAATAAGTGCCTATCATAGATTTTATACATTCAATTGATAATCGGCAGATTTTTTATTATTTCTAATTTAAAGGGTCATTTAGCCTCAATTTGAATAATTCAAGATTTCAATAGCCAAGAATAAGTATGCAAGGTCTCTCTTTTGTGAAAACCCAATTGAATGGTCCTTTTTTTTTTTTTGCCTTAGTTCATTTTTGTGCATTTCATAATTTGTTTACCTTTTTTCCATCTTGTTTGATTCCTTTTGTTGCAAATGACACCCATATCATTGAGCTTGCTTTAGTTATTTTTCAAACTTTTCATCATTTTTCTTAGTTAGATTTGGTAAGCCTTGTAGTTCAACCTTGCAAGTGTGCTGCTTAATCTACTTCAGGGTTGCTTTCAAGGTTTTCACTTCCATCAAGTTTATGTACTCCTAGTAGGGGCATTATGGTTTTGGGTGTTCTTTTGGGATTGTTTTCCTTCACTTCTTTTTTTCTCCATGATATTTTGGACAATGATGTTCAACACATAAATGCCTTTCCTAAATTGGGGGATGTGCAATTAGCATTTGGGATTTTCACTCGTTGTTTCTCACAAAAGCCTTATTGCTTTCTTCGTTATCTTCCCCCACTCTTGGATTTTCAACAATAGTTAACCTCCTTTGATTCAACCCTCATTCATGTATTTGAAAAATTCTTAAGGCAGGGTTCTTTGGAGTGTTTGGAGGCTCCCCTGATTTGTCAACAAGCCTCTCTTCCAATCTCCAGAAGTGGGACAAGTCTTGTCTCTATAGAAGTTATTGCCTCGATAACATACTTGAAGAACTAAGGGCTTGTCGCCTTAATCATTACATCCAAATTTTTGTAAGACGATTGCCCATTTTTATTGGGGGCTATAAAGGCTAGCAATTCAAATCCACTTCCATTTTAGACTCACCTTAGGTGGGCTCATGACCTTCTACCTATTAATAGTTGAATGATTGGATTGGTTAATTGATATTTCTAGATAGACTCGAAATCTTTTAAAAAATAACTTTTTTTTCTTCTAGTTAATCAAACTTCCACCCCACCATTTGAGTAACTATCAAAAAGAGGAGTGAATTGTCTTTAATAGACCATCTCAAAAAACGTGCACAAGCATTCATTTTCTAACATCATCTCAAAGTTGTCTTTAAATTGTCATCGCATTCAACTAAGATCTTGTCTAGGCCTAAACTCAAATGTGGTTTTCTACCCACCCAATCATCCCATCTTTTAGGATGGCCTTTGACATTTTTTCTTCATCATTATGCACCAAATTGGGCCTCCTCCATCCCACAACTTGTTGTCTTTTTCGATGCATATGCAACCATGCCATAAATTTGATAGCGATACATTTATTTCATTGTGTTCATGGGGGAGAACACACGACCACACATGATGTAATTCGAAATTTTTTCGCCTCCATTGCTAGGGATGTTGGGTTGCATGTTATGCGCAAACAAACACATGTTCACTCGACATCATCTTTCCAATCATCATGGTGACGAATGGATATTGTGTTTACAGCAGATGGTATTCACACTTTGGTAAACGTAATCATTACTAACCCGACTCATGCGAATCTTGTTTCATGAACCATTTTTTTTCCTAAGGAGTGATTATAACAATTGTAACTCAAGTAAAGATTGTGTCATATCGCAATCGACATCTTGAAGATGATTTCATCCCTCTAACAATAAAAATATTTGGATGCTTACACTAAATGTGAATGACATCCTTCATCGATGTGCCAACGTCGTCATGACCCTAGCCTTTGGATCATGACCAAAGCAAGGGTATGGAAAGGTGCAGGCCAAAAATGTAACCTAGAAATCACATTCACGTTCCCAGGAGTGTGGGAGAGTGTGAAGGAATAAGCCCACACACTCCCAAGTGAATTCCCATTTTGGGAGTTGGATTCTAGATGGACTTTTGAATTTTTAGAAAACGATTTAAAGGGTTAAAATTCATTGCATTAAAGATTTCCTTATACCATTGAAATTTTTTAAAAACATAGATGTCTAAAATGGCTTTACATGATTCATTTGAGTACTTACAACACAAGTTATGGCCGAAAGAAGGGCTAGGAGTCAAAATGTCAATTTGACTCGCAACCATTAAAGATTGAGAGTTGCCTTGAATTATGTGTGTGAAAGATGCATGTCACATATCATTGGAAAGCTCTCAATGAAGGTTATAACTTTGCTTTAAACCTCACTTCAATCGGATGTTTGCACAAGAAATTATGGGCATCCAAAATGACAAGAGTCCCAATTTCAGGAATTGTGGGACTCTTAACTTGGGAGTCCTGAGAAAAACACCATTTGAATGTAGCCTTCATGGCATGTCACAGAAAATAATATAAGAGGGAAGGTGGTGGCTTTCCCCCCAAGTCTGGGCCATGGTGAGTTTTATTAGTTCGTGTATGCCCATGGTTCGTTCGTGCACCAAAAGTGCTCCAACTATGCACTAACTAATTTGTTGTTTGGTTTATGCAAATCAATATGAATAATTGACCTACTTGTCACTTGTCCTAGTGCCCATCCCAAAACTCCAACACGCCCCTCTTAATCCAAAAATGTTGTGAGCTAAATAACGTACCCCAACCCCTTCTTCTTTCATTATTTTCATTTGGGGACTTGCATTTAAATCTTTCAAGGAGTTTGGGGGTGCATCAAACATGGCATAGTTGGGGAAAGGTTTAGGAAGTCCTCTTCTTTCAATTATACATTCATTTTATAAACAAAAGGTGTCAGTGGTTCTTTAGAAAGTTTATGCCACCACTATCTTGCATCGGGCCACTGTGGTAGCAAGAGAAGCCTCTTCTAGTCTTGGTGTCCTTCCAAGTTTTGGGCCCATTTATTTGCACAATTTATTTCATGCTACTTGTGATGGGTTTAAGCCCTAAGGTTTTGTGTTTTCTCTTCTTAGGGCTCCCCATTATGCATTTTGCACTTTCGAGTGTAATCTTTTGTTTAGACTTTAATCATTTCTTTTTTCTTATATTGTTCCCTTGTTAGATGTTTTTCCTTTATTTATTTATTTATGATTGTTCCATATGGTGCACATGTGTGGGGTTCAATTATTCAAAAAGCTAGCAAGGTGAACATTAATCATAAATATGGTAACTACTTTCTTATTTCACAAAAACTTGAGAGGAATTCATAATCATGTTAATAATCATACTATCAATTACACCATGGAAGAAAACATTGATAGGTCAAATGGTTGGGATTCATGGCAACCTTGCAAGTGATGGTGATAGTTATACATATTATTGAATGTATAATTATTATTGTACATTCAACTTGCATAGAATGGGGTCATTCACTAGTCACAAGCATAAGGCGAACACACTTGAAGTTAAACCAAGTAGAAAGAATGTGCAACCATGTTGCCTTATCGAGCTTAAGTGATCACTTTTCCATTTTATTCATTTTAATTGAGTTGCTAAAAAGTTAGTTATCATTTGAGTCTAAAATTAGGTGACACTTTAATAAACCCATATGATGATGTTTCATGTGATTATTATTATTATTATCAATAGTAGTCATTCTTAAAATAAGATAAATATTAACTTTTTTGATCCTATTATATATAAATATAAATTAATTAAAACATAAAAATTCACACCCTTTTTTTTTCTTTTTTTTTCTTGTGAGTATTATTATTCATTCTATTACTACTAATGTTGAAAATAAGATAAATGACAACTATAAAATGTAACATGCATGATCTAAATTTAGGAAGGACTTCCTAGCATGGTTAGAGGTGCAAGGAGAATTCCAACTTGAACACGTGTTGATTGTCAAATATTGCAATCAAAGGGAATGGGAGTTGAAACATTTACCACTCAAACATGTTAGAATGATCAATTTGACAAGATTAAGGCCTTGCAAGGAAAATTTATTGATGTATGAAGGTGTTTTAGATTATTTCACATTTGATTTTTCTACATGGAAATGGTTAAAGAAGGCTAGCCTTTTATACTACACTAGCAAAGCTGGTCAAGAGTTGATGAATTGACATCATAGATTGATGAAAAACATTGTTTATGAGTGGAAAAATGTAATAAACCCTTCCTTTGTGCCTAATTAGGAGGTTTGGGATGCAACAAAATCCAAAAAAAAGGCCTATTATATTTGGTCAATTATTCATAATGTGGTGGCAATACATGAGTTGAGAATTGCAATTAGCTAGTAGATTGATTTTGTCTTTCCCATGTTGTGACCTAGGTGTTCTAGAGATGTTCAAGCATCATTTCATTTTATGTCCGCAAGCAAAGGCAACATGGACTTGGGCCATCACAATTTTGAACATGATCAAAACACAACCTCTAGCAATTGGATCATGGAAAGGCTTTCCATGGAATAATGCACATTATGTGTGTGGCTTCCAAAGAAGCCAAAAGATTTTGAGCAAACATGGGTAGTGTTCACAAAGGTTACACTTTGGATCATTTGGATTAATAAGGATCATTAAGCCTTTCAAGGTACCAACATGAATCAATACCAAGTTTATGCAAAAAAAAGCTACAAATTGAGCATTGTTTAGGTTCACAACCAATGAAGATTTTATGTAACAAAAACAATAAACATTCTCCCACAAGTAAACACGGAGGGCACCTCACACATATCCAAACACTGGAAGACTTAGAAGTATGTCCAAATTATGCACTATTTTTTTCAAGGTATATTTTTTCCTTTCACAATGTCCCACTCCAGGTAGTAAATAAAATTGTAAAACTACTTCCAATGCCCCTAAAGATCCTCATATGTAATGTCCCATCCTCCCATTACAAAAATATCCAAATTCCCTTGAAGTTTTTCATTGACAATGTGCCTAATAACATCAATAAATATAGATCACTAACATCCAATTTGTAGTGCTTAGACAGAGAGAAAAGAAGCCAAAAAAACATGCATGCATTTTTCACCAAAGATGGGGATTATGCTTTTATTGAACTGCCTACTTGCCATATATAGGTAAGGTTTAGGCTATAAGCATTCCTATTATTAATTAGGATTTTAACCTCAATTATAAAGGTATTACGTAACCTTAATAAATTATAACCACATCATTGGTACTTTATATGAAATAAAGCATTTTAGTAATGGGTAACCCTAAATAGGGCTAACTTGAAATGTGGACCCCTTGAGTAGGGCATTAAGGTATTTGGTAACCTTAATTAAGGTTAATTTATAATGTGAAACCCATTATTAGGGCATGAGGGTATTGAATAACTTTAATTAGGGTTAATTTGTAATGTGTACCCCCTATCAAAGCATCAAGGTATTGAGTGACCCTAATTAGGGTTAACTTGTAATTTGTATCCCCTGATCAAGGCATCAAGATATTGGGTAACCCTAATTAGGGTTAACTTGCAATGTGTACCTTTTGATCAGGGCATCAAGGTACCAAGTAACCCTAATTAAGGTTAACTTGCAATGTGTATCCCCTAATCAGGGCATCAAGGTATTGGATAACATTAATTAGGGTTAACTTATAATGTGAACCCCTTGATCAAGGCTTTAGGGTATTGGGTAATCCAATTAAGGTCTAAGGTACCAATTGATTAGTGTGGTTTGAACTTTGTGTGTACCTAAACATGAAGGAAGCATGTTGACAAACTTGTGAACCTTGAATGATGTGAAGTGTTCCATAATTGGTTGCAAGATGCTGATGCTTACACCATATGTTACAAAATGAGGTAATTTAACACCTAAACAATACTTTCACTTGCAACCATGTCAATGTTATAGGTTACAACATTATAGGATAACACAAAAAAGGCATATTGATAAATACTTGTTTATTATTTTGTTCATATTAAATTAATTATGTTTTCACCCACCTCAATGTTGCAACTCCAATCGTGTTACATGATGTTCGATAATACCAAGAATGCTTTCACCACCAAGAACATAGGTTGACATGAAAGCTTGCAACCTTGCGCAAAATAATGCCACACATTCAACTAGGCAATCTTTCTAAGAAAATATGTTATTGAAAAACATAGCAAGATTTTCAATGTCTTCAATTTCTTTCCATCTCAAATTTGATGTTTCATTAGAAGTCAAAGTGAGGAAAAAATGAGGCATTCCAAAGTTCTCCACCATCACCAATAAGTCTTTGAATTGGGTATGGTGCCATTATGGCGTTAATGTTATCATTGTAATCTAATATGCGCTATGTGCAATTCTTTTGATTGGTTTTACCAATCTCCTTTCCACTCAATGCACAAATTGGGCGTATTTTTCTAGGTTCAAATCCTAGGTTGAATTATACCTTTAAAATTTTAAAGATGCCATTTCTTACAAAAATCTCAACATTTCAAAAGGGACCAGGTGGGTCGCTATTAGTACCCTTCCACCCATTTTCAGTGTTAGTTTTATGGGTATTTTTGGAAAAA
>Ga0116227_10017046_pt1 | contig 10244 bp, 10 predicted proteins | sample S1TSphgellanicum_FD_89693 | JGI IMG/M metagenome (GOLD analysis project Ga0116227, IMG submission 89693) | Host-associated microbial communities from peat moss isolated from Minnesota, USA - S1T2_Fb - Sphagnum magellanicum MG | ecosystem: Host-associated > Plants > Peat moss > Unclassified...
AAATAAATGCTTTTCCAAAATTAGTCTCTTCCATGTTCATGGTATAGCTTTTTTAATTGTTCATGGTAAATGGTGCCAAGGACCTCCATTGTTAGGTTGTTTTTTAATACAAGTATAAGGCTTTGTTTAAAAGTATTAAGATAAGCCAAGCTGTTTTTTGAAATCTGCGATAAAAGCATGGTCGCCTCCTTATTGGCTCGCCAATATTTGTAAATCGGTGCTGTTTAGATATTTGGAAGAATAGTACTGCTCTGTACTATTGATAAACAGCACCGTTTTACCTTCCATCGCATGAATCACCGTTTTAACCATGTTTAAAGGAACAGCAGGACAACCCTGGCTGCGTCCCAATCGGCCAAGGGCATCAATGGTGCCCTGACTTACGTAAGTCGCACCATGCACCACGATAGCTCTTTTCCTGGCATTTGAGTTGTACTCTTCGTCCATACCATCCAATTTTAAGGAAAGGCCATGTTTACCGTAATAGGTTTCTCCAGTTACATAAAATCCGATACTACTTTGATAAGACGACAATTCATTTGAAAAATTAGAAGCCTTATCGGCACCGCTAAACTCTCCATGCGCTACCCAGGTATGTACAAGTAATTCCTTTTTATCAAGGTCTATAATCCAGAGCCGCTTCTCGGTACTGTTATGATCAAAATCCACAATAGATAAAACAGACTTATCGGTTGCTGCTTTGTTTTCTTTTTTCAAATTATAAAAACCTGTTGCAGCCTTCTCAAAAAGGGAAAAATCAAGCCCGGTTTCTGCTAAACCCGCACTGTTATAAACTGCTTTAAACCTTAGGTTGTTTAACGAATCTAGGCCTTTGTATGGTATCGACCTCTTTTGAATGGGCTTCCAGCTGGTCAAGCTTAAGGCAAATGCAATGATAACTAATCCCGCTCCTCCTGAAATTCTTCTCCTCATATGTCAGTGCTGTTGTTTTTGTCTAAGGCTTACATTTATTTTGTTTAACTTTTTTATTTGGTGGTTATGCTAATATAGTAGAAATATTTTTAAAATAATAAAAGATGAAGTTATCTTATTTTATTAGGTCTGATGCATCTATCTGGTCTAATATAGTTCCCTAAAATCGTAACATCTGTATGGACTTGTTTAAGGGATTCTAAAATTTAGTAACTTCCCCAAATTAAACACAACCACAATATGAACTTATTTAAAAACGTCTTTTTTTTACCGTCATGCGCCTTACTGCTTTTATCAATCATATTAGGCTCTTGCAAAATAAAGCATAACCAAAGCTCTTCTAAGCATCCCGAAGCCAAATTGGGCTGGAAACTGGGTTCTCAAGCCTATACCTTTAAGCAGTTTACCTTTCTTGAGGCGATAGCCAAAATAGACAGCTGTAATTTAAGTTATGTCGAAGCTTTTCCGGGACAAGAAATTGGTGGTGGTATTTCAGGTAAAATGGACTATAAAATGGATGCGGATAAGCGGATCCAGATTTTGAAAAAGCTACAAGAAAACCATGTGAAAATGATCGCATATGGCGTAGTTGGTGCAGATAATGAAGCCGACTGGGTCAAGATATTTGAATTTTGTAAGGCTATGGGGGTAGAAACGATCACTTCTGAGCCAAATGAAAAAGACCTGCAGCTGCTTTCTGGTCTTTGCGATAAATATCAGATTAATCTCGCCATTCACAACCATCCAAATCCTTCTCATTATTGGAACCCGGATATTGCCTTAAATGCAATAAAAGGAAAAAGTCACCGCCTGGGTTTATGTGCAGATGTTGGTCATTGGGTACGTTCCGGACTTGACCCTGTTGCCAGTTTAAAAAAATCCGCTGGTCATGTACTTCACCTACACATGAAAGATCTCAATGAAAAGAACCGAAATGCACACGATGTACACTGGGGTACAGGTGTATGCGATATTGATGCTATTATCAAAGAACTGAAAAGACAAAACTTTAAAGGCGCAATATCTGCAGAATATGAATACAACTGGAACAACAATAGGACAGATGTCGCCGAGAGTGTAGCTTATTTCCGGAAGTCCTTTAAGGACTGATGAAGACTATTCCTGACACTAGAGACTTTCGCAGTTGTGTCCGCAACACGGACACAACTGCGCCACTTTACCCTTCAAAAAAACTTTCAATATCTTTATCCAGTGTAGTTAGAATCTTGGGGTATTGATTTCATCTTAAGGTGATCCAGTAAAATAAATAATCATGAAATATTTTAAATTTCTTTTGCTTCTGTATTTGTTTATTTCATGGGTAGATAAAAATAGCCTTGCACAAGGAGCTTATGATGTTAATTTGGCTTTAGGAAAGGAATCTTACCTAAACAAAGAGTATATCAAAGCTGCCAAATACTATTCAAAAGCATTTTCGTCCAATCATAATCTTGGCCGTATTGATCATCGTTACGAAGCGGCAACTTTTTGGGCATTGGGGGGGGCAGATTGATTCTGCATTTTATCAGCTAGATAAGGTTTTACCAAAATATTATAATCAATTTACAAAATTTTCAAATGATTCTTCATTTCGAATTTATGGGATGATCCAAGGTGGACCCATCTTTTGAAAGTAGTTGAGAAGATCAATCTGGATCCAGAGAAGGACATTCATACCACAGTTGCAATCATTAATAACCCATTAGCAGCGAAATTAGATACAATACTAAATGATGATCAAAAGTATAGAAATAAAATCGAAGATGTTAAGAAAACGTCAGGATCAACTTCAGTAGAGTTCGATATTTTAATGAAACAGATTTACCTACAAGATTCTACAAATTAAGGGAAAGTCAAACTTATATTAGATAAATATGGATGGTTAGGGCAAGATGAGGTTGGGGCTAATGGAAATCTTGCGTTGTTTCTTGTTATCCAACATTCTGACTTAAGTACCCAATTGAAATATCTTCCGTTATTAAGAAATGCTGTGAACACAGGAAAGGCTCGAGCGTCAAATCTTGCATTGCTGGAAGATCGTATAGCTATACGCCAAGGGAAGAAACAAATTTATGGTAGTCAGCTAAGGCTGAATACTAAAACTGGTAAATATTATGTACTGCCCTTGGAGGATCCTAAAAATATTACTTTCCAATGCAAAATTTACTAAAAATGTTTTCCAATAAATCATCTGTAGTAACCTGACCTGTGATTTCACCAAGATAATAAAGAGCTTGCTTGATATCCATAGCAAGGAAGTCGGAAGTTACCGGATTGTCTAATCCATTAGAGACACTGGCTAATGCAGTTCTTGTTCTTTGCAAGGCCTCAACGTGCCTGATATTCGTCACCATGGTATGATTATCGGAAAGTTGATCACCCACAGCAGTATGGTAAAGTAACTGTTTCAACTCTTCAATCTGCTGGTTCTCTTTAGCAGAGATGGCTATAAATTGAATTTCCGAAGGAAGTTTAAGTTCTTTTAACCGGTCGTTGTAAGAGAGATCTATTTTATTCGCAACAGCAACAAAGGCAATTCCCGGCCTATAAAGTCTTAAAATATCCTCCTTAATTTCCAATGCACTAAGGTTTACGACGTCAAAAACATAGACAAGTAAAGCCGATTGATTAATTTTTTGCATGGTTTTTTCTACACCAATAGCTTCTATGGTGTCGGTAGCTTCCCGAATCCCAGCAGTGTCAATGAGTCTAAAATTAATTCCATTTATATTGAGGACTTCCTCAATGGTATCTCTTGTCGTACCCGCAATTTCGCTGACAATAGCACGGTCTTCATTTAACAAAGCATTTAACAAAGTCGACTTACCTGCATTTGGTCGGCCTGCGATCACGGTGTTTATGCCTGTTTTGATCACATTACCTAATTCAAAAGAGCGAATCAATTTATTCAACACTATTGTTATTTTATCAATCAGATCCTGTAGTTGACCGCGATTTGCAAACTCAACATCCTCTTCAGCAAAGTCTAATTCCAGCTCAATCATGGATGCAAAATGGATAAGCTGCTCACGTAACACATTCAATTCTGTACTAAATCCACCACGAAGTTGGTTCATCGCTACGTTGTGCGCAGCTGCAGAATCAGACGAAATTAAGTCAGCAACGGCTTCCGCCTGAGAAAGATCTAATCCTCCATTTAAGAATGCCCGGAGTGTAAATTCACCAGGTTTAGCTGCAGAAGCACCTTTTCTAATCAATAAGTTGATGATTTGTTGAATGATATAGTTTGAACCGTGACAAGATATCTCAACCACATTTTCTTTTGTATAAGATTTTGGCGCAACAAACAAGCTGACCAATACCTCGTCAATTACAGCATTTCCATCCTTAATTAAGCCGAAATGAATGGTATGTGAATCTTGATTAAGTAGGTTCTTACCGGAAAAAACAGCGTTGGTAATGGAGATGGCATCTTTGCCTGATAGACGGATTACCCCTATAGCCCCGATTCCGGGAGGTGTAGATAAAGCAACTATAGTTTCATTTGTAATCATCAGCGGTGTTTTTTAAGTTTGAACCAGATACAAAACTAGCCAAACATATCTTACATTTTAGTGTTTAACTTTTGAAAAACAAACAAATTACGAATGAAAGACATGCCGCTGACCGTTAAGCGGGCAATTGAATTGCTCGGGATTGTACTTATTGGAGCCATTTTAGTTATTGGACACAACATCATCATGCCGGTATTAATGGCATTTTTTATCAGTATTGTTTTACTTCCAGTCTTTAGAATGTTGAGGAGATATAAAGTTCCTGAAATTGCGGCAATCGTGATTCCTATCTTACTTCTCGCCATTTTTATAGGACTGATTGTCTGGTTTTTTTCAGCTCAGATAGCCCAGTTGGTCAATGATTTTCCAGAAATTAAAAAGAATGTAAGTGTTCATTTGAATGCATTGAGTAGATGGATAAGTAGTGTAAGTCAAATTTCAACTACAGAACAGGTGAAATTTATCAACGAGAAAAGTGATGATTTATTAGGAATGGCTGGCAAAGCTGCAAGTGGTGCTGCTGTGACCTTAAGTTCGGTTTTTGTGTTTGTCGGTTTATTACCGATTTATATTTATCTGATGCTTTTCTACAAGGACATCCTACTGCGCTTTATATTTATGTGGTTTAAAACAGACCATCATCCAAAAGTAAAAGAAGCCATATACGAAACTGAATCCATCATCAAAAACTATCTTATTGGATTGTTAATTCAAATTACTTACATGACAGTACTCCTTGGTGGAATTTTATTATTGGTGGGAATTAAGCATGCCTTATTGATTGGTATAATTTTCGCCATTTTGAACCTTATTCCATATGTGGGCGCCTTGATAGGTAATATTATAGGCGTGATGTTAACCCTAACTGCTTCAACAGAATTGTGGCCGGTGTTAACCGTACTTATTGTTATAGCGATTGTTCAGTTCTTAGATAACAACATATTAATGCCAAGGATTGTAGGCTCTAAAGTGAAGATCAATGCACTTTTTGCCATTCTGGGGGTTGTGATTGGAGGTAGTATTGCCGGGGTATCAGGCATGTTTCTTTCTATGCCAATCATCGCAGTTCTGAAAGTTATTTTTGACAGAACCGAGATGTTTAAGCAATGGGGTGTATTATTAGGAGATGAAAGACCTACAAAGAGTCCAATGACTTTTCCGGCATTCAGAAGAAAAAAATCAGTCCCCACAGTGACAGGTACAGCAAAAGGTTAAAATGAAAAGCTCAATAGATTTGATGCGGTTACTTGAGGATCAATACCGGTTTGTTGGCATCTTTTGACAAACCCTCGGTGATACTTTGGTGTGTTAAGTTGTATAAAAAGCTATGAACCCCCGGGAGTGCGATGATCATTTGTTGATGATTTTGATCAGCAAAATTGAGCACGCCTTCTAAAATATCCTCATCATCTGTATAATGAATTTCATATTCATAATCCTGAAGAAGCTCTTGTATAATGCCTTTGATTTCCAACGTTGGATGTTCAGGTCTTAAATGTTTTTTATTAGGATCTACATTTAACAGGGCTAGTTTTGGATGTGGCCAATGTTTAATTTTATGTAGCCTTTGTAATAAGCTCACGTGATTTAAGGTTTTAAAATCACAAGCTACCACGGCATGCTTTACCGGTTTGTATATGGTTGCCGGAGGTATGATCATCACTGGCACAGGGCTAATTTTCGCAATCTCAATCATGTGTGTACCAATGAAACTTTCATCGCCCTCATAATTGTTGCTTCCAATAAACAGTACATCTGGTTTCTCTTTTTCAATCATATTGAGCACTGCTCTAAATAAGGAAGATTCTAAGAGTACAATTTTCACATTGATGCCAGGCTTAAGCCGCTTAATTAATTGTGTTTTCAACTGCTCTAATTTCTGGATGATTGTTTGTTTCTTTTCCATGATCTCCTTGTTACTTGGTTGGATCAGGTCGGCTGAAGGATACATGTGTTCGAATAAAGAAACATAGAATTGTGAAAAAAGGATGAGTTGATCAATGTCCTGATGATTACTCAAATCTACAGCATAATTTATCGCGTTGTTGGCTGGTTCGGAAAAATCGGTAGGTATAAGAATTGTTTTCATCATTGTTCATACGTTGAGATTTGATAAATAAAGTTAAGGATTAGATAGTCTAGTATTAGACTATTTCAATTAATTTTCGTCACGCTAATATCAAAATCATTAAAGGCTATCCATCCAGATAGCCTTTAAAACCAAATATAAATTAAACGAGATGACTTCTGAGCACAAACAGAAGTCAGATTAGATTGCAATGAGCTAACAATCTGACGTCAAGGGCGGATTCGAACCGCCGTTACGGGTTTATGAAACCAATGCTTAACCACTCGGCCACATGACTGTACTTTGTAAATCTGGACAAACATACATAAAGTATACTAAATTAGTAGTATTTATTTTAAATTTGTTTTGTCTAACTTTGACCAGGGGTTGTTGAATTGTAAACTGCCGCTTTTGGTGACTAAATTATCCAATGAAATTTAACATTAGATCATGTATTACAAACAGGTAGAAGCAGAGATTAGGGCAGCTCGTCAGGATTCAAATATGTCGATTGCTAATGGAAATGTAGCAGGGGTCGCTAAATTTTGGATGGAGGATATTATAGTGATTTCAGGTGAGGGGGGACAATATGTAGGAAAAGATAAACTGTTGAAAGTATGGAGAGCAATGTTCAAACATGATGTGCCGAAATTCGAACGCTTACCCTCTGAAGTGATTGTTGCAGCAAGCGGTGATCTGGCCTGGGAAACGGGCATCTGGCATTATAGCACGCAGACATCCAAAGGAAAGTATGCTGCGATGTGGCGTAAAGTAAATGGGGTATGGAAAACCCAATCGGAGCTTTTTGTGTCCTTAGATTAAAGAAAAAATAACTTTTAGTTACTCGACCTTTAATCTCCTAATCATTTCCGTACTGTAATTTCTGGCTTGCGCCAATCTATCGCCAAAAAAGTAACTTGTTTTTTCGAATAGTGCTTTGTAACCATTGATGTCACCACAGCCAATTATGGTTGCCCATTCTTGCACTGATGAATGGAATTCGAGATCATCGGAGCGAATGGATTTATCGTAAAGTGCAGTGGAGATAGACTCCTCAAATAATTCTTCATTTTGAAACAAGTACTCTACAATCCCTAATCTTAATCTGAATGGAGGTGTCTGGCAAATGAGGTTGTGGTAGGGGTTAATCTGGAGTTTATACCATGAGTAGGCCATGCTAAGCAGACTCAGATGCGAATTGGGCTTCCGGCTTTCCGCATGGGCAGACAAAGAAAACTCTCTCATTACGCTATCATCAAGCAATAAAGGACTATGATTTGCATTTTGGTCAAAGATAAATCGCTTGGCGGCATATAGCTGTTTTCTAAAATCATCTTCGCGTTCCATGATCATCATTTTAAATAACGCAGACTCTGATTGGGCATAACACTTTACTTGTTGGCGCGCATATGGATTTAAAATGGCAAGACCACCATAAATGTGTGCCTTATAGCTGAAAATCCTTAAGGTTGTTAATATTTTGACATTGTCGATACCCCCTAGGTAGGAAGCATTTTCCCATGGATAAAAACCTGCATTCCCCCAGGCGGTTCCCATACTTTCAAACCCTACATGGGTTACAGCCTGTGTATCAGCAACAATCTGGTCATGTATGTGGTAATCTCCTATTTCAATAAGCTCTGATTTTAAGCTACTTAAAAGATCCATCATCCTCTGGTAGCCTTCATTTGTACAGCGGTGTGGAATAACAATTAATTTTTGTCCTTCTGTTTGAAAGGCCGGGCCATGTAGCGAGTGACAGGTAATGATTTGGACGTCGGAGGGTAGATGTTTTTCGAAGGCAAGAATTTCCGGGTGTTTTACTGAAGTTTGCCCGGCTACAATAGCTCCATACTTTGTTGAGGAAGCATATAGACCAACAACTTCAGCTATTTTTTCTGCTTCTACATTATAGAAGATAATGTCACACTTTCTGGAAACTTCTTTTCCATCTTGCATTACAGAAATTCCAAATGGACTGAGTTCTGTTGCCAGTTGTTCAAAAAGATGAGGGAGGTCTGCACCAAAAACCGCATAGCCCGCCTTGGCAAATGATTTTGCATAGAGCTTTCCCATGTCGCCAAGTCCAATTATTCCAATATTCATGCTGCAAATAAGTCATTAAATATCGTTTATGCAACGATTTTTTGTCAATACTTGCGGCCAAACTTGATAAGCCGAGGTTAAAAAACTCAAAGCCCAGTAAAAATACTTTAAAAGCATCATGACCTTGCTCCACCCTAAATATATTATGCAACACAAATCAAAAATGAAAAGTACATTTGCTGATGAATACTTGAGGGCTTTTGAGAAAATAGCCTGATTAATGCACTATAAAATAGATGAATAAACTTACATTAAGAACAGTTCATGTAACCCGCTATGTTACCCCACTACGTGAAGGAGGATCTATGCCGGCAATTGCAGAAGCTGATGATGGTTTTTTATACGTACTCAAATTTAGAGGCGCCGGACAAGGGGTAAGAGCTTTAATCTCCGAGATTATTGGTGGAGAAATAGCCCGCGCTGCCGGTTTAAGAGTACCGGAAATTGTTTTCGCCAACTTGGATGAAGCTTTTGGACGCATTGAGCCAGATGAAGAAATTCAGGATTTGCTTAGAGCCAGTGAAGGCCTGAATTTGGCTTTGCATTATCTTTCTGGTGCGATAACTTTTGATCCCCTGGTGACTACTGTTGATCCACTTGAAGCATCTAAAATCGTTTGGTTGGATTGTTGGTTGACCAATATGGATCGTACCGCGAGAAATACAAATATGCTCATGTGGCATAAAGAACTTTGGCTGATCGATCATGGTGCTTCACTGTATTTTCACCATTCCTGGCAGAATTGGGAGGAGCAGGCTTCGAGGCCTTTTTTATTGGTCAAAGATCACGTTTTATTACCAGTTGCGTCAAAACTTAAAGAGGCAGACCAGTTTTTTAAAGCTTTACTTAAGAAAGGTTTGATAACTCGTGTGCTGGACCTAATTCCAGACGTATGGTTGAGTGAGGAACGTACTTTTGAATCTGTTGCCGAACACAGACAGGCCTATCTGTATTTCTTGGAAACAAGGTTGGCGCATTCTGAAATTTTTGTAAAAGCTGCTCAAGATGCTAGAGAGACACTTATTTGAGTACGCTACCATTCGAGTTGTGCCCAGGGTAGAACGCGAAGAATTTATCAATGTTGGTGTGATTGTATACTGTGCCAAACAAAAGTTCTTAGAAGCACGTTTTGTGCTAATTGAAAGCCGCATGAATGCATTTTGTGAAAATCTAAATATCGATGAATTGGAGCAGAATTTGAATTCTTTTGTTAGAATTTGTAAAGGTGGTCCAGATTCGGGGACCATTGGGCAGTATGATAATGCTTCGCGTTTCAGATGGTTAACAGCGACCAGAAGTACCGTTTTACAGACCTCAAGGGCACATGCGGGCTTATGTGAAGATGCAAGTACTGAATTGCTTAAACTATTTGAGGAGATGGTACTTTGATGATCTTCCGCTAAATAAAAACAAAGAATTTGATAATTTATTAAAACAATAGTTACTTTGCCAACCAAAATAAAAAACTAATTTATGATCATAGAGCCTAGAATGCGTGGGTTTATTTGCCTTACAGCTCATCCAGAAGGATGCAAACAAAACGTAATCAATCAAATCAATTATATTAAGTCGAAAGGTTCAATTGCCGGTCCTAAAAAAGTGCTGATTATCGGTGCATCAAC
>Ga0116227_10017047_pt1 | contig 10244 bp, 7 predicted proteins | sample S1TSphgellanicum_FD_89693 | JGI IMG/M metagenome (GOLD analysis project Ga0116227, IMG submission 89693) | Host-associated microbial communities from peat moss isolated from Minnesota, USA - S1T2_Fb - Sphagnum magellanicum MG | ecosystem: Host-associated > Plants > Peat moss > Unclassified...
CACGTGCCATAATATAAAATCATCCAAGTCTTTGAATTGAACGTCTTAGATTATTTCAAAATAATAATAATAATAATATAAATAATCATATATTAAAACATGTGGCAGCACATGATTTGCCTTCAATTGTGACCAAAATAGTTGCATATTAGTCGCATGTGACAATACGTATACAATGAAGTCAAAGGATGAAATGTATTTGTTGACTTTTTCTTTCATACAATACTCTTTGTCATTTGCAACTAGTTTTCACATGCGACTTGTCTTAGGCGACTAAAAGGATTTTAGTTGCAAAATGTCTCTTGCGACTAAAATTTAGTTGCAAAGAGTAGTCGAAAATACATGTTTTTCTTCTAGTGTAGTTAATTAATAAACATCTGTCATTTTTTTGGGGGATGAGCACAATTTTGTTGGAGTTGGAAAATGTGTCAATGGACCTTAAACCTAAGGACTTTTAAAATCCAAGCCTTGATGTCTTTTCCAATGTTTGGCCAAAAGGCTTGGAAGACTTTTGTAAGGATTCCATCTTCCCCTCAAGTTTTACCCATGGGAATATCTTTGATAGCTTCCCAAAGCTCTTACATGTCTAATTCACAAAGTAAATCATTATTTTGGGCTTTAGTGACTTTTCTGATGATACTTTGGAAGCATAGGTCCCTTGCCAAAGTTTTACCTTTTATAATTAGGACATAACTATAAAGGTTTTGAAAGAAATTTTGTGCAAAAATTAGCATCCTTTTAGGGTCAATCAAGATTTATCCTTAGTCCAATAACTCTTTTATAAAAATAGGTCTTTTGTTGTGGGAAAAAGATAAAACAATTTTTTTGGAATATCTATTTCCTAATCTAATCCATTTAATTGTTGAAAAATGAGTTTTGGCTTCAAACTTTTCTTGATGAGCAGATTGGATCCTAACTTGGGCTTCATTCAAGATGTCTATTTTAGCCTGGTTATTCCAACTTCTTTGGAGGCCTAATTTTGCTAATTCTAGGACTTGAATTTGAGAGTTGTACTCAACTCTCCACTTGGTCCGTTGTTTCTTTGTGAATTTTATGTTAACAAACCTAATGGATTTTAGGGCTTTAGAAAGTTTTTAGTTCCATGAGGTAAGGTTGTTATTTTGAATGGCTTTTGTCCAAGTGAAAGTTAACACCATTTTGTTGTCATCTTGGAATAGTTGCCTTGAAGTGACCTTACCTTGGTGGTTTCAATCTAGGTTTACATATTATGGACAAAGAAATGGGCATGGTCAAAAAGATTTGGGAGAGTGGGCCAAATTTTTGCCTTGTAATCCCAACTTATCAAATCTCAATCAATCTTTGAAGAAATCATGTCCGGGGCATTGCAATGATTGTCCTAGGTATACTCCTTTTTGTTGATTTTCTTAAATTCATCCAAAGTGAAGGAGTTTTGTGCTTGGAGTTTGAGGATTAATCTATCCCATGCTTCTTATTCTCATTGCTTAATTCCTATAATGGGTGCTCCTCTGAGTTTATTTGACAATGACTTTACAAAGTTGAAATCATATGCAAGTATCCAACTAACCTTTGGAAGTTTGAATTTGCAAATTTCAATCCACCATTTTGCTCTTGGACCAATGGCATTGTAATCATAAATGTTTAGAACTCCAATGGTCATTGAGGTGCCAAGCTCAATAATCAAGAATTAAGCTCTACCTACAATAATAATTCCATGGGATTTTATGAAGGGTGTCAGTTTGGCAAAAGTTAGTGTGCCCATGCTGCCCTTGAATCTAAATTTGTGGCAGTTGAATAGGATGCTTCATTCCAAAAATATGAACCCCCCTTGAAGTTGAGTCCAATTTTTTTCCTCATATAATCATGGTTAGAAAGTTTGTGCTCTTAGATCAATATGATGTCCACCAAGGGAAAGGCCATGGAAAGAAACTTTTCAAGCCTTTTCGTTTCTTGGAACCCATTACCCCTATTCTTAGGCACTAGACATTGATTAATGCCAAGCATAAGTGATTATTATGCATGTGCATGAGATGGTGTGATTAGCAAGGATTTACATGTCTCACCAATGATAATAGGTAGCTTTGGGAGCCCCATCAAGGAAAACCATGGTTTAAGTTCCCTTGGATTTCTTGGAATTTTTTTGATGGGGTCACCACTATGTGTTTGATGTCATTTGGTATTTGTTTCGATGCATGCTTGCCTAGTATAGTTAATGCAAGTTTTTCCTCCTTCATTAAGGTCACTGCAAAACACCAACATGTGTGAGTGTTTGAGGTGTCATTGACCATTTGAACATCTAGAGAGCATCTTGCCATTTCTTCAGTGGTTTGGGTTTTTTTTGGTGTCCATAATGATTTTGTGCAAATCTTGGGCTTGGCTTGTTATGTGAGTTAGAGCCATGATTTTCCTCCAAGCTTTATCTCTTTTAAGTTCTAATAACTTGGTGAAATTCAAGGGTTTGTGTACTCTACCACTAGAACCCATCAAGATGTCCAGTCCATTGCCTTTGGAGGACGAATGAACCAACATTGAGATAATGTTGGCTCATTTGATTCCTTTGGGATGAGTGAATGGGAGGTTAAAAGTTGTCTAAAAGCTTTTTGAAATGCTAAAATTGAGAGGGGCTTCATTCTTGGTTGAATGGGATCAAAAGTTTGGAGCTTCCTATGGATGGGGGGATGGTTTACTCCTTTGTTTTTTATTTGTTAGAGGTTTCCAAAGAAGCTTTTGAGAATCCTCAAGCTTTATGTTTTTACGATTCTAGTCGTTCTCCAAGACCCATTTGTTGAAAAGTTCTAATAAAGGTTCCTCTATGATTGTTTTTTCAATGTTTGTCATCTCATACGCTTGACATACATTCTAGTGTGTGTGATGTGTTTTGGCTTAAGGAAAAATTTGCCAAAGCTTGGTTAGGGAAAACGTTTCATATAACTATATGCTAGTTTTTTCAAAAAGCTTGGTTGAACATTCTCCACAATGGTTTTTTTCCCTTTAGGTTTAGTGTTTTTTCTTGCTAGTGGACATGCTTTGATTTGGTGATTAAAAGCCTTGCACCTTGAACATTCATTAAGAAGACCATTGTGGACTAGTTCCAATTATTTCCTTCCTTGTCAAACTTGGGCAAAATCATTGATTTTGGAAGGGTTTCAGGATGTTCAACCATAACCAAAATTTTGGGGCCCAACATTTCACCCTTGTATAATGTTGAGTCGCCAATAAATAGCACTGAATCGATTTAATTTCCAATTGTAGTGAGGCAGGCCTTAGTTCATATGAACTAGTTAAAACCAACAACTTGTATTTAAATTGGGAAGTGTAGGGAATCTTCTACCTTGGGATCTTGGGAAATGAAATGTTGTTTCCAAGTTGAAAAGGATATGGTTTGGTCTCCACAACGATGGTTGGAGTGGCTTAAGGTATATGTTTTGCCTTATTCCATGGTGAAATGCATTTCAAAGAAACCCTTATCCATCATCGTCAACCTTGTGAAAATTGGGTGAAGGTTGTCTTTAACCCATGATGTGAGCATCTTTAGTTTTAGTTTTTTACCATGCACGTAACCCAAGATAATGACCTTGGACAAAATTTGGTATTGTGTGTTGAGGCTAATGACTATGTTATTGTGTAAGGTTGCTTTGAGCTTTCTAGGTTCAGTGTGTGGGCATTTTTTAGGCGGGGTTATGTGACAAAGGTTTGGTTTTCTATCTACAGGAGTATGTTGGAAACATTGAAGCAAATGAGATGTTGGAATTGTCAATTTTTTGGGTTTGTAAAAAGAATGTTGTTAAAAGTAGAGAAGGTGTTGATGTCATTGGGTCTTGCAAGTCGAACTTTGTTAGGTTGTGGCACAATGACCTAATGGCTTGATGGGGTGAAGTGAACCTCGTGGCCTTGTGCAAGATTGCAACAAGGATTTCTAAACTATGACATCATTTCCACCTTTAAGTTATTGTTATAAGTTTTGAGTTGTGAATCTTATGTTCATCATGTTTCCTATAAATTATTTTTGAGTAAAAATGGTGTACCTAGACTTTGAAAGTAATTTAAGTTACAAGGATGGAAAATTGATTGTTCATTGTTGTTGATGCATTGTGTTTTTGAGCCATGGCCCACTGGTGGCTACATTATGAGAAATCACATTCATCGAAACCACATTACCCTACAATTAAAACTCAAAAAACAACTCATATACAACTATTGTGCAACTATCCCCTTAAAATTTTGGTGTATTAATAAATAAATTATCACGTCAAAAAATCAATTAGTTGTATTATAGTTGCAAGTGAATTGAAAATGGGTCTTCTATACAATAATGTATACACATTGTACATATATATGTTGTCAACCATGTTTGATTTTTTTAGGGGTTACATTATAGTTGCATGTGACAACTACTATAAAACTATTGTAAATGTGCCATTAATTATGTTGCAATTAATGTACAATGTACATACATGTGATCATGCCACATGTCCACATTTCCACTACCCATTATGGGATACATTTACAACTAATTTTCAATTATGATTCCCATTGATACAATTAGTATAGTCATTAGTGTGCCACCATTAAAACATTATTGTTCAATTATGTTATGATTATAATACAATTACTTATAACTTAATAAGGATACACATTTATAAGTAATATTTTATAAATAATTATTGTTTCAATAATTTGACTATTAATATGAAATTTTGAGTGATTTAAAATGTTATGGGAATGCTACTTCAAGCTCTAAAAATCATTTTTGAAGTGCAAAGGAAAAAATAGAATAAAAAATAGCACCACAAAGAAAATTCCAACTTACAAAACTTTTTTTTTTTCCTTCTTTGGACCCCTCCTACTTTCAAACTTCATAAATTTCATGGTTATTTCTTTAATTCATTTAGTTTTGTGTTTTCCTACCTACTTATTTACCTAGGTAAGTAAGTAGGTCTTAAGACCTTCCAACCCACCTACCTATGCTTATGTACGACCTACCTAATTACTATTATATATATATATATATATATATATTCCACCACATGTCACAATTTTGAACCATCATTAACAATCATAATGGATGACATTTTGAAAAGAAAAGAAATTTTATGTCCAAAATTTTCATAGTGCCACTGTTAGATTTTAATATATGGATGACAATTAATGACATTAACATGACGTCATGGGTGCAATTATAATTGAGTTGCATAATAGTTGATAATGAGTTGTTTTGACATAGTTGCAATTGAGTTGCAATGAATTGCACTGTATATATGGTGAATTGCAATTTTGCAATTCATGCAACTTGTCCGCTAACACTCAAGGCATATAAACATAATGAGTTGCAAGTGTCCGATGCAACTCAAAAATTGAGTTGCAAGCGTAGTTACAAAACACCCTTTTTTTCTCATATTGTTAATATTTGCTTCCATGTTAATAGGTCTACCTATTCCCACTCCTTCCACTTTTCATTGTCGCTGCTCCCTATGCTCTCCACTCTTCCATAACATTTTTCACTCCTTCTCTCGCTCTCCTTTAACCAACTAAGCTCTTCCCAATGCCTTTGCTACCAAGCTACATAACTTTTTGTTGAAAAAAACATGTGCAACACTTTGTTTTATCTTGTAAACTATGAAACTATTAAAAATTTCTAAACTTGACATACCTTTTCTATTTCAAATTTTGTTCAAATGAAGCAAATAAATTCATAATCTTATAGTTTATTCAAAGATCTATCCAATGCAATCAATATATTTTATGAATGTTCATATAAGTCGTAAGAAATAATATTGGTAAATATTATTAACATATTCAAACATGTTAAATGTTTCAAACTCCATGTGATTGAATTAAAGGTAGGGTATGTCATAGGTAGGTAAGTAGGTTACAAGATGGTAGGTGGGAAATAGGAGATAAGTAGACCCAACTTATACATGTAAGATGGTTGGTAGGTAGGTAGGTAGGTAGGTAGGTAGGTAGGCAAGTAGGAAGGTTAAGTAATTATACTTGTAGGTAAGTTGGAGATAGGTAAATTTACATAAGTTATAGGATGTTAGGTAAGTATGTTGTATATATAAGACATAATAGGTTGGTAGGTAGGTAGGTAAGTAGGTAAATAGGTAAGTAAGAAGGTTATGTAATTATACTTGAAAGTAAGTTGGGGATAGGTAAATTTACATAAGTTGTAAAATGCTTGGTAGGTGTGTTGTATTGTATGACATGGTAAGTGGGAAATAGGAAGTAGGTTATAAGTAGGTACATGTAAGTAAGTAGGAATGTCAAATAATTATAAATAGATAGGTTGGAAGTAAGTAGACCTAGCTTATAGGTAGGAGGGGTGATAGGTAAGTAGGTAATGTACAAATATAAGCAAATAAGTTGGAAGTAGGTCAATTTATTTAGGTTGTAAGATGTCACCTACAAGTAGGTTGTTGTATAAGACATAGTAGGTGGGAGGTAATAGGTAAATAGGAAGGTTATGTAATTATAAGTATGTAGGTTGGAGGTAGGCAGACAAGTCTTGTAACTAGGTAGGATGGTTGGTAAGAAGGTAGGTAGATGGGTAATGTACGATTAATTATAAATCTAGGTAGGTTGGAGTTAGGGAAACTTAAGTAGGTAGATAGATATGTTGTAGGGCATGGTACGTGGGAGGTTGAAGGTAGATTATAAATATATGTATGTAGAAAGCTTAGGTAATTATAAATGTAAGTAGGTTGGACGTAGGTAAACTTAGGTAGGTTAAAGGTAAGTATATTATAGGATGTTAAATAGGAGGTAGGTAGGAGGTTGTATGATGGAAATTAACTAGGTAACCTAGGTTTTGTAACCTTACACTACCTACCCACCTATCTATTTAACTTAGCATGTTAATTTACATAAAATGTCCCATTTGACTAAAATATTATTGACCATTTTGACTAGGGGTGTCATTTGATTAGATGTCACATTTGACTAAAAAATCATTGGTCGTCTTTATTAGGGCGTCACTTGTTTTTGTTAAACTTGATTAGATGTTTCATTTGATTAAAAATCATTGGTCATTTTTTTGTTCAACTTGATTAAATGTCAAATTTGATTAATTGTTAAATACGTTACTTTAATCAAGTTGATTAATAAAAAATTACACATATCATTCAAGTCCCAACCCTTTAGTCAAAATGTACATGTGCACTAGTAAAAAAAAATTAATCAATCAACTTGAACCTTAAAAAGTCATGATTTGTTATAATTATTACAATAATCATTTAAGTGTATTTGTATTCAATGTCCTTCATGGAAGGGATCCACATTGGTAAAGATGCCAATGAATGTTTTTTTTACCAAATAGGAATTATGTTTGTTTTGCCCCTTGATTTCACATATTGCTTGCCATTCAAAAAAAGATCTTATTTTTTCTTTGCAAATGTAACTTTTTAGATAATTGGAAGTTAGACTTTTATTTAAAGATTAACTTAGGACATGCAATGTGTTATCATATCATTAAAACATCATTTGATTCAACTTTTGGAAGCGGTGACTCTATTTGTTGGTTCAAAAATGTAGTGTTTTGAAGTTATAGAATTTCTTATGGTATCCCTTATTTTCACATGCTTTTACCCAAATGCACTTATCCCTTGAATAGTTATTGTAGATGAGTCATTTGAAGAAAAAATGTATCAACACTCTAGTTATTTGAGGATACATCTCTAGATACTTTAAGGACATGTGCTTAAAGACATAATGATATATCATCGAAGGCAATTATGGTAACATCATGATAAATTGTAGATCACACACATCACAAAGGTAGTACAACAACAAAAGATGGCTTTGCATGTTCAACATCACCACGTGCATCAAAACGATTTTCAACCAAGAGCAAGGACTTAATGTTATTAGAACTTTGGAAACTTTGATTGTTGGTGTTGGAGGCAACAACATGAAAATTCAGATTTAATACAAGTTTGAAGATCAATTGGAAATATAGTTTCAACAAAGCCACATGTGGCATTGGATTTGAGATATGACTAAGAGCATGCAAGACAATCCCTCACCAATCTCATGTTCCAACCATATTTTGATAAGGCATTTGTGGGGATTGGTAGCAACCTGGCCCAAAATCTTGCAATAGCACATGAATTTCACATGGCATAAACCACTTACCATGTGGGGCCCACTAGGTTGGCATCCTCTTTAGCCTATTTCTCTAGACATTTTGATTACCATAAACCAAATAGATTTCCAAATTATAAATAAGTTGTCAAAAAAAAGTTTCATGACAAGGAGGATATTGAGGCATTGAAAGGCACGATGGTGTGTGAAAAACCTCATTCAACAAATGCACTTTGATTATTGAGATGGTGTTGAAAGTTTTGAATGAGCTCAGGAATTTAAAGCACCAAGGGTTGTTGCTAGGGGCACCTTCTCAACAATGAAATTTTCACGCACCCCAATTTGAAGTTGGCACCCTAAGTTTTTTTTTTTCTCAAATAATAAATCGATCGGGTATAAAAGATATGAAAATGTTTACTTATATTATGAATGGTGTAAATTAAATGATAAGGTAAATTTTGGGCTTTTGGGATAGTAGGCTAATCTTGTTACTAGCCACAATTGTGTGAACATTAAAACCTTGTGAATTCAATTGTGACATTGGTAAGCAAGATATTGTTTGTGATTTTTGTTTTTGGAGTTAGAAATGAGCGATTTCTTATAGGAACTTGCATCAATTGAGTAGAAAAAGACATTGTCATTCAACATGTTAAATTAAAAGATAGAAACAATTGTTTCAAAAGAGATCATTGCCACATTATGTAGCACTGAAATGGTTCTAAATTTCGAAGTTGGACAAAGTTTTAAATCTTGAGGTGGTCAAGACTTGGGCATGCATTGAAAATAATATGAAATTTGAGAAGCAATTATACCTATATGAAATATATATTTTCCAAACAAGATTGGAATTTTTTGTTTAAAATAAAATAAAATTGTGACAACTTAAGATTTAAAATTCATGAGTGTTGAGTTTGATATTTATGTTGAACTTTGGTCAAGGATATATGAAGGAAATATTGTTGTATCTTTAGACAAGTTACAAGCATCACCCCCACACATTTGAAACCCTCATTTTACATTTACAAATCACATTATAATAGATTTCCAATATTTAATGTGCATTTTATTCTTATTATTTTGCTTTCTTTTTTTTTGAAAATTAGATAATGCATTTTACTTCTTTAATACTTTCAAAAAATTAGGTGACATTTTTGTTCCTTTTCCATCCAATTTTTTTTTAATCGACAAAAATCTAGAATGCTTTTTACCCTATGGTTGGCAAATAATCTATTATACATCACTTTTTGATTTATGTGGGAAACTAATTTAATATTTTTACATGGAGATAAATTCATATGGGTACGGTAGTATCTATGCATTTTGTATATTACTATTAAATTAGTTCTTAATGTAATTTGTGTGATCTTGAGCTTTGATACTCTAATTTGTGTTTACACATTTTGCACTATAAAAATAATAATAATGCAGAATTCATAGAAATGATTTAATAAATAGCAAGTTCTGATGAAATGTTGCTGAGATATGCTGGAAATTTAGAGTATTATGAATTTTGTAAGTTTGCACTCACTGGCCTTCTTTTTACTGGCTATAGTAGCCAAAAAAAAAAACGAATTTAGAAATTTAAAAGTGTTAAAATTAAGTGCCTTTTCAGATTTCCAATAGCCAGAGTTTGACCAGAATTTAAGAAAATTTGCCAAAATTGTACACGCGGTTCAAGGATGGTAGTAAAGACTATAGAATGATGTTTAAAGTCTTTTTTATTTTCATATTTATCTTGTAGCCAAATTTGACTAAACCTTCCGATGGATGATCGCCACCAGGGTCTATTTTTTCAGATTTCTCACGTCGGCTCAGTAGTGGTGAAGATCCCCAAAAGCATCTAGCAATAAATGGCGATAGTTTCTAGAAAAACAAATTTGTTTGCCAAAAACATTTGTGGCGATAGTTTCTACCAAAAAACAAAATGGCGAACGAAAAATTTCAAGAAAAAATAAATTCTTAAATCTTTTTGTTACCAGAATGTTTTTGAATAAATGGCGATAGTTTCTACAAAAAAATTCAAAAACCTTGCAACAACTGGCTAGCCTACCTAGTGTTTTTTTTTCTTTTCCTTTTTTTTTTTTTTTTAATTGTTTTTTTTTTAAAATTTTGCCTTTTTTTTACAAAATTTAAATTTTTTTTTTAAAGATTTTAAAAAAAAAAAACAAAAATTTCCATTTTTTTTA
>Ga0116227_10017048_pt1 | contig 10244 bp, 6 predicted proteins | sample S1TSphgellanicum_FD_89693 | JGI IMG/M metagenome (GOLD analysis project Ga0116227, IMG submission 89693) | Host-associated microbial communities from peat moss isolated from Minnesota, USA - S1T2_Fb - Sphagnum magellanicum MG | ecosystem: Host-associated > Plants > Peat moss > Unclassified...
ATACCATAGCACCTTGGAAGCTTTGGCACTAGGCAATTAGATTATTTGTAGAAATGTTGAAATAAGAAAACATTCGAAAGAGAATTTTTTTGACAAGGACAGTAAAGAGTCTTTTGGAATATTTATTTGGGAATTTTTTTTTTTTAATTTTGGTTTTTTTTTTTTTTTTTAAAGGGATTTTTTTTTTTTTTTTAAAATCATTTTTTTTTCTTTTTAACAAATGGTTTTTTTTTTTTTTTTTTTTTTCCAATTTAGTGTTGTTGCCACAATAGCGATCATCCACAAGGAGATTTAGCCACGTTTGCCTATAGACCAGCTATAAAAGTAGAAATTTATTAAAATCTTTTTATATCCTGCTACTTGCTTGAAGAATGTGTAGAAACATGGTGACTTTTTTTAGGATGTTTTTCAATTTTTGGCAACTTTTTTGAAAAAAAGGAAACTTTGAAAAAAGAATTCACTAAATGGTGAAAATTCACCACTTAAAGAAACCTTGCTTATACCCTAAAATGATTTGTATCATCATTTTCAAGGAAAGCAAAAATGGATTTTTGAACAATGAGAATAAACCACAGTTCCCTGATTGGCATTATATTGCTTACAGTTATCATCACGGAAACCAAAATGTTGTTCCTTAATCGGTTATTGCTAACTCGCCCAATAATGTGCTTCAGTTATAAATTTGCCAAGCATATATAATACCCAACCATGCAACACTAGTATCCATATACAGATTAGAGTATTTGAAGTTATTTTTTCCTCACATATATGTAATAATTAGGGTGGTCAGTGTACATTATAAGAACTAACTGTAGTCTGTGTATCTTGCGCACGGATCATTCAGGCGTTCCCCATGTGCTTTGCTTTGAGCCCACAAGCTTTTGGTGGGCTGAGCGACAGAGTCTAGTCTGCACATGGTCCTCAAGTAGAGCGCGTGTAGGGGCGCAGTTAAGTGAGGTAATGATGGAATGCAGGAAGCTGATGATAGTCCTTTCAGCTCATAGTTAGTGAATTTCTCACTTGCAAGGAGAAGAGACATACTGTAGTACCTTGGCCATTTCAACTCATGTCCCTTGAATAATTAATTATTTTGAAAATTCATTTCAACAAATGAAATATTCCTAAAGATTCACAATATTTTTTGATTTGGAAGAAATAATTTTTGAAGATTTCAACATGACTGAAAATAATATAATTAGTGTCGAATTGGCCAAGGTACTACAGTAATATCTTTCTTCTGGGGTGTGTGTTGCAACTTGTAACTGGACGAAGGATGACAGTCAGCATGGGTTTGTTTTCATTCCTCAATACAGAGGGCCTGAGTTGGGGGAGAGTGAACAAGCCCCCATGACTGCACTAGTTGACTGTTACGTCCATAGGAAAGGCTTCCTTTTTTCATCCGCCTGCTGACCCTCTGTTAGCCAATATAGTACGACAGTCAACTTTTTTTTGGTTGTTGTCCTTTGGTTTTTTTTTTGGGGCCCTTTTTTTCTCAACCCTCACCTCCAAACTACCTCCCACCTAGCTACTCTAAGACCTAGCTCTTCTACTGACCTAGCTACCCTATTCATCTACATCTTGGCCCTACCTACCACCTACAACCAACCCCTTACTTACTTACTTTTTATCTTTTCCTAACTAAACCTCTACCTCTTGTCAAAACATCTATTTCTTCTTGACTCAACTTTTATTTCTTGACAAAACTTTTTTACTTTTTGACTAAACATTTATTTCTTGGCAAAACTTTTATACTTTTTAGCTAAACTTTTATTTCTTGACAAAACCTCTATCCCTCAACAAAAACTCTATTTTCTTTTGGCAAAACCTAAATCTCTTCCTAGCTAAACATCTACCTCTCAACAAAACATTTTTAATTTTATACTAAACCTTTATTTCTTAACACAACTTTTATCTTTTCTTGGTTAACTTTTTACCATTTGGCAAAACTTTTATCTTTTCCTAGCTAAACATTTGCCTCTTAGTAAAACCGTTTTTTCCTAGCTAAACTTACCTCTTCACAAAATGTTTATATTTTGGCAAAACTTTTTTGTTTTTTAGCAAAACTTCTACTTTTTCTAGGCTAAACCTTTACTTTTACCAAAACCTTTTATCTATTCCTAACTAAACCTTTACCTCTTGACAAAATCTCTCTATTTTTTGGCTAAACTTTTAATCTTTTGGCACACTTTTATATTTTCCTAGCTAATTTTTTCTACTACCTAACTGAATTTCTAAATCTCAACAAAACCTTTATATTTCTTGGCTAAACTACTTTGACTTGAAATATATATGTATTTTGGGGCTAAACCTTTACCTCTTAGCAAAACCTTTATCTCATCATGGTTAAACCTAAACCTCTTGTCAAGATTCAAAACCTATATTTCTTCTTGGCTAAACCTTTTCTTCTTGACAAAATTTATATTTATTGAAATTACCACTTTATTTCTTAACAAAAAAAAAAAATTGGCAAAACCTACCTACCCACCCATCATCACACCTACCTATGCACTTGTAATTATGTACTTCGATTGAATAAATTATAACATAAAATGTGGGTACAATAATACCTTGGCCAATTCAACATTAATTATATTATTTTATGGTTTTTTCAATTTTTTTAATAATTATTACATGATTTTGTGGAAAGTTTTGGAAACCTTAACCATCACATGTGAAAAAAATTGAAAACCCTAGTTGTTATTTTTGGTTTGTCATAATTTCCAACATCTCTGACATATTCATACACAAGATCAAAGTCATTGCCACGGCCTAATATTGTTTCCTCTCAAGGGTGTGGTGGTGAGCTCCACTAGGACACGGACTACAAAGTGGAACCAAAGATTGGCACAAAAGCCCATGCTAAAATGCCTACAAATGAAACCCCAATAGTTCTTACTTCTAGTCATTATGCTTGGATCAATGGGGATTAAAACTCTATAAGCACCACTTCCTCCAACTTTGGAACACAAGTAGCATAAAACTTATGTAGAGATGATGACGATGAATCCAACAAGGAATATGAGGTGCTTTCTCTCCTATCCTTTTCTATCAACTTCCAATTTTGGTTTTTTCTGTTATCATAAGAAGAAGCTTTTTTTTGCAAATCTTTTTTTTCTTATTCTTCATCTCCTCCTCCTCCTCCTCCATAGCTAAAAGAAGAAAAAGCACAACAACACATAATAACCTTCCTTTGAGCTACTACAAGCAAAGCTCCATTGGTGCTAGAAAGTAATCAAGAAACATCATAAGGGAAAAGAAGAGCATTGTGATTCTAGAACTTTGCAATGCAAAGCAGAGTTTGGAACTACATAGATGTGTCTAATTCCAACTATGCATTAATCATAGTTAAGGATGCAATTTGTGATGCCATGCATGATAGATGCAAAGGTTTTCAACTAAAACCTCCTGTAGAAGGAGGTGCTAATGCAGGTGTTTCTTGGTTTCTTTCTCTCTATCATGATTTTGTCATTCTTTACAAAGATATGAGTGATGTCAATTTGCATAAAAGGGGTCACAAGGATGTCATGCACCATGCAAACTTGAATGAAAGGATTGCTATTACAATTCTTACCATTGCTAGTTGGAATTTAGTTGTCGTAAGGTTTAAAAAAGCAAACCAAAATTCTAATTTCACAATAAGATTACTTTTTGGATCCCATGTGTGGACCAAGTACATTTTTATTGAAGCTACTTTTATGGCAACCAAAACTACCCCCGGTGTTATGCAATCATAATGGCCCTTTCAAGTAAGATCCCATTCCCCTCTTTTTAGTGTCAAAGAAATTGTTCTAGTTCACACACTTGAATAGTTTTGTTCCTCTTGAAAAAACTTTCTAGTACCTTTTTTTCTCATTTGCCCATGTGCATGCACTCCTTTAAAATGAATGATCTAGATTTATCTCTATAATACACAATTTCAATTTATCTCTAAAATGCACAATCTGGGTTAATTCCATGCGGATTTGGTTGATTGGTTGATGATAAATTCTCTAGATTATAACAAACATGGCATGATATTGATGAACAAGCTTGAAGAAATGTAAAGAGGATGTTGGGGTAACATGTGTTCCATTATCAAACAAGGTACAATTATTAAGGAATGATATTCATGAGGGGGCATTGTCACTTTGTGTTCGGGATGCAAGATCTACAGGTGTTCTTGATCTACTTGAACTGAGTTGCCAAGACTACTAGGTGTATAGTTCTCCTACAATCCTTTCTTTAGTAGTTACCAATCCTCCCTAAGGATAATGACTAACTAACTCCAAATTGTTCTTTTGTCTTGCCCCCTTTCTCCAATTTATATGGATAATGTTGTAGTAAGTTTGCCCTTGTCACTACTACAATCTTGGGATATGAATTTCTCCTTTTGGTATGCAATTACATTTAATTTGGAAAAATGATTTGTGTTATTTTTTGAACCAGGAATCTTAATGTTTTTTGAAATTTCATTACAACCGCTCAAATGTCTATGTGCTTAGTGGAGATTCTTCTATTACCAAAGTTTTGCATATGAAAATTGACCATGGAGTGGATCAACAATTTTGGGAAGTGTTGAAAGTGCAATTGTAGCAAAGCCCCTAGGAATGAAATCTCATGTTATAAGAACAACTTTAAAACCTATGCATGTCCCCTTGCTTGGCCAAGCAGAGGGAGGAGTTATTCTTGTGAGTGGTAGGACTAGAACTAGTGTAGGATTAAGGCCTTTGGTTAGTTGGAAGATGGGTAGAGTAATTGTTGCTTTTGAGTAATCACCATCCCCACTCTTTAGTCTTCTTACACTAAATGCTTCCAAAGTAGATCTCATCTTTCCAAAGTACCAAAAACCCTAAAACGAAAATTTTGTAACAAAAAAAATACCAAGAAACTTGATTAATCTTGGATGATTTTCATCTTTGTCAAAATGTCAAAATTTTATTTAATATTTTTGATGAAAATATCAACAATTTTTTTTCAAATGTCAAAGTGAATTTTTAAAAATTAATTAAAATTTATATAGTTGATCGTCAAATTAGCCAAGGTACTATGATATTGCAAATAACCCGCTGACATCTATTTTAGTCCTATTCAAACTTGAGATGATAATAAGCCACTAAACCAAAATGCAGGCATTACAGTTGCAAGAATGTTTTTAGCAATCAATACTAAGTTGAATTTTGGGAGAAACTTTCATCTATACATATTTGGAACAATACTCATTTTATCTCTTTTGAAGGTGAATGGAAAAGGTTTCAAATTAGGCCCTCAAGTTGGAAAGACCACACTAAAGGTAAAATAGTAAACTCTTGTTTCATTCATTTAATTTTCTTGTTTCATTATGTTTCAATTTTAATTCATCAATCACTCCTAGAAGATTAATTTGTGTGGCATTTTGTATATGTTTATATAGTTATTAATTTTTTTGGCATCTACCACTATAATTGTTTAGTTTTTTATATAATTTTTTTGGGATAATTAGTTTTAAACTTTAAGGCTAATGCTTCCATTCATTAAAAAATTTAGTTGATTAACTTTAAAATTCAAAACATAGTTCTTATTTTTTAAAATCATTTTTGTATAATCATTAGAGTTGAAAGCATTTACCATTAAGATTGTTTAGGGTTTTAAATTAAGGGGTTTAATGAAATGTGTGTTGATTTATTTAGGTTGTGTTTTCAAATCAGGTTACAATTCCTTTGGACATGGCATTGTCCTTTAACATCAACAATATGATATTCTTTCTTAATCATTTTTAAAAAAAAATTGTTGTTTTGTTCCTAATTTAGGTAAATCAATCTCCTTGGATGGACTTAACACAACATCAAATTCCATTAAAAATGTTCATGTTTGACATATGAATTTTGCATTTTGACCTTCCATAAATAATGTGGATTTAAAGTCAGAATGTGAGTATTGCATTTTTCCATTCATAGATAATGTGCATGTTTAAATTGTCATGTGAGTATTGCATTTTTGTCACCTACATACAATGTGCATGTTTAAATTGTCATGCAAATATTGCATTTTCCTTTCCCATAGATAATGTAGATTTAAGGTAATAATGTGGGTATTACATTTTGCCCCCCATACAATATGCATTTTAAAAATGTCATGCAAGTATTGCATTCTCCTCTCCCATATATAATGTGATTTTAAGGTTATTATGCAAATATTACAATTTGCCACCCACATACAATTTGCATGTTTGAATTTTCATGTAAGTATTGCATTTCCCCTCCCACAAATAATGTGTTTTGTTGACCATCATGTGGGTATTTCATTTAAATTATTCACAAATAATATGGATTTAAAATAGGTCTACTTGTAGGTATTCCAATTTCAAATTTATAGTTATGACATAGACCATATTATACAGTTTCCATACTTAGCATTTAAGGTATTGTGTCTAATTGTATAAGGTTTAGATGAGGGGTACAAATCAAATACTTGAAACATGTACATTTGCATTAGTACTCAATATGACAATTAACATGTAATTGAAGGTATTGCAAGTGTAAATCTTTAGACATTAACATTAATTTACCATCTTTTTTGTACAATCAGCTCACATTTAGTTTCAAACATGGGTTGTGTTTTAAAATCTCAATCTGTTGATATTCAAAACCAAAAAAAATCATTCTTTAACAACATGGGCTTGGTGTGAACAAAGAATGTTTGACATGGAGGGTCACATATAATTGAGGTTCAAAGCACATACATTTCACATGCATGGGTTTCAAAATTTCTAAACAATGAATGAAGCCATGAAGATTCTTTGATAAAATGCAACATTTATAAGCAGATAGCCCCACAACCAAATGTCAAAATACAAAAAATCCAAAATCACATTGGCCATATTTGGTATGATGTTCTATTGTTCACTCTTGTTATGTAGTTGTCTTTCTAATCTCATGGCCCATTTGTTCTAGGGCAATAAACAAGCCATTGAAGGATGAAAATAGACGCCTGAGCATTGAAGCAACAAGAGCAACCTTGCACCCCAGCCATGTCACTCAGCTTCCACATCAGTCTTTGGCCTGCAGGCTTTGCAACCAAGCCCAGCTAACTTGTGTGCATGTGTTCCCCCTGAGAGAGACTATTGAAGGACACTAGGTCAAAACGAAATAACCCAGAAAGAGTGCTTACTAGTGCCTAGTCCAAAAGGCAAGCAAAGTGTGCACAGCAACCCTAATGATATCCAAGCTTAATAAAATGGGGCATAACTCATACATAGAAATTGAGGCAAGCTTAATTGATTCGATCCTTCTCATGTTGTACACATTCTGCATTCAGTAGTCTGTCCTTCTAATTATTTTGTAATTACAACAGGGCTAGCATCCACCCCCAAAGTTATAGGTAATTTGGGGGCTTTTGGTATCAATGGAACTGAAATATATTCATGGATTGAATTGCCAAAAAAAAAAAACTACTCAATATCAGATCATCATGCAGCTGTTTAATTAATTCAAGTTCCAAATCACAAAAATCAGGTGCTCATATATAATCCCCCCCATCCCCACCCCTCCAAAACTTAAAAGAAAATAAATCAAGGCATGTTGAGTACATGCTGAGCCTTCTCATTAGCTGGATGAAATTTTTATTTCCAAAACTGTTCATCACCATTTTGGCTTGGGCTAATACCCTCATTATAAACCGGGGGTACTTACTTACACATTTAATTATTAGGTCACTGAAAATAATTATGCAAAAACTTTCAAACCATCAAATCCAACAAATTCATTGACCATAACATTTTTTCTACATGCTTACACATACGCCTATTCAACACCATCGTTATATTAATAAAACTCGTTATTAGTAAAACTAATATTATAACTCTTGTGTGTATACAGACAATGTAAAAAACATAATCAATGGTAAGCAGAATTGTCAATTAAGGAAAAAAAGAAATCTGATTGCAACCCACATATCTGGAAACTTTGAAAAATGATAGTAACTATGTGTAAAGCTTGACTGGCTTAAACATGCAACAAATAGTGATATGATTGATTGTTGATAATCCCTACTTATTTTTTGTGTGCAAATTTGTGCATGAGTGTCACAAAAGTATAGGAAGAGTGATGTAAAACCACAAATTCATGAAGCTATACTTTATGTAAATACATGTATCTACCTTCTTATATTTGTTTTCCAGCAAAAATGAATCATGCGTCTTTGTATCTTGTATATACAAAAGACAAGACGTAATTCTCTGCAAAGTGAGAAAGAAAGTTCATCCTAAAAAGAAGGTTGAAATCAATTTCAAAAAAAGAGTGACCAAAAAGTATTCTATAAGTGACCAAAAAAACAAAAAGACAAAAAAAAGTTTGTATCATATGACCAAAAATATTCTACAAATGATAAAAAAATAGAAAAGAATAATCAAACTAATTTTTGTTTAATAACTAAAAGTTCTTTTACAAGGAACTAAGAGAAAAAAAACTTTAAAAAATTAAAATTTTCTTTTGCAACCTAAAACATTCTACAAAGTGAAATTGAGACTTCTAGTTGTGCATGATAATGCTTAAAAAAATGAGACTTTGTTGTTGTGAGTAGTACTGAAACCAACTAACAAAAAACAATAAAGCTCTTCTTCTTCCCCTTCCATCTGTTATCATACTGGGATCTACATAGCATTTGGTGGACATTTGTGCAGCTCGAACTCAAAGTGCTCAGTATGAATTTCAAAGAATCATTTGAGTAATGTAGGCAAGAAAACCTTCTGACAAAGTAGCAGGTCCTTGTTTGCAAGAAAAAATTGGTTACCCACCATATGGGTCTTTGAGAGCTTTTGGTACAACTTGAAAGTAGGTTTAGCTACCATCTTTATCATCAAAGGTTTTGTACTAAGTTGAAAGTAGAGGTTTAGTCACCATCTTCATCATGGAGCTTTAGTACAAATTAATGAAAGTAGGTTTAGCTACCTTAGAAACCTACCAGATTTTGCTCTGTGTATCTCAAGGACATGATGTTATATGTATTGTAATGACCCAATAGGCTATACAAGGCCCTTATGTATAGGGGAAGGTTTCGCTGGTAGTACCTTCCAGATTTAAGGGCCCACCTGAGGCTGGTAGGCCAAAGAGAGGGGCCCAAAAATTCGAAAGTTACTACCAGCCAAACTTTCACCTATGTCAAGATCTTGGTAGATTTTTCTTTCAACATTTTTTCATCTTTCCACTTCTTTTACAGTTTTTTTTGGCCTCATGGATCTAACGAGGAGTGACTAATGCACAATGAGAAAATTCACATTTTAGTAGCCAAAATGGAGATTTCTTGTAGGAATATGTAGAAAAACTTTGGATTGGTCCTTTAATATATAGTCAAATCTGACCATTAATCAAAATTTATAAATTTAGAAAATGAAATTATGATTATAAATGAAATTTATAAATTAATTTTTATAAAGACACAATGAGACAAATCACATTTTAGTAGCTCAAAATAATAATTTCTTGTAGGAATATGTAGAAAAACTCACAATTGGTCTCTTAATACATAGCCAAATCTGGCTATTAATCAAAATATGTAAATTTATAAAATAAAATTATGACGATAGTAACATTTCACACACTTTTTTATTTTAGTTTCATCACAAAAAAAAGTAACGTTCTTAACCTAAACTTCAGGCATCGAAAGTGGATCTTTAGATGAGGTACGTTTGAACAATGAGAAGACACAATGAGGACTTTTTTTTCTTTAAACAGGAAGTAAAGAAAAGGATACTAAAAGATCAAAAAAGACCACATTTATGACCCGGTTTCAGTTTTATAATTTGAAGGGGTTTCAGCTTCAGTTTTTAAAATTTCCAACATAGACCAGTTCCCAATTCTATTGTAGGTTAGGTTCTGAGTAACCTCCCGGTTAAGTTCCAAAATTTGAAACATGACAGAGACAATCATCGATGGAGACAAATTCTTATTGCAAAAAAGAATTAGATTGTTACAAAACTTTGACAAGGCCAAATTAAACCAAATTAATATACTTTTTTTAAAACTCTGAACTATATTGCTAGTTCCTAATGAATCAGTATCATTCCTTTCAATGCCAATTGATTTCATGTTTTTTCATCTCATGCATGGGTATGTCAACTTCAAAATGTGTCATCTTGCCACCTTTGAAATTAGCTCTCAAACTTTCCCAAGTGTGCCATAATTCTCCCCTAACACCCCCCCCCCCCCCACCCCATTCTTCTCCTCCCCCCCCCCAACCCCCACCCTCTCTTACCCAAAAACAACCACCCCCACCACCAACCAACCCCCCAT
>Ga0116227_10017049_pt1 | contig 10243 bp, 7 predicted proteins | sample S1TSphgellanicum_FD_89693 | JGI IMG/M metagenome (GOLD analysis project Ga0116227, IMG submission 89693) | Host-associated microbial communities from peat moss isolated from Minnesota, USA - S1T2_Fb - Sphagnum magellanicum MG | ecosystem: Host-associated > Plants > Peat moss > Unclassified...
AAATTGATGAGGGTATGGCCTGGGGGCAAGGATTTCAGATTATTTAAGGCAGTTATCTTGGATGGTTCCTATCAAAATACCCAGTCTCAACTAACATGCCTTGTTCACTGAATTTGAACCCAAATGAAACAAAATTTATTAAAATATTTACACATTTGCATATTTTAATCTTTAAAAAATTTGATGTTTATGTATAGCATTTACATTGTAAGCACTAGAACAAAGATGAACAAGAAAGGTGTGGTTCATAAAATGGGTCCACATTCCAAACTCATTGCGCAATAAGGCCATCATTAAAATATATATTCTAGAATTTCATATTGCATACAACTTTATTGCAACATCCACAAAACGTACAAAAGTAAGAAATACTCAAAATACATCTCTACTAAAGGGAAAGGTGGAGTAATCATAAATCACAAGTTTTGACAATCCGTCAAGTATGGTTACACCCTAACAGTTGTAGATTTCATCATTTTCAAGTCACTTTAGGAAATTTGCCCATGGCAAACGTAACTAAGAAGCACAATATCAATCTCCTAAACAATAACAATGCCAAAAATTGATTATCAATTACATGATCTACCATGGGCGATATGTGAGATAGCACATAACACAACTCGAGATTTCATGGGTGGTATCATTGCTACTCAATAACAAGCCAAAATGTCAAAAGTATTTCTTTCTAGGAAACTCATCAAACCATTGTTGGGTTTCCATACAATAGTTAACCCCAAAAAACACATATTTGTGAACAATTTTAGATCACCATCATGTCCCACAACTGTAGAATCATCTACACATTTAAAACTATTTGGAAAAGACAAAGACTTAACTTGCAATGAGAATTATTTTTTTATGAATAAAAAATCCTCTTCTATAGTTCCAAAATGAAGCAACCAAACCTCACATATTATATGGAATACTCATACATTACATTGTTTGTATATATATATCAATATCTAACACTCCCATAATTGTATTAGTAACCTATTTATATTTGAAGTCTAAAAGGATTTTTCTTCTAAGTTTTATGAGAGAACTTCTAATCTTTCATCAATTGAGATTTTTGTCTCTTCTTATGAGAACTAATCATAATGTTAAAATCCATGCTCTAGTAGCAATCGCCAATTCTATCTTCTAGTTTTAGATTTTGGATTTGCTCCCACATAAGATGATGACTTTTGATAGCACATTTGACCATTTGTTTGTTACACCAAGGTTTAGGTTTATAATTGTTCATTTTTGCATGAGTCTTCATTGCAACTTTCTTGGAATTGTTTTTTAGTTGTTTTTTGTAATAAAAGGTGAAATCATGTTCATGCATTAAAAATCTTTCCCTCCAAATCTTACCAAGAAAAAGGTGATAGGAATCATGCCTTTGGTGAATTGGTGTATGCCACGCTCAACATCAAAATGATTAGGAAAAGTAAATGTTGAAGCACATGCAAAAGAAAGTCAATGTTATAGACGGCCACAAAATCTCCAACAAAACATAAGATTACACGAAATCTTGGACTTGAGTTGGATAGTAGGATTCAAGAGCCCCCCATGTAAGGTTATTGAGCTAATGCACAAGGTTGACATAGGCAACAATAAGGACTATAATGTTTGAAAAGGTGAAGGTGGGGATCATTGTTTAACAATAAATTGTTGACTTCCACACGAATCACCAAGGCTTGGATAAGGACTAATGGGTTGTCATGTTTGATAGTTTGAACTAAGGAAAACAAACCCAAGTCCAACATACAATTGTAATGTTTAGTTTTAGGTAAAATTTTAGTCAAAACTAAGGTTGTCATCGCATTCATGTGTGCGTCCCAACATGACAAACATATTTGGATGTAGATGCACCCCCGCATCACATCAATATAAGATTAACTTAGGTCAATCTAGGGTCAACCTAGGTCAAAATGAGGTTGGGGTACCCAAAAAAAATTAGAAAAAATATATATATATAACGTCATTTAGTCATTGTAAACCCTATGGTGACTAAAATTAAAAAATTCAGTTGTTAACTTTTGGTCGTTGTAAACCTTGTGGTGACTGCAACAAAAAAAATTGATGATCAGTTTTTGGTTGTCATAGTCAACAATCAAAAAAAATTGATCACTTAGTTTGATGAACAAAAACAACTGAATTTTTTTTGATTGGCTAAAATGGCGACTAAAAATTAGCGACCAAATTTTGGGCAACTACCAATTTTTTTTGGGTAGTGACAAAAAAAAATGTTGAATCAATGGCCAATGTCAATCAAATGACCAAAAAGATGGTGGATGTGATGATCAAGTGAGATACTTAACAAATCAATTAAATTTTCTTTATAAAATGTTTCATGTGCCTTTGTCATCAACTAATGTAGCATAGTGTGTGGACATTAGTGAACATAAATGGACATGAATGGACATGACCTATCTGAGTAATATGCCAACATGACTTACGGAGGCTTCTTCTATGCTCTTGGTGTCATTCTAGTAGGCTTTTAACTTGTTGCAAGTCACTAAATCACAACATCTAGGAGGCTCACAATCAAGATTTTTTCCCCACTATCATTTCAATTGGCATCACTTCTACTTCATGAAGGATGCAAGTTTCTTCTTTAAGGCATGGAAAAACAATAGAAGCACATTGTCCTCAAATTCTTCATTCAATTTTTTTCAATATTCGAGTGTCATTGGGAGTTTATATCAATTATGATGGAGTAGTCCAAGTATCTTTCACTCAATACGCGAATCCAATCATCCCATGCATCCTTGCATTCAGAAGCTCCAGATATAAAGCCCCCCTTTTTAGTAATCACCATTGAAGCCTTGAACCCTTTGCTTTTCTTCACCTCCTCCTCCTTTATGGCCTTTTTGGCCTTCCTTCACAACATGTAGTTCTTAGTGCTCTCTTTTTGTTTCCTCTTCTCTTTGGAGTTTGGTGATTGTCTAAATTGGATTGCCCCCCTGTGGCACCAACATGAACCTAGCAGGCACATGAAAGGTCCCATTTTCTTGCCTATCTTTATTTTTCCCCTTTGATGATGCATGCCACTTCCTCTTCTTGTTCTACAATGCCACATTGACACACATAGCAATTCAAGAAGCAAAAAAATGAGCCCACATCTTTTGTTGGCTTAAATCCTAAATGCTTGAATGGTAGCAATAGTTTACTAGAACACAACACATCTTTGAAACGATAAGCGACATACCTATCTTTTGTCTAGGTGCAATTCTAATTGTTTTTTTTTTTGCACCAACCTCCACTACATGGTTGTTTGCATGTGGATGTCCATTGCTTTTAGTTGATGAAAAGGATGTGTTTGCATCTATTGGCACATATGTTGAGGTATCTATATACTTCAGCATCGATGAAAAACTTTGGTTGCTAAAACTCACATGGGTCTTCATTCTTAGACCTTGCAAATCGAGATATAGCTCACCATTATGTCCTAATAAACACAAATGCAATGGCAAATTAGGTCAAGTAAAACATCACAATACTTGATGTTGTCAATTACAATTGCATGTGGCATGAAAGTGGCAATATAGTTGTACAAAAGTTGTATGGCTATGTCATGATAGTGGCAATTTAGTTGTACAAAGTTGTGTGGCTTTGTCATGAGAGTGGCAATATAGTTATAGATTAGTTGTATTGCTTTGTCATTAGAGTGGTTGTTGCACAAAAGTTGTATGACTCTATCATGAGGTGGCAATGTAATTGTAGAAAAGTTTTATGCACATGCATTGATAGTGGCATTATAGTTGCGTAAAAGTTGCACAAAAATGAAAACAACAATTATCACTCCCATTACATATGCCAAATTTTCTAATGGTGAATAACTTATAGTCTGCATGAACTAGTTTTTTGGGTTATCCAAATGAAGTTCATGTTTAATGTGTAGCAAATATGAAAAGGAGAAGCATAATGCAATAGAAAGGGGATTGGAAGAAGAAATGACCTACCCCACATTCACAAAATGGGTGTTATGTGCTATACAAGAGGTTCAACATGAAGGACTCCCCATGGAGGATCTTGATGTGCGTGCATTATGTTGCCCACCAACGATAACAATATTGAGATGCCAATAGCTAAAAACATATGGTAATCACTATCAAGTTAGTTCATGTTCCACCCATGGAATGGTGAATTATGATTGTGGGGTGGCATCTATTTTCAACCAATGGCACATGCAAGTGCATGATGAAGATGTTAACGTACAATATGTTAATGTCTTAAAGGACATATACCTCTTAGACTATTATCCAATGTCAAGTCCAATAGTTCTTATGCAATGTGAGTGGGTGCAAAATGGGATTGAGATAAGGGGCAATTTGACCTATCAATGAGATGAGGCCGGGTTTTTACGTGCCAACTTTCATTATATCATGGTAGACCGTGAGGAACCATTTATTTTCCCATCCCAAACCCAAGAAGTGTTTTTTGTGGATGATGACCAAAATCCACAATGGAAAATCATGATGCATAAAGAAGTTCAATCAATTTGCTACACAATGGATTCGGTTATTAAGTCAAATAACATTGATGATGATGCCCCATGGTTAAACATTGTCTTATTGACACCACCCACACATGAAGGTGCATGCCTTGTGGGTGCCAAAGAATTATCAACAAAAGAATTAGTAATTGTAAATGAGTTAATCTGAAAAAAAAAATGAAAAACAAGGTTGATTGTTTTAATGTGTTCATTGAGTGTGTGTAAGGCATTTTGGTGGTTGAAATATAAGGTGACACCCTTTGAAATGTAGCTTGCATCATTAGAGCATGATTTGTTGCATATTTGTTTTTTGACATGCAACTAATGTGCAACTTTGATTGGAACTCTTGGAATTTTTTTTCTAGATTTTCTTATTTAATTTGCTGACATTATATAGTAGAATGAATGCCATCTAACCTATTATTGGTCTTTTAGTGGTAGGCTAGTCCTATTACGACGAACAAGATCTTCACATCAGTCACAAACAAGTTGTAAAAATAGTTAAATGAGTTGCAAAAAAATTGCACAAAAGTTACAACAAAGTTGCAAGATAATGTTAGAAGAGTTGTAATCCTTTTATGTACTTTCTATGATTGATGTGCAGTACAATGTTGCAATGATGACGTGTCATGGTCATACAATTTGACATGTCATTATTGTTGTAGGGTAGTTGCAATTAACAACTAGTATGCAACTAGAGGAAAAAGTCAACGCACATTGACCAAAAGTGTATATACATAACATATGACAAATGTATATGCAAACCTTGTACAATTACCCTACAACTACCATATAACCCAAATAATTTATTTTGAATTATTTAGTTTAATATTGCATGTATTTCCATTGCTTGGTTGAAGCATAGTTACATAACAATTGTACCAGACATTGAGTTGCAAAGTAGTTTGGTTTCCATGGACAAGATTTTTCATAGTGAAGGTGCATCCATGTAATTAAGAGCCAAAAGTGCCCGAAAGACAATCCTTATAAGGAGTGAATTAACTTATCAAGTTGATGTGGCATAATATGACTGGTCATTTGGGGAGAAATTTTTTGAAACCATGATTTACAAGTCGCCAAAACTTTTTATTTTATTCTTATGACCCAAAATATGTTACATTATACTTAGTATAAGGGAGAAACATAAAGAAAACACTACTTGACCACATAAATAGATTATAAAAACTATTTAAAAAACCTACTTAAAAGCAAATTTGTAGTATCCTAGGAGATGATGGCAATATAATATGCATTAGGAGATTATCTACAAATTGATTTAATGATATTTCCACTAAGAAGGATAATAAAATACCAATACATAAAACAAAACAACAAAGATGGGGGGGAGGGATCATGATTAGGTGAAAAGCCTGACAATAGAACCAAGCTAAGTGTCAAAACTATTGAATTACAACTACTAATATTATTACAAATACAAATATTTAAAAAATGTACGAAAACCTCCAAAGAACCAAGTTCCAAAATAAATTTAAATCACACGAATGGTAATTATTCTATTTTTCACATTCAAAGATAATGAAGTATGAGATATAAAGCATTTCCATTATATGGTCATATGTTATAGTTTTCATTACACTCAAAATTTGAAGTTGTTTAATATTATAATGTTCAAGATTTAGTGATGAAAATGTGGAATTAATGATGGTTTACATTTTAATTTGTCATTATGTTGTGAAATTAACACATATAGAAAAATCCTTTAGAGTACACTTTTGATGTGGATTCTATATCAAAATGTAGATTGACACAAAAATGATTAAGAAGTATTTCTTAAAATATGAATATTTCAATGGAACTTTTCAAATACATTTATCAAAGGGTAAAAAACATATTTTCAAGTTATTCCCATAATTTGTTGAAGTATTTGGAAATTCACTAACATTGAAGCTAATTTTTTTACTAGTACATTTAGATGGTATAAGGATCCATTTATTAGATTTTTTGTTTGGACCCATCTTTATAGTTGATCTATACTTGGATTAGGTGGCATTTTGAATAAATGATTTAGATGTGTTAGGTTCCAAAATACCTAACATAACAATTATTTTGTTGTACTTTGTAGTAGTAACATATTATATGTACTAGACTATGCCAACACAACAATACTTAATCATGTCATCTCCAAGATGAATGGACAAGATAAATGTTCAAGATTTAAGTTGAACATTGATGGTCTAGAGGGGGTTTTTGACCTAAATGAATGGGATTAATACTTTTGGGAACAAACAAGATTGCAAAGTGATGTAGGTGAGACAAGGTGCAATTCTTGCACAAGCCCAATTCCAAGTGAGAATTAACTTGTTGGTTGGAAGGATAAAGTGACATGAGGTGAGAGGGATGGAAATTAATTCAAGTGGGGACAAGGTTCAATTGTTATGGAAACTTTGAACAAGATGGGTGTTAGTTAAAAGGAGCACACCAATGGATTGTCTATTTTGATTAGTGAAGGGATTTTGAACTTTCCAATTTTGAAGGTATGTTATTCTGGGAAAAAGGTTCAAACTTTTACTTTTTGAATTTTTTACAATTAGGACTTAAGTTCAAGATATTTGTGAATTGATTTCATTGTCCAAGTGCTTTCAAAGTTTGTAAATTTGTGTGCATATTATGAACTTTGGGGGGAATTCCAATAACGAACAAAAAAAGTTTGGGGCTCTCATTTTGCATTTTGAGTTGTGAGGTAAGAATTATGGCCAAAATAACGGCCAAGAGTCAAATTGACAATGTGATATCTATATATATATATATATATTGGACATGTGATACAACATTTGGAAAGGTTTCTTATAAGGCTACAACTTTTCCTTTGAAACTACCTCAATCAAAACTTGTATGCAAAATTTATGAGCTTATAAAAGGTGAACGCACATTAAGGTGTTTACTTTTAGCAAATGAAGGACCCTTTTGAGAATCCATTTCTAGTGTATTTGAAAATTGGATTAAATTATGAATATTTTATATGTAAATGAATTAACATCATTTCCCATTTCTAATTTCAATTCATGATGTCATATGGCATTTTTTAAAGTTCCTAAAAGATATTTCAAGAAAATAATCATTTTTAATCTTTAAAATAACTTTTTAAATACTTACAATTTTGGGGATGGAATACACTATTATATTTGGAGTTGCAATTAACTTGCCATTTGGATGCAACCATTGCCACTAATCACAGAATATAATGTAAAAGAAGAGGTGATGGTTCTTTTCCAAGTCATAACGTGCTTTGTAAGTTTTACTTGTTTGTGATTTGTTTATGCAACTTGATCTTACCTTGAACACCATTTGTGAATTCATTTTAATCCCATACTGCAACTCCCATCTCAAAGTTCATACCCATGTTTCTTTATTGGGAACCCATGATTATACCTTAAGTCAACGTTCTATCGCAAACTTAGGCATTGGTAAGCTTTTGTTACCCTCACAAAAAGAAATCTTGTCATTTTCCATCCCCACACATTGTGACTATTGTCCGATTCGATTACATTTCAATTACATTTGACTATTTTACGTTTGCAAGTGGCTTGTTGCACTAATTAACAATCAATATTATTCATAATTGTTACGTTCACTATGTTATTCACTTATGAATATAATTTGGACCTTATTTAATTATTTAATAATTTCAAGTTATTGATGTGAAAATTGAAGTAGCCTTTAACTTTATTTACACAATGCATTATAATGGGTTAGTGATTGTTTTGGACATTTAAAAAACTATCAACATGGTATATGAGTTGAACTATCAATTTTTAACATGTTGAAACCATTACTCAGGAGTTGCATTTTACATTTACCATAATTTATTAAAACACATGTCACAATTTTAATCCCCAGATTTATATTGGAATGAATTAATGTTTTTTTCACATCTATTTAATTATCAAAGTTGAACCATTCACTTTTAACCTGTTAAAACCATTATTCAAAAGTTATATTTTGCATTTATCATAATATACTGAAACACATGCAATTTAATATTTTGTAATTATACTTAAATGGTTTAGTGATTTTTTCACATTTATTGAACTATCAACATTTTTACATGAGTCGAATCATTCACTTTGAAATTATTGAAACCATTATTCAAGCATTGCATATTGCATTTATTAGTACATTTTGAGATACACACAACAACTTAATACCTCACATTTATATTTGAATGGGTTAGTGATTAGGTCAAAATGTTCATGCATGCAAAGTCTGGAATGCATGTAGACCTCTAAATTACAAGATTTTCATATCATAAATTCTTATACATTTATGTGAATTAAAATGTACCTTTTTCCCCTAGTTTGTTTTAGGCATCATGGACAAGTTTATTATTATGAATGTTCATGATGCCATATGTTAAGGGTTTTTTATATCTTTCTTAAATTAAAGATTTATTCTCTTCTTGGTTTTCTAATTATAGTTTTAAATGAAATCAACAAGTGAATTTTTTTCAAATATGTACATTATGGAAATCAAAGACACAAAGATATACATTTTCCTTACAAATGCAAAACAAAATTGAAATCAATCTTCTATGGCAAGTTGAAAATAAAATCACAAAGTCCAAAGTAGGCCTATTCATAAACCATAAATAAAAAAGTGATCTCAAAGATTAAAAAAGAAATAAATTCCAAAAATAAGTTTTTTTATTGTCCTCCAATCTTCCTATTTAGACCAAACATGACATTGTTTCCAGTCAAACAATCGCTACTTGATAGAACAACCATAAAACTCAAATTTAAACTATAACAACTATTGGCCACAGGTTCAAAACAACTTGTTATTGTCAACAACTGGTTATTGTAACAAACCCATCACCAATTCATTTAATCCATCGGTTACCCTAACGCTTGTTACCGATTATTTAACATATCGGTTAACTTAAGGTCATGTTATCTAATAATAATTGAACTAAGTCTCCAAATCATATTGTTTCACCAATTACCAATTGGTAACAATTGGATACAATGTACATACTAAAAAATTGGGTTAACACCAAACCAAAAAACCCCCCAAAAAAATCCTTATTTTTTTCCCAATGTTCTTTTGATGTATGAAAAAACACCATGTTAAAAAGAATGGATTAAATTTCTAAATATCTAAATAATAATAATAATAATAATAATAATCAATATTTTATGATTTTTATTTTTATTTAAACATGGTTTATCAAATTTTTAAATTTTGTTTTTTTACAAGTTTATGTTTAAATATTTAGAGATGAATTAAAAAAATTAACTTAAAAATAAATTAGTTTAAATTAATTATAAATGATGATAATAATAATGACATCAATGATTTTTTTTAATCTTTTCATTTTTTCAATTTTGTAATATTTTTAAAAATCATCCATAAGAAAATTTAACCATGTTTTGGTTATAAGCCATATATGGAAATACAAATTTGTTAAAATATTTTTATATTTTTGTTACAAGTCTTAGCACCCATTGTAAGATTATATCATTTTTAAAAATATAAAATTCTTGATGGCCTTTTTATGTTTGCAAAATGGTGGAAATTCATCACAAAAAAAACTCAATTACATCATTAATATTTATTTTAAATTTTCAAAAAAATTGGATAAGGTTTATAATGATATCAAAGATTGAATTTAAAAGTTTTCAAGTAAACTTGATGTTGGAATTGTTTGTGTGTAATATTAGAATTATTAAAATTATTTTAAGCCTTTTTTCTTTGAAATTTGTGATTTCAGTTTTTTGAATTTTTTTTTGTTTACTTTTTTTTTCT
>Ga0116227_10017050_pt1 | contig 10243 bp, 8 predicted proteins | sample S1TSphgellanicum_FD_89693 | JGI IMG/M metagenome (GOLD analysis project Ga0116227, IMG submission 89693) | Host-associated microbial communities from peat moss isolated from Minnesota, USA - S1T2_Fb - Sphagnum magellanicum MG | ecosystem: Host-associated > Plants > Peat moss > Unclassified...
GTTTATGTTTTTATTTTTTTTTTTTTTTTTTTTTTTTCCCCTTGCAAAGGGATTGGTTCTTATAATTATTGTCATAGTTTTTTCTATTTCTTTCTTTTTTTCTTGCAAATGGGTTAATTCTTGTAAATGTTGTCATTGTCGTAGTTTTTTCATTTAGTTTTTTTTTCCTACAAAGGGGGTTAGCTTTTGTAGCTATTGACATCATCTCATTTTTTTTGTTTTTTTCCTACGAAGGGGTTAACTCTTGTAGTTGTTATTGTCATAATTTTAATAATTTTTGGCAAGAGAGAAATAATCACTATATTGATCATGAATTAAAGAATGTTGTAGGAACATGAATGTTTAATGTGAGGTTATGAAGCAATGGTGGTTCTAATCTTCTTATTTTATTGGTTGTTGCTCTAGTTGGATTCATCAAGGCATTGGCAACATTAATTTAGCTCTTTATGATCCATCATGCACATCTTTTAACAACATATAAACAAATCAATTTTCGGCATATGTTATAATTTTAGCACAATTGTGTGCCCTTCACAAATTCTTATGCATTTTGATAACTTTTGAATGCTACATATTGCAATCCCAAATCCATTAGCTTCATTGATTGAACCGTCTTTACACCTTAAAAACTTGGAATTGGATTAAAACTTGAACTAATGGGCCTTGTCAACATAATAATTGGAGAATTGGGAACTAGTGGTAAACAAAAATTGACCTGGGCCATGATCAATGGGTTTTGATTTTTTCAAGAGTTAAAAAAATTGAAACTAAGATTTTTCCATTTTTATGAAAAATTTAGGAATTGAAATCAACAATTCTTTGAAAAACTTAAAAACTAAGCAACACTTGTATTTATCAACTTAACATTCTATGGATGTAAACAAATTTAGTGATTTATTTTATATTTGTAATATATGAGGAAAATGTGATAGTTGCAACAAATGTAAGTAACTAAAATGGAGTAGGTGACATAGCCTTGTTCATTGGTGCCTTTATGGCTGATGCATATTGTGGAAAATATTGGGCTTCCATTGTTTCCAATTTTGTGTTCATTTATAAGTAAATAGTTAATTTTTTCACATCCTCAATCATTTGCATTTTAAATAAGAGAAAGATTTGTTGAACATTTTCTTGGATTGTATTCCACAACTATTTTTCTTTCTACTATGTTTTATTTCCTTCACAACGTACATACATTCAAATTGTATTAAATTCATGAAAAAATTATATTTTTGACATACAAATTAATGTATTTGAGTTTTTAAGAACATAGAGGATCAAGACATGGATTATTGTGTGGAATTGACCTCATTTCAAAAATAAATTCTTATGCTTTATATTGTCTATGGAACTAATAAAGCATGTTCCTTGCTAATGTTGGTAATGTTGAACTTAAATGCTTGTATAACTAGTTTATTTAGATCATGTGTTTTGCATGTGTACACAATATGTCACTCACAATATATTCATGGATAAACATACTTTCAATTGAAGTCATGCTAAAGTCATGTGTACTTAATTGTGTATCTTTTTGAGAATTTGGTATGACTAACTAACTACCATGATCCAAATATGATCACTATTCCACAAAAACGGGTTACAACAATTATTCATTACTAAAAATTGTTGTTTGTTACTCGAAAATTGAAATTGGACATGTTCACTTGTTCATTAACATTTGTAAAACTTCAATGACTTTTGTGTATTGGACAATGTTTTTCAATGCATGGAGATCAATGTTGTTTCGCATTTTTCATCTAGTTCATAACTAGTTTAATATTGAAATGTATTCTAGATGGACCATTTATGATGCCTATTTGGATTCCAAGACTTGATTAGTTGTACATTTCTTTATGTAAGGCACTCCCATAAAATTATATTCAACAAAGATATCCAAAATAAGGACCACATCCTCCTTTGCCACAAAGAGTATACCCACAACAAAAAATTGGTAATAAAATGTACTTAATGGTTGGATCTAATGGTGATGAATTTGTTTTTGTGTTTTTGAAGTGCAAAATTGTTGCAATGTTTTTACAATTCAAGAAGAAAGAAATTTGTTGTGTTGTTTTAGAATGTGAAATTGTAGCAATTTCTTTTTTCAATTCAAGAGAAGAGAAATTTGTTGCAAATTTGTTGTGTTGTTTTGGAGTAATAGATTTTTAAAAAAAGGAAAAACTAAGTACTCTACAAATCAAAAATTGTTGTGCAAGTATTTTTTCTTTTTTTACATGACATGTAGGTGGTTGAATATGAAACTTTGTTGATGTGGAAAATCCTAGCATGGTAAGTTCTCACACTACTCTATACAGCCCAATTTGTTGTCATATCTTTAATATCTAATTAAACTATTTTCAATTGTTGCAATTCATCTAGTTATGCATCAATGAAGAATCCAAAGCATTTTTTTGGTAGACATTTTGTGGCTTTGTGAATTCTTTTAATTTGGAAATAAATGAATATCCAAGGATGATGATTTGAATTGAATTGCAAAATATTGCATTGAATTATTCAAACATTTGTTATATATGCAATCTCTTTTGTTTTATGCAGGTTTTTGATAATGAATTCACAAATTTGTTGTTTTATGTGAAGTAGAAAAATATGCAAACAAAAACTTGTAGAAGATTGTATTGCATAACTTGTATGTTATGTCTAAAGCTTTAGGTTTAATTGGGATCAGATAATAATTATTTTTGTTTGTGCTAAAAATGTCCATAAACAATTTATGTTGCACTACATGTTTGTGTTGTAAGGTTTTTAAAATTATCTTTTATTGTGATTTTTGGTGACCTAGGTTGAATTGAACAACATTTAAAGCAAATGCAAAACATGGTGATGTTTAATTAACAAGTATATTTTACAACAATATTGTTGTGCAAAACATGGAAATGTGATACTAATGACTTTGACATTAATTACTAGTGAAATGGGTGTTTTTTTAAGGGTGAAGATAATGTATGTTGTAGGCAAGAGTTATTATCCACTTGTTTTGCCACATCTCATGGTTTTTGGGATTTCTATGCTGTAGTAGTGACCTTAACAAGTGGGCTACCATATAAAAAAGATGCAAAATATGTGTTTGATCTTCATGTGCACATTAATTTGTACATCCCATGGAATGTTCATGTTTGTGGGAAATCCAAAGTTTCTTGATTCTTAAGGACAATGGTTTAGTTATATGGATTTTCTCATTGGTAAATATGAAATGATATGTAAAACAATGTACAATCTACCAATGAGATAATCCATATGGTAAATCATACATTGTTGATAATAAATAAAATTAACACAATAAAATTATCATGAAATTTTCCTAGAAGGATCCAAATTTTTGTTCATTTAAAAAACCCTATAGTTTCCAAATTTTTAGTTCCCAAGTCCTTTTAGTTAACCCGAAGATACATTGTAGACCTTTAGTGAGCTATATCATTCATTGAGAAAAACACATTTGAATAGGCATTTCAGAATTATAAATTAATTATATATTGATTTTATGTAAACTCATTGTAAATGAACATGTTTTCTCTTAATAAATTGGCTCATATATTGGTTATATCCAAGGTCTTTCTGAAAAGATTGAGATAGTCTTTGGCATGTTGCATTTGCATAAAAAGGAAGATAAAGCGCAATTGATTCATTATTATTTGTGATGGAAAATTATGAAAACTTCATTCCCTAAAGAAGGCAATTGTGTTGGTGCTAGCTAGGAGCTACTCCCACCCACTAGTTAAGCCCCCATGAGCTTGAACACTTGTTTCCCTACAATGGGCTAGGTCATGGGAGGGTAATTTTGTCTTGTAAGGCCCACCCCTTTTAGGATGTAAAAAGGGGGAAATCTTCATGGTGTGAGATTTTGGAGAATTTGTACCTAATGTGCTCTTCTTCTTTCTTTGGAGTTTTGGCATTTTGAAAATTCATCCATGAATGAAAAAGGTCATAAGAACTAAGGAAAAGATAGCATATATGTAATTGGATCTGACATGTGAGCAACACTTAGAAGATTGTACATTTTGAGTAGACATGGATTCAGTTGAGCTTCACACTCTTTTGAAAAATCAGCTTGATGAGAATACCAAGCCTGAAAAAAGCAATGTGTGTGATGCAACACCTGAACTGAACTGATGGAGGAACTGGGTCATAAGAACGAAGGAAGATAGCATTTATGTAATTGGATTTGACATGTGTGCAACACTTAGAAGTTTGTACGTTTTGAGTAGACATGGATTCAGTTGAGATTCACACTCTTTGAAAAATCAGCTTGATGAGAATACCAAGCCTGAAAAAAAAAAAGTGTGTGATGCAACACCGAAGCTGAACCAATGGAGGAAACACGTCATAAGAACTAAGGAAGATAGCATTTATGTAATTGGATTTGACATGTGTGCAACACTTAGAAGATTGTATGTGTTGAGTAGACATGGATTCAGTTGAGATTCACACTCTTTTGAAAAATCAGCTTGATGAGAATACCAAGCTTGAAAAAAAAAAGTGTGTGATGCAACACCTAAGCTGAACCAATGGAGGAAACACGTCATAAAAACTAAGGAAGATAGCATTTATGTAATTGGATTTGACATGTGTGCAACACTTAGAAGATTGTAAATGTGTTGAGTAGACATGGATTCAGTTGAGATTCACACTCTTTGAAAAATCAGTTTGATGAGATACCAAGCCTGAAAAAAGCAATGTGTGTAAGTAATGCAACATCTGAACTCAACTCACAGGGAATTCTCTCCCTTCAACTTAAAGTTATTCATTACAAATACCACAGTATTGACCTCTCTTCGCCTTGTAATCTGCATTTGTTTAGGCTTAAAGACAATGTTCACCTTGTGGTTTATGATGGTTAAAGCCCACAGACGAGCTAGGGACATTCATGAACATATGGAGCCAAAAACTAGCTGCCCTCTTATTTCTGGAAAATGTCTCCACCCTGGGGTGCCCTACACATACATACACATTGATGTAGAGATGTAAGGGATGGAGGCCAGATGACTTAGGGTGTCGGGATTCTCAAACAAAGTTTTGCACAAATTCAAGATCTGATTGAATGTTCTTTTGAATCAGAAGCTTATGTTGAGAAGTGATATGTTGTATTGTATGCCCATTTCCCTACTACTTTTGATGTGGGGTTATTGGCTGTTTGAATGTGTTGGTTTTCCTATGGCCTTTTTTTCTACCTCTCTTTTTAGTCCTCCTTACAGGGCAAAATGGAGGGGGTCTTGTTATTTGGGGGCCACGGGGAGGGCCGTGGGATGGGGCTATTAACCCAATCTAACTTGGACAGATGCCAAGACTTATTAGAGTTTTCCTTAAAAGGCATCCTGTCTTCACCCTGTCTTTGGGCCTCTTTTCACCCCCCTATCCCTCTACAAGACCATTCAGCAAAATCCACATGTAAAAACCATTATGTAATGGAGCATACTCTGCACAGGTGATTGTGCACAAATTTGGGCCAGCCCTAATTCCTCACAAGCACCTCACTGGCCACAAATGGCTTGTATGGAGCACTCATCTATCTGATCTAAGTTGGCCAAGTGCCCCCAAAAGTCCGGTGATTGGAAAAACATGCCCAAAAGTTAAGTTAGAAGAACATTCCCACTGCAGGACCCCTACTACATTTAGCCCCATGAAAGCAGAACTTAGCCTGAAATCTACAACCCTAACCCTAAAATCTACATGACGATTCAGCAAACTCGATATGACGATTACGCAAATAAATCCTCAGCGCTGATCAGCTTGCTGCTGTTTGTTCGCATTTGCGCAGTAGAGGGTCAGGAGCTGGTCGAGAGTGTCGAGAATTGTCGATTCTGATCGACTCTAGCCTCTTCTAGAGATTTGCTGTAAATGCATATATGTTCACTGCAGCTACCAATTGAGATGCATGAGAAGCTGGAATTAGATTCATGAACCTCCAGTAAGTAATTTGAGCTCAGATTTTGCGAAAAAACAGTTGAATTTGCATTCAGATCATGAGCAGCTTCTTGGACTGCAGGTGCACAAGCAGCTAGATGCTCATGATCGGTAAGCTGTGTAGCTGCTGGTCGAACCGCGTATGATCTTCGACCCCATGTGTAATTCTGAACCGAAATTCTGCTACAAATCATGAGTGAAGATCTGCAGGAGCTCATGTATTTATATTTCTGGCAATTGATCAGTAGAACAATACGAGCAGCTGATGATCTGCACCAACTCATGATCGATCGGTTGTTGCAATTATAAGTAGACCATCAATTTATACCATCGACTGCAGCTGTCATCATGACTCATGAGTTTGAATCTGCAAGCGCTCTAGATTTCAATTTCTGGGAATTGTCGATCAGACGTCCATATTATTCGTAGTACTGAAAAACTCCACATGATTAGATGACGAGCTGGTCTCAGATCAGCTCTTGCATTGATCAGTACTTGATACATTAATGTTCCGTGACAGCTGCATGCGAGCTCTGCAATGATCAGCTAATCCTTGGTCAGCCTCTGTTGCAACTGTTCTGTGCTTATAAGTCAACTGCAGCATGCAATGAGATCAGCAAGCAGCTGATCATGATTACTTGTGTTTGAACGGGGAAATATTTACAAGAAGATTAAGCCTCACAATGTGGTGACCAACATCACCAACTTTGATTCAAAATCATCTTGCAGAAATTATATCTAAGCATTCCATATGTAATTGCAGCGACGAGATCATCAAACTTTACGGAAGTGTCGATGTTACAGTGTATTGCTGAATTTACAGTATGCATTCAATTCTGCTGAAAAAATATAAGAAGATCTAAGTCCTGATCAACCCTGATCATTCAAGCTTTTCTCCAGGTTCATACAGTGCACAACTTTGCAATAGTGGCGTTGTTGCGGCGCCCTGTTATATTTGGAGCTGCCATGCATGCAGCAGCCGATGCTTTAACAGTGGCACATGATTGATGTCTTCTTTCCAAATCTGCAGCCTTGTACACTTGTGGTGATGAACTTGTGGAAGCATGCTAAGCTTGCAACCCAGCTTCGGTGATCAACACGGATATAACTAGAATATAGCGGTGTCATGCTAGGTACTGATCTTGTGTACGCGATGATCAAGCGTCACGCACCTTGAATGCGGATCTTGTTTTCATAACAATATCATACATGTGTGTGCTCCTCAAATTGCTGAAGTCGAGAGGCAGCGAGATCAGATGAAGCGTGTCAGAGCTCTTGTGATATTGCCTCAACTCATAATGTCGCCGGCTGCTTTGATTAGCTGCAGGTCCTGTACAACATGATGAGCTTGCGGTACTACCACTGTTGTAGGGTTGCCATCCGATCACCAGCAGTTTGGCTTCTAGATCCTCGTGTGATGTAATTGTCTCATTTGTTGCGTTATAAACCAGAACTTTATTGCGCACGCCTACCCTTACCCCTGGAGCTGAATCTAAGCTGCCGCCGGCCGCGCCGACGGTTGCAGCTGCTTCATCCTCTACACGTAGATTTGGCACCAATCTCGTAACCCCATCTTTGAACATCCATACACCCGACATGTCGACGCGCAGAACACGTTGCTGTTGCAGCTTTTGAACTCATCTGCTGGAATTCATCGGCTCCTGCAGGTCCTCGCCGCGATGCAGAGATCGAAACGAGGTTTCGTCTTCTCTGTGACTCTGGCTTGTCTGTCGAATGCCAGTCAAAATCCACGGTTAGGGCTTCAGGTACACGGGCGCGCAGATCCAGCCTCCGCACGAAATTGGGAGTAATTCTAGCAATGGGGATCAGGATCTAGATATGGCGATGAAAATGAAACAAAATGCGGATCTACAAGAAAATTGCAATTTCGGACACGATACCTCATGACATCTGCAAACCTTCTGATGCAAGTCCTCAGCACCTATAACCGAAATTATATGAGAAAACAGCTAGTGATTGCAGAGTCCAGACATGAACCGGCAGCTCCATGTCCGAAGCAGTACTGATCATTCCATGCAACTCATGAGTAATGGTTTCTAAACACTTGCTCCTGCAAAACCAGCTAGCTAACCAGCTCAGTATGTAGACATTTAGGTCTAAGGACTCATCACTACCAGTACTGCGCCGGGGCGCTGCAATTGTTTTCTCGACTTGCATAGAGGTCTAGAATTCGATCGGAAGTTCCACTACCTTAATTCACGTCTGCAGCACTTGGTATGAAGCGGGCGTGACTCCGCCGCCGTGCACAGTTCGGCAATTTGCGGCCTTCCTGGCACGAGAGCGCGGGCGCCTGTCGAGAACGATCCCTGAGCCCCAAGTTAGACCGCCGGCGGCGCTGGCCAGGGTCTTGCTCGACTTCAAGAGCGACTACTACAATAACAACTGCTCAAGCGTTGTTGATACCCCTGCAAGATCGAATTTCTACTCAATGCGATCCCGGAGTCGCATGCCGGGTCGGCAATCAAGCTTCAAATATACTTTCCTCCCCTGCAGTTAGCTCTAGCAAGATATCTAGCTGCAGATCTCTAGTTCCTCGACATATCTCTGGGCCTCATCTCTGTTTCTCGCAATGCTCCGTCCATTCAACCGGCCGCGCGTCCGCCACTAGCGCAATATGAGACTATCTCTAGTGCAGACAGTCAAGTGTGTCGGGAGCAAAAAAAAGGATTCAAATGTAGGGTTCACGAATCAGATAATACAGAAAGCCGCAGCCCATGGTAGATATGATCACTGATCTTATTGTGACCTAATCTAGCTAGCTAGCTCACGGGCCTCATCTAATTGCAGCAGGATCAAAGCAGTACATCGACGACAAACTGTTCAGTACCACGACTTGTAAGTAAATAAGTATAACAATTCCTACACATGATCAGTTAATTAATTAGTAATTTCCATCTTCATGCCGCCAAGATTCTTCCCGTGATATATATAATTACATATATATAAATTCTCTATCCATGCTACAGATCGAGTGACTTCGCTGGGATCAGTTGACTGCGACCCGTTGAAGATCGATGGTCGTGGAATTATAATTACCAACTTCCCAAGTTCCCAGCTCAATGCCCAATTATGCATGCTAGATCTTCTGAGTTTTTCATCTTGTTGACTGTTTTCGATCTCGGCCAGGGGGCCCATAACATTCCGCGCCCATTTTTTAATTCTGCACCAAATCAGTATCGCAAACACAGCTAGCTACATACACGATGGGTATGCTGCTAGCCAGTGCTAGCTAGCTGAAGACATAGCTAGCTTGAATCGATCACTCTGTTGGCGTGTCTAATGGATAGCAGGGTAAGGTCTGAGGTTGAGGGCATAAGCTCGCCCACCACTAGCTTACCACAGGTCTTACCTGGATGTAAAGACTAAAGACAAATCTTTCCTTTTTTCAGCCAGATCTTTTGTTTGTCAAGTCTTTAGATTGGAAAGACAGAAGATCTGGCTGGAAAAAGGGAGAAATGCCTCCAAAAATGCCTTGAGATTTCTCAGAAGTCAAATCTCTGTGTAGAACATGCAATCGAAATACACCCAAAAAAATATTTTGGCAGGTCTTTATGTGAAGAATTATCTCAGAGCAAGCCAAAGCTTCACACGCAGAATTTATGATTTTAGTGCTGTTCCAGGTGAAAGCTTGCACCAGATCAAGGCATAAGTGATGAGTACTATCATTAATGACACTAGATCTAGCTAGCTAGACTTACTGTTCTCTCCTTGTGTGGCCTGCTGATCTAGAAAGCTAATATTAACCAAGTGTGGTCCGCCCCCTTAGGTGGTTCCTTTGTCTTCTTGGATGTGGGTCTTTCCATTTTGTTCCTTGTATTCCTCCTTTTTGTCTTTGGGTGCTTTGGTTTATTTATAGTTGGCAGGGTTTCATCATTATAATTATATTAACCTTGGTGGAGTTTTAGTTAAATGGTGTTCGGAAATGTTGAAATTCTCAAAAGGAAATTTATTGAATGGACTTCAAGAACATTACTATTTGTTGAAATGAAAATTTCAAAAAAAAAAAATTTATTCCACAGACCTCATGTGTGGAAGTTACCAAGGTACTATGGTAATTTGTCTAGCATGGTTCAGTATATTCAATCATGCAGGGTTGGATATTCCTGCATCAGTGAGTGGCAGCATCAGGGGCATAGGTGGGCCAGGTGAACCAGCACCCCTACACCAGAACCTTCACCTCCTTGAGTAAACTAAGCAAACCCCCCCCCCCCCAAAAAAAAATGTTGGGGGTTTTACTGAACTTTGGTTCTAAAAAAAAAATAGAAGTTTTTTTAATTTGCCTAAATAAAAGAAAAATGAAATGAGA
>Ga0116227_10017051_pt1 | contig 10243 bp, 9 predicted proteins | sample S1TSphgellanicum_FD_89693 | JGI IMG/M metagenome (GOLD analysis project Ga0116227, IMG submission 89693) | Host-associated microbial communities from peat moss isolated from Minnesota, USA - S1T2_Fb - Sphagnum magellanicum MG | ecosystem: Host-associated > Plants > Peat moss > Unclassified...
CCGCGCCTGGCAAGCAGGACGCCAAGCCAGCCGACGAAGCCCAGCCCGCTGCCCCATGTGGCATAGGCCCAGACCTGCCGGGCACATTGCTGGGAGTAGGGGAGCGCGACAACCGCCCGTGCCGACCTACCTTCAAGGATCTGGTCTCCGACATAGATATCGATGGTCGTGTCGTCGGCCCAAGCCGATACCGCCCATAGCTTCGTTCGTGCCCACACATAGGTGCCGGTGGCGACAATCGTCTGATGGTCCACCATCCAACAAGGCAAGGTTACCCCGCCCAAGGCGACGGAGGCCAGCATGGCGATGGCCTGCCGTTTGAAGCGGGCCAGGCTTCTGTCCTGCTGCTGCTTGTGCAGGGCGTCGGCATGGATGCGGCGTTCATGGGAGCCGGTCATCGCTTGTCCTCCCGTGCCATCCGCCGCTGTCGATTGTAAGCGGCATTGATCTCCTCAGTGATCGCCTCGTCGCTCTGGGGCAGCGCCAAGGCCGCGCTGCGCGCATAGCAATAGGCGGCGCAGGCGGTGAACAGCGCGCGGTCCAGCATGCGCTCGGCGTCCACCATGCGGGTGCTGACCATCGCTAGTTCGGTAACGATCTCCCTGCCGGACGTGTCGCGCGCGGGCGGGTTGGCCAGCGCCGCCACCCCGGCTTTGACGCTGCGTTGAAGCAGGGCATAAACGCTCGTGCCGTCGCGTTCGGCCATGGCCCGAATTACCTTGTCGAGCGAAACGGGCAAGCGGATGGTATGCTGAACGGGCCTCATCGCGCCGCCTCCTTGGGAGTGCGCGCAGCACTCCCGAAAAACCCCGGAATTGCGGCATGCCGACAACGGGCCGGGGCCGCGCACTCGCGGCGCAGTCGCGAAAAATGGCGGAAAACAGGCATGCACCCGTGCGTGAGGTGTGTATCTGAATTGCTGGCTCGATGCGTAGCATCGCAGCCCCTTGGGCCTGCCGTTTGGAGCTTCCGATCAAGCATGGGCCAGCCTCCTTCCGCACAGGGCACAAGGCGGCGAGAGAACATCGCGGAGGGTGCAATCGCGGGGCCGAACGGCCTCAACATCGCACCCACTGGGCGATGCATTCTGCTCCTCGACCCATGCCTTGATCATGATTTTGGCGGCGGGATCGGCCACGTCCCTGTCGATGGCTATGGTCGCCCGTGGGAGGGAATAGAGGTCTTGCTCGCGGGCCCAGGCCTGGATCGCGGTCTCTATGGCCTCCTCCATCCTGCGGCGCAGGGCCTTGGCCTCAAACGGGTCGAGATGGGCTGTTACGCCGGGCGTGAGGATCAGAGCACCGAGGGGGAGCCAATGGCGGTCCACATCCTGCCACGGCCCGTCGATCCGGCAGGTGGACGTGTCGCCCCGGTAGATGTCGATGGGCGGGCGTTCCCCCCGCATCGATCGGATCAGGAAGAAACGAAGGGCTTCGCCGTCCTCGTCATCAGCGGTGATCCTGTCGAGCATCGAGCTCAGATAGGCGGCCTCGCGGGCATCGATGCGGGTGCGATAGGTGACTTTGCCGTCACGGTGCAGAAGGTCAGAAAGCCGGTCCACGGCCTTGCGAAAAACAGGCATGGGGCATCCTTTCGTGGAGCCACGATTGAAGGGTCGAGCGCCTGCGGTTCAGGCGCTGTGTCGGGATTGAGCCAAACGCTTGATGGATTCCGTGGTCAGCAGGGTTCGCGTGCCGATCTTGATGGCCTCAAGCTTGCCGGATTTGAGCAGGGCATAAACCGATGACCGCCCGATCCCGAGCACTTTGGCCGTTTCGTTGATTGAGATGGCGAGGATTTCCATGTGTACCTCCTGGGTTGCCGATTCGCGGTTGGAGGCCTCGCAAGTTGCACATGGTTGCCGGTGCGTCGTCCAGTAATGAAAAAGCCGCAGAAAACTGCCGGTGGTTGAGGGACACGTAAATGCGCGGCCCCGTCCAAAAATGCCGTTCCGCTTCCAATAATCCCAAGACGCTGGTCAGCGGCTCCGGTCGGCAACCTGATTTTTTAGGTGATCGCAAATTTTCTCCGCATAGGGCGACAATTGATCCCCGCGCGGCGCATCACCAGACGCGTCAGCGTTGGCCTCGAACCATTCCGAGAGCCAGTCCTTGATTGTGCGGATCGATGCGGCCCGGTCGTTCAGGTCCAGAGCAGCCAGTCGTGGATCGCCGATCAGCGCAATGATCGCCTCTGAATAGCGGTATTTGCTATTCCGGCCCGGCCCGCCTTTGCGCCTTGGCCGGCCCATCAACAGCATCCTGTCGACATCATCGCGATGCAGAAAAATGTCGGCTGGCAACGCGCGTAATGTCCGCAAACGCATTACCACGGCGCGATCCGCGCTATGTTCCGAAAAGACGAAATAGCGCAGCCTGCCAAAGAATATCCTGCGATTGAGGAAAACGCGCTTGTTGCCAAAGCGGGCGAGGTAATAGGCGCGCGGCCCGGAAACCCTTTGGAGATAGCCCAACATGTCATCAAAATGCCGATCAGGCGCGTGCGGCAATGGCAACGGTGCCTCCGGAATCTTCAGGCCGTATTGGTATATCCGACGCCAGAGCTGCGGCGCGGTTGTGCCCGCCGCTGTGGCCAGCACGAGAACCGAGAACAGGTCCATCGATCCAGTACGCATCGATATCACAAGGGCGATCAGGAATATCACGAACAGAAACCCGAACCCCAAGCCGACGATGAAGGCCAGATTGTAAAACCGCGCAAAGGGCGGCTTGGCTTGATCGATGACGGCTGCGTTTGCCTTCAAGCCTTCGTCCAAGTCGTCCGACGTGAACTGCGCCAAAGCTTTCCAGAGTGGAACATTCTCGGAATCATCATCATCCGCGAAGACTTTCCATCCCTCACTGGGGGTGCCTGTCATCTGATTCCTCCGTGCCGTAGCCGGTCCAGATAATCGCTCCACCGTTGCGTCTTTTCAATCCGTTGGGACCGATAGGCAGATTGATTGCATACATCGTATCGCCGGGCGAAAGTGTAGCACACCTACCACGGCCCTGAATTTTGACCGGTCATGGCCGTGAAGGAACTGGCAGGTTTGGGGTGGCGCGAGCAAGATAGCCGCCCTTCCTGAGTGGTCATTGAGCCTCGCCGTTGATATGGCCGACATGGCGACCTATGATGGTGGGTGTTGGGGGTGTTCCGTCACCTTTTTGATCACATTGAGCGGCTAGCGTCGTCGATAATTTGTTAGAGGAATTCCCAAATGCCAAGAGTTGCCTTCAGTTTTGACCTCGACACGGTTGCTATGCGGAATGATGGCCTTTCAGATTCTGATAGGACGAAGATTTACCAGAAAGAGGGGCCAACCGCTTTGGCATCTCTGGGCTTTACTGCAAGTCCAGAAGGTTCCCTCTATCTAACTGGAGTAATGAATAACAGCGAAATTATCATGTTGTCGATGGACTTTGATCGACGCATGCGAAAAGAGGCCCCGAATTTCTGTAAATACGTGCGCAGCGCTCACCTAATGCAGGTAGATGACTCTAGCGCAAATGTTACTTCCCGATTGAATGGAACCGTGAACTTTGAATGAAAGCTGGCTTGATCACAAAGACCACTCGTTCTGCCGCGTTGACGCCACTATGATTAGAAGGCTGATGGAGGTCTATCCATCAGGCTATGTCAGCCTAGACGGACTGAAGATGAATAAAGATCGTTCTCGGCGATGGCAGGTTTGAGGATCGGCCATCAAGCCCCAAACGACTAGTTTTGGGCGCCTTGCCGCCATATTGCGGCGATGGAATGCGCGTCACCTATTCATGATGGCACGGGATTTGAGATTGACAACAGTCGCCCCAACCCGAAGTTGATCAATATAATCCCCCCACCATTGCGCCATTTCAACGCGCTCGTTCCAATGCGCGCCGCGATGGTACGCCGCCCGCACCGCATCCTTATCCTTATGGGCCAGCGCCCGTTCAATGGCATCCGACGACCATTTTCCCGACTCGTTCAACAAGGTACTGGCCATCGCCCGAAACCCGTGCGCGGTCATTTCGTCCTTGGTAAACCCCAGCCGCCGAAGCCCCGCATTCACGGTGTTCTCCGACATGGGCTTCAAAGGAGTGCGGATCGACGGGAACACATAGCGTCCGTCGCCGGTCAGTTTCCGCGCGGCTTCAAACAACGCCAAGGCTTGCCGCGAGAGTGGCACGACGTGTTCTTGCCTGCCCTTCATCTTGACGGCTGGAATACGCCAGACAGCAGCCTCTAGATCGATCTCCTGCCATTCTGCCCGTCGCAACTCTCCCGGTCGCACAAACACGTAGGGAGATAGTTGCAAGGCAATCCGCGTGATCGGCAAACCCTGCCCTTCATATCCATCTATTGCGCGCAGCAAATCGCCAACACGCTTGGGCTCCAGAATGGCGGCATGATGCTTGGGCTGACGCTTGGCCAAGGCGCCGCGCAGGTCACGCGTCGGGTCGGAGGTTGCTAGCTGATTGGCAATCGCATAGCGATAGACGCCCCCGACAAATTGCAGCGCCCGGTGCGCCTTCTCATCGTTCTTCGCTGCCTCATACGGGCGCACGGCCTCCAGAACGTCGAAGGGCTGGATTTCCGAGATGGGGCGACTGCCAATCGCTTTTTGCAGCAGCCGGACAAACCAGCGCCGTTTGATGAGGGTGTTCGGCGAAAGGCCGTCGCGTTCGTTTTTTGCGATGTAAGCCTCGGCTACTGCCGTAAAGGTGTTCAGCGCGCTGACTTTGGCTGCGTGAATGTCCCGGCGCTTCTTTTCGGCTGGGTCAACGCCGTTGGCCAAATTCCGGCGGGCTTCATCGCGCCGGTTGCGTGCCTCTTTCAGGCCCAAGTCCGGATAGCTGCCCAGAGACAGCTTCTTTTCGACACCTGTCGAAGTTCGAAATTTCAGCTTCCAAAGTCGTCCACCAGCGGGCGTTACCAGCAGGTAGAGGCCTTTCTCGTCCGAGGCCTTGTAAGCAGTCTTTCGGGGCTTCAATGCGCGGATTGCAGAGTCGGAAAGGGGCATTTGGGGGCCTCCTGATTTCGGCAAAACCAATAGGCCCCCACACAGGCCCCCAGAATCGTCCGATCACCGACAGACAGAGGCAAGCACCAGCGGTTAAGCCAGAGCCTTTAATAGCAGATTTTCAAGGTTTTTTCAACCATTCCCGCGCATTGGCGAACAGGGAAATGGTGCCGCTTAGGTGACTCGAACACCTGGCCCCATCATTACGAATGATGTGCTCTACCAACTGAGCTAAAGCGGCACTCTGGACTGGAAGGCGCCTTTAACCGCGCCTTCCGATAAGCGCAAGAGGGGATGGGGATTTTTTCCTCAACCCACCCCATCATGCCGCCCATACGAGAAAGGGGCGGAAAGCCCTATGGCCCCGCCCCTTCCCGTTTCCATGCCGGAAGACTTATTCCGCCGCGATGCCCGCCTTGGCGAACATGTCCTCGGTGGTGTCCTCCAGGAAGCTCTCACCGTCGGTAACGGCTTCGCTGCCGCGCGCCTTGCGGCGAGCGTCGAAGCTGCCCCACACCGTGTTCCAGTCGCCCTTGGTGGCGCCCTTGGAATATTCGGTGGCGCGCTGCTCGAAGAAGTTGGCGTGCTCCACACCGTTCAGCAGCGGCTGCAGCCAGGGCAGCGGATGCTCCTCGATCATATAGATCGCGGGCAGACCCAGCTGCGACAGGCGCCAGTCGGCGATGAAGCGGATGTAGCGCTTGATGTCCTTGGCGGTCATGCCCGGCACGGGGCCGAGTTCAAACGCCAGATCGATGAAGTTGTCCTCCAGCCGCACCGTCTTCTGGCAGCAGTCGATGATGTCTTCCTTCACCGCCCGCGTCAGGCAGCCACGCTCCTGCACGAAGGTGTGGAACAGCTTGATGATGCCCTCGCAGTGCAGCGATTCATCGCGCACCGACCAGCTCACGATCTGCCCCATGCCCTTCATCTTGTTGAAGCGCGGGAAGTTCATCAGCATGGCAAAGCTGGCGAACAGCTGCACACCCTCGGTAAAGCCGCCGAACATCGCCAGCGTGCGGGCAATATCCTCGTCATTCTCGACGCCGAAAGTATGCATGTAATCATGCTTGTCCTTCAGCTCTTCATACTCAAGGAAGGCGCCATATTCGGACTCAGGCATGCCGATCGTGTCGAGCAGATGCGAATAGGCCGCGATATGGATCGTTTCCATGTTGCTGAACGAGGTCAGCATCATCTTCACCTCGGTGGGCTTGAAGACGCGGGCATATTTCTCGTGATAGCAGTCCTGCACTTCCACATCGGCCTGCGTGAAGAAGCGGAAGATCTGCGTGAGCAGATTGCGCTCATGCTCGGAAATCTTCTGCGCCCAGTCGCGGCAGTCCTCGCCCAGCGGCACTTCCTCGGGCAGCCAGTGGACCTGCTGCTGGCGCTTCCACATGTCGAAGGCCCAGGGATATTCGAAGGGCTTGTAGGTCTTGCGGGCTTCGAGAAGGGACATGGCGTTCGTCCTAGAATTTAGAATTTTAAAGGATAATCGCAGGGGGGGTTACCCCCCTGCACCCCATTACGTCTTCCGGCGAGATGTGGCGCCAAGGGCGCCGTCTTGCATAACCTCAGCGTCGGAAGACGTTATGGGAGCGCGAGGGCGAAGCATTTCTCTGGAGAAATGCGACCAGCAAAGACTCCCCCTCGCACCTTACTTGCTTACTGGCAGGCGAGACATTCCTCATAATCCGTTTCGCCCCGGGCTTCCAGCTCGATGCGCGGCGCAGCGGAGGTGTTGTCCGCCTCCACCCCGCCCGCGAAACCGGCGCGCTGGATCGACTTGGAACGCAGGTAATAGAGCGACTTGATGCCCTTCTCCCACGCCTGATAGTGCAGCATCATCAGGTCCCACTTGTCCACGTCCGAGGGGATGTAGAGGTTCAGCGACTGGGCCTGGTCGATATAGGGCGTGCGGTCAGCGGCGAATTCCAGCAGCCAGCGCTGATCGATCTCGAAGCTGGTCTTGTAGACCGCCTTCTCGTCCGCCGTCAGGAAGTCGAGTTGCTGCACCGAACCGCCATGCTCCAGGATCGAGTTCCACACATTGGTGGAATCCTTGCTCTTGGCCGCCAGCAGCTTCTGCAGATAGGGGTTCTTCACCACGAAGCTGCCCGAGAGCGTCTTGTGGGTGTAGATGTTCGCCGGGATCGGCTCGATGCAGGCGCTGGTGCCGCCGCAGATGATGCTGATCGAGGCGGTCGGCGCGATGGCCATCTTGCAGCTGAAGCGCTGCATCACGCCCATATCGGCGGCGTCGGGACATGCCCCGCGCTCCTGCGCCAGCATGATGCTCGCCTCGTCGGCCTTGGCCGAGACATGCTTGAACATCTTGAGGTTCCAGGCCTTGGCCATGGCGCTCTCGAAAGCGATGCCCTTCTTCTGCAGGAAGGAGTGATAACCCATCACGCCCATGCCCACCGAACGCTCGCGCGCGGCGGAATACTTGGCGCGGGCCATCTCGTCGGGCGCACGGTCGATGTAATCCTGCAACACGTTGTCGAGGAAGCGCATCACGTCCTCGATGAACACCTTGTCGCCGTTCCACTCATCCCAGGTTTCCAGGTTGAGCGAGGACAGGCAGCACACGGCGGTGCGGTCATTGCCCAGATGGTCCTTGCCGGTGGGCAGGGTGATTTCGCTGCACAGGTTGGAGGTGTAGACCTTCAGACCCAGATCGCGGTGATGCTTGGGCATCATGCGGTTCACCGTGTCGGAGAACACCAGATAGGGCTCACCGGTGGCCAGACGGACCTCGACCAGCTTCTGGAACAGGGCGCGGGCGTTGACGGTGCCGCGCACGCTGCCATCCTTGGGCGACTTGAGGTTGAAATCCTCGCCATCGCGCACGGCGCGCATGAAGTCGTCGGTCAGCAGCACGCCATGGTGCAGGTTGAGCGCCTTGCGGTTGAAGTCGCCCGAGGTCTTGCGGATTTCGAGGAACTCCTCGATCTCCGGGTGCGAGACGTCAAGGTAGCAAGCCGCCGAACCGCGACGCAGCGACCCCTGCGAGATCGCCAGGGTCAGCGAATCCATCACGCGCACGAAGGGGATGATGCCGCTGGTCTTGCCGTTCAGGCCGACGCTCTCGCCAATGCCGCGGACCTTGCCCCAATAGGTGCCGATGCCGCCGCCGCGCGAGGCGAGCCAGACGTTCTCGTTCCAGGTGTTGACGATGCCTTCCAGGCTGTCCTCGACGGTGTTGAGGTAGCAGGAGATCGGCAGGCCGCGCCCCGTGCCGCCGTTCGACAGCACCGGCGTCGCGGGCATGAACCACAGGCGGCTGATGTAATCATACAGGCGCTGGGCATGGGCCTGATCGTCGGCATAGGCATCGGCCACGCGCGCGAAGAGGTCCTGATAGGTCTCGCCGGGCAGCAGATAGCGGTCGTCGAGCGTTTCCTTGCCGAAATCGGTCAGCAGCGCGTCGCGCTTGGCATCGATAACGATGGTGAAGCGGCGCGGATGCACCACCTTGGAATCGTTCTTGTCGAAGGCCGGAGCCTTGGGCGCGGCGGCAGCAGCCGTTGCCGCACCGGCCAGCATGCCCGCCAGCAGCGAACTATCCAGCGAGTTGTCCACCAGTTCAGCCGTAGCCAGATCAACCTTGTCGTTCATGGGCAGTGCCGGGCGTGCGCCCGCCTCCTTTTTCTTGTTGCCGGCCTTGCTGCCGGTCGGGGCGGGCGCGTCGGCCAACCGTTCGTCGGCGGCCGAAGCCACCTCTTGATCCTGTGCGCCGAACGTCACTTGCAATCGCCCCTTCGAATCCATGCAGCCAGCGGGAATCCCGCTTCGAAAACTCTAAACCGGCTCCTCCATGAGCCGGGCCTCTGACTGAAAGCCCCCGCCTTCACCCCGTTATCCGCCATGCGCGCCCCGACACAGCCGCAGCAGACCGGAAAATCCGGTAGAATGCAGCCAGAATCGAGGCATCCGCGCCCTACGGTCGAATACTAGGTGTTGAGGCGAGGAAGCACCGTCAGACACTAGGGATAGTGGCCCTGTCCGATTCAGGGCGCAAGAGGGGAAAAACGCACAAGCCTCATACCACCCTTTCCGCACAGTTTTCTGATGACCCGCGACGCGCGGGAAATCTGCCACCGCGCTGTCGCGCAAGAGTCAAAATTGCCCGCTAAAAATTTTTCTCTCCACAGTCCTGATCGAGTCGAGACGAACCCCTTTCGCCTGCTTTACGCGACTCAGCCGGGCAGGTTTGGTGGCCCGCAAACCGGATCGCCACAAGCTCTGGTGTCATTCCGGCATTGCCCCTAGAATCATCCCCTATAGAATCAAGCAACTGGTCCCTCACCCACCAGCCAAAGGGAGCTTCTCGCATGGTCCGCATCCTGGGCGTCCTGTTTTCCGGTTTTCTGATCGGCCTCCTCGCCCGCTGGTTCTACCCCGGATCGGTGCATCTGGGCCTGATCGCCACCATCCTGCTGGGCGTCGGCGGCTCGCTGCTGGCCGAACTGGTCGCGCGCAAGCAGGGCTCAAGCCAGCAGGTGGGCTGTCTGGCCTCCGTGTTGGGGGCCATGGCCCTGATTTTGATCGGGCGGTTGTTGGGGTAGGTTTTCAGGCAGAAAGATGAAGATGCGAGGGCCATCGCCCTCGCGCTCCCTTTCATGTCTGCGTTGCGCACAGGGTTCGGCCTTGCGCCCAGCTTGCCGCGCCGCAGGCAGAGAAACGGTTTTAAAGCCTGCGGCGCCTTAGGTGGCGCTGGTGGAGAGCCCGGGCACCACATTTCGGCACCCCTGCCCTATCGCCGGAAGACGTTCTGGGAGCGCGAGGGGGTAACCCCCTCGCATCTTCCTTCCCCCCCCTTAAGGCACCAAAACCGTATCCACCGCCTCATCCAGCGTTTCCGGATAATCGCGCGTGCAATGCAGCCCCCGGCTCTCATGCCGCTTCAACGCGGACTTCACGATCAGATCCGCGCTCTGCAACAGATTGCGCAATTCAATCAGATCGGTGCTGACGCGGAAGTGGCCGTAATAGTCCTCGACCTCATCGAACAGCATCTTGATGCGATGAGCGGCGCGTTCCAGCCGCTTGGTGCTGCGCTGGATGCCGACATAGTTCCACATGAAGCGCCTGATTTCGCCCCAATTTTGCTTGATGATCACCTCTTCGTCGGAATCGGACACCCGGCTCTCATCCCAGTTGCGCACCGGGGGCGGCGCGTCGAAGGCATCCCAGTGGTCGAGAATGTCCGCCGCCGCCGCCTCGCCGGCC
>Ga0116227_10017053_pt1 | contig 10241 bp, 5 predicted proteins | sample S1TSphgellanicum_FD_89693 | JGI IMG/M metagenome (GOLD analysis project Ga0116227, IMG submission 89693) | Host-associated microbial communities from peat moss isolated from Minnesota, USA - S1T2_Fb - Sphagnum magellanicum MG | ecosystem: Host-associated > Plants > Peat moss > Unclassified...
AAAATATATAAAAAAAAAAAAATAATAAAAAAAATAAAAAATAAAAAAATAAAAAAAAAAAATATAAAAAAAGAGGAGGGATGGAGAGGGGGGGGGGGGGGGGGGGGGGGGGGGGGGGGGATGATGTGGGGGTTTCTAATGTAAGCAATCCTAAGATCTTACAATGGTGAAAAAGACATTACATCTTCATTACAAAATTCAAGGAAAAGCTTTTGTTAGTACATTAATGTAATATTAAAATTACAACTAGCTAGTTTCATACTAAACAAATAATGTTTAGGTGTAATCATAATCAAATGAGCCAATATGTTTTTCAATAAAAGGAATGTGAGTATTTTTAATATATTTTTTCCCTTAAAAATGAATTTTTAGAACGAATTTTTTTTTTGCAACTTGTTATTAAATATGTTTATAGTTGCTTCAATATATCACAATTTGTGTTTTAATCATTGTTGAATACATATGAATTTTCAAATGTGTGCATATTGACATTTTGTCTTGAAAAAAATTCAAAATTTTAAATCACGCAAAATATGTTAATTATTTTAGGGCTCATGTTCTTGTATTATAAGTTACAACTTTGTTTTATATGTGATGTACATTACACTCCCATTTATAAGTGGGAAAAGACTATTGAAAATCTGAGATTCGAAAACACATTTTGAAAATTTTTAATTTCATATCTTTTAAATTGTGAGTTATTTTGAGAGTGGGTATTTAGTTCTTATCATTTCAATTTTCTAACCATCGACAATTTTTAATTAAGAGAGGTTTTAGTCTAGTCTTTTGTGAATTTTTTTTTGTTTGACGTAACTATTGTTCAAGTTAAAAAATCTCTAACTAAATCAAAACCTAAAATTGAATTAAATGCATTTGTAATTAAAATTCCTAAAACTTATATGAGTCACCTAACACAATTTCCTAGAGCAACCATGATTTTCAAATGGCAATGCATAAACTTTTGATAATTTTCATCGGGATCAAACGTGGATCTTGTTTTGTTTCATTGTAATTACATCTACTTATGTATTTGGATGGAATGTTCACATTAAAAAGTTATTGAACCCAATGTATGTAACATAACATAACACAAATTTGTAACATTATCCCATGAAACAATGACAAAAACCACCTCTTTGATTGTTCATGTGCAAAACCTTGCAATTCCAAATGAAAATCATGAACTTCAACCCATAATTGAATGCCCAATAAGGATGAATGTGATTGGCTTGCATGATAAAGTTATTTAGAAATTTCTCATCCATAAGCTTGGATGGGGCTCACCCTATTGATAAGATTTTTGGTTAGAAGGCTTCAGATGTTAAGATGCCAACTGATTGTCTATTTCTCATATATAATTACTTTTTTTGGGGGTCATTTCCACAATTTTAAAAAAAGGAAAAAAAAAGCCTACATAAAACTCCATTATGCAAAATGAAGTCTTGACTCTAGCTCCTTGCCCCAGTTTTTGCCAATCAAGTAGAGACAACATCATGAGGAGTTACCAAATAAATAGCCATGGGTTGAAGCAGAGAGAGAGAGTTAAGTGAATCCTACTATGATTTCAACCTTCCTTCAATCACCAAAAGACCAAGTAGGGGAATCAATTGCAATGAAGGGGACAATGCTTTTCACTCCCAAAAAAAAAAAAAAACAAAAAGTGGAAAATAATCTTAGGATCCCCTCCCCTACCAAATATGGATACTGAATTGAATGCTCCCTAATGAGTGTGTCTGACTTTGGCACCAGAGTTTGGTTGTGGGTTTCTCCTCGTCCTGAAGGCTATGGATCCTCCTCCTCCTCCTGAGTCCTGACTTGACTCAGCTTATCAGGAGACACATTGCTCAAACCCTTTTGTCCTGAAGCCAAAGTTATGGACCATGCATCCATCATCATCATCATCATCATCCCCAATTGCATTCAAACAAGAGACACTCGGATGATGGGTGTTGCAGTAACTTACTCCTCCTGTCCATGTTAAAAGTAAGAGAATCATTTACCTTTTCTTTTTTTAAAAAATAAATAAATAAAATAATAATTTCAGTGTTTTTTTAAAATTAAAAAAATCCATTTTTTCAATTTTTTTAAAAGTTGGAGTAGGTGGCCAGGATCCCAAGCTAGATTTTGTATTTATTGGTGACAAAGTTTCCTCCAAAAAAAACAACAAAGTGGTGACAAAACTTTTGAGAATAGTGAGTACCTTGGGCCACTTTGACACATTTTCTCAAATAATTAATTATTTTCGAGGATTTCATTTCAGAAAATGACATATTCCCAAATTATACCATCAGATTCTTTAATTTTCTCAGAGACTTTTTTTTGGTTGAATTTTTCGGGAAATTTTTTAAGTTTCTGAAAATAACATAATTTCATGTTGAACTGGCCTAGGTACTAGAGTAATAAAAAAAAATGTTGACATTTCTTCAAAAACCAAAGAATTCCTAATTTTTGGGGGATTTTTTTGCACTGAAATATTAAGCATCTACAAATAAATAAATAAATATTTCTGTCACCATGGTTTTAAAATGCACCTGTAAAAAATTGATTAAAATAAAATAAAATAAAATAAATTATTTTTTTAAATTTAAAATTTAAAAAAAAAAAAAAAAAACTGCTTGTACACAGGCTACTCCTCACTTTCTATTGCATGCTGCTCTTCCTCATTCATCAACAACTGCAGAGAAGAGCAAAGAATTTATTATTACAATTGCAACCCATCAGTAGCAAGAAGATGAATACCCTACCCTTGGACCCTGGCTGATAACCGACCCCCCCCCAAATAACCGGCCAACCCTGGTTTGTACAATTGTTGGGTGGTTATTGAAAAATTGCACAAAATTAACCAGCCCTTTCATGGGAGTGGCTTCCAAAGAGTGGTTTCAGAGACTCAAGCCCTGTGATTTCAAAACTTATGGCTTTCTTATTATCATAGTACCTGGGCCGGTTCGACAATACTTATATTAATTTTAGAAATGCTGAATTTTATACTTTTAAAAAATCAGATTAAGAAAGAGATAGAGTGAATCTGATGGGAATATTTGAAAATATATCAGATTAATTCTCAAATATTTCCATCAACTCTAATGTCAAAATGGAATGCTCAAAATTAGTTAATTATTCAACAAACATGTGTCGAATTGGCCAAGGTATTATGGCCAACATGTGGTATTATGGCCAACATACAGTATTGGCCATAATACCACAAGTAAAATTTTGCTTCCGAGGCAAACCCTTTAGTGTCTATTGTGTGTGCACCTTGGATTCTCAAAGAAGAAGAAGAAGAAGAAGATGCCATTTCCATGCCAAAGACAAAAAATAGTTTACAATTTGCATTAAAAACCTTTTGTGAAGAAGGCATTATTATAATGTGACCCAAAAAAGTAATGAAGATCTGGATTTTAAAGACAGATAAAAATAAAAACCCATTATTACAGAGAACCCACAAAGAAGAACCCATGTTTTCCATGGGTTTAAACCATTGGAAAAACTCATTAAAAAAAACCCCATTATTACAGAGAACCCCATAGTATGAACCTATGTTTTCATGCCAGTGAGGAACAAATGATTATGTTTCATTCTGCTCCTTCTTTCCCTGTGTCCTGTCCTGTGTGAATAATTGAAGATCAGGGATTGTGCAGGTGACATCTCTTGATCAGTACTACTAATTACAACAAGAAATGCCTCCTTGGGTACTAAGTTACATGATATTTATATCCCAAAGATAGATTCATGATTGGATGAGATAGTTCACAGCTGATGGATGGGGGAAAACCCACAAAAAAGATCATCTAGACTTCAGGAGATAATAGAGTTATCCATGAAGTCAGGCGATTAGGGGGCGAGACTGGCCAGTTTCGGCATAGGAGGGCATCAAATGTGTACCTGGGAATGAAAATTTTACAAAACCAAATAATTGGGACCCAAACTAGTTTTTCCACCAATTTTGGCAGTAAATTGAACCGAGTTTCATCCTGTCTTTCCTCTTTCCTGAGCGCCTCCACTGCTGCTACATATACTTTCACTGCTTCTACCTTGTACAACGAGTTTCAGCATTTCATACTGAGATTTGATAAAATTTCCTTATTTTGTGGATACCACTGAAAGAGGGGATAGGGGGAAAAAGCAGGTCTAAAGACAGGGTGACTTTATGGATAACTCTAATATGTTTATTGTTTCCCACTAAATGCATGTCACCCATTGGTGTTATTTTAATGAATTTTCTAATGTAATCAAAGTGGTGATCATCCATAGGAAGATTTAACGAAATCTGGCTATAAGCCATATATGAAAGTGCAAATTGTTATTCATCCTTTTCTACTTTGGCTACTTATTGGAACCAACTGTAAAGATCTGGTGATCTTCACTATTTTATTTTTCAGGTTCTGGTGATTGAAACTTAGGTTTTTTTTTAAAAAAAGGCTTCTGGCATCCATAACAGTAAAATGATCCGTACACTATATTGTGAAATCTTGTGAAACTCAATTTGGGTGTGTAAGTATCTCCATGATACAATGCCCTCCAAGTGGGCCAGTAGAAGAAGATGACTCTTTTTGATTGGGCACTCATTATGATTGGTGCAAGTTGCGTGCTATTCAAAATAGTCTCTCACTTTATAACGTCCACTTTTTCATGTTTATGGGTTGGGATGGGGGAATAATCAACACTATGCTTCTTCATATGGTAAAATCTGATAGAGGTCAAAATAGGGGGGTTGTCCATGCAGATGCTCTTATTTGAGTGAAATCTGGTTTGCTTCTAGTTTTGAAATATGTATAGAGTTTTTCAAGGTTTTTGAGTTGAATGTTTCAGTGTGATCGAGAAAGCAAGAATGCACATCATCGCAATTTTGCAAGCTCATTGAATGCAACCTTAGAATGACATTCTGTTGCAACTTTTCTATCCATGGTGAGTGTTCAATTTTCACTTAAGTATGGCAAGTGTGGAGGAGTGCTTAGTGTTCAACAAATGTGAGAATTTTAAAACTTTTGTCAATGTCCATGTTCTATGCTTTGTGTTTTGTTATGTCTTTTGTCTTGTGTTTGTCTTTTTTTCTTGCTTCCTTTTGTCAGGAAGCTCAAGGTTTGTTATGCATTGTAAGTTTCCTTATGCACATTTGTTTGTGTCCACTCTCATATTGCCATTCTCTCATATCCTTATTTGTGACCTTCTACTTTTACCCCCCCCCCTTTCCCTTTTCCTTGCTATAGTTGCCATGGAGTTTTCCTCTCTAAACATTAACACTGTTATTGTGCAACTCAAACATAATTCTATTGACATGTGTGTTGGTGTTGGGTGCTTGGTAGGATCCGGCAACAATTCTAGTAGCATTGTGAACACTTTAGAGTAGAAAACCCATGGGTAATTTTTTTTATGTTCAATCAAGGTCTTCTCTATTGAGTAGACTATGGTGTGAACCTCATTTTTCGCATCAATTGCTTGTTTCCACTTTTGTTCAAGTAGGAGACATTGGTGTTTTTCCATGGACTATTTTGATGATTAGGGTTTTTGTAATAGCATACTTTTGTGGACCATGGCTACCTTTTTCTTGGGAGGTGACTTGTGATTTTTGTACATGGTTGATTTTGTGAGATTTTTGGTGGCCTACCATGAGTAGAATGTTGTGCCTTGACACCATTTTGGATATTGTTGTCAATGTCCTTTTCCACCGTTGTTTTCTTTTTTCATGGGTAATCTTTGTTCATTTCTCAACTTAATTGTGGATCGTCGAGCCATGGCTGATTTTGTAATTGGAATTTGAACTTCTTGTTGTTCCTTCCAACTTCATCATCGGTTTTTTTATACTTGAGTTGTTCCTTCTTCCTTCTAGCTTGATTGGATCTAGAAACACATTGTTGACTTTAGGAGGACTTGTGGTAAGTGCATTCATTGAGTTGTTCCTTACTGCATGGTTGATTGTGGAAACATGGCTAATTTCAAAGGCTTCTGTAAGTTGTAATTGCTTCATTGAACAAAAAGTCATTGAGTTACTAATTCATTGAAACTTGAAACATGGCTTTTTCTGAAACTTGAGCCTAGATTTGGACCACTTCATGAGCTCTGGGCCCAAAGGGATAGATCTACCCATTGGGAAGGTCCCCCAAAATTACCTTTATGCAAATTTCATTAAAAAATTCACTGCAAATTCTGTAATAATAATTTAAAAAGGAGATTCTATTTTAGATTCTATTGGGCCGCCAATAATAGAGAAGGAATTACTCAGATCTGTTTTATTGCTTATAGCCAAATTGGGCTAAAACTGCTTGTGGATGATCAGCACTCCAGCTACATCTTCTGGTCTTTCAAGAGCTCCAAACATTACTCATCAGTTTTGGGCAGTGATTAGAAACCAGAACAGACACCATCGGTTATCAAGACGGTTCTTAGGAATCAGAACCATTGTTCTTTTTCTTTTATGAAAAACTCAAAGAACCGGCTTTGAAATACAATCATCACGGTTCTCACAAAGCTGAAAAGTGAAAATACCCAGCCATAAAAGCTGCCAGCTTTTGGTCAGTTCTCTGATGAGAACCGTCGGTTCTTTAATTATCATTTCTCCAGAGAACTGGAACAGAAAATTCTCTGATTTCAATTTTTGAACAAAAATTTATTCTTTCAACTGTAAGAGCAGATCCACCGACAGTATAGTACTTTGAATGAAGTGCAACCTTCAAGTAATTTGGCCTTATACCACCAGCATCTCAAGCAATATGTGACCCCTCCAGAAATATGTCTCTCATCCAATTTTAGAGTTATTTACTTTTTTCCAACCTCACCCATAAAACTAAAACTAGGACTGCAAATGGGTGTGAGAGTACTACCCTAGTAGCTAGACTTGTTAGACCTTGATTATTTTTTTTTGGATTTTCCAAAAATTCTGAAAAAATCTACCCATCCCATGTTGAAAATCTGAAAGCAGCTCTCAAGCACATTAGCTTGATTATTTAATATAGTGCCTAATTAAATACTTTTATTTTTATATTTATTGCTGAAAGCAAATGAAACTTTATTTATTTATTTATTTATTTATCAGGCGCCTTGCTAATGAACTAGCCCATGTAGTACGATAATAGCAACCCACTTGGACAATCAAACTATGTAGCCAATCAATGGCAGGTGTTAAGACCTGCTGTGGCCTTTACCAGCCTCAACAAACTGTTGCAAATTTGCTGGGCCAAAAGCATTTTGCTGAGCCAAACCAGTATGTTTTGATTTTTCTTCAACTGATTTTGATTTGCAGGGTCACATACTGAGCACTGAGCACTGAGCACTGAGCACTGGTGGAGTCCCTCCAAATGTGCATATGATACAATGGTGTTTGTAATGTAAGGTCCAGTAAAAGGAAAAAGACTGCTTCTGATTGGCTGGATGTAATGCTTGGCCGAGATGATGAGACTTAAATAGATAGTCTCACACCTTTTCATAGTTTTCATGTTTATGGGTAAGGCTTGAGAAATGTTTATCACTGTATTTTGGATTTGCCAAATATACTATGAAAGGCCCATTCTTCTAGTTTGCCCCCATGTTCTCTCTCCAGCACAGACATCATGTTCTTCTGTGTAGGGTAAGGACCAAGAAGGGGGGCCATTTTGGAAATGACGGTTTCGTGTAAGAGCATCTCCACCCCACGCCGGCAAAACAACTCCTTTTATTTTAAAATAGAATACCGTTTAATGATCACTGTTCCCACCCACAAAAATGTCATAAAAGTCCTTTTAAACACTCAAAGACCATTTATGTCTTTACATCTGGACGAGTAATAATAAATAGTCACTGTCCAAATCCATAGTAGAACAAAGCTTTGAAAGGGGTTAAAATGACCACTGCAAAATGGACCATCAATACCGGAGAACAACAACAGCAGGATTTGTGCTATCCTGCTGCAAGATCAAATGAAAAGGGGTGTTTGCTGGTGTGGGGGTGGAGATGCTGTAAGGCAGGAGGAGTCAAACATGGGACCCAAATTCCTTGAATAGCCCGCTCTGTGCGAAGTTCTAAAGATCTGGTCGAATTTTAACAACTGTTAAAATTCGTTTTGAGAAGGGGAGGAGGCATGTTACATCGACATGGAAATATTTTATGAGGCTAAAAGTTGCCTCCACATACACTAAAAATTTCTATCTGTTCGTTACGGACGGAAAAATTTAGGGTTCGAAGGGGTGCAAGAGAGGGGAAAATTGCAATTGCAATCCTTTGGATCCACCACCTTTGGTCCAATACTGATGCGGACATTGTCCTTCCAACCAAACCAACAGAAAGGAATGGTAAACCCTGAAACCCGGACATCCCTGAAGAAACAAAACAATGCTGCGGATTAGGGAATGGGCAGAAAAACTAACAGTAACCATTGGTCAAACCCATGATATTGAAACATGGACTATTCCCTTAACCCCTGGTCGGAGAATCACGGGTGGTGGGAATCATCCTATGTAATCATTCATCCTATGTAATTATCCAATATCCGGGGATAAGAAGCCCGGGCTTTTTAGGACAGAAGGGGTGAGGCAGGGCAGGGCAGGGCCTGGGAGGGGGGGGGCATGGAGGCTGCATTCTCGTCAATGTTGGATGACCTGATATCATATCATGTCATGGCCCGACAACATTCCAAAGGTGTTCGGCAAGCTTGTTGCTGACCATCCGTCCATTCGGTTAGTTCATTCATTCATTTGTTTGCTCGTTTGCTTTCCCAGTACAGAGCTCAGGATTGATAGAGGGAGACAGTTACTTATACTGAGAAACGAATGACAGGCAAATATTTTCCAATCAAAAAATCATGCAACGAATGGACAGATTTTACTCCAATGGATGAATGTCAGGCATATATTTCCAATCAAAAAATCATGCCCAAAAAAATGGACAGATTTGACCCCAATGGATCAATGGCAGCCTTTTTCTTTTCTTTTTCAGTGCCATATTTCTAAAATAAAATCAAAAAAATAAAAAATAAAAAAATCTGGCATCTGATATCTGATATCTGACCCCTGGGTATATATCCAAAATAAATGTAGGAACCAAATCTGATATAATATGTTTGTTGTAGTTCTCAAAACAAATCCAAGAACTGGTCAAATAACCTTCTATTAACTACTAGCTCTTAATTTCAGGGTTTAAAAAAAAAAAAAAAAAAACTGGATTGGATTGGATGGTCTTTGATTTTGAAAGTTTGTAAAGAAATAAGAACAAGAGGGTTTTTTAAATTCCATTTATAATTTATTTTTAAAAAACAGGAACAGAGATTTCTAACATTTTGAAAAAAAGAAAATTAAATAAATAATTGGAAAAAAAAATTGCCCAACATTGGTCTTCACATGGTTGTTTGTGCCTGATTCCTTAGTTTCATGCCTTTTTGTACTTGGCTTTTAAAATCACCATTTTAGATTTCACTTCATCTATGATTACTTAAGTTCATTTGTATTAAATAGTTTTTTAAAATAGATTTTCCATGTTACCAGTGCATGGAAACATGGAAAATTGATTTTATTCTCAAATTTATGATGAAACTGAGGTGACAACAATTCCTAAGATTATTTAGCCAAATTTGGCTATAAATATGAAAGAAAAATACATAATCACCCTTTTGTAATTTTGGCTACACACTGGAATTTTAAATAGAATATTGGGGGAAAAAAAATCCAAAGTTGGGTGATTAAAAAACTCCAAAAATTTTGGCCATTCTGAAAAGAAAATCACCATCAAGGATTGTGGTGACAGGAGTTCAATAGTTACAATAAGTTGTAAAGTTACTGGCTAGGTCAAAATGGAGGTTGTAGAGCAATTAACAAATTGTGTTGATTGTGGGGTCCTCAGATTATGCCCACCACTCAAAGACTAAAATTTCTATCTATATATATAATATCAGATAAATATGGAGAGGACAATGGAATCTGATGGAAGAAGATTTGAAACAATATATAAAATTAAATAAATAAATAAATAAACAAGACAACCGACCACAACCCATTTGCATGTTCCTTCATATCAACTAGATTTTGCATAGCCCCCCAACATATGGACCAGAGTGTCGTCATCATTTGAACTGGCCTGGATCTAGTCAGGTGGAGAGGAGTGCAGCCTTTATAACACAAGTGGGGCTCAACCCCAACCCTCGCATGGGCTGCTTAATAATTTATAGTATGTTCGAAGTAAACTTTTAAGGAGGAGTTTCTCTCCAAAGACTGACTTCTTCTTCTTCTTCTTCTCTTTTTTTTTTTTTTTTGTTGGGTGGTTTTTTTTTATTTTTCTTT
>Ga0116227_10017054_pt1 | contig 10239 bp, 6 predicted proteins | sample S1TSphgellanicum_FD_89693 | JGI IMG/M metagenome (GOLD analysis project Ga0116227, IMG submission 89693) | Host-associated microbial communities from peat moss isolated from Minnesota, USA - S1T2_Fb - Sphagnum magellanicum MG | ecosystem: Host-associated > Plants > Peat moss > Unclassified...
CAAGGTAATGTTTGACCAACATGTAGTGCTCCTAGACTTTCTCCTTCCAGTTGAGTTGATAAGGGGTGTTTTCAATTACATAACCAAGCGTAGGAGAAATGCATTGAACCCAGGTGATTAATCGTACCATGTTCATGAAAAGACTGGATCTTGTGTCACTCAAGCCTTTTCCAAATCCAACTGTTGAAAATCCTTGACACTCCTAACCTGAAATGATGACGTCCATGGGGCCAAATAATTTCATATGCATCTTCTGAATTAATCATATGTCAGAGGGCAAGAAAATGAAACTGGCCTTCCATGCGGTGGTCACAAATTGTTGTGGAAATCTGGCTATGAGTTTTATCATTCTCGATGTCGCCACTTGTTTTACAATAAGATCAATGTCGACGTAGAAATACCTCTAAACCACCATCCTTGACTGTAGTAGGGTTTCGAAACCTGTACCAATACCACCAAAGAGCTCTAGTAATGTAATCCCCTCCTTACATGGTGTCTAAGTGATTAGCTAACAAAATATTGGCTTAATCGGTTCGCCATGGTTCTCCATGTTTTCAAAACTAGACACAGCTTTGACCAAAGGCTTGTGGGCTGCTTTGAACCTCTGTAAAACCTCTGGTCTGTGTTAAATGTCAATAGGAACCACCATTGAGCTTTTAATAGCTTGGGCGTAAATTGTCTCCACTTCATCTCCCTCTATCCATTCGTGGCTAATTTATTAGATGTAGGAAATAGTATGTGTTTCCTTGAACATACAATGATGAGCCATAGGATTATGGTTCCCATGTAATTCAAAGGGTATGTATCCCAGGTGGTGGCCATCAGTCTCCCAATCCACTCGGTAGTACGCATGTTTGAACCAGTTGTCAATTGTGAAACTTGGTGGAAACAAGGCCTCTTGCCCAATGAACACATTGTAACTGGTGGCATTATTGACTAAACATTTAACCTATAAGCAAAGCTCTTGATTTGTACCTTCATTGAAGTTAAGTGTAATCAAATCCGAACTTTCCCCAAGTTCCTCTTCTACGCTCCCACTAACCGTGCGAATTTGCCACATAGAGTTCTGTAGTTTGGAGTCGAGCATGCCCATTTTCTTAATAAATTAAACTCTAAGAATCACTAGTTGGGCACTTGTATCAAGAAGTACCATTTTGCGTGTATGTCCTCCCACTTGGATTGCTAACTCAATATTATCGATAATGGTAATTCCGATGGCGATGGAAGTTCTCTCACTAGGCACCACCTTTGGAAATGAGTGAGAGACTATGGAGAGAATGGCTATTCACAACACCTTTGCTGAGTAACAAATCCACAAATGAGGTGTTATTAACTCCCTTGTGACATGTGAATATAGAATTAGAGGTAGGAGAGCCCACTAGTTTAGCCATCCTAGAATTAGTGACCAGATTATGAACGTCATCTGTAACACGTGAACTAATGGAATGTCTCTCCAAGGTGTTGGATGGGACCCTTGTAGCATGTGGATTAAGGATTGGTAGAAGACTTGATGTAGTGTTCAGGGTATCCTTTAGTACTGTAATTATGTCCCTAGTGCTTAGCTTCAAATCTTGAAAACTAAATAATGGTGTACTCACAAGCTTTTGCACCACTTCACGCATTTGAAGTTGGCACTCCATAAGCTAATCAGTGGAAAATTGTGTGTTTTCTTGATGTATATGTACTCTTGGGACACGAGAATTTGATGTTCGAGCAGCTTGTGGTGTAGTAGTTTCCTCCCCCCTTGTTAATAAGGTGTGTTCTTCTTCCGTGTGGACATGACGAAAAGATTGTGACATGATTGTTCGAGCTCTTCTAGCCCTGGTAATAGGACTTGAACCAGATGTGAATCCATCATTTTGAATTACCTACTTAGTGGCAAAAACTCTCGGTGCCACACTAACCTGTTGTGCTGCGAAGTAAAAAGGGCAAAAAGAAGTAGCAAATTTTAGTGTGAAACTAAAATTATGTGCACTGGAAATAACATATTCCCCAACCATGGCATCGTGTGAAAGGCCATAGAACGACCTAAGAGGTCCCTCCTGTGATCTTGAACCTTGTATAGGTTGGGCATGATAAATGGTTGGGAAGACTTGCCTTTTAGATTAACAAGTTGGGCCCTTAATGATTCACGTTCATTTTGCAAAGTTTGAACTTGAGTGGCATGGGCTTGAGGCACTTCTCTCTTATCAGCATTGTGCTCCTTCTTCTTAGCATTCTTATTGGATTACCTTTGGTGGGGAAAGCATGAGCGGAAGGTTAAGGTGTTTTGGCTTTTGGTTGAAGGGCAATGGAAGATGCTAACAGATTTTACTGTGGTAATCGAAGTTGTTTTCGTTCCAAAAACTTAGCAAAATAAACAGCTTCCTAATGTCCTTCTTTCCCACAATAATCACAAAATAGATCCTTGGAAGAAATGTTGCATTCATTAGCTTTGTGGGTAAGATTACCACAGTAGTTGCAAGAAAGTAAGATGGGTGCAACCGAGTGCACCACTTTAGCCCTTAAAAAAGGATATGATGATCTAGTTGGCGCAAATGGTGGAGGCTAAGGCCTTAAATGTGATGAAGGCCTCATAGTACTGGCCTCATACTCTGCATGAGCCAGTTCCAACTTTTCAGAAATGTTGTACACATCTAGCAAAATGTAGGAGTCTCCGAATTCTGCAAAAACCCATTGCAAAACGTGCACATGAAGTGTTGGAGTACCTTCTAATGAATGAAAATACTGATGGGTAGCTTCTAGGTTTGTGATGCTCTGAGTATCTTCTTTAAGCTTGAGAAGCCTCCTGTAAAACATATTGAGGGTTTCATCCTTTTGCTGAGAGAAGGTGGTAAGCTGCAGAATTTTTTCAAAACTCTTAACCGGAAACTCTAGCTCAAAAACTCGAAAGAATTCCCCCACTGGATCAGCAAAAGTTGGTGCATCGATGGTGGGAGGAATGTTTGTGGTAGCAACAATGAGTTGTTGAGGAAAAAGGTTTACTGAAGTAGGTACCGGAGTTGGATTATTTGGCATAGTCCCATGATGTGCAATGATAGTTTGTAGTGTAGCTTGAAAGGTGATGGTGATGGCTGTGGCATAAGCTGGATTAGGGATTTGGGTGACGCCCAAAATTTTCGAAAAATGTTGCTCATAGACATCTAATGCCTCATAATGCACATAACGGGCCAATTATTTGAATGCGAACACCTCGGTGTAATTAACGCCATACTTGAGCTCCAATTCACAAACCACAGTTGAGAAAGTTGCCTTGAATTCCCTCAAAGAAATGGTACCTCGCCTTTCGCTAAACTTCTCAATCCTCCCAGAGGAACAGAGGAACTACTGACCTCCATGGTGTATATGGGTGTAGAGGTCATAGCTTGCAACGAAATATACGGTGTGAAAGTTGGTGTGATAACAAGCATACCCCACTAATTAACCCCTCTAAATGACAACGGTGTTGTAAACGTTTTATGGTACCATCGTGAAGATCGTGAGCTCAAAGAAATCGACTCAAATGATTGTGTGTTATTTTGTAACAGATACCTTGGCTTTGGCTGAGTGGTAGGGCTCTCATAATCCAAGGACATGGTGTTGTCCCATGCCCTAAAATTTTGAATAATATAGGACACTAGCTACAAAATTCTAACACAATTTATGGTTTGAAGAATACGGTACGTTGACGGGGATGAATGACGATGGACGAACATTGGTGGATGGAAAGAACCGAACAAACAAACAGACGATGACGAAAGTTGGATGGAATGGCAAACATCGGACGTAATAGTAACGGACGTCGGAAAGAACTGGGACAAACGTTGGATAAAACGACAACAGACATCGAACGGAATGACAACGGACATTGGACGAAACGACAACAAACATCAAACAAAAAGGCGATGGACGTTGGATGGAATAGTGATGGACATTGGACAAAACAACGAAATGGAACGAACGATAACTGCGACGAATTGCACCAACAACGACACTATAGAACAGTCCACATTATGAGCTCTGGTGTAGATCTTGTACTGTAATCAAACCTTGTGTGTGTGTGTGTGTGTGTTTCTAAACCCAAGAAACTCAAAGCTAAGAAAATTTTGTTGCTTTCAACATTAAGCGATAGAAAGGAGTTTTTCTAGAATTAAATTAAGAAGAAGGAAAGAAAATGTAGTGTATGTAAACGGTGGTCGTGTAATAGTTGTTGTGAGCATTTAAAAATCCAGTCTAACTATGGAGGAAACTCTCCCTGACAAAGGAATTTTATAAAAACTAATAAGAGAAGGGAAAAGCTTGGCCTTTTATACAATTGTCAACAAGTTGAAACCTTAAACAAGCCATAACCTTAAAACACTTAATAACGTACAATAACCTAAGAACATACATTAACCCTAAAAGGCATGATTGGCATGCCCATAACCAGCCGTCATGTATGAGGCCATGCATATGGGCATGACATAGAACTTAATAAATAAAATTCTTCACCACTTTGTTTTCAACATAAGCAACATCCTTCAATACATGGATAGAACTAGGCTACAATCCAAACATTGCACGAAAATATTTTTTCATCACTTACACAACTTCAAAATCATCAACCAATATAATGAAATCAAACTTTCTTTCCATGTAAAAAATTGTCATTACTACTATGGAATTCTAAAATGCAAAATAATAATCACATAAAAAATCAACCAAAAGCTTGTTGTAATAAAATACAATTTTGGAAAGTCTAAAAACGGGTTGTCAACATCTTATTATGAACATGACAAAACATATTGGTAGTAATGTGGGAAGGATAATTAATTTTAATTAATAATCTTAATTTCTAAAATTATTATGTCACTTGATAGAGATATTATTAACTATAATAATTTTAGTAGATATAACAAACCTTTAATAATAATTACTGAAATAATAAAATATTATACACTATTATATTATTTAAAATATTAATTATCAAAATAATTATTTTAATAAAATAGTATTGATATATACATATGATAATAGTAAAATATTATTGTAACATGTATTTAAGCTAGGCTAGTTATTATTATTATTATTATTATCTCACTTTTTATAAATAATAATAACAATAATCAATGTTTGATGGTACCATTAATTAGTTAATTAATAAATAAATAATTATAATTTTTATATTAATTAATATAATAAAAATTATGTTATAATAATTTTAAATATTATCATTATTTTCTCACCTTTCTTGTTATAGGTATTATTAACTATAATAATAAATATTTATTAATAATGACAAAAAAATCATTGTAATAAATATAATAAACCTTGGATACACTTGTAATGTGGCCTTAATAAGTTCCACATATATTTAAAATACAACTTGAATATACTTAAAATATACATATATATCTTTTATGTATGATTGATATTTTAATATGCTATAAATACAAGTTACATAAGATTTCAATACATCCATTATACATATTTGTATTATACATTTATACATTTTAATATGCCCCGAATACCTATCAAAATACTTTCAATGGACTTAAAGAACTAAGTCAATACACCCCTAGCGGATTTAAGAGCACCTTAATGCATTATAACCTACATATTCCACTAATGTACATATAATATATCATATTATTACACATAAGGGTAACCAAATTTTGGTAATTTCTATGATTGATGGACCATACATGGGCCTTCGAGGATGAAAATAATGTTAAAAATCAACCATTTGGTAGATGATTAAATCATTAGTTATAATAATCACAAAGATAACTAAAAATATATACAACTTAAAAAATAATTAGAAAACTTACCAAGGTTAATTGCATGTGATAATTAACCACACATAATCACAAATCAAGTGATTACACTTTGATCTTCTCTTCTAATGTGAGAATTCCCCCATTTTTAAATTTAAAAAAAACATCTTAAAAAATTCAGTACACAGTGAAAAAAATTATCAAAATTTCGAGATAAAGCCTGGAATTTATATCCTAATGCCCCTTGCATGTGGCCCATTTGTCATAAGTATTCAAATGATAGGGTAAACCACAAATAATTGCACAAGCAACCCAATTGGAATTATTATTATTATTATTATTGTTATTTCCAACAACCTTGCTTATGGAGCCACATTGCTCTAGCCTTTTGATTCAACCTCCAAACCTTTTGGTTACATTATTTGTGGCATGGTAGCATGTGAAAATTTCAACTCGCAACAAAGAGAGGTATTAGTTGAAGATGTAATTTTGATTACTCTAATAAGGCATTATTTCCCTTAACAAAGTCATTAGTTTAATATGAGTGCTACCTTAATATGAAATCGATGAGCTTTCCATACTACTTGCACAATTGAAGCTACACATGTAGCATTTGTTGTCAAGAATATGTAGAAATAGGGTATGGACAGTTATGTACAAATTCTAAAGTTTTCTTCAAAACGCATCGATATCAAACTGCTAAAAGAAATGCATACAAGATCACAACATAGGTGAGGGGATAAATATATTATTTTCTTTAGATGGGGAACTTGAGAGAAAATGTCGGCTTCAACACATTTTACAAAATAATCTTCAACTACGTAAAATGAATACTATGATCTCTTACATTCGTGGGGCTTCTTTAGCAAAGTGTCTCATCCTACGGCTTTCGACACCACAAGAGAATGTGGTTTATCTCACAAACTCATGAATGGTAAACTTTGTGATTTCATCCATTACCATGTGCAATATTTGGTATTCATTGTGCCATATATTACATTAAAATTCCAATTGAACATTAGGTAATGACACATATTACATTTTTCACTGAACTTAACATCTTTTATGCAAGATTCCCAACCATGTATAACACTATTTTTCAAATCATTCAATAGTAGGGAACCTTGAACAACCCTTTGAACCTTTAAAAAATCAAGTAAATGTCCTAGTTGAAGTTTCCAACTACTGTTTCGCACCAAGTAAGGCATGGCCTTGGTGTGAAGGCCTTACCTTATTCAAGGGCCATGCTAATCTTCTCTGTTTTGTTCCAATTTTATTGCATATTTCATGTGAGGCCTTTACCCTATGCAAAGTGGACATCCCCTGAATTCAATGGAGACAACGAAGGTGTAATCATGTTGGCATCACCAATTGCCACCTCTCTCAGGTTTCAAACCTCACAATCCACCAAAATTCACTCATTTGATTAAACATCCTACTAACAAATGTAAAAGCATATGACAATTCATTTTGAAACCTTTGTATATGCTGGATATCCTCTTTCATGATGAACAAATAACAACCCAATAAAGGGATAGAGGTGAAGCATCTAAGCTGATTGAAAAAAAGTGTTCAAAATCAGATTCAAGGAAAAAGAAATGTGCTAGTTGTAACTTGTGTATTTCAAAACAAGGCTTACCTCAAGATTTGGTTCCACGTAATACCATCCTTATATCAACTATGACTAATGCAAAATCCAGAATCTCAAATGAGCTGAAGTACATAATAGAAGATCCAATGTTTTACAGAGGTCCTCAACAACTCACCTGGAATTGCCACTCCTGTTACACTTCCACAGGAGGCCGCATGAATGGCAATTGTTGTCAGTGAAGAGTACCTTTGATGCCATCATTGCAGAGATGCTGATCTTAAAGACCAACAAGAAATTTCCTTTGATTCAAGGTGTGGGCATCCAAAGAACTCCAAACACAGTTCCAACAACTGTTGAACACATTAGGTCTCATACTTAGTTACCCTTATGACTGGACCAGAACTGGAAGAGTTGAGTATGTTGAATTCAAACTGTATGATCACAAAAGCAGGAGAAGATGATTACAAGGGACCTATATTTGGCTATACATGATAGTAAAAGCTCCTGTTTCTGCAGCATTTAACACTAGTCAATCCCCAGAAAACTCAGCTATTATTTTTGCAATAGCTTCACAATGCAAACGGCACCAATGACAAAGCGAGAAATGTAATGAAAAACAGAAGAAGGTTCTTGACAATTACAAACTTATAGGTGTCCCAAGTAAGGCAATTTGAAATACAGGCTGCCAAAAATGCAAGAGATTATTCAAGCCCCAAGTTTGGCTCCTACCAAACAAACTAGCCAGCGATTGGATATACCATGGCATTGCAAGTTATGCAATCTATGCCTCTTAAACAACCACACTGCCATTGATCTCCCATGAAAATACAGTTAGTTCCCACCAAAAAGATACCCCAAAGACGATCCGCCTCCTGGAGCTGCATGAACCTTTGTTGTTGGCCGGTCCTGCACCATGAGAACATCATAAAAGATATCATGTCTTCTTACTGTCTCACATTGGGCTGGAACAGACAAAGAAATTGCCTTCTGCTACAAAGTCCAGAAAAGGAGAAAGCCTCTTTGAGGAAGACAAAAAGTGTACAACCTCACAAAGTTATGAAATGCACAGAGAGAGTTTGAACATTTAAAACCAAGGCAAACTGAGAAAGAACAAAAGGCTGCAAAGTCAAAGTGAGAGATCCATAGAGCAAATGTGGAGAACAAAAGTGAGAATGCAGTTTCAACTAGCAGGGGATGGAATTGGGACAAGAAAAGAAGCTCTCTTCAGAAACCAGGCAGCAGACAAGATGACAAGGTTATGACCAATAACATCATCAGGTCTTTGAAACTACAATGGCAAGATGCAGAGCATATTCTGGATTATATTCAGAAAGCTTACAGTGATGAAGTTGCCAGTGTTCTGGCCATCTGCACGGTGATAGTTGTTAGAGTTTCTTCCCATTTTGTTGTGTCCTCCAGTATCTAGCGAGGCTCCACCATCGTCACCAGCTTTGGCAGGAGCCAAAGCAGGCTTCTCTTCAGGGGGAGGAGCTCTTGCCAACCCTGCTGGACGCTGCTCGGCTACTGTAGGCTGTGGAGGCTGCACAGGTGCCCTTGCTGCAGGCTTAGGCTGATCAGTCTCAGTCGACCCGAAAAGGTAGCCCAAAGAGCTTTGCCCTCCTCCACTGCTTCCACCCCGCACCATTTTTTAAAAATCTTAACGCTTTCTGGAAGGAAGAACGAACAAAAGGCCTCCCAAATCTGGAAAAAACCAGAGCACAACAAACAAAAGATGTAAAGAAAACAGTCCTGTCAGATCTGCTCCAAAACTGTTGATAGACACTAAACACAACACAATGTCAGGAGCAACATCGCCATTTCCCTCTACAGAAAAAAAACACCTAAACTCAAGCAACTGCAACACGCCACGAAAAAGACTAGATCCTTCACATGAAACAAGATCTGCTTCAGAGCTCCTACTGCAACTGCACATTCTTCATTTCCAGCCGACAAACACAAATATACCAAAACTACACTCTTCCCCACCCGTTGTTCGTTCTTGAAAAACTCAGCAGTAAGCAAAAGAATCTCTCTCTCTCTCTCTCTCTCTCTCTCTCTCTCTCTCTCTCTCAATGTGTCTGTGCCTTCCACCTTTAACAGCAAAACACAGAGGGACAACAGAAGTTTCACTGACTGCAACCAGAGAACAGATTCGTCAGCCTGTCATGAGAGTATAGTACCTGAAAAACGCCACGGATAGCAGAAGACACAGCAGTCAGCTGGAAGACAAAGCACAGAATGCAACACAAGTGCGATCAGGGAACGAACAACTCTAGTGCGACAACAAACAACGCATACAAACACGCCCCGTCTCTCTCTCTCTCTCTCTCTCTCTCTCTCTTTCTCTTTTTGTTTGTCTCTCTCTCTCTCTCTTGACCTAAAATGCAGCAAGGCAGAGTAGGAAAACCCTAGGGGCAAAGTTGGTCTCTCTGGGACTTTTTGGAAATCTTGGGGGGCACACTCATTAACTGTAGGATATTATTAATTGGGTGCATTTCCATCTCTTCCACCCACCTACCTACAACTACCAGGTGTGGGTTCGTTCAACTTGGGTTGAAAAAAATTTAGACCTAACTCTACATGGGTTCTTTCAAATTGGGTTGAAAAAATTTAGACCTAACTCTACATGGGTTCTTTCAAATTGGGTTGAAAAAATTTAGACCTAACTCTACATGGGTTCTTTCAAATTGGGTTGAAAATTTTTAGACCTAACTCTACATGGGTCCTTTCAAATTGGGTTGAAATTTTTTAGACCTAACTCTACATGGGTTCTTTCAAATTGGGTTGAAAATTTTTAGACCTAACTCTACATGGGTTCTTCCAAATTGGGTTGCAATTTAGGCCTAAGTTTACATGGGTTCTTTCAAATTGGGTTGAAAAAATTTAGACCTAACTCTACATGGGTTCTTCCAA
>Ga0116227_10017055_pt1 | contig 10239 bp, 7 predicted proteins | sample S1TSphgellanicum_FD_89693 | JGI IMG/M metagenome (GOLD analysis project Ga0116227, IMG submission 89693) | Host-associated microbial communities from peat moss isolated from Minnesota, USA - S1T2_Fb - Sphagnum magellanicum MG | ecosystem: Host-associated > Plants > Peat moss > Unclassified...
CGCCTTGTCGAGCGCATCGCCGTCCCCCTTCTCCTGATATTCCTTGCGCAGGGTGCGGTACATGGCGGAGTTGCGCGAGCCCAGGCTCTTGATGGCCTTCTCGACCTTTTGCTCGAATCCGGTTTCCCTGCCGTAGATATGATTGAAACGTCGCGCCACCTCGCGGGTGATCTCCACATGCGCAACCTGGTCCTCGCCTACCGGCACGAATTGTGCGCGGTACAACAGGATGTCGGCGCTCTGCAGCAGGGGATAACCGAGGAAGCCATAGGTCGAGAGGTCGCGATCCGCCAGTTGGGTCTGCTGGTCCTTGTACGAGGGCACCCGCTCCAGCCACCCCAGCGGGGTGATCATGGACAACAGCAGGTGCAGTTCCGCATGCTCCGGAACCTTCGACTGAACGAACAGCGTCGCGACACCGGGATTGAGCCCCGCTGCCAGCCAGTCGATCGCCATGTCCCATACATATTCCTCGAGCTTCGAGGGGTCGTCGTAACCGGTGGTCAAGGCGTGCCAGTCCGCGATGAAAAAATAGCATTCGTACTGATACTGCAGCTCGACCCAATTCTTCAAGGCCCCATGGAAGTTTCCCAGGTGCAATTGCCCGGTGGGCCGCATACCGGAAAGTACCCGCCGGTTTTGCAGTGTGCTGCTCATGCGATCGGACTCACCCAAAGCGCGTTGATGACATGTCCGATTGCGCGGTAGGCCGGATTGAAGAGCCAACCGATGAAATGCGTGGCGGATAGTGCTATGACGATGAACAAGCCCACCGGCTCCACTTTTTCCAAACCTGCGCCAATGCGCCTGGGCAGCAGCCCCGCCAGGACGCGCCCGCCATCGAGAGGCGGTATCGGCAGCAAATTGAACAGCCCCAACACCACGTTGGCGACGATGCCCGCCTGCGCCATCAGAACCATCCAGTTGTTCAAGGTCACGCCGCCTTCCAGCCGCACCACCGCGGCCAACACCCCACACCAGATCAGCGCCATGACGAAATTCGCCGCAGGTCCCGCGGCGGCCACCAGAATCGAAGCGCGGCGCGGATTGCGCAGCGCGCTGATCGCCACCGGCACCGGCTTCGCCCATCCGAATACCGGCAGACTCATCGCCAGCAACAGTCCCGGCACCAGCAGCGTCCCGACCGGATCGATGTGCCGCAACGGGTTCAAACTCAAACGGCCGAGCATCGCGGCCGTGCGGTCACCGAAATACCTGGCGGTCCAGCCATGAGCAACTTCATGCAGGGTAACGGCAAATAGAAGGGGGATCGCATAGATCGAAATCTTGATAAGAAATGCATCTAAATCCAATGCTTGCACTCGTTATTTAAAATGTGTGCGAACTCGGGTGCCCGCATTTGCAAGTATTATACGGTGACGGGCGCCGCAAAGGGGCTCACGTCTCCGCGCCCCTCCCTGACGACGATGGCGCGATCTCCAGACAGATCGATCACCGACGTCGGCATCAGGCCGCAATTGCCGCCGTCGAGCACCAGGTCCACGCTCCTGCCGAGCCGGTCGTAGATCTCCTTGGCGTCGGTCAGCGGCAGATCGTCGCCCGGGAGCAGCAACGTCGAGCTCATCACCGGCTCGCCGAACTCGCCCAGCAACATGGCCGTGACCGGGTGATCAGGAACCCGCAACCCGATGGTGCCGCGCCGCTCGTGTTTCAAACGCCGCGGCGTCTCGCGCGACGCCTTGAGCAAAAACGTGTACGGCCCCGGTGTGCAGGCGCGCAGCAGGCGATACTGCCAATTCTCCACCACGGCATATTTGCCGACCTCCGCGAGGTCCCGGCAGACGAGCGTGAAATGGTGGTTGCGGTCGGTCTGCCGGATCTCACGAATGCGTTCCAGCGCCGCCTTGTCACCGATGTGGCAGCCGAGCGCGTAGCAGGAATCCGTGGGATAGACGATGACGGCACCGCCGCGCAACGCCTCGATGGCCTGGCGGATGAAGCGTCGCTGCGGAGAGACCGGGTGCAGTTGCAGATAGATGCTCATGCGGTCGGCTATGATACGCGCATGGCTCAACTCCTCGAATGGTCGCCCCTCGTCGTATTCTTCATCGCCTTCAAGACGCTGGACATCTACTGGGCCACCGCCGCGCTGATGGTCGGCTGCGTGCTGGTGATGCTGATTCATCGGCTGCGGACCGGCAGGTTCAAGACCATGCACGTGATCACGGCCGGCGTGGCTGTGGCGCTCGGCACCGCCACATTGTTGTTGCACGACAAGCGCTTCATTCAATGGAAACCGACGGTCCTGATGGGCGTCACCGCTGCCGTGTTCCTCGGCAGTACCTTCATCGGCCGGCAGCCGCTGGTCCGGCGCATGCTTGAGTCGGTGTTCGAAGAACCGCTGCAGGTGTCGGCGCGCGCCTGGACCACGCTCAACCTGCTCTGGGCTGCATGGTTCGCATCTCTGGCTCTCTTGAACATCTACATCGCGCGTAATTTTGCCGAGAACGTTTGGGTCAATTTCAAGGTGTTCGGCATCACCGGGGCGACGATGGTGTTCGTGATACCCCAGGCGCTGTGGTTGAGCAACAAGGTCAAGCCGACCGCACCCGAGGGTGCCTGATGCCGCCGCACGACCGGGAAGTCAAGCTCAAGGAACGCCTCGAAAGCCGTTTCTCGCCCACATTTCTTCACATATCCGACGAGGGCCACCTGCACGCCGGTCATGTAGGAGCCGCCGACGGCCGCGGCCACTTTCGTGTCAAAATTGTGTCAGACGCTTTCAGCGGCCTGACGCCGCTCGCCCGTCATCGCTTGGTATACGCCGCCGTGGCGGATCTGCTCGAAACGGAAATTCATGCGCTCGCGATAGACGCACTGCCGCCGCTGGAGAGATAGGGCAGTTACGGCTACACTGCCGCCCCTTGGGCGCCGCCATGTCGGCCAGGGTGCCTATTCGTCCAAAGGATTCATAATGAGAAAATTTTCCATCGCACCATGGGCACGACTGACCACTGTCGCGGTGATTACCGTGCTGCTGGCCGCCTGTGGCAAGGGACAACAGCCGCAAACCCCGGCGACCGCCCCCACCGACAAACCCGATGCCAACGCCGTTGCCACCGTGAACGGAACGCCCATCTCTCGTGCCACCTACGACATTTACGTGAAGAGCTTGCTGCAGCAAAGCGGCAAGTCGCCGGCTGATCTGACGCCCGAGCAGAAGGGTCAGGTGCTGGATGAACTGATCGGCCTGCAGTTGATTTCCGAGCAAGCGGTCAAAGACGGCGTCGACAAGGATCCGGACGTCACCGCGCGCCTCGCGCTGCTGCGCATGCGTGTCCTCACGGATGCACAGTCGCAGAAATACCTGAAAGACAAGGAGCCGACGGATGCCGAACTGCACGCGCAGTACGACACGGCGGTTGCCAGCCTGGACAAGACCGAATACAAGGGCCGGCACATCCTGGTCGCCACCAAGGAGAAGGCACAGGAATTGATCAAGAAGATCAAGGGTGGCGCGAAGTTCGAGGATGTCGCCAAGGCCGAGTCCACGGACAGCTCCAAGACCAACGGCGGCGATCTTGGCTGGTTCACGCCAAGCCGCATGGCCAAGCCGTTCGGCGATGCCGTCAAGACGATGAAGAAAGGTGAGATGACGCAGGAACCGGTGCAGACGCAATTCGGCTGGCACATCATCAGGATCGACGACATCCGCGATGCGACTCCGCCGCCGTTTGATCAGGTCAAGCAGCAGCTGACCAATCAGATCATCCAGAAGAAGCTGCTGGCGTATGTCGATGGCCTTAAGAAATCGGCCACCATCGTCAAACAACCGCTGTAGTTCGATTTGCGGGAGGCGGCGGATCACCCGATCCGCCGCCGCTCAGCTTTCCAGTTTCTTCAAGAACGCGGCTTCATCCAGCACCGCGATTCCAAGCTGCTCGGCTTTCTTGAGCTTCGATCCGGCCTGCTCACCCGCAACGACGTAATCGGTCTTCTTCGAAACGCTGCTGCTCACCTTCCCGCCCAGTTTCTGGATTGCCTCGCCCGCCGCTTCGCGCGACATGCTAGTCAGCGTGCCGGTCAGCACGAAGGTCTTTCCTTGCAGCCCGCCCGGGCTGCCGGCCACAACGATCTGCGGCCAGTTGATGCCGGCTGCCAGCAGCCGATCGAGCACGGCGCCATTGTCCGCGTCGCCAAAATATGCAGCGACGTTCTTCGCCACGACCGGGCCGATATCGGGCACACGTTGAATTTCTTCATCGCTTGCCCGCCGCAGGGAGTCGATGTCCTTGAAGTATTGCGCCAGCGCCAATGCCGTCGCCTCGCCCACGTCGCGGATACCCAAGGCATACAGGAAACGCGGCAACGTCGTTTGCTTCGCCGCCGCGATCGACGCGTGCAGCTTGCGCGCCGACTTCTCGCCCATGCGTTCCAAGTCGGCAAGCTGATCATCGCGGAGCGCGAACAGATCCGCGGGCGTCCGCACCCAGTCGCGCTCGACGAGCTGCTCCACCAGCTTCTCCCCCAACCCCTGGATATCGAGGGCGCGGCGCGAGGCGAAGTGCCTTATTTCTTCCCTGCGCTGTGCGGAACATCGCCTGCCGCCTGTGCAGCGGGCGACGGCTTGATCGAGCTCGCGCACCACCGGCGAGCCGCATACGGGGCAGACGCTCGGCAACTCGATGAGCTGCGCCCCTTCTGGGCGCCGCTCCGGGATGATCCGTGCCACTTCGGGGATCACATCCCCTGCACGGCGGATGACCACCGTATCGCCCACCCGCACGTCCTTGCGGGTCAGTTCGTCCATGTTGTGCAGCGTCGCATTGCTGACGGTGACTCCACCGACGAAGGTGGGCTCCAGGCGGGCCACGGGCGTCAGCGCGCCGGTGCGCCCCACCTGGAATTCGATGCCCCGCACCACGCTCAAGGCTTCTTCGGCCGGGAATTTATGCGCGATAGCCCAGCGCGGCGCCCGCGACACGAACCCCAGCTGCCTCTGCCGTTCGAGGTCGTCCACCTTGTAAACGACGCCGTCGATCTGGTACGGGAGCTTGGCGCGCGCGGCGCCCATGCGCCGGTAGTAATCGAGGCAGCCGTCGATCGATTCCGCCACCTCGGATTGCGGGCAGATCTTGAATCCGAATTCCCGCAATGCCTGCAATGTCCCGCTGTGACGCTGCGGGAAGGTCGCGCCCTCGACGCTCCCCAAGCCGTAAACGAACATGTCGAGCGGTCGCGCTGCGGTCATGCGCGGATCGAGCTGCCGCAGACTGCCTGCCGCAGCGTTGCGAGGATTGACCAGGGTTTTCTCGCCGCGCGCCAGCGCCTCTGCATTGAAGCGCGCAAATCCCGCCAACGGCATGAAAACTTCGCCGCGCACCTCGAGCACGGCCGGCACCGTGCCGCCGCGCAGCTTGAGGGGCAGTGCCTTGATGGTGCGAAGATTCTGGGTGATGTCCTCGCCGCTCTCACCGTCACCGCGGGTTGCACCTTGCACGAAGATTCCATTCTCATAGCGGGCGCTGACCGCCAAACCGTCGAGTTTCGGCTCCGCGGAGTAGCGCACCGTGCCCTCGCCCACCTCAAGGCGTTCGCGGATGCGCCGGTCGAAGTCGCGCACGTCCTCCTCGCTGAAGGCATTGTCCAGCGACAACATCGCCACGCGGTGCCGCACGGTTCCGAAGGCAGCAACCGGCGCAGCACCGACGCGCATCGTCGGCGAATCCGGCGACACGAGCCCGGGATATTCCGTCTCCAGGGCGCGCAGTTCCTGCATCAGCCGATCGTATTCCGCGTCCGGAACCTCCGGATCGTCGAGCGCGTGGTAGCGATAGTTGTAGCGATCCAACAGGGTGCGCAACTCGACCGCGCGGGCTGCGTGATCCTGCTTGGCCATCGCTCAAGAAACCGGCAGCGTCGACTGGAAGTGCGCGACGTCGTCGCGCAGCGCCGCCAACTTTTGCGGGTTGAGCGCCGCACCTTTTGCGTCCTGCACCGTGCCCGGTAATTCTCCGGCCAGACCCCGGGCGGCAGACAACATTTCATCGACGGTGAGCAATGAGTCGACCGGACCGGGCAATACCGCGAACAGCGTGATGCCCTTGAATTCCTGCACGGGCATGAGAGTGACGTCGAAGGTGCCCGGTTCCACCAGGCTCGCCACGCAAAACAGACTGCGGCCATCCACGTGGCGGCGATGAAATACTTGGTAGCGTCCATACGCCAGGCCGTGCAATTCGAATGCCGATAACAATGCGCTGCCGGTCCAGCGCGTTTCGGCCGGTGCGCACACGCGCACGCTGACGATCTTCTGTCGCTCGCTGGTGTTGGGCGTGCGCGGTGCCTGCGTCGAGATACGGTCGCTGCTGTCGGTCGCGGTCGTCGCGGTGCTCGCCGCGGCGCTCGGCGCGGCGCTCGGCGCGGTGCTCGTCGCGGCGCTTGCAGGGGCGCCGGCCGCAGCGGCGACAGGCGCAGTGGTACCCGATGCAGCAGACGGAGGCGCAGCGCCCGCCGGCGTCACGACTCTCGTCAGCACCGGCGGCATGAGCGGCCCCACGTCGGCATTGGGGATGGTGTCGGCGTCGTCGAAGTACTCCGGCTCGCTCGCCTCGGTGGCGACGTCGATCATCATGGGCTCATCGAGGATCGGAACCTGCTCGAAGTCCGCGGTCTTGATGCGGAGCGGCTCGAACGGCGAGATTTCCCATTCGTGCTGCTCGATGTGCGGCTCGAGGCTGCGCACCGCCGGTTCCTGGCGCGAAGATTCCCGGGAAGTGGTCTCGCGCAACTCCGCGTTTCCCGGAGCTTGCGCGGACCGACGGCTGCCCCACCACCAAATGCCGGCAATCAGCAACAGTCCCAATCCCAGCAATATCCATCGGAACTCCGCCAATTGCACCTACCTCACATCGCCGCCATACGGACTGCCTCATCGACATCGACGGCCACCAGGCGCGACACCCCCGGTTCATTCATCGTCACTCCCACCAACTGCGAAGCGAGTTCCATGGTGCTCTTGTTGTGGGTGATGAAGATGAACTGCACGTTGCGCGACATCTCCCTGACGATGTCGCAAAAGCGCCCGACGTTGTTCTCATCGAGCGGCGCGTCCACCTCATCGAGCAGGCAGAATGGCGCGGGGTTCAAATCAAAAATGGCGAACACCAACGCCACCGCCGTCAACGCCTTCTCGCCGCCGGAGAGCTGGCTGATCGTGCTGTTGCGCTTGCCGGGAGGACGAGCCATGACGGAGACACCCGCCACCGCAGATTCCTCGCCCGTGAGCTCCAGATACGCATGCCCGCCGCCGAATAATCGTGGGAATTTTTCCTTCAACCCCGCATTGACGCGGTCGAAGGTCTCCTGAAACCGTGTGCGTGTCTCCCGGTCGATCTTGCGCATTGCCGATTCCAAGGTTTCGAGCGCATCGGTCAGGTCCTTGCACTGCCGGTCGAGGTAATCTTTGCGCTCCGATTGCTCCTTGAACTCGCCGATGGCCGCGAGATTGACCTGCCCCAGCCGCTCTATCTTGCCGCGGGTGTCCTCCAACTGTGCCTCCCAAGCTTCCACCGCAGCGCCCTCCGGCATCTGTCCCAGCAGCGCCTCGAACTCGAAGCTGGTGGCGGCCAGTTGTTCCGCGACGCTCTCGCGCCGCACGCTGACCTGTTGGGTAGCCAGACGCGCCTCATCGAGTGCACCACGCGCAGCATCGACCCGCTCCTCCGCGGCCAGTCGCGCAGAATCGCGTTCGCGAAGCTGACTCTCCATCTCATCGCTTGCCAGGCGGGCGCCCTGCAGTTCACCCTCGACGGCGGCACGCGCCTTGAGCGCCTGTTCCAGATGATCTTGGGCGGCAGCGAGCGGCGCCTCGCTTTGTGCCAGCTGATTCGCGACTTCCTCGCGCCGCAGCTGCAGCGCCTGCACCTGCTGCTCGATGCGCGACAGCGTCGTGGTCAGGGCGGAATGCGACGAGCGCCGCGATTCGACCTGCAATGCCAATTCCCGCGCATGCTGCTGCGCCGTGGACGCCGCCGTGCGGGCCGCGCCCAATTCGGCCCGCATGCGCTCGCGCGCTTCCTCCAGCCCGACACGCTGCGGCTCGAGCGCCGCAAGCGCATCGATGGCGGTCTCCATGCGCGCGCGGGCTGCGCGCAAGTCCGCTTCGCTGCCGGCCAATACCGTCGCCACGTCGCCCAGCTCGGTTTCCAATTGGGCGAGACGCCGCTCCGCATCCGCACGGCGGCTCTGCGCCGCTTCATGCTGCGCCTTGCGATCCACATGTTCGCGATGCAGCCGGTTGACGTCCGCCTGCAGGCGATCACGCCGGTCTTCGTGGTCGCGCGCCCGGTCGCGCGTGACCTGCAGCCGCTGTTCGAGTTGTTTGACATCCTCGGCAAGCATTGCAACCTGCGCGCGAATGTCGCGCAGATTCTCTTCGCGCTCGATGACGCCCGCATGCGCGTCGGCATCGCGCGATACGCGCAGCCAATCGACGCCGAGCCAGATGCCGTCACGCGTCACCACCGACTCCCCCGCGCCCAGATGTACCTGCAGGCGCAGCGCCTCCGGCAGCGACTCGGCGGTGAACACCGGCGCCAACACCGAGGTGAGCACCGTCGCACCTTGAACCTTGGCCAGCAGCGATGTGCTGTTGGCGGTTGCGGCGGGCCCGTGGCTGCTGACCACCGCCAGTTGTCCGGAATCAAAGCTCGGCAGCAGGTCCGTGACGCTCTCGAGGCCTTCCACGCACACCGCTTCCAGGTAGGAACCGAGCACCGTCTCGACGGCGCGCTCCCAGCCTTTGTCGACGCGCAGCTGCTGAGCGACGCGCGGCTGCAGGTGCAGCGACTTGGACTTCAACCAGTCACTGACGCTGCCGGACGCCTTGCCCAGGGCGGCTTGCTGCAAGGCTTCCGTGGATACCAGGGTTCCCTGGGCCTGCTGATGACGCGCCCGAAGCGCGTTCAGCGACTGCGCCTGCTCGCGTTCCGCATCGCGCGTCACGGTCATCTCAGCGAGTAATTCCTGCAACTCGTCACTGGCCCTTTGTCCGGCGTCTTGCGCAGCTGCGGCGCGCTGCGCCAGCGTTTCGAGTTCGCTGCCGGGCTGCAGTTGTCCGAGCGCGTCACGCTCGCCCGCCAGGCGCTCCTGTTGCTGCAACGAGCGGCGTTGCTGGCTCTCCAGCTGCTCGATGCGCGCGCGCTCGACTTGGGTCTCGCGCTGACCTTCGGCCACGGCGCGGGCGTGCACGTCCCACGTGTGCTGCCATTCCGCCAGCGCCAGCTCGCATCCGGCCAACGCCTGGGAGGTCGCGCTCTCGCGACCGTGCGCGGCATCCAGATCGGGTGCCATGGTCGCCAATTCTTGTGCCAGTGATTCGAGCTGGTTCCGATCGCGCTGCATGACCGTGCTGAGTTCGGCGACCTGCATCTGCGCCTGCTGCAGGTCGCTCTCCAGCCGCTGGCGCATTTCGCGGGCGTGTTGGATGCTCTGTTCGACACGGGCCACCTCGGAGCCCGCTTCGTAAAAACGTGCCTGAATGACGTTCAAGGCGTCCGCTTTGGCGGCTTGATCGGCACGCAGCCGTTCGATCTGAGCCTCAGCCTCGCGCAAATCGGCAAGCTGCGCATGCATCGCGGTCTCACAGCTCATCATGGCGGCGTCGCGTATCTGTGCCTCCAGGTCGAGGCCCTGCAGACGCAACGCGAGCAATTCGGCCAACATGCGCCGCTCCTCTTCCTTCAGCGTCTGATAGCGGCGCGCAGTGGCGGCCTGACGCTGCAGGTGCCGTATCTGCTTCTCCACCTCCTCGCGCAGATCATTCAGACGGTCGAGATTTTCGCGCGTGTGGCCGATGCGGCTCTCCGTCTCGCGGCGCCGCTCCTTGTAGCGGGAGATGCCGGCCGCCTCCTCGAGGAAGGAGCGCAAATCGTCGGGACGCGCCTCGATGACGCGCGAAATCATTCCCTGCTCGATGATCGCGTAGCTGCGCGTGCCGAGCCCGGTACCCAGGAACAGCTGGGTGATATCCTTGCGCCGCACCTTGGTGCCGTTGATGAAATAATCGCTGCTGCCGTCGCGGCTCACCGAGCGGCGCAGCGCCACTTCGTTGTAGCTCGCGTAAGCACCGCCGATTTTTCCGTCCGAATTAGCGAAGACCATTTCAACCGACGCTGCGCCCAGCGGTTTGCGGGCCGAGGAACCGTTGAAGATCACATCCGCCATCGAATCTCCGCGCAAATGCTTGGCGGAGATCTCGCCCATCACCCAGCGCAC
>Ga0116227_10017056_pt1 | contig 10238 bp, 13 predicted proteins | sample S1TSphgellanicum_FD_89693 | JGI IMG/M metagenome (GOLD analysis project Ga0116227, IMG submission 89693) | Host-associated microbial communities from peat moss isolated from Minnesota, USA - S1T2_Fb - Sphagnum magellanicum MG | ecosystem: Host-associated > Plants > Peat moss > Unclassified...
AAAAAAAAAAAAAGATGAAAAAGTTTGTGTTTGGGAGAGGCGGTTAAATATGGGTTTTTGTTGTGGTTTTTTTTTTTTTTGGGACTATTTTTTACCCCCCCCCCCCCCCCCCCACCACCACATCTGTGAGCTGCACAGGCTCATGGATGGGGCTAATTGATCTCATGTCCTCTTGTTAGAGAAAGCAAGATTTTCTAATGTTGGTTTGTTGCAGACGAGCTCCAAGGTCCAGCAATGGGGAAGAATAGAAGCAATTGCACAGAAGCAATTACAAGAACAAGAAGATGAAGAAAAAAAGAATAAGAAGGTGCATGTAGCACACTACAAAGACTATGCTGCCTGTGTCCAACTTTTGCATCCAGGTATAGACAGCAAATCAAGATTGAGCAATCTTGATTCAGACATAATATGTATGCAGCAGAGAATCCATGGTCATGATGCACAAAGCAAGCCCCCAAGCTCTTTTCACAATTTGTGGGTTGGGGGGGGGAAGGGATTTTTGTGTGTTGTGACCAAAGTTTCAAGATTGGAATTTAAACCTCAAGAACACTGAGCTGCTGCATATAGAGGCAAAAGGAAGACAACCCGAAGAGGCACCTTATGAACTTCATCTTTAGGTTGCATGTGTGATTTGATCATAGTTTATGTGAAGAAGTTGTTGCAGAACCATCATCATCCCACAAAGCTGGCAACATGGCTTATGATGTGGAGAGAAATCAAGGAGGATGTGTCTCCACCTTCCGTCTTGCCATCATCACCAGGAGGAGGAGTTCTTCATCAGTTCTGGCCTGGAAGCTCCAGTGATACATCATCAGGCTCAACAGTGGTGAATTGTGGTGGTGACAACATATTAAGTTCCAGGAGGAGACACGAGGATCAACAAGACCTCCTCATTGAAGAACATTGTGTTGCTATGAAGTATCAGCAATCCACTTCTTCTGGTGATCTCATCAAAGACTGTCAGAGTTTCAAGTTGCATTGAGGGCATCTGAAAGGTGTGATCCACCTTCCCTTCTTCTGTCACGGGTATGTATGGGTTCTGCCGAGGTTTTGCCCCATGTGGAGGAATGCAAAGAAAGGAGCAGGATATTATGGTAGTAGCAATTCGCCCTTTTTGTGCATGTCATACTTTTGTGCAAAGCTTCGGCCTTGCTTCTTATTCTCTTGATTATGGTAGTGTCCTTGGGTTGTGGTGCCAGGGTGTGGGAAGAGGCACACAGAGAGACCAATTCTTTGTGTGCATATGTGGGGAATGTGGAAGCTGCAGCTGCAGGTCTCGTTTCATGTGTGCAAGAGCTGGAGCATTTACTGACATTGTGTACATACATACACCCTTTTTCCCTTTAGCCCTTTTTTTTCCTCAATTGCTTTGGACTGCAGTTGTAGGATCTCGAATCCATATTTTCAGCTGCCAAATTATGAGTTTCATCACAATTTTGAACTTGTCCAATTTCCCTGGAAAAAAGATTTCTTCCACAGAGATTTCTTCACTACAAAAAGCCTACATAACAATCCAATAAATGTGGATTCTTTTTGCTGTTGAAATCTTGCAGCATCTATTGTCAAAAGTGGGCACGACAACATAGATGTAGTCACGGGAAGGATAGCAACAGCAGCTACAAGAGAGGTACAGAAGCCTGCTGCTCAGGCTGCACAGGCTGTTGCAGCCGCTTGGGAAGCTACCATGGAGCTTGGTGAGGTCAGAACTGATGATACCCAATCCTCCTATTATTGTTCAAGAGCTCGTCGGATGAGGTCTTCATGAAGGTAAGTTTTTTGTGGTTTCAGACTGAAGAATTGTTGGAAGAGCTAAACAGCCATCTTGCTCTAAAATGTCTGTTGAAAACTGCCTGGACAATCTGACTGTTTTACTGTATTCCTTTTGCTTTGCACAACATGAGGGGAATGTGTTATTTTGTGTGGTCTATTTTGTATGTCTACTGGTCATGGTTTTAAGAAGCTGAGAAGGACACTAGTTTTTTATTATTATTATTATTTTTTAATTGCAAGAGGATCTATCAAGCCTCAGAACATTGGGTACAGGTGAGGAGGGAGACACATGCGTTGAGAAAAGCACAATGGGAAGAGATCAAGCATCTCAATCTTGAAGCAGCGGAGACTCAGATGCTTTATGAGGTACTTGGATCTCATGAAATGCATTGTGGGTTGAATACTACTGATGAGGATGAAGCACTGAATGATAAAAACTGATCACCGCACTTGCTGCTGCAGGTGAGCAGGACAAAAATTCAAGACTTGACAGATCAATCTCAGAAACTGGTGAGTGCAAAGAATGCCCATACAAATCAAAGCTGCATATTTGTCACTTACACCTTGAATTTTTTCAACCTCTAGGACAGCACTTAAAATCATGGATGCAAAACATGCAGAATTAGCAATGCTTCGTCATAAGCCTGATGAATGCAGGCATGATATTACAGTAATTACTTCTTTTCACGAGTGGAATTGATTCAGACCCAAAATCTGGAGCAGCAGTCAAGCAAGCTTGAAGAATTAGAGAAGACCCATCAAGCGGAACTTGCTTTGCTGCAAAAGAAGCACAAAATGATGAAGGTTCTAGAATTTTTTCCATGAACCAACTCCTTAATATTGATCTCCACCACCTCAAGGCTGCTTAGAACAAACTTTGGCTCAATATTACTGTTGCTGTGCACATGTCATTAAACTCTGTAGCTTCCTGTACTGCAGGCAGTAGCAAAAGAGAGAGGGAGTCAGAATATGGAACTGAAGAAGGCAAATGAAATCAGCAAAAATCACAACACGGAATTCTGAGAAAAAACTAGAAAAAGAAGTATCAGAGATGAAAGACTTGATCCTTCAGGTTGAGATTTTGGAGCAACAGGTAGTACCCACTTTTCTCCTTCTTAGAGCAACTCCACCAGTGCCCAATATGTGACCCTGCAAGTTAAAATTGGATGAAGAAAAGCCAAAACATGCCAGTTTGGCTCCTGAAGCAAAATGGTTTTGTCCCGGCATTTTTGTGCAGTTTGCTGAGGATGGTAAAAGGCACACCAAAGCCTAACACCTGCTGTTGATTGGCTAGATAGTTTGATTGGTCCCGGTGGGTTGCTATTAGTAGTCTCCCACCTATTTGCAGTCCCAGTTTTAGTTTTATGGGTGGGTTTGGAAAATCAAGTAAATTATAACTAAACTTGGATGTGAGAAATATTTTTCCAGGGTCACATACTGAGCACTGCTGAAGATGCTCTTACAATGTAATTGCACAGCAAGTTTGAAGTGCATTTGTAGTCTTTAAAAGCTTGCAATCTGTATCTACATAATCCACATCTGTGATAATTGGCTCATGTGAAACACCATTTCGTTTGCTCCCCATTTCAGGTAAGAAGTCTTCAAGGTCAAGAAATGTTGACCACCATAGCCCACTATGATTATGAGTTGCACAAGGTGAAGATGTCGTCAACATTTGTACACCTGAACATGATTAGCTTTGTGCAGGAATTTGAATTCTGAATTGTTGGCATAAGAAGCTCATGTCAGGAATATCTATTGCATGCCATGTCATTCTCAGTTTGGTCCTCTGTCATACTCACAATCCTTGTGTATCTTGTAAGCTTCACACCTGATCCAGTTGCCTCAAGTGCTGAATGAGAATCTGATGGTTTTAGTGATAATTCAACTTTGTTAGATGAAGAGTTTAAATGCTCCATATATTCCCTGCAGGTAAGAGCTTTGCTAGGGGCAGAGAAGGCTCAGCCTCTGACAGAGCTGGTATGCAAGTCTGCAACTTTCCTTAATTAATTTGATGATACAGATGACGATTGAAGCTGATGTGATTCTCAGGAGCTGCATTTCAGAGGGTTGGACCTCATGATTTTTTTGGTGTTCATTCCTGGCTGTGGAGGAGCCAGGCTCAGCTTCAGCACAGCAACCAAAGATTGAAGAGAGAATTAGGAGACTGGAAAGTGAAGTTCACACAATTGTCAAGCCTCAATAACCTATTCCTCCTCCACCATGCTGACAAGTTCTGCAACACCCAGAACTCAGATTCAGTAAATGATACTCACACACATTGCAAAGAAGAAGAATCCCCAGTTTGGAGTCTAACCACACGCAAGGACGCTGACTGTTGTATGGCTCCATCATCCCAGGTACCCAACTAGTTTCCCCCTCTGCAAAATCCATGTATGTTTCAGCTGAAATCAGGTATAATTCTCGGAGAAAATTCCTACAAATAATGACATGAGCTAATAACCTAAAAACTGGGGATTTGAAAGCAAAACTTCCCTTGGATCTCAACCTGGAGGATTGGTTCCCTCAAGAGATCATGAGATCTAATTGAGATCTTGACATTGTTTTAATGCAGTATGTTGTGGCATTCAAGCCTGTGAAATGGCTTTATGGGTACCAAGGAGTTTGCTGCCATAGGAAATTTGAAAGAATGAAAGATGAATTGTTGCAAATGAAAAGCCTTGTTTGCAACATATTCAATGAGCATTATAAGTGACCAGTTTACTAGGTTTCTATTGCAGGAGCAGATCATGAACAAAAGTGGCTGCATGAATGGGTGAACTGCAACAACACTAACAACAACAACATCAAAACCGGTAGATAGCAGAGATTCAAGAGATTCAATGGTTGTATTTGAAGAAGTACAAACAAGACTAACATCTCGTGATCTCATTGGCAACAGAAAAATCAAGAAGGTTGGGCCATATAAGAGCAAGCTTGGAACCCAATAATTCCTATGAACTTTCCATATAAAAATCTTCAAAGGAATTAACCAAAACTATTGTGCTTTGACATGAGCATTGAAGACAAACTTGAATTTGGCAATAATCCCAATCATTTGTCATGTGGTTCAATGGTGTTGATGGTTTTTTGAAACTAAATGAAACCTACGAAACTTTAGTACATAAAGTTCATTCCTTGGCTGACAGAGATGGACTCTAAAGTAATATTGAAAATGCAATAGAAATCTCAACCAATTTTTTAGGATTGATTAGTGTTGTCAATCACATAGAAGACTAAAACCTACAATTTAATAAGGATTACAACAATGTTGAAAATCAAACTATCTTTGAACCTACTCACTCAACTTAATCAGTGATTGTCTACAAAGAATAGATTGTTGATGAATGGCATCCAATCCATGGTACTCCTATGGTCATTCATCATTGTTTCCAGTTACTAGATCCTCTTGAAATGTAGTTATGGCTTTGAATTATCCTAGAGCATTAAGGCAGCAAAGCTTCAACTTGATCGTTTTCCATTCCACCAGCTTGAAGTTTGAGCTAAGATTGAGATCCTCAAGCTAGTCACGGTCAATGCCCATGGGCATTGCAAAAGTAATTTCTATTACTTTGATTTGGATTCCCCACATGATGCGTAATTTAAGAGAAAGCAATTTTGATAGTTTGAAACAATTGTAAGATTGTGTCTTCTTTGCAATGAAACAATATAGATGAGGGATTTCCAAAGTTCATGGTGCTAGATGGGCACAATTTCTCTAGACCCAAGAGAATGCAAGATGATGACAATGAGGAACTCAGTGATGAGGAATGAGATGTTGACAAGAGAAATGAGGAAGAGTAGGTTGGCATCAGAATCGAAGGAAGACAATGAAGGAGAGAAGGCAAAAATGGCAAAGGGTGAAGACAAGTTGAATAAAAAACAAGAGATGCCAGTGAAGTTGTTGCAGGAGGCTGAAGGGCATGTTGTCACAATGGAATTGAAAAATGGAGATATTTATTGTGGCAATCTTGTTGAAAGTGAAGATAATTGGAATTGCCAACTTGAATCCGTAACTGCAACAACAAAAGTATTATTAAATTGCATCTCCCTTGTCATTTTTCTTAAACCAGCATCTTTATGTCATGTTTAACTATCATTTCTACACAAGAAAGGACGAGGAAGGCAACAAGGTGCAATTTCTTCAAGTTAATTGAATGTAGGTTCATGAGGGATTTGTGGTGAATGGGGGTGTGAATAGAAACGTAAGATTTGTAATCTATCACAACTTTTTGTTCGAGGAAGGAAAGTGAGGTATGCATACTCTTTGAATCATAATTAGTATTTGTTGTTTGTGCACAATTCTTTCATGCAAATAGAAAAGTAATAACCACATTTTAGTTGTAGTGTGTGAATCACACTAAGATTGCTTTCACTTATGATTTTCAAGATTGAAATTGGAAGATTGGAATTTGTCATTTGCACAATGGACAAACAAAGATGTGGGGTGTGTTGGAACGAATGTTGTAGGTTTGTGATAGTGCCAAGTATGCTTAAGCATGCACCGATGTTCATCAACTCCGATACCAAAATTGGGGTAGAGTGGTTGTGGATATCATCACGTAGACCAATGATATAATAAGTGTTTTTTTATTACTTGTAGAAACAAGTTTGTGAGTTTTGGAAACTATCAATTTTTTTATGATGCAAGAGCACACAAGATTGCCAAGTTTTTTCTTTTTTGTGTTATTGCTTGCATAATGACAAGTTGTGAGATTTTTCGAATTGTTGCAATTTTGATGATGATGATGAATGCAGGGTACACAAGATTATCTCCTCCAAACAATTAGGCTTCTACACTTGACAAGATATTCACAACGAATGGTAGCGGACCAAAACAAATTGTATGAATAATACTTGAAATGTTGTTCCTTACATCATTATAAGAGTCTATAATATATTCCTTTCAACAACACCGTAACAACAACAACAACAATGTAGTAGTAGTAGTTGGAGGATTGATTTTAAATTCACAAATCAAACATGGCCAATAAGTCAACAATTAAGCTTTCCTTTTTGTTTGGTTGCCAAATCATTTGGTTGTTGTATGACTCAAGATAAGGGCATGATCCCATCTCTCTCTCTCTTTTTGGTTGTAAGTGTACACTCTATCAATATTCCATCAAAATCAAAAAGACCCCTCATGGGCTCAAAACCCAATGACATTTTGTCCCCAATGCTTGTGTCCAAAGGGTTTTGGATCTCTCTCTCTCTTTCTCTCTCCATGTTTACATACATTAGATTGTTGTTACATTTATTTTTTAATGTGCCCAGGTGGGTTAAAAGCAAAGGGGCAATATACCCTAGGCACATTATTGTGGAGCTTGTAAGGGGGCAAATGGGGAGGTCATGAAAGAGCTTGTTGGATTTTTCTAGTGTATGAGGAAGGCCCGTTATCATGCATAATTGTCATGCATAATTTTGCATGTGTGAAGTCTGAGCATTTTGAAAATTTTAATACCCATTTTTATGGGCATTATGTTTTTTTCAAAATGCCCACTTGTATTTTGTATGTTTTTTCCCGTGATACCCGGGGACACCTTGTGGGTATCACGGGGAGAAACATTTTTAAAAATTCAGTGGGTCTGCTTTACTAGAATAAATTTTGCATATTATTTTCATGAAATGGTTTCAAAATCCCCCTGGCACCTCCACCGTTGGGTAGAAAATGTGTTAGATCATGGGTAATTGGGACTAGACCAGTGTTGTGCGTGTAAATGGTTTGGGACTTAGACTCCATGCAAGTGTAAGTGTATAAAACTTATTCACATAAGTGTAAGTGCAAGTGTAAAATATGAAATGTGTAAGTGTAAAATCATGTAAATTTATTTTATGTCGTGTAAAATAGTGTAAGTGTAAAAATATATTTATTATATAATTTTATGCAGTCTGATATAAAAAAATGTAACTATAACTATATATATATATATATGATATTACATGGCTCTATAAAATAAAGTAAATATTCAAGAATATAAAAAATGTGATTTTTACTTGAGGAGATTCAAAAAAATAAAAAACATCAGCATTCAAGGGCGGGGGAACCTCAGTTTTTGTGGTGAACTGAGTTTCACCCTGTCTCTCCTTTTTCTTAGCGCCTCCATTACTGCTCCTAGTTGTAAAGCCACTATAATTAGTCTTGAACCTTGTACATTAAATGCAGATTTTCAGCATTTCATTCCCAGATCTAATAAATTTCCTTACTTACTTTATGGATACCCCTGAAAGAAGGGTTTGAGGTGAAACAAGGCCCAAAGACAGGGTGACTTTACAAATAATTTTAGTATTTACACTTACACATCCCCAAAACATTTACACAGGGCCATGTAAATGTATGTGACAAATATTTGCACTGGCCTCGTGTAAGTGTAAAATTATATATACATTGCAACAGGATAAGTGTTAAGTGTAAAAAATTTGAACGTGTAAGTGTTAAGGATTTACACTTACACTGGATTTACATGCCATATGTAATTGCTATTGACACTTACACGCACAACACTTGTCTAGATCACTCTTGTGCAGGTATTAGAATCAGGTCTACATGTACTCACCGGTTATCAACTCGAGTATATACCCACTTACCCAGTGGAGTTGGAAAAATCAAAAAATTGGTTTTGGTAACCTAGAAACCTTTGTTCTCAAAGCTTTTGAAAATTTCCAAAAACCCACCTTTCTAACCGCCAGTTCTTTCATGAAAACTGCCGTTTCTTTGATGTTTCTGAAATACCCATAACCGGAGGTTCTCTAATTCTGAATTTTTTTTTCCCCTCACAAAAAAACCAAAACCGGTGGTTCTTTGATTCCGAAAACTTTTAAGAACCAAAACCGTCGATTCAAATACCCGCACAACACGGGTGTAGTAGACTCTTACTTCTAACAACTCTGATCATCATGATTAATGATGATGTCTCTGGAGTGTGAAAATGGACTTTTATGTGACCAAGAAGTTAAACTTAACCATGGTTAAAGAAATCCAAAGAATTTTCTTCACTTACTTTTATTTGGAAATTTCTCTAAGGATTCAAAAAAGTAAAAAAGTAAAAAATCCACCCCCAGAAATCTTTTAGTTTTACCAAGAAAACAAAAAAGAAAATTTTATTATTTAAGGGAAAATCAACACCCCAAAAATCAAACCCTATTGAGTGTCAAAAACCTTAAACCCTAAACCAAAATAACTTATATATATATATATATATATATATATATATAATCATCATATTTGTATTTATATTTGTGTGAAACACCAAATTTACAAGAGTTTTAAAAACCCACAACATAAAAAAGAAACCCAGCCCAACTTTTAATTTTTCCCAGCAAAAATAAATAAATAAATAAATATGAGGATTTGCTTTAAGGAAACTTGACCCAGAAATATTAAACCCTAAAGTGTTGGACACCGCCTTACACCCATGTCATTAGATTTATATATGTTGTGTGAAACACTATATATGGCACTATTGATGAAGGTAGTTTTTGTTTGTGTAGTTTGTTTTGTCATGTTGAGAGATTTCCCAAACCACAACCTCCGTTGTGTCCTTGGTACCATTGGCAAGCCCTCTATGAGTAAGGGTGCATTGAAGTGATTTATACTCTATAGTAGATGTATTTATTGAATTATGAATATGTTTATCATTGAAAATTCAATCATAATTTTAAAAATTAAAATTTTAGGCAATTCGAGGATCCGATTTTCACCCTACTTGAAAGCCCTCAATGAGTACATGTACTTCAAAGTGATTTTGTAATTTTTCATCCTATGGTGTGAGAGTTATTGAATTTTGAGTCATTTTTGTTATTAAAAATTCAAGAAAAAAAATCAAATTTGCAAAGGAAATTAGATTTCACACAATATATTTTACATTTATATATTGTTGTGGTGTATAAATATTATTTTCATATTTACACGAGACTAGTGTAAATATTTATCAAATACAATTACACGACCGTAAACGTTTTGGGGGGTGTGCAAGTGTATATAGTATATATGCTTTAATGAGCATACCTTCTTACAAATCCATATAAATTAGTTGTGGGTGCATCCCAAAGCTCTATTTATTTTTATTTGTTTTTCAAACATTCCACTTTCATTGGCCATTCATCCAAAAAAAAATCATGATATTTTGATATTTTCCAAACATTAACATTTTCTACTAAAATGGGATTATGTTAAATACTATTCTAAGGAATATCTTGAATACACATTTTGTCCCCACCTCATTTTCTTTGAACTAAAACTTTTATTTCTAATTTTGTTCATTACTATTTTTGGCCTAAGTTTTTACAAAAGCTCACATACTTATTGTGATTCATATTAATAATTTAATTAATTAATTATGGTGCATCACAAAGCACAAATGTTTTGAGAATTTTTTTTCTTTTTTTTTTTTTTTGCAATGGGGCATTTGATTTTCTTTTTTTATTAAAAATAATAATAATAAAAAAATTATGAAATAACCCCCTCCCCA
>Ga0116227_10017057_pt1 | contig 10236 bp, 3 predicted proteins | sample S1TSphgellanicum_FD_89693 | JGI IMG/M metagenome (GOLD analysis project Ga0116227, IMG submission 89693) | Host-associated microbial communities from peat moss isolated from Minnesota, USA - S1T2_Fb - Sphagnum magellanicum MG | ecosystem: Host-associated > Plants > Peat moss > Unclassified...
AAGCTGTCTACTGGCTTTATCTCAATGCTGATTTTGACCTGTTAGCAGAATAGTGGGATATTATTTGTCATGCTTATATCCTTTAGATTGTAACTGCAGGTCAGGGTCAGAAATAGGCTAATGATTCAGTCAGCAAACACCTCTGTTACTTTGAACTGTAATATAGAAGTATTGCGAATGATGTTGTGCATGTTGGCAGACACCCTTTCACATGTTCTTCTGGACTGTGATAGTTGTGGTCGACTGTGGTCATGTGTCATGCTTATATATGCTTTAGATTGTAACTGCAGGTCGGGGTCAGAAACAGGCTGATGAGTCAGTCAGCAAACACCTCTGTTAGCTTGAAATGTAATATAGAAGTATTGTGAATGATGTTGTGCATGTTGGCAGACACAACCTCGTTGATCTCACGGCTGATCCATGGAATACTTGGTTCGAATAGTCAATTGTTGAGAAATGCACAGATGCGTTACATTCCAAACTGGTTGCTGAAAAGCGTTGCATCATGTATTACGCAAATGTGCATGGATGGAGCTATGGCTTATGTTGATGTTCAGTTTCCGTATCTGTGTAGGCAACAGGCATGGAACAGTTCAGAGATCGTGTGAAAGAAGTCGCAATCATTGTTACGGCAGTTCGTGAGGGTGCGACACAGCCAGCATGATTAATGGAAAGCAATGTGGGAGTTTGGCGAGTGTATACGACGGGATTGATGGTTATCTCAAAACATTGGGGGAGATGGATGCTGCAAATGACGTATGCTTATTGCCATTGCTGGATGAGATTATTCGTGTCCTTGAGAGGGGAAAGGTCCTAGTCTTGCAATATGGAAGTGCACAATGGTTCGAACTGGCAGTGACCAGGGGAGATAACCGGGAGGCCTTTAAGGAGATCCATTTGTTGCTTGAGACTAACATGAAAACATTGCAAAATCACATTTCACAAGGTTCACCTGACTTATATGTGTCAAGTAACTTGTCAAATTACATATCAAATGCAAAACAGAGAATGAGGGCAATTGCAGAGGATGATCATGACAAGATACTGGAAACATTGCAGATGTTTTATGAGAATTTGCCAACAGCAATTGCTAAGCTCGAGGGAACACCCCAGATGTACAACCTCCCTATCAATATGCAAATAGATTTTCAGGAAGTTCAATGTGGGAAAAAGATTGGAAAGGGGGCTTATGGGTTGGTGCATGAGGCATGCTGGCTTGGATGTAACTTTGCTGTCAAAATCATAAAAACAAGGGATATCGATGCATTGAGGAAAGAGGTGGGGATCCTTGCAAAACTTAGCCATCCACACATTGTGCAGCTAGTAGGCTTCTTTAGAGGTCCTTTGACTAGCATGATTCTAATGGAGCTAATGGACGGGGATTTGCGTCATCTCATTAAAGATCGAGTTCAATCTACTCCACAAGCTCCACCATTTCCACCAGAAGTAGCCATAGACATCATCTCTCAAATTGCAGCAGGCATGGCATACCTACACAAAAAGGGAGTTTTCCATGGAGACCTCAAAACCTCAAATGTGCTTGTCAACCATCGTGGTGGTCACATTGAAGCTAAGATTGCAGACTTTGGGGTGTCACAATCTGTACAGCTCACCAAGCGTTTTGATACAAGCAAACATAATGATGGAGGTATTGCTTCAGGCTCTTCTGTTTATTCAAATTCATCGTTTTCTGGAATCGTTGGGACAACTGGTTGGAGGGCACCAGAGGTGTCTGATATCCAAATGAGTATCTAGAAATCCAATTCATAGTCAATTGTTTTGGGGAAGGGATTTGGGGGTCTGAAACTAAGGTTGAAGTTTCTAGACATGAGAAAAAAAGTTTCTTTCAAAATGAAAGATTCTGATTCTATTGAATCTAAACGTGATTGGGAGCCTCTTCCCTTCTATAGATGTGCCTAATTTCCTTTCAAGCAAATGGAATGTCAAGGTTACTTCAACCAACGCTGCTTCATTTTGACAATAAGTAATAACCTCAGTGCAGGGCCTATTCCATTTTGTGAAATCCTTTGCATAGGGTGGGCCCATATGGCAGGGCCTCCAACCTGTGCAGGCTCACCTCACTCATTATACTGGGTAATGCCCTGGCAACAGGGCATTACCCTACACCTTATACTGGCTCAGCTTGTATTTTGATGAGGTGTTTGCAAGTGGCCTTTCATACAAAGACATTCTTGATGAATAGGAGTAGAATCATATTGATTGTATTGATCTGTAATGGGATGATTATCTTGTTGACCACCCAGACCATAACAGTAGTTTTATGATAGATCAGATCCATTGTTGTTCGTAAACAAGGGCTAATCTTATTTTGTTTAGCTTTGCGACTCAGATTGAACAATGCAACATCTCATGTTGGGTTTTTCCTTGGGTCAATTGTGTTTATGCTAGACAAAAGAAGGGGAGACATCATCCATGACACCAACATATACAGCAAAAGCAGATGTGTTCAGCTTTGCAATGACTTGTTATGAAGTGGTCTCAGGGGAACTTCCATATAGCAGTGATCTACCACAACAGCGTATCAATGAACTGGTCAGGGAAGGTGTGAGGCCTGAATTGCCTGAAGATATGAACACAAGGTTATCCAGCCTCATCCAGAAGTGTTGGCAAACTCAAGCTCCAGAGAGGCCTACATTTGAAAATATTTGCTTCGATCTACAACAGATGAAGGCCTTGGAAACTAAAGCTCAAGGGAGGCAGAAATTTCAAAAGTGGAAGAAAAGTAGGTGTACAATTAGCAAATTTAGTCTAGCTTCTTAACTACATATACTTATTAGAGTTAGTGGAAAGATATCCATTTAAAGGTACATATTGGTTTTAGAAGAATTGCCTCATTCATGTGACTTTCATGTTTTGTAGATTTGGCTGGATTTCCAAATTTGAAAGTTGGAGTATAGACAATGTATAGGCAGGCAAGTGATTACACTATCAGTAACATCATAATCCAATGGTAGATATGATCTTTTAAGAGCATTGTATAGGTTGACTTCTCAAATGTTTTTAATGGCTTTTATCAACCTATCAATATTACAAAACATTTTTGTGTAGAACCTTGTAATTTCATTATGGGAGTTGGAGAAGGAAACATTACATGGACTTAACAAATAAATCCAGAGTGGAAAAACAAAAGAAATTCTGTACAGAGGAGTGATTTTTCTTGTTGAATTTTCACACTGTGGCTACAAAGAAAATTTGAAGAAAATTGGAAAATCCGTTTAAATAGTGTGAATTCGAGAAAAAAATGCACATAAATCGGAAACAATCGACAAAGTTTACAGACCACAAAATTGAAAAAAGAAGGAAAGGAAAAAAACACTGGTAAAGAGGTATATATGTGTGCACCCTAAATAAAATATGGAAAAACATGTTTTGAAACTAAGGGCAACTTTAGACGAGGGTGCAAGGTCCAGGGACAATGAATTCAAGCAATCTTATTGGTCGAAAGCTTTAAATTGGTCACATTTTGGATTATTTTTATTTGTTTGAAGTATATTTGATTAGATTTAGATTTAAGACAATCATTTAAAAAGAAAACTCCAACAAACATCGGTGAACTTCAACATATGAAATATATTTGTGATGAAATAATACTCATCATGGAATATGAAAAATTGCATACATACTTCAAAACTAGGGTTGTGGGTGAAATCATTTGATGGAATTTTTTATGGTCACTATTATTAATATACATCAATTGAATTTAGGGCCATTTGGAAGTTTAAATTTTTGACTAAAACTTCATTCAAAATATGTGTTTTTTTCATTTTTTTTCAGCAATAAAAGAAAAATATTGTATGTTTTTTTTTTATAAAACCAATACCAAATGAAAAAGAAAGAAATTTTTATAGTTGGGCACTGCATTATTTTTTCAGATTTCTTTTGTTTAGTAATGTCTTATGAACCACAAACATGAGGCTCTATGGCTGAAAAAAATTGCACATTATGTTGTGTACATTGATTTTATTCAATCCTCTTCCTCTAACCATTGGATTGAAATTCATTTTGATTTAAAGTGAAATTTGAGTTCCAAAATGTTGTGCACATTCTTGGGCTTTTTGCTTTTGTATAGGATTGTCAAATGATGCCATCAAAATTTAAACTTCTTGCATACTATGATATTAATTACATGACCTTTTTTTTGGTGAAAATCGGTTCACCCGTAATGTGCTTTCACCCTATGGGGAAATGCCCCTCAATGGTTAGTAGAACAACCTTAAACACATGTAACAATGATAAACATTAATACAACATACGTAACTTGTGATCTATGTTACTAACTAATTATAAATGTTACAAATTCCTTGTTAATATAATACTTGGGTAATGTTACTTGTTTCATTATTGCATATTATGGTTTATGTTTGTTACATGGATTACATGTTACATTAAAGGTACGTGTTACATTTAATTATTTATTAACATTACATGGTTTTACGTGTGAATGTTGTTTGTTATTATTAATCACTACTAGAAATCTTGTCATTTGCAAGCAGTCACGATGCAACTAACATGCAATTAGCTATCATTTATAACTATCTCGGTCATGTTTGCCTAAACTTATACATACTTAAATTACTATATTTAATATATCTACATAAATTATATATAATAATATTATGTACCTCTAATATTAAGGTTAACCCCATGCTAACTTAGACTAAATAAACAAAAAAATTAAACTACCCATGGTTAAATAAAGTTAGGCTAAACTAATTATGGTTAATTTAAATTAAGTTAAATTAAATCAAGTTACATTAACCATGGCTAAATTAAGCTAAATTAAAATAATTATGGCTAAAATAAATTAAATTAAATTAGGCTAAATTAATCATAATTAGATTAATTTAGGCTAAATTAATCATAATTAGATTAATTTAGGCTTAAATAATTCTGGTTAAATTAAAATAGGCTAAAATTAACCATGGATAAATTATTTATGGATAAACTAAATTATACTATATTAATTATGGCTTAAATAAATATGGGTAAATTAAGTTAGGCCAAAATAATTATGGTTAAATTATGTTAGGTTAAACTATTTATGGTTAAACTAAATTAGATTATATTTATTATGGCTAAATTAAATTAAATTAAATTAAATTAAATTAATATGGCTAAATTAAGTTAGGCAAAACTAAATTATGTTAAATTAAACCATGGTTTAAATATGTATTACAAGTTTTCAAATTAGGCTAAAATATTTATGGCTAAACTAAATTAAACTAAAACTAACAATGGTTAAACTAATTATGACTGAATTAAATTATGTTAAATTAAGTTAAGTTAAACTAAACCATGGTTTAAATATGTATTATAATTTTTCAAATTTTATTTGTCAAATATATTTAAATATTTGTTTTGGCAAGTAGAACTTTTTTATTTTATTTTATTTAGAATATTTTTCAGAAAATGTAAATTTGATTAAACAAATAAGTTATTCAAAATCAATTAATATGATAATATTAAAATCTATTATAAATAATATTTATTATTAATTAAAATTTTATTATAATTATAATGATAGTCAATTATATATATATACTCAATGTATTATATATTTAAATTCTATTATTTATGTTCAAATATTAATGTAAATAGGTTATACTAATTAACCTACAAATACACAAACATCTTAAGCTAATTATTAGTTTAAGCTAGATAATAATATTAAAATCATATTTTCATTAAGTAATCATAATTATTAAAAATATCCTATCATCATTTATGAAGTGCAAAAAAAAAAAATAATAATGAAAATTAACAAGAAGAAAAATAAGCTTTCCAAGTTACAAAACGTTTTTTTTCTTTTTTCTTTGGACCCCTCCTACTTTCAAACCTCATAACTTTCTTATTTCTTATTCCTTTTTAAACAATTTAAAATTTTATAAAAATGCCACCTAAAGTTCTACAAATCACATTGGAACTATAATAGTAACAAAACAACATAAAAGGAACTTTTTAAGTGTTTAAGAACTGGCCTTTGTAGTGTTCAACAATTTTGTTTTTGAGTTTTTGACCCCCTTTACTTTGGGGGGCCATAACCTTATCATTTCTCATCTTTTTTCGACAATTCTTAATGTCTTCAATGTGCCAAGAAGAGGGCTTCAAGTTTTGTTTGGACATCAGAAACAATAAAGCCCTCCCTTGGTTGGTATATTGTAATACAATAGTTGCATGTAATGTGCAACTAGGTTAGTTCATGAGGTTTGCAATGGAATGTTTTATCCCATATCCTTTGGCTTCTAATTCTATTTGGCTCAATATATAATTAGGAGCAATAGCTATGTAATAGCCAAATGCCAAATGCCAATGGGGATGAGTGAATGAAATAAGCTTGACCTTTATGAAATGGTTAAACCTGAAAGTGAAATCAGATTTTAAACCTACCTATATAACCTAAGCCTAGCTAATTTTCAACCTTCTTACATACCTTAATAAACCTACCTACGTAATAGGGTTTAATAATTACCTACCTAGACACCATGTGTCAACATTTTATTAACCATAAATTGGACAACTTAGATTTCATTAATTAATCTAAGTAGATCGGTTTTGATTGCCACATTTCACCATATAATTAGTGTTTAAAATGAAAACATGTCAAATGGTCAATGAACGTTCCATGGTGTGCCACGTGTCATCATCCTAGTGGCAAAAACTTTAATGATTGAGATTAATCTAATGAATTCTTAGTTTTGAAACCACAAAAATAATTAAATAGTGAGCCATGTCCACAAGCTAGTTGTCCAATTTTTAAACATGTGTCATATTTTGATTAATTGCATTGTAGTTGCAAGGAAAGTTACACATAAGGTGCAATTACATTTGGATTGGTATGTATGAATGAACATGTATATTAACACCATATATACATGTTGCATACGTATTATCGCATGCAACTAAATGTTGTGTGCAACTTGTCTTAGCAACTACACAAATTTGTAATTGCATGTGTTGCATGCAATTGAATTTTATTTATAAATGACAGTTGCAAATCCCAAAATTTCTACTAGTAAATGTAAGCTGTAATTAGTTCTTAATGTACTTAGGTTACATGTTAATGTTTTTTATTACTTGTCAATTGACTACATATTTATATTATTTACAATGCATTTGCACCCTTTATACCTTAAGTATTATGTCACTACCTAAAAACAAAAATAAACAAGTTTGAAGATTATAACTTGATTTTATCAAAACGTAAAGGGTGAAAAAAATCTTTTTAATTTTGCATCTATGAATGGCCACAAGTTTATTTGACCTTTCCAACACGTGCTTCCAATCTTTGGATAATAGCCATCATTGTTATTAAACATGCGCCCCTTTAAAACTAGTACTTCTACGCATTATGAAACAACTATGCTTCAAAATTAATATGTCAACAAACATAAATAGAAGCATCAACCCAAAAGCATCCAAGTAACAACTTACAAGTGTTGTTCACACCTAGATTGGATTATGTTTCAATTTCTAACCATAGTCTATTGCTAATACCAACATTAAAGGAACATTTTGAACAATAACAAAGAATCATACAAAATATTCAGAAATGAATGCATTGACCACCTACCATGTAACATCCCGTGTGAACTTCACTTGCTCACCTACAATGGGTGAAGGTCACTATCAAACCTAAACCCAACGTGGGTAGTTTAAGTTACAAGATTTGCAATAACGATATGCCAATTCAAAACCCTAAACTTGAAAATGAAAAGAAGAAGACTACCAAAAAAAACACAAGATCAATTTAGGGTTTCAATCAAAGTTAGCTTCCTCTAAAGGTGTTTAGCTCAATGCCCAATTGTTCTCTTCCTCAACAACTAAATGCCTTTTAAAGCTCTACCTTCCAAAATAGTTTTGTCATAACCTACAAAAATGCAAGGACATTGCAAGAGAAAACTCCATGCACGATAACATACATTAATTATATTGGATTATAGGTCCCACCACATTGCAATTATATTATGTTATACACCACTACATTTACATTACATTATATGACATTAACATACATGCTAAAAGAAGCATCATTTCAATTTTGTATACATACATATTAATGTAACATGTAACATAACATATTGTCTAGAAATGCTATGGGCACTAAAACATGTCTCCTTAGTTTTTTTTACAAGGGGCATTACATATTTTGACATTTGTTGTCCTAATTTGCGCAGTTTGGCCAAGGGCATTAGGTGTTTTACATGGGGTTATAAGGTTAGAAATGGTTGGGAGGGCAAGTTGCTTACTAGGTTTAGTGACCCTCTTGCCCTTCTTTAAAATTTTCTATGAATTCCTACCTTGATTTTTGTTCCAAATGTCATTTAAGATGACTTGTTGTGCTTCTACATTTGTTACAATAATTGTAGCACTAGGACCAAATTGTGTGTCCCCTGCAAGTGAAACATTTGGAAGAGCATAGTCCCTACTTTCATCAACAAAGTCGTGGATGATCATGCTTTCAATTTCCCATGGTGAGACTTGAAGCCATATCCCCTACAATGCACTACATCAAACATTGTTATAGAAAAACCTTCCTACTAAATGGTTCATGCTTGTTACATATCCAATAACATAGGTAAGTTACAAAAGGGAAAAACAAAATGGGAGTTTACATACTAATCTAAAGGCATAGGCATATGTAACTCACCAACTATCCTAATAAAGAAGATTGTGTCCCTTAGCTCTTCACATAGGTGGCAAAGTTTGCAACAACTTGATGCCCGCATTCCTAGTCATTTGTTTGATTATGCACCTTGAGAATACAAAACTCCACCTTCATGAAGTCCTTGAAATTCCCATCACCTAGCTTCAAGCCTTTAGAAATTGCCCATGCTCTTTGCACATTCTTTGAAAATTGCAAAGCTTATGGGTTATCATGGTGCCCTAGTATCAAATCAAAAGTGAATGGTCCTCTTCTCCTCAAGTATGTACAAGGACCAATGGTTCCAAGCCAAATAAGGGGCAATCATAGTACTACAAGAATTTGTATGGTTCTTGAAATTTTTCTTCCCCTACCTAACCACCCCTCCCCTACTTCTAACATCATTCTTTAAACAAGAAAAGGCTTGTGAAATCAACAACAAATATTCATTCCAATTTCATGTTACATTCATTGCAAATGTGTGTACAAGCATGAAATCAAGCCAGGTGTCACTTAATTGTGCCTAAAAATGAATGAAGTCCTCAACATCATTAAAACCAATGTAGATTTCCATGTTTTTCAAACCCTTGAAGAAATCAATGTAATTAGTTGCCTCCACATTCACACCTTTTCTTCAGCTCATTCAATATATCATCAACCCTACAAAACAATTTAAGACATTAGTCTATAATGTGAAATAATTGCATTATATGGTGGGAAACTAATTAGCAAGTTACATAATAAGTCATGTAACATGGTTACAATCAATAAATACATTACAAATAGGAGTTGTAACATGGAGGGATAACAATGGAAACATGATAGTTACAAAATTAGAACATATGCATATGTGAGGTACACATTATGTTATAACATGATCAAACCTACTTCAACCTATGTTATAAACCACCTTAATAGTTCATGTAAGTAACTAACATATTAGAAGATATGCAAGTAAGATATGCATATATTAGTTACACATTTTTGCCATAACATGATCATGATTATTTCAAGTTATGTTACAAACCATTTCAATAGCTCATGCAACATGGGATACAATGAACGATTTGTAACATGGTGTATTTTACTTGAATAACAAAGTATCTAGTGTAACATATCCAAAATTATGTTATATAAACATATGAGGATGGCAAAAAGGCTCATCGCAAAGAAACATACAATTTTTTGAGTTTAACATCCTTCTTTACTTGCGTAATTGATTTAGAAAACTTTTGCAACAATGTCTTTGATGACTCCTTAACTTCTCTGCACACATCCATGATGGTAGAAATTGGAGGCACCTCAATAGAGAATGGGGTATATACCTTATGAATGGGGGAGTTGGTGCTTGAACAAAAGGTGGAACTAGTACCTTAGCAAGTAGTGGTCCTGACACCTTTGTAGGGGTTGGTGTTGGTACATCAATAGGGACTAGATATAAGATTTTGGCAAATGGTAACATTGGGATGTTACTATGGGGTTCCATGGCCATTTGTGCAAGGGAGGGATTTGGCATTTCTAATGAGGGTGGTGCTTTCACCGCAATAAGTGAATCAGTGGGGGGGGGGGGGGGG